>Ga0209347_1003595_pt1 | contig 17665 bp, 17 predicted proteins | sample AutmiccommuBRH23_FD_187382 | JGI IMG/M metagenome (GOLD analysis project Ga0209347, IMG submission 187382) | Deep subsurface microbial communities from Mt. Terri, Switzerland - Autotrophic microbial communities BRH/23 (SPAdes) (version 2) | ecosystem: Environmental > Aquatic > Deep subsurface >...
TTCTTAGACCCCCCGCCTTTAATTATAACAAATGTAAAGATATTTTGACACAAGCAATTCTCTTGTAGTTTACTGGTAAATTAATCCAAAGCATTATATCCCGAATTTGTTTAGGAAGCTATTAATAAAACCGGCTGTTGACCTCTGGGCCAGTGAAAGAAGCACCCGGGTAGCTTTATGATAGTGCTGTTCAGTGGATCCCGCCCTCGTGAGATTGTAATACCTGACTGCAATTAAGGCATTCTTTCTTAACCATTCGGCCGGGGTAATTGCCAATCTGTAGTGACCATCGCTATTAACAGCATAGTTTTCTTTGCTTCCATCGACCCATTCTTCGTACTCCTGATGTCCGTCAAACAATATTCCCATAGCGTGGTGCGGGACACATAGATCCTGCAGCAGGTGTATGGATGCACCAATATAGAAGAAGGACTTTTCATAATTAGCTTCCTGCCAGCAGTAGACTGCTTTATTCCAGAATAGGCTGCACTCCCTCACCGCGTGTGTCCACCCGTAAATTCCTTTGAGGGTCCGGGGATTATAAAAATGCGACATATTTTTGAAGCCATTATCTGCCCATGCTGCACCTTTATCCAAGGTTATTGAAAATTCATCCAGGAGACCTGCTTGCTTTTTATAACCATCGTTATATAGAATTTTCCGGGCCTGGCGGTTTATCATCCTATGTGTGACTGCGGGAGATTGTACAAACCGCTGAGCAGGTCCTACGGCTGCCAGAAGTACCTTGGCTGCTGATATATAAACAGGAATTGTCCCTTCGTGTTCTTGCAAGGCGCTCGCTCGCTTTCGTTTTTCTCTCATAAATTCATAAGAATAAATTCAATTAAAAGGGTGCCTAATAATCAATAAAATATTCTTTAAAACGTGTTTCTTTACATTTCTTTTCACTTGTAATATTATAGAAAAGGTGGATTTCTTACATGTTTCGTCATCTTTTGTTGGAGGGTTTACCTTGGCCGCTCTGGAAAATGAAAATATCATCTGTATATCTTCGGTGGATTGGGATCCTATCTGGACCCGTAAGCAGCAGGTAATGTCCCGTCTGCCCAAATCAAATAAAATACTGTACGTAGAACCGCCGATAACCCTCTTGTCCCCATTTAAGGATCGAGCTGCCTGGAGCAAATGGTCGGCCTGGTTCAAGGGAATCCGTAAGTTAAATGATAATATATATTTATACTCACCTCCAATAATCCTGCCTTTTGGTAACAAGTACCGTTTCATCAATCGGCTTAATCAATGGTGGATTTCCGTATTTTTAGGGATGGCTATCTCAAAACTTAATCTCAGCAACCCCATCCTGTGGACCTACATGCCCAATACCGCAGACCTATTGGATTTTGTGGGTCATCGTAAACTACTGGTTTATGACTGTGTTGATGAACATTCCGAATACACCGGTATTATCGACAAATCAGTAATGACAGCAATGGAAATAGACCTGATGGGCAAATGTGACATCGTTTTTGTAACCGCTGAAGGCCTATACCGGGCCAAAAAAGACTATGCCCAGACGATTTATTTCCTGCCTAACGCGGCAAACATACAGCATTTTATGAAAGCTCAGGATCCTGATACACCTGTGCCTGAAGATATCGCGACAATCCCGGGGCCGATCGTGGGATTTGTTGGGGTTATTCAGGACTGGATTGACCTGGACTTGATAAAGGAGACTGCCGCCGCTCACCCCGAATGGTCTGTTGTTATGGTTGGACCTGTCGGAGTAGGGATAGATGTTTCCGCACTAAAAGCTCTCCCCAACATATATTTCCTTGGCAGAAAAGATCTCCGCGACCTGCCGGGTTATATAAAAGCCTTTAATGTATGTATCAATCCCTTCAAAATCAATGAATTGACTGATAAGGTAAGCCCACTAAAGTTTTATGAATATCTGGCTTCCGGAAAGCCTATTGTGTCAGTAAAAATGCCTGGGGTAAATAATTTTTCGGATGTAGTGGAAATAGCTGATAATGCCATTGAATTTATTGGCGGGCTGGAAAGGTCAATAAATGAAGACAGCCCCCAGAAAATTCAAGCCAGGCTTCAGAGGGCCGAGGAAAATTCCTGGGAAAAACGGGTTGAATTCATGGAAGCTAAGTTGCTTGAGATACTCTGCAAATAAAGGAGGAAGCTCTTTTGTCTATTAATCAGTTGAAACCCACAGATTGTAAGGTAGCCATATTCGGTCTGGGATTTGTCGGTCTCCCACTGGCGTTGAGCTATGCCATCAGGGGATGCCATGTTATCGGTGTTGACATTGACCAAAGCCTAATTAATGACTTAAATAGCGGTATCACCCATCACCTGGAAAAACATCACGAAACACCAATTCTGGAAGTATTAGCTGAACAGCTTAGAAACGGTCATTTCAAAGCGACTACTGATTCCGCAGCAGCGTTGGCGGAGTGCAATTATTTTATCATGACCGTAGGGATTCCTGTTGCCGGTGGAGGACACGATTTAAGTCATATTGAGTCTTGTTCCAGGACTATAGCTTCTGGTTTAAAACCCGGTGATCTTGTTCTTGTGCGTAGTACTATGGTGCCTGGGATGACCCGGAGCTTAGTGCTTCCGATTTTGGAAGGCTCTGGCCTAAAGGCAGGTCAGGACTTTTACCTAGGCTATTCCTCCGAACGGATTGCCGAAGGCAAAGCATTTGACGAATTTGAAAACATGCCTACCCTCGTTAGCGGCATAAACGAGGCCAGCGCAGAAAAAACTCGCATGTTGATGAGTGTCGTAACCAAAGCCGAAATTCACGTGGCCAGTCGTATGGAGGTTGTTGAAACAGCGAAAGTTATGGAAAATATCTCACGTGATGTTAATATTGCCATGGTTAATGAGTTTGCTCGGTTCTGTGAAGCTTTGGGTATTGATGTTTTTGAAGTCATTAAACTGGCCAACACCCACAAACGGGTTAAGCTATTAATCCCCGGTCCGGGAGTAGGTGGTTATTGTATCCCCAACGCCCTGCACTATCTTTCCCCGAAAGCCGATGAGCTAGGTGTGCCGCTTAGATTGCTGAGGACTGCCAGACGGATTAATGAAGATATTCCTGCATTTGTGGTTAGCCTGGTCACCAAACACCTTCCGGTACCGGCTAAAGACGCTAAGGTGGCCGTACTAGGGATTGCCATGAAAGACTATTCCAGTGACGATAGATTAAGTCCATCGCTCGAAGTTATTAATCTGCTGCAGATGTCTGGAATCAAAGTGGCTGCTTTTGACCCAGCCGTTCCTACTAATTATGATTTCAAAGTGAATAGCCTGGAGGAAGCAGTAACAGGAGCCCATGCAATTTTAGTTTTGGCGAAACAGAATGGTATTGGTTACACTAACTACAAACTTTTTAAGAATCTGATGAGCACTGCCGGTGTACCTGTAATTATAGATACGAAGAATTACTATAACAAGGCCGAAGTGGAAGAACAAGGTTTTATATTTGCTGCGATATAAATTAGTGGTCAGTGACCAGTGGCCAGTTGTAACTTAATAATAAATTTTACTGATAAAAAGACCTTGTCTTAACTAAGACAGGGTCTTTTTTTAATAAATTACGCTATTCATCTTTTTAGTGGCCATCAACTGGCCACTATGCATATTCCCCCTCCATTTTGGATAATTTATATCCCGAAATATTAAAATTTAGCATAGGTGGTGTCATATGGCAAAAACAGAACTGTATAAAGCGATGGATATCCATATCGATATGGCCCTTGAGGCTCATGACCTGGCCCGTGGAGACGCCGGCCTCGAGATACCGGGCGTCAAGATGGAAAAACAATCTTTAGAGCACGCAGAAGTGACAACAATAAAAGTTATGGATGCCAGTGCCGAAAAAATGATGGGCAAACCTGTTGGAACCTACATAACGATTGATGCTCCGGAAATCAGGCAAAATAATAAGCAAATCCACAATGAAATTGCTGAGGTTTTGGCAAAAGAATTGAGCACTATGCTTAAGATTGGTCCTGAAGCCAGTGTCCTGATAGTAGGCCTCGGCAACTGGAATGCAACTCCAGATGCTCTGGGACCTCGCGTTGTAAATTACACATTAGTGACAAGACACCTAAAAAAATACGCACCACAAGATCTAAGTGGTGGATTAAGATCAGTCAGCGCCCTTGCCCCAGGTGTTTTGGGGATAACAGGCATTGAAACTGCTGAGATTATTAAGGGTGTAGTAGAAAAATCAAAACCTAACTTGGTTATAGTTGTAGATGCACTTGCCGCGCAGAGTACAGAAAGAATAGCAACTTCAATCCAGTTGGCTGACACCGGTATCTCACCGGGCTCGGGCATAGGCAATCAAAGAATGGGGATTAATCAACAAACTATGGGTGTACCTGTAATTGCTATCGGTGTTCCGACAGTTGTAAACGCCGCCGTTATTGCTCAAGGGGCATTGGAATTATTTATGAAGCAGCTCGGAGAGGCTAATATACCGGGTAATCCACGTCAAAAGGGCATGGGGCAACAGGCCAATCCAATGTTGCAACAGCCTAATCCAGGCCAAATGGGTATGGGGCAGAAAATTGACCCGATGGCTATGCAGAAGATTATTCAAAATGTATTAGGTCCTTATACAAATAACCTGATGGTTACTCCCAAGGAAATTGATGATTTGATAGAAGCTATAAGTAAGATAATCTCAGGGGGTATATCGATAGCGCTGCATCCCTCGGTAGATCCGGAAGAATTCCATATGTACTTACACTAATCAATATAATAAGGTAAGCGGGGCATCCCCCGCTTACCTATCTATTAGAACTGGGTCTTTCCGGACAGAGATTGTTCATAGGCCTCGATCATTCTCTTGACCATATGCCCTCCAACGGCACCACAATCCCTGGACGAAATGTTCCCCCAGTAACCGCCCTGGATTTGACCAGTTACGCCAACTTCATTAGCCATTTCATACTTGAAGTTGTACATAGCGTTTTGAGCTTCAGGAACAACGAGTTTATTACGTTTTTGTCCAGTACCCACTAAAAACCCCCCTTTCACTTTTATTTGGTATCTATGCGGACCCTTTACTTACCGGCTAGGGATTGCTCATAAGCTTCGATCATCCTTTTAACCATGTGGCCTCCAACAGCACCACAGTCACGAGATGAAATCTGTCCCCAGTATCCACCCTGGATTTGGTTGGTAATGCCAACTTCATTAGCCATTTCGTATTTGAAATTGTACATAGCCTGGGCAGCTTGCGGAACTACTAAACCATTACTTTTTTGTCCGGTTCCCATTAAATCACCTCCCCTCTCCTTTCTATTTTTTAGTATAAGCTCAGATATTGAGCGTTATACTAGAAATGATTGTCTTAGAAGGTTACACACTCTATTGTTTCTAATTTCTAGATGTTTGCGAGAAGAGGATAGCTAGGGATAGTCTGGGATAACGTTCGGGGTCTTCGAAGGTTCATTAAATATCTGTTAAGGTACTGTCACTTTCCGTGTTTTGAGCTGAGCTGAGATTTTGGTCCAACCCCAATTCAGTTCCGGGTTCCTTCATTTCTTTTAAACGAATCGTCTTAGTGTCGTAATCCTTTGTTTTGTTTTGGTGTTCTTTCTGCAAGGTTGGATTCACCTCCCTAATCGTAGTATCAACATCACACTAGATTGTATACAGTGTAATTATTGTCAGCATTTTTTTTGTCTTTCAGCAAATTTCCCTCTAAGTGAGAGGGCATACTATAAACAAATTTTATGTTTATAATAAATATCGAGAGGATGCTTCCCTTGATCTCTCTAATGATTGATAATCAAAGGGTCAATGTTGAGCCTGGAACATCTATTTTAGAAGCTGCCCGCAGCTTAGGCATATACATACCCACCCTTTGTTATATGAAAGAATTAAACGTAATTGGGGCATGCCGTGTTTGTCTGGTAGAAGTCGAAGGTGCGAAAGCCCTTCAACCGTCATGTTCCATACCGGCGGCGCAAGGTATGATTGTACATACCCATTCACCAAAAGTGATCAAAGCAAGGAAAATGGTACTGGAATTATATCTCTCCAACCATCCTTTCGACTGCCTTACCTGTGTAAGAAATCAGAACTGCGAATTGCAGTCTCTGGCCGAACGATACCATATAACTAATCTGGTAGCAATGGGAGAACGTCATGACCCGCCAAAAGATGACCAGTCTCCAGCTATGGTAAGGGAACCAAGTAAATGCGTGGTCTGTCGAAGATGTGTCAGGGTCTGTAAAGATGTGCAGGAAATCGGAATCTATCAGATTGTTGAACGAGGCTTTGATGCTGTGGCTTCACCGGCCTTTAAGAAAAGCCTTAATGAGGTACCGTGCATTTACTGCGGTCAATGCCTGCTGGTCTGTCCGACGGCGGCAATTCATGAACGAGAAGATCTGGAAAAAGTTTGGGAAGCATTAAATGATCCTGGCAAGCATGTGATTATTCAGACAGCGCCTTCTATCAGGGCAACTATCGGTGAAGAATTTGGTATGCCCATCGGTTCCTTGGTCACTGGCCGCATGGTAGCCGCCCTTCGTCGTCTCGGTTTTAACAAGGTCTTTGACGATTGCTTTGGCGCTGACTTGGTAGTTATAGAAGAAGGTACTGAGTTAATCCACCGGCTGCAAAACGGGGGTCCTTTGCCCCAGTTTACTTCATGCTGCCCTGGGTGGTTGAGGCTCTGCCTTTTGTTTTACCCCGAACTTATTCCCCATTTATCAAGTGTTAAATCGCCACAGCAGTGTTTTGGTGCCTTAACCAAAACATATTATGCACAAAAAGAAGGAATCAACCCGGACGATATTTTCAGTATTTCTGTAATGCCTTGTGTGGCTAAAAAATGGGAAGCTGTCCGCGAAGAAGGCACAAAGGCAAGCGGACGTTGGGATGTGGACGTTGTCCTGACTACTAGAGAATTAGCTCAAATGCTCAGAACCGCTGGAATCAATTTGGCAGAAATGCCTGAGGAGGATTTTGATTCGCCAATGGGTTATGCCTCAGGTGCAGGGGTTATATTCGGTTCCGGTGGCGGAGTATTGGAGGCAACTATGCGCACAGTTTATGAAAAAATGACAGGTAAACCACTGGAAAAAGTGCCTTTACGAGAACTGATGTCTTTTGAAAAAGTCCAGGAAGCAGAAATCGATCTGGGTAACAGGGTCGTCAGGTGCGCGGTTGCGAGAACCACCGGCGAAGCACGTCGGCTGATTGACCGGGTCAAGTCAGGTGAACTGCAGTTTGATTTTATTGAAATCATGGCCTGTCCCGGGGGATGTGTCGGTGGCGGCGGCCAGCCGGTGTACCCCGGACTAGATACTTGGGACGGGCAGATGGAACAGCGTTATAAGCGCGGGGAGGCTCTCTTTAGGGCTGATAAACTTAAGGATATCAGGAAAGCTCACGAGAACCCATATATTCAAAAGCTATATGACGAATTCCTTGGTCACCCGTTGAGTGAACGTTCTCGACAGCTTCTCCATACCACATATACGGAGATTCCTCTTTATGATTTACAGGGGACTGCAAGCAGTATGGACGATGACCCGGGTAAGAACATATAAAAAGGGCTGCATCGGCAGCCCTTTGAAGTTACTTGTTATTAGAATTAAACGTTGCTTTCTTAGTGGTTCCAGTAGCCTGATTGTTTGTTCCTACATTAGCCCCAACTTGCTTTGCAAATTCGGCATCATTGTTGGTATTAAACACAGCTCTACCGGTAGCTTCCTTCTTGGTTCCGGGCTTTTTTGCCATTCTAATTTATCACCTCCTTTTTAGTTTTACATTGCTATTATAGGTGTATTAATGAGTCCCTATACTGACCTTATTATGTTACATCAGTTAACTAAATGGAGTTCTCACAGGTATTAACATAAAAGGCCCGAGGAGTTACCTCGGACCTTTTATAGATTAAGTCAAATCTCTGAGCCATAGGTTCACTTCAGCGTCACTAGGCATGCGCCAGTCACCTCTCGGTGAAAGGCTGATAGTCCCGACTTTAGGCCCATCAGGCAGTGCAGAACGCTTAAACTGTTGAGAAAAGAATCTTCGGTAGAAAACCTTTAACCATCGCTTTATTTCCTTTTCCTCGTATTTTCCATTGAAAGCTGTATCAGCAAGAAAAAGAACTTTGGCTGGGGGCATTCCGAACCGTATTGCGTAATACAGGAAAAAATCGTGTAGTTCGTAAGGCCCTACGATATCTTCTGTCTTTTGACTGATTCTTCCGCGGGCATCCGGTGGAAGCAATTCAGGGCTGATAGGTGTATCTATGATTCGCCATAAAATATCCCTGGTCTTCTTATCAGTCTCGTTGTCGGCAACCCATCGCACCAAATACTCGACCAGCGTTTTGGGGATACTACTATTCACATTGTACATCGACATATGGTCCCCGTTATAAGTTGCCCAACCCAGGGCAAGTTCAGACATGTCACCGGTCCCTATTACCAGACCATTTAGTTTATTAGCTAAATCCATTAATACTTGGGTGCGTTCCCTGGCCTGAGAGTTTTCAAAGGTTACGTCGTGCAAATCAAGTGGGTGTCCGATATCTCTTAAATGGAGCCGGCAGGCTTCTTCGATATTTATTTCATTGATATGAATCTTCATCGACTTCATCAGGTTAACAGCATTGTTGTATGTTTGGTCAGTAGTGCCAAAACCAGGCATAGTTATACCGTGGATGTTTTCAAGTGACAATCCCAGTACGTTAAAGGTTTTTGCTGTAACCAAAAGGGCGAGAGTAGAATCAAGCCCTCCGGAGACCCCGATAACGGCGTGTTTTAATTCGGTATGTTCAATTCGCTTGGCCAGGCCGGACACCTGAATATTAAAGATTTCTTGGCACCGTTCGTCTCTTATTAAGGGATTGTCTGGAATAAAAGGATAAGGTGCAATCCTTCTAGTTAAGGCATATTTTTTCTGATTATATTTTTTCACATGATTTATTTCAACAGTTCTGAAGGTCCGGGCCCCGGCATCAAAGGCGCTGTTTTCAGCATAAGTATTGTTTACCATCCTCTCTGTTACCAAACGTTCTATGTCGATTTCAGAATAGATAATTGTGCTGTCCCGGCAAAACCTGGCGGATGTCTCCAGCAGAAGTCCATTTTCGGATATAATGCAATCCCCGCCAAAAACCAGATCAGTTGTTGATTCGTGGACTCCTGACGATGCATAAACATACCCACAGATACACCTGGCACTTTGCTGAGCGACCAGCTGCCGCCTGTACTCCGCCTTGTTCACCAACTCATTACTGGCGGAAAGGTTGGCAATAATAGTTGCACCGTTTAAAGCCAAATATGAACTGACAGGAATAACCGTCCATAGGTCTTCGCATATTTCAATGCCTAGAGAATATCCAAGCTGTGGGCTGTGAAATATTAAATTTCCAAAAGGAATCTGAGAGCCCAGAAGTTCTATCTCGGTCTTGGTTTTGCTGATTAAATTACCTGAATTAAACCACCTGGATTCATAAAACTCCTTGTAATTGGCGGGATAATTTTTGGGGACCACACCCATAACCCTGCCTTTATGGATGACCACACCGCAATTATACAGCTTTTGGTCTACCAGAAGAGGCAATCCAACTATAGCGACAACATCAGCATCCTTATTTTCGGCTAAGAGTTCCCGTAAGGATTGGAGCGAGCGGTCAAGCAGCAGCCTCTGGCCGAATAAATCGGCACACGTATATCCGGTTAGGCAGAGTTCGGGAAAAACCACCAGTGCTGTATTTGAACTATCAATCTCCCTGATTAACTTACTTATTTCCGAGGTGTTAAATTCAGGGTCGGCAACTTTCATTTTTGGGGACGCTGCAGCCACCTTTACAAATCCGTAAGTAGTCAAAATTGCCCCTCCCTTCTTATAGATTGGAATTAGCTTTAACTAATTTTTATATAATTATCGGTCCCTTTAAATTTTTCCATAACCTTTTGTCTCAGGTTTTGGTATGCGTGTAGATTAGGATCCCGATGAATAATCATTTGCGCTTCTTCCCGCGCAAGCTGTAAAATTTTCACGTCTTTGATAATATCAGCAATTTTCAGGTCAGGCAGCCCTGACTGCCTTGTGCCAAAAAATTCGCCCGGACCCCTGATCTTCAGATCTTCCTCAGCGATTACAAATCCGTCACAGGTTGACTGCATAACATCCATCCGGGCTTTTCCTTCCTCAGTAGTCGGATTTGCCACCAAGATACAGTAGGACTGGTGAGAACTACGTCCGACACGACCGCGCAGCTGGTGAAGCTGGGCCAGCCCGAAACGTTCGGCATCTTCAATTACTATAACTGTGGCATTGGGCACATTAACGCCCACCTCTACTACTGTAGTTGCCACAAGTATATCAATTTCACCATTCTTAAAATTGGTCATCACCGTATCTTTTTCATCTTGTTTTAACCGCCCGTGGAGCAAACCAATTTTTAACTCAGGGAAAACCTTGGTCTGCAGCTGGTCTGCAAGTTCCACCACAGCCCGTACATCAATTTTCTCAGACTCCTCGACCAAAGGACAAACATAAAATACTTGTCTTCCGTTGGTAACGTTGTCTTTTATAAATTTATAAACCCTAGCCTTCATGGTTTGATTTATCAAGTATGTTTTAACAGGCTGGCGTCCTGGCGGCAGTTCATCGATGATCGAAATATCAAGGTCACCGTACACCGTGAGGGCCAATGTTCTCGGAATAGGAGTGGCGGTCATAACAAGTACATCGGGGTTATACCCTTTATGCTTTAATAAGGCCCTCTGCCGAACCCCGAAGCGGTGCTGTTCATCTGTGATTGCCAGTCCCAGCCGGTAAAACTCGATTTCTTCTTGAATTACCGCATGAGTTCCAACCACAATGTCGACCCGTCCCTGACTGATATCATCAATAACCCTGTTCTTTTCTGATTTGGCCATGCTTCCTGTAAGTAAGGCTACTTGGATTCCCAATGGTTCGAGTAATTCCAGCAGTCCTTTAAAATGCTGTGTAGCAAGGATTTCGGTGGGTGCCATCATGGCCCCCTGATAACCGTTCTCTACTGTCTTAACCAAGGCAGCGGCGGCAACAGCAGTTTTGCCTGAACCTACATCACCTTGGACCAAACGGTTCATGGGCTTGTCCTCTTCCATATCCCGCGTTATTTCGTCCACCGTCCGCTGCTGAGCGCCGGTTAACCTAAAGGGCAGTTTCTGCAGGAAGTCCTGTAATAACGGTCCGTTTTTTCGATGTTTTATACCCGGCACATCTTCTTCCGAGGACTTCAATAACCATACTCCAACCTGCTGCAAAAATAATTCCTCGAAAACAAGCCTCTTCCGGGCAGCTTCAACTTGCTCCATATCTTGCGGGAAGTGTATAGACCACAAGGCATCCGGCAGGTCCAGCAAGCCGTACTTCTTTAAAATCTCCGGCGGTAAAAACTCTTTTTGCCTTGGAATACAAGTTTCGGCGGCATTTTTAATAATTGAACGCAAGACCCGGCCTGTTAGTCCTTCTGTCGCCGGATAAATTGGTACAATCCGTCCGCTGTGTAAGGGTTCATCGTTATCAAGAATTTCGAAATCGGCAGCAGATATCTGGACATTGCCAAATTTCCGTTCTACTTTCCCCGTTACAACTATCGGAGTACCTTGCGGTATTTGTTTTTTAATATAAGGTTGATTAAACCAGACTACATACCCAAGTGAACTACCGTCATTGACGGCAGCCTTAGTAATGGTCAACCCCTTCCTGGGTCTGATATCCTGACAACTAACTACAGTCCCCATGACAGTTTCATGATCTCCATGCTTAAGTTGAAAGAATTTCTTCAAATTACTGCGGTCCTCGTAACGCCGCGGAAAATGGTACAGCAGGTCTTCTGGTTTGCTGATGCCAAGTTTCTCTAACAAACGGGCTCTTTTTGGCCCAACGCTCTTCAGGAATTGAATACCGGTCGGCTCATCTGGAGATTCATTGTTAAGAGCGTTTTCCAGAGAGGTTAAAGCATCGAGGGCTTTATTTAGTATAGCTGACCGCTCCCGATTCCCGGCTTCCGCATATTTTCCCATCAACAAGCGGATGTTTTTAACCACGGCCGCCGTTCCGTCATTTGTTGATTCATGGGACAGGGAACTAACGACGAAAGCACTGAAACCGCCGAATACGGCGGCATTTTTATATCCCATCCTCAGTTCAACTACTGCGGCTTTTTTTATTGTTTCAATAATATTTTTTAGTTCATTCATAGTATCACCGCCGGCCGGTTCTTACTCGGGGCTCACAATTACACCAATCAGCCCCGGGCCTGTATGGGCTGTGATGACAGGCCCAATTTCATTAATCAAGACATTCTCACACTTTAAAAGGGGAAGCAATTGTTCTCTAAGTTTAATCACACCAGGATAGTTATTCCCATATACCATTGCCCAGGAGTAACGTATGGAATTATCAATTCTTTCTGCCACAATCTGAGAGATGCGTTGTAAGGCCTTGCTTGTTCCTCTTACCTTTTCCAGTGGAATGATTTGTCCTTCATCATCAATGGTAAGTATAGGTTTAATTTTCAGAAGGCTCCCCAGCAAAGCACTGGCCTTACCGATACGACCACCCTTTTCCAGATAATCCAATGTTTCCACCAAAAACAGGATAAAACTTTTATCGACCTTATCTTTGATCATACTAAGGATTTCATGAACTGACCTGTCTTCTCTGGCTGCTTTGGCTGCGGCAATCACGATTAATCCCAGGCCCAGGCTGGCAGACTTGGAATCTATGATGTATATGTCACGGGAATCAGTCACGGTTTTGGCTGTTTGTGCTGATTGCATGGTCCCACTAAGTTTGCCTGAAATATGTATTGAGATAATAGTGTCTCCTTTGGCAATCAGCTTTTCGTAAATAGCAACAAATTCACCGGGGCTTGGCTGAGATGTTGTCGGCAGTGTTGATTCTTCCTGCAAGCGGGAAATAAAGGCGGCAGAAGTGATGTCTACCCCGTCACGGTAAACTTCTGTGCCGAAACTTACTTTTAGGGGAACAACAATAATCCCCAATTCTTCCGCTATTTTTTTAGGTATATCAGCTGTACTGTCTGTTACAATCCTGACCTTAGCCACTTTGAACACTTCTTTCTAAATTGTATATTTAGCCAAACTTCGCAACAGCTATTCAATAGACACCAAATAATAATATAAGGGCTGCCCTCCATAGTGTATTTCAAATTCAATAGCCTGGTAATGCTGCTCAAGCTCCTGCAGGAGTGCATCCGCGTCTTCACCGGAAATCATATCCCCGTAATAAAGAGTGCACACCTCCTCATCAGTAGTGATGAGACTCTTCAGTAATTCCAGGACAATATCGTTAACGTTATTGCCAACGCAGCTTATTTCACCGTTAGAAATACCAAGTATACTTCCCTTCGTTACTTCATTTCCGTTGACTTTGGTGTCACGCACCGCCCGGGTGACTTCTCCTGACTTCACCCTTGCTGCCACATCTGCCATCGACTTAACTGTTTTTGTCTTATCCCCGTCAGGCTTGTAGGCAATTAATGCAGCTATTCCCTGAGGGATATTAGTTGTCGGAAGAACAAGAACTTCCTTATCTGCCAGTTCACTAACCTGATTGGCAGTCATAATGATGTTCTTATTATTGGGCAGGATAATTACCGTTTCTGCATTGACGTTTTGAATTGCCAGCAGCAGTTCATGAGTACTGGGGTTCATGGTCTGACCACCGGTAACCACACAATCAGCCCCCAGGCTCTCCATAATCTGTTTAATACCGTCTCCGGCTGCAACGGATACAATACCCACCTGTTTGGCAGACTGCAGCTTCTCGACAGTTTTAATGTCTTTACCGGCCAGTTGTTCCTTCATGTTTTCAACCTTGATATTAATCAGTGGACCAAACCGGAGACATTCCTCTATCACGCTGCCGGGATGAGCGGAATGGATATGTACCTTGGTTACCCCTTGGGAATCAGCTGCTATCAGGCTATCGCCAAGGTCTGCAAGGATTTTTATAAGTTTCTCAACATCATTCCCCGGCATATTAATCAGCAGCTCGGTACAATAGGGGTATGCCAAGTCAATTCTTTCTGTTGCGGAGGTTGGTGTGGAAATATTCCCGACAATCGAGGGGATAGTGGAAAATTCAGTGGATTGAACTGGTTGTTGTCCGAAAATACCATCCTTGAATCCCGATAAGATTATTAACCAACCCATCCCCCCTGCATCTACGACACCGGCTTCCTTTAGAACCGGAAGCATCTCCGGGGTCTTATCAAGGGCCGCATTAGCACCCCGGCAGGCAGCGTCTATAATATCCACTACCTTCATATGTTTCCCGGCGGCTTTTCCTGCTTCTGCAGCAGCCTCCCTGGCCACTGTGAGTATAGTACCCTCAACAGGTTTCATGATGGCTTTATATGCGGTTTTAACTCCCTCGTCGATGGCCTGGGCGAAAACAACCCCGGTTGCTCGGTCTGCGTTTTTCAAACCACGGGCTATTCCCCGTAAAAGTTGTGAGAGGATAACACCTGAGTTTCCCCTTGCACCCATCAGAGCGCCCCTGGCGGCTGCGTCGGCAACAACACTTATTGCTGAATCTTTATCTGCTGTGCCGACTTCTTTTACCGCTGAAACAAGGGTTAGATACATATTAGTCCCTGTGTCCCCATCGGGTACAGGAAAGACATTTAAAGCATCAACTTGTTTATATTTATCACCCAGCAGGACCATTGATGTCTTAAACATTTTTGCCAGGTCGTTACCACTTAAGACTTCTGTAATCAAAAAGCTCCCTCCAAGGCTAGGTTTCGTTAACTACCTTGACCCCCTGCACATTTACATTGACGGATTTAACCACCAGGCCTGTCTGTTTCTCTACTGAATACTTGACACGTTCGATAACATTTCTTGCGACTTCAGCAATGTTCACCCCATACCCGACAATTATGTATAGGTTTAAAACCAGTTCTCCATTTTGCAGGGAAACGCCGACCCCCTTTTTTAAATCATCTTTCCCCAACAAAAGGGCTATTCCATCTTTTAATGTGGTAGATGCCATCCCCACGAGTCCGTAACACTCTGTAGCCGCTGCGCCGGCGATAGTGGCAATAACTTCCTCCGATATGTTTACGTTCCCTATATCGGTCTTATCCTGCAAAAGAATCACTCCTTCGGTAAGTGATAGTCCGTCCAGGTCCAATTTTTAAAAAAGATGAGGTTATCCCTCATCTTTCCTTCAACCGTCTAACCCGTCCAAGTCTTCCTTTTCAATATCATTAAGCTCTTTAATTAAAATCTTAACATCTATGCCGTGCATTTCGGCGCCTGCCTCAATAGATTCCTGCATTGCGCCCATACAGCTTAAACAGGCCATACCGTGTTTTTTAAAAACTTCCCGGGCTTTTGGATGAACCTGTAGGGCATCTAAAATTGACATCTCTTTTCGGAACATCTCACGCCCTCCTTTTCTTATTCCAATCTTTCCTACTTACATTATATTCAGCTTAATAAAGATTTCTATACATTTCAAAACAAATCCTGCTTTTATCTTTATTCTGACTCAAAAATAATTAGTATATAAAGAACCTCCTTCTCTTGCATTTTAACCAATTATTTGTTAAAATAGTAAAGCTGATGAAAAATGCAAAGGAGGTGTAACTCCGTGGCTAAATGTGAGATTTGCGGGAAAGGCATCCAGACAGGCATTGCGCTGAGCCACTCCCATATCCGCACCAAGAGAACATGGTCACCCAACATCCAAAAAGTCCGTGCCCTGGTCAACGGGACACCTACCAGGCTCAACGTGTGTACCAGATGCCTGCGTTCAGGCAAAGTAACCCGCGCAGTGTAATTAAGACCAGAAATTAGGCATTATGGACTTGTAAATGCAAAAGACAACCACCAATTAACGTTGGTGGTTTTTTGCTTTCGGAAAATCGTTTTTTACCACAAAGGTCACAAAGGACACAAAGGGGTTTAGCATACATTTAGGCACTTGATAATCTCTTAAAAAGAATTCTTAAAAGAGGACCACAAAGACCACGAAGATTTCAAAAACAAAGACCACAAAGAGTTTGGTGGAATGCAAATACTGGTAACCTACGGAAATAACGAGATTTATATTAGTACGAAATCATTTTAAAACAAAAAATGCAACGTATGGTAGAAGACTCATATTTAGACTTCTACCAAAATTTTTGTAGTTATTAAGTTTTTACTAATCACCCTTTGTGACCTTTGTGCCCTTTGTGGTAATAATTACCGTTTTACCCTTTGTGGTCTTTCTTTCCTTTTCCTTAGTGGTCTTTGTGTTCCTCTTTTTATCCGTGTTCATCCGCGTCATCCGCGGCTGTTTCAAACTTCCGAATATCCCGACCCCAGCCATTGTCAATTGTCAATTGTCAATTCGCCTAGCCTTTAGCCTTCCGCAATATCTCCTCTAGTTCTTCCCGCTCAAAGTGATACTCATTACAGCAGAAATGGCATTTGAGTTCGGCTGCCTTCTGTTTCTCTATAATGTCCCGGATCTCTTCTTCTCCCAGGCTGATTAATATCTTTTCGAGCTTCTCTTTCGAACATCCGCACCTGAAACCTACCGGTTTTCTCTGCAGTTCCACAAAGTCCCCCAAAAGCATGCCTAGGACCTCTTCGGGTGAGGCCCCTTCATCATTCATCTTGCTTACATTGGGAAGGCTCTCGGCCTTCTCTTCCAGGGCGGATAGTTCAGCGTCCTCGGCTCCGGGAAAGGCCTGAATCAGGTAACCGCCTGCTGCTCTTACACTTGTATCCTTATTTACAAGTACACCCAGCGCCACCAGTGAGGGTAACTGTTCTGACCGGGCATAATAATTAGCTATATCGATTCCGATCTCTCCGGAAACAAGTGGAATGCTTCCTGAATAAGGTTCCCCCAGCCCTATATTCTTGGTCACTATCAACTGACCGCTGCTGCCCACACCCCCGCCGACATCAAGTTTGCCGTTTTTGGAAGGCAGATCAGCTCCAGGACACTGTACATACCCCCTGACATACGCGTCAGCTCCGGAGGTAACAACAATAGCCCCCAGCGGCCCATCTCCCAATATTCTCAGGGTCAGCAGGTCTTCGTTTTTTAGGTTGGCTGACATCAACACACCCGCGGTCAATGCTCTGCCTAAAGCCGCAGTGGCCGTTGGTGACGTCTGATGCCTGAGTTGGGCCTCCTCAACCAGTCCGGTTGTCCTGGCGGCATAGGCCCTAAAATGTTCTTTGGGATCCATGCCAATAACTAAGTAGTCTTCCATTATGTCCTCCATTTTGATGCTTATAAAAAACTAAAGTGTTACATCTATCGCTTAAAATCCCTATTTTCATTTCTATATCCTCCGAGTCAATTACTTTCTGGTTTCCAGTGATAGTCCCGTTAGGAATGGAGCTGCAGCAAAAATAATCATAGTGGCGGCTGCCACGATACCCGAATCGTTAAATATCAGGGCAAAGGCACTTCCTAAATACACGCCGGGAAGAGTCTTTATAAAATAGGGGTATTTTTCACTGAACCTTTTTTTATCGCGAGGAAAGCGTTTTCCCAAAAATATCATTGCCAGAATGCTGATAAAATAAAACCAGCTCCATGATGTGTTTATAATCAGCTTAAGATTCATATCCCATTTCCTGCTGATAATATCGGTTATCTCGCTCAG
>Ga0209347_1003596_pt1 | contig 17661 bp, 18 predicted proteins | sample AutmiccommuBRH23_FD_187382 | JGI IMG/M metagenome (GOLD analysis project Ga0209347, IMG submission 187382) | Deep subsurface microbial communities from Mt. Terri, Switzerland - Autotrophic microbial communities BRH/23 (SPAdes) (version 2) | ecosystem: Environmental > Aquatic > Deep subsurface >...
CCCCGCGGCGCGCCCGCAGTGTTCGGTCGCGCCATAGGAGAAAGATCATGGCATTGCTCATCAACACCAACATTCAGTCGATGAACGCTCAGCGCAACCTGAGCAAGACCCAGACCGACCTGTCCACCTCCCTCACCCGCCTGTCCTCCGGTCTGCGCGTCAACAGCGCCAAGGATGACGCGGCGGCCCTGTATGCCATCGCCACCATGACTGCTGACGTCCGCGGCATCAATCAGGCGGTGCGCAACGCCGCCGACGGCATTTCGTTCGGCCAGACGGCGGAAGGTGCCCTGGCGGAGATCGAGGCCAACTTGCAGCGCATCCGCGAGATCGCGGTGCAGTCGGCCAACGGAACGGTTCAGGACCGCACCGGTCTGCAGTCCGAGGTGGACCAGCTCACCCAGGAGATCTCCCGCATCATCGAGACCAGCCAGTTCAATGGCCAGGACCTGCTGAAGAACTCGTCCGCCATCACCTTCCAGGTGGGCCAGGACGGTGCCGCCACCCACCAGGTGGCCGTTAGCGGTGTCAACCTGACCTCGTTGACCGGCTACAGCTCCAACGTGACCTCCACCAGCGTCATCGACGTGGACGATCAGGCGAACGCCTCTGCGAGTATCGCCAACATCGAAGCGGCCATTACCAGTGTCGCCTCCAATCGTGCCACGTTCGGTGCCGTGCAGAACCGGTTCGAGGCGGTGATCTCCAACCTGGAGAACTACGCAGAGAACCTCACGGCGGCGCGCAGCCGTATCCAGGATGCGGACTTCGCCGCCGAGACGGCCCGCATGACCCGGGCGCAGATCCTGCAGCAGGCCGGTGTGGCGATGGTGGCTCAGGCCAACTCACTGCCGCAGACGGCCCTGTCGTTGCTGCAGTAACGGGCCTTGGCTGGGACGTCCGGGGCCTCGCGTCCCGGACGTCTTGTCCGCCGCTAACAGGGGGTGGTCGTCATGTCTTCCAACCCGATTCCGAATGCCGGCGTCGTCATGCGCGCCGTGGAACCGCGTGCCGGAGTCCGGCCGAGCGACGCTGGCACAAAGTTGCCGGGATCCGCCCCGGCGGCTGGCAACGCGTTGCCGGCGGCCCAGGCTGCCCCATCGCGGGACCCCGGAGCGCTCGCCGAGGCGGTCAGCGAGTTGAATGGTTATGTGCAGAACGTCCAGCGCGATCTGCATTTCAGCATTGACCGCGACAGCGGCAGGACCGTGATCAAGGTAATTGATTCTCAAAGCAAAGAACTCATACGCCAAATTCCTCCCGAAGAAGTGATCACCATCGCGCGCAACGTCGAGCGATACCTCAACGGGTCCCTTCTGGAGGTCAAGGCCTGATACTGGCATCGAATTTGCTCTGAGCCAGGGCAGGTTCGCTGAGGAGGCCCCATGATCAGCTCGGCCGGAGTCGGTTCAGGACTGGATGTCAATTCCATCGTCAGTCAGCTGATGGCGTTAGAGCGCCGTCCGTTGCAGCGCATTCAGGCACAGAAGTCCGGATACGAAGCCCAACTGTCCGCCTACGGAAAGCTCAAGAGCGCGATCTCGGATTTCAGCAGTGCCCTGGCCGAGTTGGACCGCGCATCGGACTTCAAGCTGTTCACCGCCGGTTCCTCCGATGAGGACGTGCTCACCGCGACCGCATCCAGCGATGCCGCGCCCGGAAGCTACAGCATCGAGGTGGAACGCATCGCCGAGCGCCACAAGATGGCGGCAGGCGACGCCTTTACTTACGCCGATACCAGTTCCGACATCGGCGCCAGCGGTAACATGTCGATCATCGTCGGCAGCAGCGATCCCTTCGCCGTGGACCTCGCGGGCAAGAGCCTGGACGAGATCCGCGAGGCCATCAACTCCCACGCGGACAACCCCGGGGTGACCGCCAGCATCGTAAACGACGATGCCGGCAACCGCCTGGTGCTGAGTGCCGACGACACCGGCAGCGAGAATTTCCTGCAGGTCTCCTATAGCGGGGCGGACCCGTTCGCGTTCGAGGACATCAACACGGATCGCGACAGCTCGGGGGCGTTCACCGCCGCGGATCTCGATGCGGTTCTGACGCTGGAAGGCAAGTTCACCGCGACCCGGTCCAGCAACACCGTCGACGACGCCATTCAAGGCCTGACGCTGACCCTCGAGTCCGCCGGCACCGTCGAACTGACGGTAGATCGCGACGTTGAAGGCATCACGGAGAACGCCCAGGCCTTCGTCGATGCATACAATGCGCTGAAGGCGGAGATCGACAAGCAGCGCGGCGGCGATCTGCGCGGGGACAACACGCTGCTGAGCCTCGAGCGCTCGCTGCGCAACGTCTTCAATACCACGCCCTCCGGTCTGGACTCCGAGTTCAGCTATCTCGCCGAGATCGGTATCACCTTCGAGACCACTGGCAAGCTCAGCCTCGACTCCGATGAGTTCGAGGCGGCCCTGCAAAGCGACTTCGGCGGTGTCGCCGAATTGTTCGCCAACGATCCAGAAGGCTATGTACGAAGGCTCAAGGACGCCGCCGACGATATCGTGCAGTCCAACGGCCTGATCGACACGAAGAACGATGGCCTGGATGCACGGATCGATTCCGCGGACGCGCGCATGGAACTGATCGAGCACCGCCTTCAAATCACGGAGAAGCGCCTGCGGGCCCAGTTCACCGCCCTCGACACGCTCATGGCGGAGTTCAGTACCACGGGAAACTTTCTCGAACAGCAACTCAGTTCGTTGCAGTTGCTGCGTTGAAGCGACTGTGAGCCAAACGGCTTCAGCCCCAAGGCCGGCGGTCGATACAGGAAGCAGTTCGTCTACCCCTCCACCGACAACATGACCGAGTTCAACGAGGTGTGCCGATGAGTAACGTGCAAGGGGCATTGAGCCAATACCGCAAAGTGGGAGTTCACGCGGGAATCGCCGACGCCAGTCCCCATCGCCTCATTCAGATGCTGCTGGAAGGCGCGCTCGACAAGATCCATGCCGCCAAAGGACACATGGAACGCGGAGAGATTGCCGCCAAAGGCAAGCACATCGGTTGGGCCGTGTCGATCATCGACGGCCTGCGCGCCAGCCTCGACCACTCCGGCGGAGGCGAGCTCGCCGCTAACCTGGACGCGCTCTACGACTACATGAACCGACGCCTGCTCAACGCCAACCTGCACAACGATGTGGCGGTGCTGGAGGAGGTCGGCCGGCTGTTGCTGGAGATCAAGCAGGGTTGGGACGCGATTCCCGCGGAGTTGCGCAGCGGGCGCCCGGCCGCCGGATCCCGGGCGGGTTCATGAGCGCAGGCCCCGCCACCGTCCGCCGCCCCTGCGGATCGGACGATGCCGATCCCGCGGCGTGGTTCAACGCCCTGGTGGAGCTGAGTCGCATCATGCTGGACCAGGCCCGCGCGGGACACTGGGACCGGGTGGCGGAGCTCGAGGCGGGGCGCCAGCGGCAGTTCGAGGCGTTCTTCTCCGAGCCCGTCCCCGCAGCCTTGACGACGTCAATCGGCGCCGGAATCCGCGCCATCCTCGATTTGGACCGCCAGCTCATCTCGCTCGCCAAGGCGGGGATGGAAGATCTCAGCGCCGATCTCGACCGACTGCGCGCTGGGCGCCGCGCGCGCAGCGCCTACGCCGCGGCCGCGCCCTGATCGCCGATTGAATCGTCGAACGGAGCGGACCGGCTGCCCTGCGTCTCGGGATAGACTTGTCTCCACCAGCCCCTTCGGCTAGGTTGATCGGCGCCGCCATGGGCCGGAGAGATCATGACTGACCCCACCGAATCCATCTTTGCGCAGGGCCTGGCGTACGAAGGCGCGTTGCCGGTGGAATGGCGGCCGCGCTCCGAGCCCTACACCCCCACCGAGCTCGAACAGCTCAATGTTGCCAACGAGCGCATCCTGCGTCTGCTGACGGCACTGGAGGAGCAGCACCATCCGGAGCTCCTCGATGAACACGGCACGGGCCACGAACTGGCGCGCGTGGAGCTCAAGGTCAATCTGCTCCTGGACCTGGTCAGTCAACTGTTGGTGCGCCAGCAGACCCTGCCCCCGGCAACGGCCATACGCCTGAACGGCCTCGGCGTGCAGTGGCGTCAGCCCGCCGGTACGCCGGCGCCAGGCGGCACCGGCGAGGTGGTCATTTATCTCAACCCGGAGCTGCCCAGCCCCTTGCGCCTGCCGGCGGTCATTCACGCTGCTGCCGAACAGGTGGAAGCGCACTTCCAGGGACTGAGCGATGCGCTGGTGGACGTGCTGGAGAAGATGATCTTCCGCCACCATCGGCGCCAGGTCGCCCAATCGCGGCCGTCTCGCGACGGCTGACATCTGCCCGGCGGATGACGGTCTCGCATGCCCGGGCACGACCTCCAAATTCCCCTCCCACGCCGACAAAATTTTGACATACGCGAAATCCAGTGCTTAACTTGCCCCGTGCGTAAAAACAATAATTAGAACTCGGATTTTCCAACATCTCCGGGTGGGCAGGTGAGCATGAGCGAAGCATCCAATCCCCTGGCGGGCGGCGAAGGCAAGGTGCTGGTGATCGATGGCGATCCGGAGCGGCGTGCACGATTTGCCGCGGTCCTGGATTTCCTCGGCCATGGCGCCGAGGTGGTACACGCCGAAGATGACTGGGGCCTGCGGTTGAACCGGGAGACTCCGGTGGAGGCGGTCCTGCTGGGCGAATGCGACGCACCGGCGGTCATCCGGGAAATTCAGAAGCGCGATCCCGACGCCCCCATCCTGCTGCTCAAGCCCGCTGAGGCCGATCCCGAAGGCGAGTGGACCCGCCACGTACTCGGCCACGTCGAGACGCCGCTGCGTTATGCCAACCTGTCCAACGCCCTGCACAAGGCGCAGCTCTACCGCGACAGCCGCGCCAACGGCGGCAAGCGCCGCCCGGTGGAGCTGTTTCGCAGCCTGGTGGGCAGCAGCCGGCGCATCAAGTACGTGCGCCAGATGATCGAGCAGGTGGCCGCCTCCGACGCCACGGTCCTGGTACTGGGTGAGTCGGGCACCGGCAAGGAAGTCGTGGCCCGCAACATCCACTACTACTCGGCCCGGCGCGACGGCCCCTTTGTGCCCATCAATTGCGGTGCCATCCCGCCGGAGCTTCTGGAGTCGGAGCTCTTCGGGCACGAGAAGGGCGCCTTTACCGGCGCCATCAGCGCCCGCCAGGGGCGCTTCGAGATGGCGGAGGGCGGAACCCTGTTCCTGGACGAGATCGGCGATATGCCGCTGTCCATGCAGGTGAAGCTGCTTCGGGTTCTGCAGGAACGCACCTTCGAGCGGGTGGGCAGCAACAAGCCCATCACCACGGACGTGCGCATCGTCGCCGCCACCCACCGCGACCTCGAAGATCTGATCCGGGACGGGCAGTTCCGCGAAGATCTTTATTACCGCTTGCACGTCTTCCCCGTGGAGATGCCGCCCTTGCGCGATCGGGTGGAGGACATCCCGCTGCTCATTACCGAGCTCATCGCGCGCATCGAGCACGAAAAGCGCGGATCGGTGCGCCTGTCGCCGGGCACCGTCATGGCGCTGTGCCAGTATCAGTGGCCGGGCAACGTGCGCGAGTTGGCGAATCTGATCGAGCGTATGGCGATCCTGTTCCCTTTCGGCGTCGTGGACGTAAAGGACTTGCCGGAGAAGTACCGCCCGGACGACTACACCGAGTCGCAGGCCTACACCGAACTGCCCTTGGACCCGCTGGCCGTGGGGGCCGCGTCGGTGGAGGCTGCCGACGTTCGCCTCCCGCGGGACGGCATCAATCTCAAGGAGCACCTGAGCAATCTTGAGGTGAGCCTGATCCGCCAGGCGTTGAGCGAAGCCGACGGCGTGGTTGCGCACGCCGCCAAGCTGCTGGACATGCGCCGCACGACCCTGGTGGAGAAGTTGCGCAAGTACGGTCTGCACCGGGGAATCGACGCGACGAGGAATTGACGTGCACGCAGGCGCTACGATCTTAAGGTACTGATCAGAAACACAACCCTCCTTCAGGCATGGTTCTTGCCTTTTCCCCGGCACAGGGCGTCCGCCCGACTCGCCCGGGGGAGAAGTCATGCCACATCGCAGCGAAGGCACGACCCGTCAGCTGGAAGACGCCTTCGAGCTGTTCAACCGCATGTCCAATCAGCTTGCCAGTTCCTATCAGACGCTGGAGAACCGGGTCGCGCAGCTGAGTGCTGAGCTGGCCGCTGCCCGCAGTGAACGCCTCCAGCAGCTGGCGGAGAAGGAGCGCATAGCCAACCGCCTGCAGCGTCTGATCGAAGTGCTTCCCGGTGGACTTCTGGTGTTGGACGGCGAAGGCAGGATCACCGAGTGCAACCCGGCCGCGGTGACCCTGCTCTGCGAACCGCTACTGGGTGAGGCTTGGCAGGACGTGGTCGAGCGGGCGTTCTCACCCGAGAGCGCCGGCGGCAGTGAGCTCACCCTGTGCAACGGCCGGCGGGTGAGCATTTCCGTGCGCGGCCTGGACCCGGAGCCGGGCCAGATCGTGCTGCTGTTGGACGTCACCGACCAGCATGCGCTGCAGGAGACCCTCAATCGCCATCGCCGGCTGTCCGCCATGGGCGAGATGGTGGCGAGTCTGGCCCACCAGGTGCGGACACCGTTGTCATCGGCCCTGTTGTACGCATCGCAACTCTCCGCCCCGCAGCTCGACGCCAGTTCCAGGACGCGTTTCACTGACCGCATCGTCGGTCGCCTGCGCCATCTCGAACGCATGGTCAACGACATGCTGCAGTTCGCCCGCGGCGGCTCGTTCGAGAAGCAGGATTTCGCCGTGCAGGATCTGCTCGACGACCTGCTCAAGACATTGGAACCGCAGCTGCAATCCTGCGGCGGCGCTATCGAGATTCACAATCGCGCGCCGGGGGCGTGCCTGCGCGGCAGCCGCGAAGCGCTGCAGAGCGCAATCCTCAACCTGGCCACCAATGCTTTGCAGGCGTGCACCGCGGCGCCCCGCCTGCGCCTCGAGGTGCGCCGCGCCGGGCCCGCTCTGGTGGAGCTGCTGCTCGGCGACAACGGGCCGGGAATCCCCGAAGAGGTGCGCGAGAAGGTGTTCACGCCCTTCTTCACCACCCGCGCCGACGGCACGGGCCTCGGCCTGCCTGTCGTGCGGGCCATCGTGCTCGCCCACGACGGCGATCTGTGGATGCGCTCCACACCCGGCCAAGGCACCACATTCGGACTGCGCATCCCGGCCGGCGGCGAACAGGCGCTGGCCAGCGGTGCGGGCCAGGAAACCATTCAGCCGCGCATCGTCGCGGCACACTGACGCTCACGGAGACGTTTGTATGACACACGGTTCCATACTGGTGGTCGAGGACGACCTGTCTCTTCAGGAGGCCCTGTGCGACACCCTGGAACTCGCGGGGTTCCCGGTGCTCGCCGCCACCGACGGCAATGCCGCCATCGACGTGCTGGAGCGCCAGGGACGCAGCGTGCGCATGGTGGTCAGCGATGTGCAGATGCCGTCCATGGACGGCTATGCGTTGCTGAAGAAGATCAAATCCGCATACCCCGAGCTTCCCGTGGTGCTCATGACCGCCTACGGCACCATCCAGAAGGCGGTGGCCGCAATGCGCGACGGCGCCTCCGATTACCTGGTCAAGCCCTTCGAGGCCCAGGTGCTCGTCAACATGGTCACCCGCTTCCTGCCCCTGGAGGCCGGCGAGGCCGGAGCAGAGGTGGTCGCCGAGGACGTGCGCACCCGGGAACTGGTCGCTCTGGCCGATCGCGTCGCCGCCTCCGACGCCACGGTGATGATCAGCGGCGAGTCCGGCACCGGCAAGGAGGTGTTCGCCCGTTACATCCACCGCCGATCGGAGCGCCGCGACGGCCCGTTCGTGGCCATCAACTGCGCCGCCATCCCCGAGAACATGCTCGAGGCGGTGCTGTTCGGCTACGAGAAGGGGGCCTTTACCGGTGCCCACCAGGCGTCCCCGGGCAAGTTCGAACAGGCAAACGGCGGCACACTGCTGCTGGACGAGGTCTCCGAGATGGACCTGGGACTGCAGGCCAAGCTCCTGCGGGTGCTGCAGGAGCGGGAGGTGGAGCGCCTCGGCGCACGCAAGGTCATCCCCCTGAACGTGCGCGTGCTGGCCACCTCGAACCGACATCTGCGTGAAGAGGTGGCGGCGGGCCGTTTCCGCGAGGACCTGTTCTACCGCCTGAGCGTATTTCCCCTGCACCTGGCGCCCCTGCGCCAGCGGCCCCGGGACATCCTGCCCCTGGCCGAGCGCCTGGTGCAGCGCCATTGGCCGGAGGGCACGCGCCTGCCGGTGCTGAGCAACGGCGCGCGCGACCGGCTGCTCGGCCATGGCTGGCCGGGCAACGTGCGCGAACTGGACAACGTCATCCAACGGGCGCTGATCCTGAAGGGCGGCGACCTCATCGAGGCCGAGCACATCTGCCTGGCGAGCGGCGAAGGGCCGGCCCCGGTGCAGGCCGCGGAACCGAATCCTCGGTCGCCCGAGCACGGCGCCGGCGAGCGCGCCGGTCTGGGCGGCGATCTCAAGGACCGCGAGCACGCCCTGATCATGGAGGCCCTGCAGGCGGTGAACGGCAGCCGCAAGGACGCCGCAGTGCGCCTGGGGATCAGCCCGCGCACCCTTCGCTACAAGCTGGCGCGCATGCGCGAGGCCGGCATCCGTCTACCCGCTTGAACCACACACCTCGCTGAGAGCATCCGCAACGGAGTACGAACATGAGCGACATCGACATCTCCCAGGTCTTGGATCAGATGCGGGCCATGGCGGCCCGCGCCCAGGGCGCCGGCGCCGCGGATGGGGCCCAATCCGCACAGGGGGCTGCGGCGGGAAAGCCGGATTTCTCGGCGCTGTTGAAGGGCTCCATCGAATCGGTCAACGCCACCCAGAAGCATGCCGGCGAGCTGACCGAGAAGTTTCAGGCCGGCGAGCCGGGCACCGACGTCGCTCAGGTGATGGTCGCCCTGCAGAAGGCCAGCGTTTCCTTCGAGGCCATGAAGCAGGTGCGCAACAAGCTGGTGGACGCCTATCAGGAAATCATGCGTATGCAGGTCTAGTCCGCATCATGCACCGGGCGGCCATTGCTGGCCCCAATCAATAACGAAAGCGACGATCGAACATGGCATTGATCAAGGCGGAAAGCGCGCAGGGCTTCGCCCAATTGCCGGCGGTGCGCCAGTTGGGGCTCATGATAGGGCTCGCGGCCAGTGTGGCGTTGGGCGTGGCGGTGGTGTTGTGGTCGCAGACCCCCAACTACAGCCTGCTCTATGGCAGCCTCTCGGACAAGGACGCCACCGAGGTCATGGACGCGCTGCAGCAGAACCAGATTCCCTACAAGCTCGATGAGCGCAGCGGTGCGCTCATGGTGCCGTCGAAACAGGTCCACGACGCCCGCTTGAAGCTCGCCGCCGAGGGCCTGCCTAAGGGGACCGCCGTGGGCCTGGAGCTGTTGCAGAAGGAACAGGAGCTCGGCACCAGCCAGTTTCTCGAGCATGCCCGCTACCAGCATGCCCTGGAGGTGGAGCTGGCCCGCTCCATCGCCAGCCTGCGCAACGTCGCCAATGCCCGCGTGCACCTCGCCATCCCCAAGCGCAGCGTGTTCGTGCGCAAGCAGGAACAGCCGACGGCATCGGTGGTGCTGGACCTTCACCCCGGACGCCAGCTGGAGGAAGGGCAGGTGGCCGCGGTGGTGCACCTGGTGGCATCCAGCATTTCCGCCCTGAGTCCCGAGAAGGTCACGGTGGTGGACCAGACCGGCCGCCTGCTGACTCAGCGCATCGGCGACAGCGGGCTGGCGCTGAACGCGAGCCAGTTCGACTATACCCGCCGCGTGGAGGAGACCTACGCGGACCGCATCGAGAACCTGCTTGCCCCCATCGTCGGCAATGGCCGCGTACGGGCCCAGGTCAAGGCCAACATCGATTTCACCCGGGTCGAGAAGACCCAGGAGAGCTACGCGCCGGAGCTCCAGGCGCTGCGTAGCGAACAGGTGTTCGAGGAAACCTCGGGCACGCCGCGTGGGGACTCGGGCATCCCGGGGGCGCTGTCCAACCAGCCCCCGGAAGGCGGAACCACGGATCCGGCGCAGCGGGATGCGGTCGGTGGCGAATCCGAGGACATGCGCAACAGCACCCGCCGCGCCACCCGCAACTACGAGCTGGACAAGACCATCAGCCACACGCGCACCGCCGGCGCGCAGGTGCAGCGCCTGTCCGTGGCGGTGGTGGTGGATGACCGCCGTACGATCACGGAGGGCGGTGCCGCGCAGAGCACGCCGCTGACCGAAGAGGAGATCGCGCAGATCACCTCCCTGGTCAAGGACGCCATCGGCTTCGACGCCGAGCGCGGCGACACGGTCAACGTCATCAATCAAGCCTTCCAGCAGCCCCCGGTTCCGGAGCCGCTGCCCGCGCCGCCCGTGTGGGAGCAGGCGTGGCTGCAGGATCTCGGCAAGCAGTTGTTGGGAGGCCTCGCCGTGCTGCTGCTGGTGTTTGGGGTGCTGCGCCCGGTGTTGAAGGGCCTGGCCGAAAAGGGCGTCCAGACCCGGCGCCTGGCGTCCGCAGCGGACGAGGTCGGCGAGGACCAGCTCAGCCTGACCGCCCAAGGTCGGCCCCGCCTGCCGGCGGCTGTCCAGTACGAGGACAAGCTCGGCCTGGCGAAGACCATGGCGGCCCAGGACCCGGGCCGGGTCGCGCAGGTGGTGAAGAACTGGGTGGCGAGCGATGGCTGAGGCCAAGGTCACCGGCGCCGAGCGCGCCGCCATTCTGCTCATGACCCTGGGTGAGACGGACGCCGCGGCCGTACTCAAGCTCATGGGGCCCAAGGAGGTGCAGAAGGTCGGCACCGTCATGGCGACCTTGACGAACATCTCCAAGCAGCAGGTGGGCGCGGTGCTGGACGATTTCGTCACTACCGTCGAGGAGCAGACCGCACTCGGCATCGGCAATGAGGATTACATTCGCAAGGTGCTGGTGTCCGCGCTGGGAGAGGACAAGGCGGGCGGCCTGATCGACCGCATCCTCATGGGCCACAGCTCCAAGGGCCTGGAGGCGCTGAAGTGGATGGACCCGCGGGCGGTGGCCGAAATCGTTCGCCTCGAGCACCCGCAGATCATTGCCATCGTGCTCGCCTACCTGGACGGCGACCACGCCTCCGAGGTGCTGCAGTTCCTGCCCGAGCGGGTACGGCCCGACATCCTGATGCGCATCGCATCGCTCGACGGCATCCAGCCCCAGGCCCTGCAGGAGCTGGACGAGATCATGGAGCGTCAGTTCCAGGGCAGCACCAACGTCAAGTCGTCGTCCGTCGGTGGTCTCAAATCCGCCGCGGAGATTCTCAACCATATGGACACCACCGTGGAAACCACGCTCATGGACGCCATCAGGGCGGCCGACGCCCAGCTGGGGGATCAGATTCAGGACCTGATGTTCGTGTTCGACAATCTGGCCGACGTGGACGATCGGGGCATCCAGGCGCTGCTGCGGGAGGTGTCTTCCGAGACCCTGATCGTGGCCATGAAAGGCGCGGACGAGGCGGTCAAGGAAAAGATCTTCGCCAACATGTCGAAACGGGCTTCGGAGATGCTGCGCGACGATCTGGAGGCCAAGGGGCCGGTGCGCTTGAGCGAAGTGGAGACGGCGCAAAAGGAAATCCTCGCCGTCGCCCGTCGCATGGCCGATGCCGGCGACATCGTTCTCGGCGGCAAGGGCACCGAACAGTATGTGTGAGTCTCCGCGCCACCTCGCCCGGTGCGCCGCGGCGATGCCGTCATGAGCAAGATCATTTCGGGCAAGGACGCGAGCGGCGCCCGCTCCTGGGCCCCGCCGAACATGGACCGGGCCGCACCGGCAGCCGCCCAGGGCGGTACCATGCTCACCGCGGCTCAGATCGAGCAACTGCAGCGCCAGGCTTACGACGAGGCGTACACCGCGGGACTGGAAGAGGGCCGCGCCGCCGGTCGCAACGAACTGCTCGCCAAGGGCGGCGAGGTGGAGCGGCTCCTCGGGGTGCTTGCACGGCCTTTCGAGGATCTGGACGAGCAGGTGGAGCAGGAGCTGGTGACCCTGGCGATGGCGCTGGTGCGACAACTGGTGCGCCGGGAGATCCGCAGCGACCCGGGGCAGATCGTGGCCGTGGTGCGCGACGCCATGGCCCTGTTGCCGGTGGCCTCGCGCAACGTGCGCCTGCACCTGCACCCGGAGGACGCGTCCCTGGTGCGCGAGGCGCTGACCACCGCCGGTGAGGAGCGCCCGTGGAGCATTGTCGAGGATCCGATGCTGGCCCGGGGCGGCTGCAAGGTGATTACGGACTACTCCCAGGTGGACGCCAGCCTCGAGAGCCGCCTGGCCCAGCTGTTCACCCAGGTGTTCGGGGGCGAGCGGGGGTCGGACCGCCGCACCGACGAACCGGCCCCGTGAGCGCTCGCCCGGAAATCCGCCGCGGCGGCATCTGGCGCGCCCGCCTGGCAGCCTATCGGGAGCAGGCGGCGCTGCCCGTGCGCCTGGCCGTCGAAGGGCGCCTGACGCGCATGGTCGGCCTCACCCTGGAGGCGGTGGGCAGTCAGGCGGCCATCGGCGCCCGCTGCATGGTGGTAGGGCCGAACGACTACGAAATCGAAGCCGAGGTGGTCGGGTTCGCCGGTGATCGCCTGTTCCTGATGCCCATTGGTGACCTGCAAGGCCTGTCGGCGAACGCGCGGGTCATTCCCACCGACCGCGTCGCCCGCGCGCCGGTGGGCGAGACCCTGCTCGGGCGCATCGTCGATGGTGCCGGCAGGCCCCTGGACGGCAAGGGGCCCCTGCGTGCCCGGGCTCAGGTGCCGCTCACCGGGCGGCCCATCAATCCCCTGAGCCGCAGCCCCATACGCGAGCCGCTGGACGTGGGCGTGCGCGCCATCAACGGCCTGACCACCGTCGGGCGGGGCCAGCGCATGGGCCTGTTCGCAGGTTCCGGGGTCGGCAAGAGCGTGCTGCTGGGAATGATGACCCGCTACACCAATGCCGACGTCATTGTCGTTGGCCTGATCGGCGAGCGCGGCCGCGAAGTGAAGGAGTTCGTGGACAATATTCTCGGCACTGACGGCTTGGCCCGCGCGGTGGTGGTGGCCACGCCCGCCGACAACACACCGTTGATGCGGATGCACGGCGCCATGCTGGCCACGTCGGTGGCGGAATATTTCCGTGATCAGGGCAAGCAGGTGCTGTTGTTGATGGACTCGCTCACCCGCTTTGCCCAGGCGCAGCGGGAGATCGCCCTGGCCATCGGCGAGCCGCCCGCCACCAAGGGCTACCCACCGTCGGTGTTCGCCAAGATCCCGCAGCTGGTGGAGCGGGCCGGCAACGGTGCCAGCGGCGCCGGCTCGATCACCGCCTTCTACACCGTGCTGGTAGAGGGAGACGACCACAACGATCCCATCGCGGATGCCGCCCGGGCCATTCTCGACGGCCACATCGTGCTGTCGCGGCGTATCGCCGAGACCGGCCAGTATCCGGCCATCGACGTGGAGTCATCCATCTCGCGAACCATGACCGAGATCACCTCGAAGGACCACCAGAATGCCGTGCGCCAGTTCCGTCAGTGGTATTCCGCCTACGAACAAAGCCGCGACCTGATCAGCGTCGGCGCCTACCAGCAGGGGTCGGACCCGCGCATCGACCAAGCCATTCAGATGCAGCCGCGGCTGCGGGAATTCCTACGCCAGGACATGCACGAGCCGGTGGATCTCGACGGCAGCCTGCGCCAGCTGCAGGCGCTCACAGAATGAGGTCGGTTTGTGGAGCACAGAGAACGCGGAGACACACAGCACGGAGGATCCCGATCGTGAGCGCGTTGGAGGCCGTTGCCCGCGTTTGGGTGCATCGGCGCCTGCGACAGACTCGGTGCACGCGCACCGTGTCGTCCAGGTTTCTCCGAGTCTCGGTGTCTGCGTATTCTCCGTGTTCCGGCCCCGCGCCTGAACCTACCACCGCATGACCCGCTCCAAACGCATGGACCCGGTGCTGCGGGTGGCGGAGCACCGCGAGCGGGACGCGGCGCGGGCGCTGGGGGAAAGCCGCCAGCGGCTCGAGCACCAGCGCCAGCGTCTGCAGGAGCTGCTCGACTACCGCGAGGAGTACAGCCGGCGCTTCCAGGAGACCGCCGGCGGTGGCATGGACATGAACAAGTTGCACGAGTACCGCGCCTTTCTCGGTCGGCTCAATGACGCCGTCGACCATCAGCATCGGAGCATCGCCAAGGCCGAGGCCGAGGTGGACCGGCGCCACCGGGATTGGCTCGAGCTGTGCACCCGCCTGCGTTCCCTGGACACCGTGCGCGAGCGCTTTCGACGGGACGAGCGTCAAGCGGACGAGCGGCGCGAGCAACGGGACCAGGATGAGCGTGTCAGTGCCGCAGCGGCACGCCCGCGCGACGACGGCGACGACACCTAACCGTGTGACCCACTGCGTCGCCGCGGCGGCGGGGTCGTCCGCGCGCTCGGGAGGCGATGCCTGGCACGGCGCTTGCACCCGTACCCGAGACGACAGGATCACTCGGGACGCCACCATGAACCTCACTCTTTCCGCACTGCTGACATCGGCCTCCGGCGACGGAGCCGGCGCCGCGCAGGGGCTCGCGCCGGGCGCCGGTGGGGATCGGCAAGCCGCGGGTCCAGGGGGACTTTTCTCCTTCCTGCTGTCCGGTCACCTGCAGCTGGACCAGGCCGCGGCGGGGATCCTGCCCGGGAACACCGCTCCGGTTGGAGGCCTCGCCGCATCCGGGCAACCGCTGCCGCTCGCCGGCAAGCTCTTGCCGCAAGAGCTTGCCGGGCGGCTCGACGAACTGCCACCGGAGCTGAGTCAGGCATTGGCCGAGGGACGCCTGCCCGACGATCTGGTGCAATGGCTCGAGCAGGTGCTGGCCGCGGCCCAGGGCGAACGCGTCGCGCCGCTGCCCAGCGGCGGGCAGCCGCCGCAAATGGCGGGCGCCATGCCGCTGCAGCCGCTGGCGATGCCACAATCCACCCGCGCCCAGAGCCGTGAAGACGCGCCCGACGCGCTGCTGCGGCTGATCCAGGATGCAGCGCCCGGGAAGCCCCTCGAGCGCGCCTTGGCCGAGGCGCTGCGTCCGGCGCAGCCTGCCGCCGGGGCCGGCGAGGGCAAGGACACGTCTGCGTCCTTCGCCACCGCCCTGGCGGGCGCCGGTGCCGAAGCGCCCCAGCGCACCGCAGCGGAGGCCCAGGGGCGGCCCACCGCTACGCCCCAGCTGCCCGTGGACCAGCCCGTGGGGCAGCGGGGCTGGGATCAGGCGCTCGCCAATCGCGTCGTCTGGATGACCAACGAGCAACTGCAGAACGCCCAGCTCAAGCTCAATCCCCCGCACCTGGGGCCCTTGGAGGTGCGCGTTTCCGTACACCAGGACCAGACCGCCAATGTGAGCTTCGTGTCGCAGAACGCTGGGGTCCGTGAGGCCGTCGAGGCGGCGATCCCGCGGCTGCGGGAGATGCTGGCGGAATCAGGGGTCAATCTTGCCGACGTGAACGTGTCCGACCAGCCGCGTTCCCAGGCACGCGATGGCCAGAACGGCGGACAGACACCGGGTGAGGATGCCGGAGCGTCACTGGCCGCAGCGGATACTGACCGAGAAAACCGCCCCGGTCCCGGCACCGAGGGCGTCGGCCTGGTGGACTATTTCGCCTGACTCTCGGCGCTGCGCACGCCGCACCGAAAATCCGAGCCCCGCCTGTCGCCTCCGGATCCGTGGTCGGCAGGCGCGGCTCGCCAGAGGCGCCGCCGAGCACCCGCACGACCGCCGTCCCACCACGCCTGGCTCACCGCGCCCCTGCCGGTTTCTTGGCAGGTTCGCCCCCGCTGGTCGAGTCAACGCCCCGTCGTCTCTTGCCCCGCATCGAAATTGGCGTTCCAACCACTTGTTTTCCGTGGTGTCCTTCAGTGCACAACGGGTGGCATGTGGCTTGCATTCAGGGCTGGGGGCGCAGTTCACAGTGATAGGAAAGGCTGTACATGGCACAAAACGAAGAAGATCTGGACCTGGATGTGGCCGCCGCCAAACCCAAGGGCGGCCGGCTGGGGAAGATCCTGTTGTTCGTGACCCTCGGCGTGCTGGTGGCCGGCCTGAGCGTCACGACCACCCTGCTGCTGCTGGACGGTGACAGCGGGGCCGAGGCGCAGGCGGAAGGCACCGAGACGTCTGCCGAGACCAAGTCCGCGAAGAAGGGCAGCCAAGTGCCCATGTACCTCACGCTGGACCCGGCGTTCGTCGTCAACCTCAACGACGACAGCGGCGTTCGGTTCCTGCAGGTGTCGGTATCGGTCATGGCCTACAGCCAGGAGGCGCTGGACAAGATCGAGACTCACATGCCGCTGCTGCGTCACCACCTGGTGCTGCTGTTCAGCAATCAGAAGTTCGTCGACCTGAAGTCCCGCGAGGGCAAGATCGCGTTGCAGGAGGAGGCGTTGGCCACGGTGCGCAACGCGCTCACCGAGGTGGCCGGAGCCCCCTTGGTGGAAGCGTTGTACCTGCCCAGCATCGTCGGCCAATAGGGAACCCCGCCACCATGTCCGTGAACGATCTGCTCTCACAGGACGAAATCGACGCGCTGTTGCACGGCGTCGGGAGCGGCGATGTCGAGACCGAGACCGACGACGGTCTTCCCGACGGTGCGGCCAAGCACTACGACTTCGCCAGTCAGGACCGCATCGTGCGTGGGCGCATGCCCACCCTGGAGATGATCAACGAGCGTTTCGCTCGGCACTTCCGCATCTCGTTGTTCAACATGCTGCGCCGCTCCGCGGAGATCTCCGTCGGCGGGGTGCAGATGCTGAAGTTCGCCGAATATGTTCACTCCCTGTTCGTCCCGACCAGCCTGAACCTGGTCCGCATGCGCCCGCTGCGCGGCACGGCGCTGATGGTCATCGACCCGAAGCTGGTGTTCACCGTGGTGGACAATTTCTTTGGCGGCGACGGACGGTTTCACACCAAGATCGAAGGGCGCGAGTTCACGCCGACCGAGAGCCGAGTCATTCAGATGATGCTGCAGCTCGCCTTCCGGGACCTGCACGAGGCTTGGGCTCCGGTGATGAAGTTGGACTTCGAGTACCTCAACTCCGAGGTCAACCCGCAGTTCGCCAACATTGTCAGCCCCACCGAGGTGATCGTGGTGGCGTCGTTCCATGTTGAGCTGGATGGCGGCGGCGGCGACCTGCACGTCACCATGCCCTATTCGATGCTGGAGCCGATCCGCGATCTCCTGGACACCGGACTGCAGAGCGACCGGTCCGAGGTCGACGAGCGCTGGACCCACTCCCTGCACGAGGAAATGAAGCAGGCGGAGGTGGAGCTCAGCAGCACTCTGGTAGAGACGCGTCTGAGCCTGCGCCAGGTCCTGGACCTGGAGCCCGGCGACATCATTCCCATCGATCTGCCCGGTCGGGTCACGGTCCGGGTGGAGGACATCCCTGCGTTCCGGGGTCAGGTGGGTGCCCGGCGCGGCCAGACCGCGATCAAGATCCTGGGCAAGATTTCACACAACGTTTCGCTGCCCGCGCCCTTGGCGAAGCGGCAGGCGTGAGGCCGTAACCATGACCGATACCACCGACATCGAACAGGAAAACACCGACCAGGAGGCACTGGCCGACGACTGGGCATCCGCCCTCGCCGAGCAGTCCGACACCGAAGGCGGCGGAGCCGCAGATGCTGAAGT
>Ga0209347_1003599_pt1 | contig 17659 bp, 17 predicted proteins | sample AutmiccommuBRH23_FD_187382 | JGI IMG/M metagenome (GOLD analysis project Ga0209347, IMG submission 187382) | Deep subsurface microbial communities from Mt. Terri, Switzerland - Autotrophic microbial communities BRH/23 (SPAdes) (version 2) | ecosystem: Environmental > Aquatic > Deep subsurface >...
TGATAGAGACAGTCATCAGTGGTTGGTCAGCTTCATTCATACTTGCTTTTTCCTGTGCAATATAATCCTGAATCTCTGAGATTTGTGCAAACCGGTCGTTCAACTGCATCTGCGTTCCTGTACCCAGTCCGGCATCCATTGGGGGACCGATATTGATATAAGTCACCAATGATTTCTTCTCGAGCTTCTGCACTTCTGAAGCGGTGGGTAATTTCATTTTCACCATCAATGTTTCCGAGCGCATCGTTGTGGTAACCATAAAGAAAAACAGTATAGCGAACACAATATCGGGCATTGACGACGAGTTTAATGCAGGCATCTCTTTCTTGCCAGCCTTGTTAAATTTTCCCATACTTATTGTCCTCCATAATTTTTAGGTTCGGCCTCTGAAATACGTTGCGGATAGAGATCGTTGATTTGTCTCTTTTGTTCTTCCGTCAACTCTTCATAAGAGGTGTTGAAATATTTCCTTGCCCCTTCCTCTCTTAACTCATTATATGCCCTCACCACTTCATTCTGTACTGCAATGTACGTTTTGTAACTGGTGGTTGCATCATTCTGTATAGATACAACGTGTTGCGAGGTGACCGGTACAATACCTATCGGAGCTCCGAAATCCTCTTCCGTTAATATGGGAAGCTCAGCACTGTTAGACATGTTCAGGACAAACTCCTTCACTTTATCTTTCAAAGGAACCTTGCCTCCACTTCCGCGTAACTCCTCTGCCGTTCCGTACCACTCACTTCCCTGCTGGCTCTGGACCATAGTCTCGTTCTGGGCATTCACCAGCACTATCAGCAGGTTTCTGCGTTGTACCTCCACAGAGGTATCATCCTCTGTCTGTGGTGGTGGCGGCAGACGACGTGCCAATCCGGAATCAACGTCCATATTCGATACAAGCAAGAAGAAAGTCAGCAACAGGAAAGAAATGTCAGCCATTGAATTAGCATTGAGTGCCGGAACTTTTCTTTTATTAGCCATAAAATAAACCTTTCTTTAATTTGATCATTGATTGAGTTGGTTAGCCTTTTCGTTTGAAAAGGGGCAACACAATAATTGCAAGAAATGTAAGCAGGAGCATGACATATGAGCTGAAGAGCCACATATCAGTTACCTTCAATGTTTTCGGCTGGTTATCGGCACCATCATATCCGGGGATGTTCAACAGTGAACTATCACCTGCAATATAGGCCACAACGAGCAATGCAACCAGTGCCAGAATAGCGAGTAGACCACTCATCGCCTTTTTCGGAGCATTTTTTAATTGCTTTAAAAATGAGACCAATGCGAAAATGACCAACACAGCTATAGTGATCACCAACAGAGTATAAGCCCAGTACAAAACAATATCTGTGAATTTAGGCTGACTCATGTCGGCAACAATCTTCTCCTGTGCCGGTACCTGACCTCCAAGATAGAACAACGCCATCACTACCAGAGATATAATCACTCCAATGATGAGAGTCATTTTTGAGGTTCTGTGTATTTTTGTTACAGCCATAATAATTACAAGTTTTTGTATTTAACGTTATATTTGATCACCTGATCCAGGAAAGTAATGGATGCATCTTCCATCTTGTTGAGGATACCTTCCATTTTGGTGAGGATATAGTTATAGATCACCTGAAGGATCAGGGCAACGATCAAACCACCAACGGTTGTGATCAAAGCCACTTTCATACCACCGGCAACAATCGTCGGGCTCATATCACCTGCTCTCTGGATATCATCGAAAGCCTGCACCATACCAATTACTGTACCCAGGAACCCGAGTGAAGGAGCCAGAGCGATAAAGAGGGTGATCCATGAAAGATTTCTCTCAAGCAAACCGGATTGTACACCGCCATAAGATACAATAGAACGCTCTACAACATCTGCACCCTGATCCAGACGAAGAAGACCCTGATAGACAATGGAAGCAACGGGGCCTCTTGTATTACGAGCTACATCCTTAGCAGCTTCTACATCGCCTCTGTCGAGTGCATCACCTATTTTTCCAAGGAAAGGTTTGGGATCTACATCAGCTAAACTCAGGTAGATGATTCTTTCAAGACTGAAAGCCAGACCAAGGATCAGAGCAATGGCAATTAAGCTCATGAAGCTTGCTCCACCCTCAATAAATTTGGTTTTAAGTGCCTGGTGAAATCCTCCGTTTGTTGTTTCTTGAACAGCTGCGCTTTCTGTTTCAACAGGGGCGGGGGCAACTTGTTCTGTTTGTTCAGCGGGAGTGGTCTCTTGAGCCAGAAGAACCGATGACAATCCTACAGACATCATTCCGAAGATTGCTAAAATTGCAAATAACTTTTTCATTGTGTGTTCAATTTTGTTGATTAATGATCTTTAATTGTTGTTGTATTAATAATTGATTTTTAGTCTACTATCTTAAACGGTGAATTTGACTTTTTTCTTTACATAAAAGCGGAGAGAGCGGGATTCGAACCCGCGATACACTTTTGGCGTATACACGCTTTCCAGGCGTGCCTCATCAACCACTCGAGCACCTCTCCAAACGGACTCTTCCCAAAAACGGGTGCAAATTACAAAAAATATTCTTATTTGCATTCCATTCGGGAGGCAAAATTACTGAATTTATCGATTATATACTACATCAATGACAATTTATTTTAATTATATGAAATTTACTGCCCCATTCCTCTGACAAGAACGACAACCTCAGATTACGATATTGAATAATTCAATTGCATTACTGCTTGTCCGCTGTGCAACAAATTCTTCACTCTCCTGCCATATCTCTGCCATTTTCTTTAGAATAAAAGCGAGATAAGCTGATTCGTTCCTTTTACCTCTATGGGGTACGGGAGCAAGCCAGGGCGAGTCTGTTTCAAGTATGACCCTCTCTCTCGGACAATGGATCAGTGTTTCAGTGAGACCCGAGTTCTTGAACGTTACCACACCGTTGATACCCACGCGAAAGTTTTTCAATTGTAATATTGTATCCAGCTCCTCTTTCGAGCCTCCGAAACTGTGGAAAACCCCTCTCAATGCCTTCTCGCCTACTCTTTTAATACTTTTCACCACCTCCTCCGTCGCATTCCTGAAATGGATCACCACAGGCAGATCTTTCTCGATACTCCATCTGAGTTGTTCCTCAAAGGCATCTATCTGTTCTTCACGTAACGATTGTTCCCAATAGAGATCTATCCCAATCTCGCCTACTGCAATGTAAGTGTTCAAGTTGATTTCCTGATGGATCAAGTAGAGTTGTTTTTTCCACTCTTTGGTCACACTGGTAGGATGAAGCCCCATCATGGGCAGGAAGAAATCGGGATAAAGTGCCAATGCCGCCTTTAATTCAGCAATGGTAGCCTCATCTATATTGGGCATTAATACTTTTTTCACACCGGCCTCCCTTGCACGTGACACTACATCTTCTAAATCGTTGTGAAAATCCTTCGCAAACAGATGAGCATGCGTATCTATGATATTCATTCTACACTCTCTCCCTTTCTGTAATAGTAGACAACGCCGTACTGCCGGTTCCTGTTCAGACGTTGTTCAACAGGCAGATTTATGTTATATTTCTCCACCTCTTCCCAGACATCAAAAATCACTCTATCCACAATCTCCCGGTATTCGGCTACCTCATTTAATACACGGGTCGTTGCTTTCTGATGTAATTTTTGTGTCTGATACCCATCTTTGAAAAGTGAGAACATCACTTTTACCTTGGCAATGGATGGATTATAAATGGGCACTCCTCCTTGCGAGGTACGTACATTCTCTCCCTCAATGATCTTTTCACCCCATTCCAGCAACTGCTCACCGGAGGTTAAATCGGGCAGGATCATACTGGCTCCTTCCAGGCCGTAAAGTGTCAGATGTGCCTCTTTTATTTCGGCACGCATCACTGATAGATACAGTACCTGCACAAAATGAGAGAGATACATCCGTGCGTTTTTCATTTTCCCTAGAAAATGTTTATTCGCCTTCACCTGCGTATCATACATTTGCTGATAACGGAGACAAAGGCGTTCGAAATGATCCAACACATTTTTCGCATCTGTTAAGAGATTGAGAGAGATGGATAACTCCTGGTAATCCGTCTCCTCTGCTTTTTCCACAGCTATTTTCAATGCTTTTATGCGGGCATTATCTGTATTTGGTAATCTGCGATAGGGCATGGGCTTTTTTAAACGAAAGTTACTTTTCTCTGTACATCAGATTCTCTGACAGCTCAATCAGATCTTTTTTACGGTCATCCGAGACATTGATTGATGAAAGACAATCCAACGATGCAAGGTAATACTTTTCTATGAGATTCTCAGAAATAGATTTCAAATTTAAATCATCGTAGACATTTTTAACAAACTTAATTTTTTCTTCCGGGTCAAATTGGGTGACTGACAACCATATATCTATTTCTTTTCTTTGGGTTGCATTTGCGTTTTTTAAAGCTTTAATCAACAGGTAAGTCTTTTTATTGGACAATATATCCCCCCCGATTTTTTTACCGAAGGTTTTCGGATCACCATAAACATCCAGCAAATCATCTTTTAACTGAAAAGCCAATCCGATATTAATGCCATACCGGTACAGAGCATTTGCATCCTGTGGCGAAGCGTTTGCCAAAAGAGCTCCTATTTTCAACGCACAACCAATGAGAACAGCAGTCTTCAGCCGTATCATTTCGATGTATTCTGTTTCAGAGACATCCATACGTTGTTCAAAATCCATGTCATATTGTTGTCCTTTGCATATCTCCATTGCCGTTGTAGAGAAGATGTGCAAAATATCAGGGAGGAGTTCCGGGGGAACCTTAGCGATGTACCTGTAGGCCTCAATCACCATGGCGTCACCGGAAAGAATCGCGCTATTGGCATCCCATTTATGATGAACAGTAGGGTTTCCACGTCTCATATCTGCCTTGTCCATCAGGTCATCATGCAAAAGAGAGAAATTGTGGAATATCTCAATAGCCAAGGCGGGGTTGACAGCCATCTCAGGCTCTTTCCCGAAAAGATCGACAGCCATGAAAGTTAACAGGGGCCTTAGTCTTTTACCTCCGAGTGACAGAATATACCTGGCAGGATCGAACAATGTCCGGGGTTGCTCTTCCAGCAGCACTTGCTCTAAGGCTTCTCCTATTCTTTTTTCAAAAAGCGTTACTTTACTGGTCATGGGTAACGGTATTGATATTGGGTAATGATACAGAAAAAGGTCTGTATTGAGTGAAAAAAGCTGCTTTTGGGTTACAAAAGCAGCTCTTTATGCATTTCTTTGAAAAATCAGTTTTGCAAGCGGAACACTACCGGCAATGTAAAGCGAACACGTACTGCCTGTCCACGTTGCTTACCCGGCGTCCAGCGAGGCATCTGCTTGATAACGCGCATAGCTTCCCGGTCGAGTGAGGGGTCTACCCCACGTACAACCTGCACATCAGTGATGCTTCCGTCTTTCTCTACCACGAAGTTACAAATAACCCGACCCTGGATGCCGTTTTCCTGTGCAATCACGGGATACTTGATATTGTCACCCAGGAATTTCATCATGGCTGTGTTTCCTCCGGGAAATTCAGGCTGGTTTTCCACAACGACGAAAATCTCATCAGTCACCTCTTCCTGTTTGGGTTTTGGTGGTGGGGGTGGGACATAAGCTTGTAACTGTCGTTGAGACTGATCATCCTCAACCTTTATATCCAGTGTTGTCTCCACTTCTTCTTCTACCACCTCAATGATTTCGGGTGTTTCCGGCTCCGGTGGTGGAGGGGGAGGCGGTGGAATTGGGTCCCGACGAGTAATCTCAATTTCTTCTTCGGCCGTAACATCCTGGACCAGAATACTCTCATCCAGTTTTGACGTTTGGGTCGACCATTCAAAAGCGAAGAAAAGAAGCGATACTCCAAGCACAAACCCCATCAGGATATATGTGCCTTTATGCACTTCCAAATTCGCTTTTGGCGATTTTTTCACTTCATCTTTGTCCATCTTGAATAATTTTTATCAACTGCTTGTTTGTTCAATTCTGCTTATAGTACAAAAATAGCTATTTTTTTTGTATCGCATTCAATTTTCTGAAGAAAATTCTCGAAATTAGATTATTTAATACTCCCCCCTGCTCAATATGAATAATTTAACATAATCTTACATGAAAGAGGGATGGAGTCTCATTTAACCTTATAGATATCTTTCAGATTTCTTCCGTATCCATCGTAATCCAACCCATAACCCACGATAAAATCGTTGGGAATTTCGAGTGCAATATAATCAAGGTGAAGCTTCTGCTTCAAAGCGGCAGGTTTAAAGAGTAATGTAGCAATCTTAATCTCTTCCGGTTCATGCTTTTCAAGTTCTTTCAGGAGTGAGACCATGGTGTTACCGCTGTCCACAATATCTTCCACAATCACAACTGAGCGTCCCTTGATGCTTTCATTCAACCCGAGGACCTCCTGTACCCTGTTCGTTGTAGCTGTTCCCTGGTAGGAAGCAAGACGCACGAATGTGATCTCACTTGCGATGGAAACCTCTTTCATCAGCTCTCCGGCGAACATAAAAGCTCCGTTCAACACAGCCAAGAAAATAGGGTTCTTCTCTGCAAGCTCTGAATTCATTTGTTCTGCAACGCGTTTAATACCCTGTTCAATTACTTCTTGTTCAATGAACAGTTCAAACTGCTTCTCTTTGATAGTGATCACTTCTTTCACGATTCTGGAATTTTAAAACGCCAAAATTACTACTTTTTATGGTTTATCGGTAATGAATCGGACTTTTTTGATGCTTTATTCTGAAATAGCCCCTCGCCCTACCTTTTTCTTCCTCCTTGCAATTCAGCCAGCTTCACTGCCCGCAAAGTTATGTTTGCAACGCTGCTATGACGCAGATCATAGACAACCAGCAGAGTAAAGTAACTTTTTGTCTATAGTTGGCTTTTAGCCCGACAACAACAAAGATAATAACAAAACCTCAGATAATAAACAATTTTAAAAAAGGAATTACTGAAATATACTACAAATAAAGATAAAAATCACGTACCAGTTCAGTAAAATCCTTGGTATAATGGTGTCGCGATTCCTCTATAACCAGTGACCGGGTAACAGGCCGACTGGTCTGCTTACTGGTCAGCTCAACCAAAATACGTTTTGGTGTGGTATTGCGCAGCGGGTATACAATGGTTTTCCGTTTCAAATGAAATGCATACTTCTCACACAGTTTTTCCAATTCATTGCTCCTGCTGTATGGAAGAATCAGCGAAAGAATGCCGCTCTCGGCAAGGCAGCTTCGGCAGGAATAGAGCAATTCTTCGAGTGTCAGTGTGACGGAATGTCTTGCCTCTGCTCTCTGTTTCACAGGTGGCAGCAGTGAGTCGGAAAAGAAGGGAGGGTTAGAAACGATCAAATCAAAACGGATAGCTGTTTGCCGGGCAAACAGCTGAAAAGAGGAGTTCACCAGGGTAATTCTGTCAGAAAAAGGGGAGTTGTCTATATTCAATTTAGCCTGCTCGAGCGCTGACTCCTCGTTCTCCACAGCCCAGAGAGAACCTGCAGGAGAGCGCTGAGCAATCATCAGCGCAATAAGTCCTGTGCCTGTTCCCACATCCAGCATCTTCCCGCCACTCCCCACGTCTGACCAGGCGCCAAGCAACACACCATCGGTCCCCACCTTCATGGCACATTTGTCTTGATAAATGGTAAACTGTTTAAACCGGAAATAGGGATTGGGCATAATCTTTGTTTTTGGTCGCTCTTTGGCACGGATTTTGTTCAATAAATAAGATAATTATAAACAAAAGTAGACATTTTTCTGTTTTGAGAACAGAGGAAAATATTATTATGAATCCATTTAAAAAACATACAGCCATTACAGAAGATTCGGAGACGAACATTATCTCTTTTATTGCCAGCGACTTTGTCGACGGTAACACGGAGATTGATAAATCTTACCTCAGGGAGACACTGCCTTTACTGCCTTTGCGGAACACTATTGTTTTTCCGGGAAGTACGCTCCCTATCTCAGTAGGCAGAAAAAAATCACTCGATCTGATCAAATCGCTCGGAAAGAAACAACGGTATATCGGTCTTGTGTGCCAAAAAGAGACCAGCGTCGAAGATCCCGGCAAGGAAGATCTCTATCATATTGGCGTTATCGCAGAAGTGATTCGTGTCATCGAGCTTGGTGATGAAAACTTCAGTATCATCGTGCAGGCAAAAAGGCGGTTTGAGTGGTTTGAGCTCACACAAACAGCTCCATTTTTAAAGGTAACCTACAAACTGAAGGAATATGTGAAAGCATCTAAAGAGGACAAGGAATTCAAAGTCATCCTCGATTCCATCCGTGATGCCATGCTGCATATGCTTCATCTGCTGGGAGAACCACCCAAAGAGCTGATGCAGACCATCAGCAGTGATACCTTTTCCGATATGCTGATCAGCTATTGCGGTACCAACCTGCCCATCGAGAGCAGGGAGAAGCAGGAGTTACTGAACATCAACGACGAGAAAGAGCAGGCGTACCGCCTTCTGATGATCCTTAACCGTGAATCGCAAATACTGGAGCTGAAGATGAACATCCAGTTGAAAACGCGTGAGGATCTGAGCCAGCAGCAAAAAGAGTATTTCCTGCAGCAGCAGATCAAAACTATCCAGGAAGAACTGGGTGGTAATACGCAGCAGATAGAGATAGATGAGTTCCGGAAAAAGGCACTAAGAAAAAAATGGAGTGCAGAGGTGGCAGTGACTTTCGAGAAGGAGTTACAGAAAATGGAGCGACTGAATCCGCAGTCACCAGACTATTCCGTTCAGTTCGGCTACCTGCAGACCATCCTTGAACTGCCGTGGGGCGAATACACCAAGGATAACTTCAATCTGAACAATGCCCAAAAAGTGCTCGACAGAGACCATTTCGGGATGGAGAAAGTGAAGGAGCGTATTATCGAACATCTGGCTGTGCTGAAACTGAAAGGTGATCTGAAATCGCCCATCCTTTGTCTTTACGGTCCTCCGGGTGTGGGGAAGACATCACTGGGAAAATCGATCGCGGAAGCGATCAACCGCAAATATGTAAGGGTCTCTTTGGGAGGACTGCATGATGAAGCCGAAATACGGGGTCACCGTCGCACATACATCGGTGCTATCCCGGGACGTATTATCCAGAACATCCAAAAGGCCGGATCATCCAACCCTGTTTTCGTGCTGGATGAAGTGGACAAGATAGGGAATGATTTCCGTGGTGATCCCTCTTCAGCCTTGCTGGAGGTGCTCGATCCGGAACAAAATTCTGCGTTTCACGACAACTATCTCTCCATCGACTTCGATCTATCGAAGGTGTTGTTCATAGCTACGGCAAATAACCTGAACAATATACCCCAGCCGTTGCTCGACCGGATGGAACTGATTAACGTGGGGGGATACATCACAGAAGAAAAAATAGAGATCGCTTATCGCCATCTCGTGCCCAAGGAACTGCTGAATCATGGAATTGAAAAGGGCGCATTCAAGATCCCAAAACCTACATTGCACAAAATAGTTGAACATTACACTAGAGAATCGGGTGTTCGCGAACTGAACAAGAAGATTGCCAAGATCATGCGGAAGATAGCCCGGAAGATAGCTTCTGACGAGACCTATCCGAAATCGCTTAAACTATCCCACCTACATGAATATCTCGGTATTGAGGAACACTCGCGGGACCACTATCAGGGTAACGACTATGCCGGTGTGGTGACAGGTCTTGCCTGGACTGCAGTTGGCGGTGAGATCCTGTTCGTTGAGAGCTCACTGAGCCACGGAAAAGGGGCCAAGCTCACCCTCACGGGCAACCTGGGAGATGTGATGAAGGAGTCGGCTATGCTGGCCATGGAGTATCTCCATTCTCATGCAGAAGAGTTGCATATTGCGTCGGATATGTTCGAAAACTGGAACACCCACATCCATGTGCCGGAGGGAGCGATCCCGAAAGACGGGCCATCGGCCGGTATCACCATGATCACTTCGCTGGCATCTATCTATACGCAGCAAAAGGTACGTCCCAACCTGGCAATGACAGGTGAGATCACACTGCGGGGAAAAGTGCTACCTGTGGGTGGTATACGTGAAAAGATTCTGGCAGCCAAGCGCGCCGGTATCAAGGATATCATTCTCTGCAGAGAGAATAAAAAAGACATAGATGAGATCAAAGCCGATTATCTGCAGGGGCTTACGTTCCACTACGTTAGCGACGTAAAAGAGGTGCTCGAGCTGGCACTGCTGGGTGAGAAGGTGAAAAATGCGAAAGATTTCACGGTGACGAGAGAGGATAAGTAACAGACAAAGAAAAAAGACCGGGCGGTGTCTGTGAGTGCAAAAATCTTACAGACACCGTTTTTTATTATACAAGTATTAGTTTATAGAAAAAATAGAGCAGGTAGACAGCCAGGAAAACAGCTCCCTGTGAGCGGGTAATACGCGTGCTTCTCTTCATAAACACCCACAACAGAAGACCAATCCCAATATTAAAGAGGCTGTCCACATAGTTGATGTCGGGTGTACTGATCGGTCTGATCAATCCGGTGATGCCCAAAATAAGCAGCATATTAAAAATATTTGATCCTACCACATTCCCGATTGCGATATCTGAACGTTTCTTGATCGCTGCCACCACAGAGGTTGCCAGTTCAGGCATACTGGTACCGGCCGCCACGATGGTCAGCCCAATCATCGCTTCTGACATCCCCAGCCTTTCAGCAATGACCACAGCATTCACCACCAGCATATCCGACCCGTAGATCAATGCCGCCAGCCCTACTCCCACAAAGAGAATATCCAGCAACCAGTGTTTGCTCAGCGGTATATCCTCCTCTTTCTCATTCTGCTTACCGGCACTATTCTTCTTCGAGGTGACCAGCATATATGTGATATAGGATATCAATGTAAGAACGAAGATGAGTGCTTCAATCCGCGAAATCTCCGAATCGAGAAACATCACAAAAAACATCAGTGCTGAAACAATCATCACCGGCACATCAAGCTTCAGTAGCTGACGTTTCACCGACAGGGGATATATTAGAGCAGAGAAGCCTAAGATAAGACCTACATTAAAAAAGTTGGAGCCTAAAACATTCCCGATAGATAATGCGCTCTGACCGTTCAAAGCGGCTTTCACGCTTACAACCAGTTCAGGAGCACTTGTCCCGAGGGATACAACCGTCAGTCCTATCACCAGAGGACTGACGCCCATGCGCTTTGCCAGCGAAGCCGCACCCGAGACCAGTCCTTCGGCGCCAAAATACAAGATCACAAGCGACAACAATAACAAAACAATCTCCATTTTCTCTTTAAATAATTTGTTTCTAACAACCTCACCGTGATCAAAACCTCTTGAAAGCACAAAGATATCAACTTTATATATAACGAAAAAACCTCTTTTAATAAAAAAGAGGTTTTTTACATTTTATCAATTTTATATTATTCTGAGTAATATCTGAAATCTTTCAGTAACTCCTGCAGCCTTTTGCGGGCGAAGAAGATTCTGCTTTTTACTGTTCCGATAGGCAATTGCAGATGTTTGGCTATCTCTTCGTATTTAAACCCTGAAACATGCATGGAAAAAGGAACTTTGTACTCGTCCGTAAAACTGTTGATCGCCTTGTTAATCTCTTTGATCGTGTATGCGCCGTCGGGAGTATCAAAACCGGAATCCTGCGGCAGATTTAGATGATAGAGATTTTCTGTTTTATCTATAATTGTTTGACTTCTGACAATCTTACGGTAATTATTCACAAAAATATTATGCATGATTGTGAAAACCCATCCTTTGAAGTTTACGTTCTCATAATATTTTTCTCTGTTGTCCAATACACGAAGCGTTGTTTCCTGCAACAAATCTTTGGCTTCTTCTCTGTCGGCTGTTAATGTTAATGCGAAATTAAACATATTGTCCTGTAGACTTAGCAGCTGTTTTTCGAATGAAATCTTTGTCTTCATAAGCGATGACTTTTTGTTGTGTTAAATGACCGATGTGTTTGCAAATATAATTATATAAATTCAAAAGAATGGTTCTTTTATATGGGAAAAACGATTAATGATTGTTAATAAAAAAAATAACAAATTATCTATACTGATATACAGATTGTTAGATGCGTAAAAATGGGGTTATTTGGGGTATCGATTATAGATAAATTGTATCAATAATACCCTGTTTACTATAGAATTTTGTAATAATTCCACCCTCCTTTTTACTTTATAATGGATCTAAATAATCTACATTTTTCTACCCGCTACGGGCAATGTGTTAAATCTCAGCGTTTAACACATCCGGTTAAAACTGAAATTATTTTTCTCAAAAACAGTGTGTATGGCACACTATTTGCAAAATCAATTAAAGCAAAACAAACATCAAAAAAGATACATATATGGTACAGAAAGGACAGATTGGGGTAACAACAGATAATATTTTCCCCATTATTAAAAAGTTTCTCTATAGTGATCATGAGATTTTTCTTCGTGAGATTGTCTCTAACGCTGTCGATGCAACGCAAAAGATTAAAACATTATCCGACGTAGGTGAATACAAGGGAGAGCTGGGTGAACTCTCAGTAACTGTTTCCATCGACAAGAAGAAGAAAACCCTCACTTTTTCAGATCGAGGGATAGGAATGACCGCAGAGGAGCTGGACAAATACATCAACCAGATAGCACTCTCTTCAGCCAACGATTTTCTGGATCAGTACAAAGAGAATGCAAATGCGATTATCGGGCATTTCGGATTAGGGTTCTACTCAACCTTCATGGTGTCGAAAAAGGTGGAAATCGTGACAAAATCATACAGAGAGGACTCCGCAGCCGTAAGATGGTCGTGCGACGGCACACCTGAGTTCACGATGGAGGAGACAGAAAAGAAGGATCGCGGCACCGATATCATCCTCTATCTGGACGAGGAAAACAAAGAGTTCCTGGAGAAGGAGAAAATCGAATCGCTCCTGAAGAAATATTGCAAGTTCCTTCCCGTGCCTGTTGTTTTCGGCAAGAAACAGGAGTGGAAAGAGGGTAAATACATCGATCTGGATGAAGACAATGTCATCAATGATGTCAATCCTCTCTGGAAACAGAAACCGGCCGGGCTGAAAGAGGATGATTACATGAAGTTCTACCGCGATCTCTATCCTATGTCAATGATGGATGAACCACTCTTCTGGATTCATCTCAATGTGGATTACCCCTTTCACCTCACCGGCATTCTCTATTTTCCGAAGATTAAAAATAATCTCGATCTGCAGCGAAACAAGATTCAGCTCTACAGCAACCAGGTCTTCGTGACCGATTCAGTGGAGGGGATTGTGCCTGAGTTCCTCACCTTGTTGCACGGAGTGATCGACTCCCCAGATATTCCCCTGAACGTCTCCCGCTCCTATCTGCAAAGCGATCACAACGTGAAGAAGATATCCAACCACATCACAAAGAAGGTGGCCGACAAACTGGAAGAGCTCTTTAAAAAAGAGCGCAGCCAGTTTGAAGAGAAATGGAACAGCCTGAAGCTATTCGTTCAGTACGGAATGCTCTCCGAAGAGAAATTCTACGACAGGGCAACCAAATTCACCCTGTTGAGAAACAGTGACAATAAATACTTCACATTCGAGGAATACAAAACGCTTACCGAAGGTGCCCAGACAGATAAGAACGGAGAGATCATCTACCTCTACACCACCAACAGTCAGGAGCAATATGCCCCTATCGAGGCTGCCGGAGAGAAAGGATATGATGTGCTTTTGATGGATGGCCAGCTCGATGTCCACTGGATAGGGCTCATGGAACAAAAACTGGAGAAGACCCGTTTTGTGAGGGTAGACAGTGACACCATGGAGCACATCATCGAAAAAGAAGAGGCCACAAGTGTGGAGCTAAGCGAGAAACAGAGAGAATCACTCACCGAAACGGTGAAATCGCAACTACCCACAATCGAGAAAACGGAGTTCAGCATTGATTTCAAATCACTGGGAGAGACAGCCAAACCGATACAGATCACCCGGAACGAGTTCTCCCGAAGAATGAAGGAGATGGCGGCCATGCAGCAACAGATGGCTTTCTATGGAGAGATGCCCGACAGCTATCAGGTGGTGTTGAATGTGCAGCATCCGTTTGTTCAAGAGCTGATAAGCGCCAGCGAGACAGAAGAGAAGGAGGAGCTTGTGGCCCGTGTTGCTGCCGACACCAAAATGAAACAGATGGTGGATCTGGCACTTCTGGCCAACGGCATGTTGAAGGGTGAAGCGCTCAACAGCTTCGTGAAACGGAGTTTTGAGATGATCTGACGCTGACTGTGGCGTTCAAAGAACGGAAGATAACCGGTAAACACCCTTTGTTTATCGGTTTTTCTTTATCTTTGCAACCAGAAAAGAAAGTAACAAATGAACAAACTCTACGAGGTTACCTATTCACCCTTTCGTGCTTTCACTCGGGAAGAGTGGCGTAAGCTGGAGGATCATCCCATGTTCCCAATTTCAGAGATCGATCTCACCAAGCTACAGGCACTCAATGAACCGCTCACACCCGCAGAGGTAGAGGAGATTTATATCCCGTTGATCCGTTTGCTGCAGATCCATCTTACACACTACCGCAACCTGCACAACGAACGGGATCAGTTCTTCGACAACACCAGCAAACCCATACCCTACATTATCGGTATCGCGGGGAGTGTGGCTGTGGGTAAGAGTACAACGGCGCGTCTGTTACAGAAACTGCTCTCCATGACACCCGAAAAACCGAAAGTAGAGCTGATCACCACCGACGGCTTCCTCTATCCCAACGAGGAGTTGGAGAGACGTGGTATTCTCAATAAAAAAGGTTTTCCAGAGAGCTATGATGCCAAACAGTTGTTGTCGTTCCTGTCGGGTGTGAAGTCGGGACGGGAGACACTCGAGGCACCTCTCTATTCGCATCTCTATTATGATGTGATCAAAGAGAAGGTGCAAACCATCGACCGGCCTGATATTCTGATTGTAGAGGGTATCAATGTGCTGCAGGTGACAACAGGCAAAAAGACACGACGCAGGGTGTTCGTCTCCGATTTTTTCGATTTCTCCATCTATGTGGATGCCAGCGAAAGAGATCTTCGTGAATGGTACCTGGAGCGATTCAAGAAACTACAACAGACCGCTTTCCGCGATCCTGACTCCTACTTTCACCAGTACGCCTCCTATCCCGAGAAGGAGCTGCTAAAGTTTGCCAACAAGGTGTGGGATGAGATCAACCTGCTTAATCTGCAGCAGAACATCCTCCCTACCCGCTTCCGTGCTGATCTGATACTGGAAAAGGGGGAGTGCCATTTTGTCAGAGGCGTACGTATCAGAAAGATCTAAAGGCATTGCCAATCATCCCGGCTATCTCCTCGAACTCCTCTTTGGAGAGGTTCAGCCTCTGGTTGGAAAGGTTCATATCACCCTCTTTCTTTACTGGGATCAGATGGATGTGTGCGTGTGGCACCTCCAGTCCGATCACCATCACCCCAACACGTTTGCAGGGTACTGCAGTTTCTATCGCTTTCGCAACTTTTTTGGCAAAAACCATCATCTCTGCCAGGAGCGTATCACCCAGATCGAAAAGATAGTCTGTCTCCTCTTTGGGAACCACCAGTGTATGTCCTTTTGTCATCGGGTTGATATCGAGGAAAGCATAAAAGCTCTCATTTTCTGCAATCCGGTAAGAAGGAATCTCCCCTGCGATAATACGGCTAAAAATGGTTGGCATACTCGTTGTCAAATAGATATTTCCACTATCTCAAAGGTCATCGTTCCCGAGGGTACTATGATCTCGGCAACATCACCTACTTTTTTGCCCATCAACCCCTGGGCGATGGGTGTGTTCACAGCAATCCTGGCGTTTTTCAGATCCGCTTCATTTTCCGAAACCAGTGTATAGGTCATCATCTTTTTCGTATGCACGTTTTTGATGGTCACCTTGTTCATGATCTGCACTTCATCGGTGCCGATTGTACTCTCGTCGATCAGACGGGCACTGGCGATAAGGCTTTTCAATTGAGCAATTTTACCTTCCAGCATCCCTTGTGCTTCCTTCGCGGCATCATACTCCGCATTTTCAGACAAATCACCTTTATCTCTGGCATCGGCAATCTGTCGTGAGATTTCCGGCCTCTGCACAGATTCCATCTCTTTCAATTCTTCTTTCAACTTCCGAAGACCTTCTCCGGTCATGTAAGTTACAGTCATAATTATTTATTCTCCATCTTTAACGTTGATAACACAGAACACAAAGAAAAAGAATTCCGGCCTCTCTGTTTAAGACCGGAACTCCCTCTTTTCCATGATGTAATTGCCACAAAGATAAAAAATTTATTCCAAACAAACAAATCTTCCGGAATATGTTTTACAACACTTTTTTCAGTTCATCCGACAGCTGTGCATAGTTTTCGATTCGTGCAACAATGTCTCCTTCACGGTTCAGTATGAATGCTGTAGGTATCTCTCTCACGTTATACATGGAGAGCAGACGGGCATTGACCGATTGCGGATCGCGCACGGTGATCCAGGGCAGGTTGTCTGCCGATGTTTTCCAAAAATGCTCATCGGAATCGAACGAGATCTGGTAGATCTCAAAGCCGCGTGATTTGTATTGTCTGTACAGACTGTTCAGTTCGATATTGTGTTTCGGTGAGAAATCGGCATCGTAGACCACAAAATCGAGCAGCACCGCTTTCCCATTCAGTGAGGAGAGAGCAACCTTCTCACCGTTCACCTGTTGTAAAACGATATCAGGCAGCCCCGAACCTGTCTCTACCGGTGCACTTTCAAGCAGTTTCGCCTGTTGTTCCTGCCGTCTTCTGGTCTTCAGTGCATTCATCGTGAACTCATACAGATGTTTCGATCGCTCTGTATCGGGATAAAAACGATTCCACGATGTGGCAACAGCACCGAACATGGGATAATCCTTCCGGTTAAAGGGATCAAAAATAAGATAATCATTTATCTTCTGAAAAACGGCATAATAGGCAGCGGCGCTCGATGGGTTACCTAGAATTATTTGCGATATCTCTGCTTTGTAATCAATCAGGGTCGTATCAAGCTGTGTGAGAAATGTGATATCATCCATCGTCCCGGCTTTATGCTGATTTTCCAGCTCTGTGATTCTCCGGGCTGTCTGCATCACAAGCGCATCCACCCTCTTCAGCTGGTCGTTGGCAGGTGAATCCTTTATGGTAAAAGATCGGTAGAGATCCGAAGCTTCGGCCTCCACCCGCAGTGTCTCCACGGAATCAACAGCAAAAGCCACAGTCTGCTTTCCCATGCGAAGCTGATAAAATTCAGGATTTGCGGGAGCAGGCTGTCTGAAGGCAAAAGCCCCGTCACTTTTCAATATCACCGAGTCGAGCAGAAGAGCACCCCCGAGCCCACGATGCTCAAGGTAAAGGGTATCTCCTTCTGCAGCGCTGATATTACCCTCAATCCGGAAGCTGTCACCTTTTTCACATGCGAACAATCCACCGATCAGCAGGATCAACAAAACTATCTTTTCAATACTTTTCTTCATATGGGTCCTATTTTGAAAGTGCAAACTTAACCATTTTTCAGCAAAAAGCGGTAATAGAGGTGAAATTTTCAGTAATCACGGGATTACTTGCCGGAAGTGAAAATCAGCGATGGATCCTAAAAGATAACCATTATTCTATGTGAGATAAACCGATTATCTTTTTTCTTATTTTTAATGTCCTTTATTTGA
>Ga0209347_1003602_pt1 | contig 17647 bp, 17 predicted proteins | sample AutmiccommuBRH23_FD_187382 | JGI IMG/M metagenome (GOLD analysis project Ga0209347, IMG submission 187382) | Deep subsurface microbial communities from Mt. Terri, Switzerland - Autotrophic microbial communities BRH/23 (SPAdes) (version 2) | ecosystem: Environmental > Aquatic > Deep subsurface >...
TGGGAAGGTGGCGGTAAACCACCCCCGGGGCAAAAATATAATAGGCGCCTTTTATCAACCCGCAGTGGTGATGGCCGACCTTTCCACCCTGAAGACCCTTGACCAAAGGGAAATAAGGGCGGGGATGTCCGAGGTAATCAAGTACGGTGTTATTTCTGAGGAAAAATTTTTTGGCTGGCTGGAGGAGAATCTGGAAAGGGCTATGGAACAGGACTCCGCCGCCATGGAGCATATTGTCACGGTTTCCTGTCGGATTAAGGCCGAAGTGGTACAGGAGGATGAGACCGAACAGGGTCGGAGGGCCATTCTTAATTTTGGCCACACTGTGGGTCATGCGGTGGAAGCTCTTACAGGTTACGGAGTCTATCGTCATGGCGAGGCGGTGGCCATTGGCATGACGGCGGCAGCCAGAATATCCGAAAAAATTGGGCTGCTGGACAGCTTTGAAAGGCAAAGGCTGGAACGTCTTTTGGTAAGGGCCGGACTGCCGATAAATGTTCCGCCGTCCCTGGACAGAAAGGATTTAATAGCCTCCATGAGAAGGGACAAAAAGGTTATTTCCTCCAGGCTGACTTTTATCCTGCCAGAGTCTATAGGCAGGGTCCGCATGGTCAGGGACCTGGATGAGGGCTTGATTCTTTCTTGCCTCTAAGACATTAAAAAATAATTATCGTTATATAAACCGCTGTTGGTGCATAGGAATTTATTACAAGTTATAGAAATTACTGTAACTTGCATAAAGTTCTGAAGGGAGAGTGCGCCTTTGCGGTTTTTTATTTTAAACCGGCGCAACATTGAAAACAAATTTTTTTGGATGACCCTGGCGGTAGTGTTTTTTATGGTTGGCATGATGTTTAAAGATATTGCGGAACCTGTTGTACACAACCAGCCCATTTACCAGGGGAGTGGACGCTATAAAGAGATTGCCCTGACGGTAAATGTGTTTTGGGGGGAAGAATATATTCCCCAGATGCTGGATACTTTGAAGCAAAATAATGTTAAGGCAACTTTCTTTCTGGGAGGCACGTGGGTGAAAAAGTATCCGGATCTGGCCGCCCGCATTGCTGCAGAGGGGCATGAGATCGGTAGCCACGGATACTCCCATCCTCATCCTGACCAGATTTCAAAATTTGAAAACCTTCGTGAAATACAAAAAGCCGAAGATATTATTTACAAGGCCGTCGGTATGAGACCCAGGCTTTTTGCCCCTCCTTACGGAGAAAGAGGGTCTTCCGTTCTAAAGGCGGCCGATGAGGCTTCTTATACCACCGTTCTCTGGTCGGTGGATACCATCGACTGGCAGCTACCCCAACCCCATATAATTGTTCAGCGGGTGGTGGATCATGCCCATAACGGGGCCATAGTATTGATGCATCCTACGGCGCCGACCGTTAAAGCCCTTCCGGAGATTATCCAGAAGCTAAATAAAGATGGTTATAAACTTGTAAATGTTTCAAAAATATTGGAGGGGCTGGAAGCTACGGACAGCAGTGTAACAGGTAAAAAAACGATAATCTTACAGCCTGGGGCACCGAAATTGCTTTGGGCTACGGTTGTCTCGTTTATAGCTAAGGGATAAGTGGTATTATAATAGGGATTTTCCTTTGTAAAAGCCATTGTGTTACAAAAATGGGAAAAATATTTTTTATATGGAAAAAGGATTATGTTTAGAAACGTTGAAATGCTCATTTTAGCCGTCTTTCGGAAAGAAACAGGTTGTAATAAAATTCATAAGGTTGGGTAGGTGCCATTTTGATAAATAGAACTGTACTGGGTAATGGGGTTACCCTGCTTACCGAGGATATACCACATGTTCATTCGGTGGCGTTGGGTGTATGGGTAAATGTAGGGTCCAGGGACGAGGATGATCGGATAGCGGGAATATCTCATTTCGTCGAGCACCTTATGTTCAAGGGTACTGAGAATAGGACGGCAAAGCAGATTGCTGAGGCGCTGGACGCCGTTGGCGGGCAGCTTAACGCTTTTACCACCAAGGAATACACCTGTTATTACGCCAAGGTGCTGGATGAACACTTTGAGCTGGCTCTGGACGTTCTATCAGACATGCTGTTCAATTCGAAGTATGATGTTAATGACATGGACAGGGAGCGTAATGTTATACTGGAAGAAATCAAAATGTATGAGGATACCCCGGATGAGCTGGTTCATGATGTATTTGCCAACACCATCTGGCAGGTGCATCCTCTGGGACGCCCCATTATCGGTCGGGCGGAAGTCATCAGGGAGATGAACAGGGACACTATTCTGAATTTCCTGGGCAAATACTATGTTCCCGGAAATATTGTGGTAACAGCTGCGGGCAATCTGGATCATAATAATGTAGCCGAAATTATCAGCCGGGTATTTGGAGGCCTTAAAGGAACTTCTTTGCCCAGGCTTCTGGTATCTCCCGTAGCAAAAAAGGAAATAACGTGTAAAGCAAAGGAGACCGAACAGGTTCATCTTTGTGTTGGCACACCGGGTCTTCCTCTTGATCACAGTCAGATATACGTCATCCAGCTTGTCAATACAATATTGGGGGGCGGTTTGAGTTCCAGGCTGTTCCAGGAGATCAGGGAGCAAAGGGGCCTGGTATACTCGGTTTATTCTTACCACAGTTCCTATCACGATGCAGGGCTGTTCTGCGTCTATGCGGGACTTTCCAGGGAGAATATGGGTCCTGCCCTGGAGTTGATTTTTAAAGAAATAAAGGATATTCAGAAAAACGGTGTAACCGACAAGGAGCTGAGGAGGGCAAAGGATCAGCTCAAGGGGAACCTGCTGCTGAGCCTTGAGAATGTGAACACCCGGATGAGTCGGCTGGGCAAATCCCAGTTATACCTGGGCAAGGTGGTTTCGCCGGAGGAGATAGTACAAAAAATTGAGAGGGTTACGGCTGAGGAAATAATAGCTCTGGCCGGTGAAAAGCTCGATCCTAACAATTTCGCCCTTGCCAGCGTGGGGCCATGGGACGATGGCGGCTGCCTGGAAGGCACGGTGGGTAAACTAATATAAAGCCATTATTGATTCTCCCCTTCATAATCCATAATTTAGGATAAAGGACCAATACACCAAGAAATTCTCAAGCGCCCACCGGGGCGCTTTTTTTGCGTTAAGGAAAAATTATTTCCGGACTCTCAGGAACCCATTCAGGCCGAATTAAATGCATTTAACTGGTATAAATGTTATTATCACCCAATATAATTACTACTGGAGGTGATAATATGCTTGGTGCGGCTTTTGTTTTTACCCTGTTGGTACTTATCCTGCTAGTGTTGTCCATTAAGATGAGACTGGACAACCAGGTTATAAAGGAGAGAGCCTGGGATGGATCAGAAACAAAATCCTCCCCGCTGTCTGAGGCCCTGACCGGGCTTATTGGTACGGCAGGGGGTATTTACCTTTCTCTGGTTATGCTTTTTTCCTTTATGGAGCTGCATGTTCCTAACAAAGTGGAGCTATTCAAGGTGGGCCTGGAGCCTCTGGCGGCAGTTTCTTTTGCCCTGGCCATTGCCCAGCCCTTCTTAATCAGAATCATGAACCTTCGCAGAAAGTTTTAGCCAGGTGGGGTGATGGACAATGCGCATGGTTGAACTGGCAGGCAAAGAGATAATAAACATATATGACGGGGCCAGACTGGGTGTGGTGGGAGACAGCGACATGGTAATTGACAACGAATCGGGCAAAATAACTTCCGTGATTATACCAAGAAAGAGTAATCTGATTAATCTCTGGGTGGACAGGCAGCACATGGTAATACCCTGGGAATCGGTGGTAAAAATAGGTTTTGAGGTAATGATTGTGGACCTGGATCAAACAAATCTCAACTTTAAAAAAAATATGGTGTAACTCAAAATAGCTGTTTACAATCAGCCGTCAATATTTCCCGCAGCCCTTAGGGCTGTTTTTTCTTGGTATAGTCGTACTATGCTCAGCAAGAAAACGTGGATAACTCTTTTACAGCAGGAATACACCTTGGCTTCGGGCAGCTCCAGGGACTCTAATGGGCAGGTAAGTGATTTGAGCCTGGCCTACATAACCTACAAGCTCGGTCGCCGACGGAATGCCACCATTGAGAAGTGGGAGGCGAGTGGTGTGAGACTATTTTTAGAATGGCAGTCATAATGCTGGTAATAATATAAACCGAAATGTTATGATGGAACGGAGGACAGCCATGGCAAGACAACAAAGACTGGAAATGATTCAGGAGATAGAAAGGCGCAGGAATTCTTCGGTTATATGCTATATTACCGGTGACCGGGAGAATCTTAATACCCGCATAGCTCCGGATGTAATACCCATTGTATATCGGCACCTGGAAAAACTGCCGGACCAGGGGCGTATAGATATATTCTTGTATACCAGAGGAGGGGATGTAATAACTCCCTGGAGGTTGGTACAGTTAATACGGGAGTATACAGGGGAATTCAGTGTTATTGTTCCTTTCCGGTCGTACAGTGCGGGAACGCTTATTTGCCTTGGAGCCGACCAAATTGTGATGACCAGGATGGGGGAACTGGGTCCCATTGATCCCAGTGTGGTAAACGCCTATAATCCGGAGGATCCCTGCAATCCTTCGGCCAGAATGCCTGTAAATATAGAAGATGTTTATTCCTATTTTACTCTGGCTGCTGAAACCACAGGGGTAAACTGCGATGCCATGTCTCTCATTTTTTCGGTATTGGCCAGAAAGATTCATCCCTTGGCTCTGGGCAACGTGCATAGAAATTACCTGCTTATCCGTTCACTGGCTAAAAAGCTGCTGGGGCTCAGGAGATTTGGTCTAAGCCCGGAAAATGCCCAGATGATTGTAGACAACCTCACCGAAAAATTATACGCTCACAATTATACCATTTCCCGGCGTGAAGCCATGGAAGATATGGGGCTTCCCGTATTTTACCCGGATGTTGAACTGGAAAGAATAATATGGGCGCTCTATGATGATTTTGCCAAAGAATTAAAACTGGCCGAAACTTTTGATCCCAGAGAAATTACCAATGAACACAGGCGGGAGTTTGAGGTTCCGGCCGGAGTGGTCGAATCCAGGTATGGAAGGGATTATTTTATATACTCCGGTCTGGTGGAAAGGAAGATTCAGAATGGTGAAAACCAGATCAATGTGGATATAATTAAACAGGGTTGGCAGATGGTGGACTGATCGGTGAAATACAGTCAAGTGTTTATTATGTATATTAAAGAAGGTGTTTTTGTGGACAGGACCAGAATCTCTAATGAACCGGTAAAATTTAATTACCTGACGACCAGAGGCAGATACCTGATACTTACCGACAAAACCGGGTTCCCTTCGGCCCAGTATAAATCCCGGTCTGCCAAGGGTGTCATTGTTCATAATTTCAGTAACAGCTCTGCCGATCCCGGAGGCTCATAATATTGCTTTTTTTCTTGACATATTTTTATGGATATATGAAAATAAAGTTTACATGGTTATTCTTGCTTTGCAATGGAGCTATTTTTTTTCGATTATCTTGTGGGGAGGGTTGGGGGCGGATCTTATTCCGCCCGGCAGTTAATGATAAAGGTTGCTGTTAGTGGTGCGGCTGGAAGGATGGGGCGCGAGGCAATGCGTACCGTCTGGAGGTCGGAGTATATAGAATTGGTGGGGGCAGTGGATCCCTACGCCGAGGGAATCGACGTGGGAAGCCTTATAGAGGCCGGTAATATTGGCATAAAAGTGCACTCTAATCTGGACACTATGCTGGAAGATGTCCGGCCTGATGTCTTGATAGATTTCACTAATCCGGACTCGGTCTTTAATAATGCCTGTACAGCCCTGAAACGGGGCGTCCGGCCGGTGGTGGGAACTACCGGAATGAGCCAGGGGCAGTTGGATGATCTGAGGGAACTGGCTTCCAGGTATAGGTTGGGATGTGTGGTGGCTCCCAATTTCGCCATTGGCGCACTTCTGATGATGAAGTTTGCCGCAGAGGCATCCAGGTATTTTCCCCATGTGGAAATAATAGAGCTACACCATGACAGGAAGGTTGACGCTCCTTCGGGAACAGCCTTAAAAACCGCCCAATTGATTAACCGGGAAAGGGGAGATTTTTGCTCCTCCCAGGTTGAAGAGGTGGAAAAAATAGCTTGTGCCCGTGGGGCCAGGTACGATAACGGCATTAGGATCCATAGTGTTCGCCTGCCTGGAATGGTAGCCCACCAGGAGGTTATCTTCGGTGGACTGGGGCAGAATCTGACAATCAGGCATGACTCCATTTCAAGGGAGTCATTTATGCCGGGGGTACTGCTGGCAGTTCGTAAGGTAATGGAACTTACCGATCTGGTTTACGGACTTGAAAATATTATTTTTGGCAACAGCGAGAAGGCTGACGATACCGAAGCGCAACTGTAACCACTTAATCTGCCGGTTCATATATTGATGTTAAAATGGAGGCAGAGGAGGGTTCTTTCCGGTATGCGGCCACAATTAAAAGGTGTTGCGGTTGCCATGCTGGGTGGCGACGCTAGGGAGGTAATACTGGCAGAACGTCTGGAGTCTTTGGGTGCCCGTGTCAAGGCTGTGGGCGTCCCGTTTCCGTTGGAAAAGAGCTGCCGGGGTATTGAGATTTGCAGGGATATATCGGAAGGGCTGGAGGGAGTTCAGGCCGTAATACTGCCAGTGCCCGGCATCAATGACCGGGGGGAGCTGTATGCGGTTTTACCCGGCCGGCCGCTGATTCTTTCAGTGGAGCTGTTATCATGCCTGCCTGCGGGGACGCCTGTGCTGGTAGGGGTGGCCAGGAGGATTCTGAAGGAAATGATCGACCGGTGCAACCTGCGTCTTATTGAGTTAATGAGTCTGGACGAGGTGGCCATTTTGAATTCCATCCCGTCTGCCGAGGGTGCCGTCCAGTTGGCTATGGAGAATTCCGGCATCACCATCCACGGAAGCAGTTCTTTGGTGCTTGGCTTCGGCAGAACCGCCATCACACTGGCCCGCCTGCTGGGTGCCATGGGTTCCAGGACTACCGTTGTGGCCCGGAATCCCGCTCACAGAGCCAGGGCCGTAGAGATGGGGCTGGGGGCCGTTGATTTTTCCCAATTGGGGAATGCAGCAGCAAACGCCGACTTTGTATATAACACTGTTCCCGCCATGATCCTTGATAAAGGGGCGCTGGACAGGGTTTCTCCCGAAGCTTTGATAATAGACCTGGCATCTCCGCCTGGCGGAACTGATTTTCAGGAAGCCCAAAGGCTGGGTATAAAGGCCATACTTGCACCCGGATTGCCCGGTAAGGTGGCGCCCAAAACGGCTGGAAAGATTTTATCTGGCGTGGTTCCCCGGATACTGGTGGAAGAGCTGACCCTCCATTGAATATGCCTGCCTCCTAACCGGAGGTGTCTTGTTAAATGCGTTTGGATGGTATTAGGGTGGGTTTTGCCCTTACAGGTTCACATTGCACCCTGGAGGAAATGTTTATAGAACTTGAAAACATAAAAAATGAAGGGGCCGATATATATCCTATAATAAGTTATTCAGTTGATGAAACAGTCACTAAATTCGGATCTCCCCACAAATGGAAAGAGGATCTGACCAGCTTAACAGGGAAAAAAGTAATCAATTCTTTTGTGGCAGCTGAGCCGGTGGGTCCGGAAAAAACTCTTGATGTGTTGGTGGTTGCCCCGTGTACCGGAAATACCCTGGCGAAGTTGGCCAACGGCATCACCGACACCCCTGTACTAATGGCCGCAAAAGCCCATCTTCGCAATCAGCGTCCTGTGGTGCTGGCAATTTCTACTAACGACGGGCTGGGCTTAAACGCCAGAAACATTGGAATATTGATTAACACAAAAAATATTTATTTGGTTCCCTTTGGACAGGATAATCCCACTGGAAAGCCGAATTCACTCAAGGCCCAAATGAACCTTATTGTTGATACTATCTTACAAGCCTTGGAAGGAAAGCAGTTACAGCCCTTGTTACTGTCATTCTGATGGCCTTCGGCGGATCGGTGGTGTTAATAAACATCCATAGTAATTGGGAGGGATAGACACTTGGCAGGTTACAACGTAGTAGTGGTAGGAGCATCCGGAGCCGTAGGGCATGAGTTGCTGAAAATTATCGATGAAAGAAATTTTCCGTTAGCCAAGCTTAAGCTTTGTGCCACATCCCGGTCGGCAGGCAAACAGATATCTTTCAGGGGTGAGAAATACACCGTGGAGGTAACCACCCCGGATAGCTTTAATGATATGGATATCGCTCTTTTTGCCGGTGGATCGGCAAGCCTGGAATTTGGCCCGGCAGCGGTGGAACGGGGCTGCGTCATAATTGACAATAGCAGCAATTACAGAATGGACCCCAATGTTCCTCTGGTGGTTCCGGAAGTAAATCCTGAGGATGTTAAGTGGCATAAGGGTATTATCGCCAATCCCAATTGCTCCACCATAATAATGGTGGTGGCCTTAAAGCCGATTCATGACGCCGCTGGGATAAAGAGGGTGGTTGTTTCCACCTATCAGGCGGTTTCCGGGGCAGGGCTGGAAGGCATAGAGGAACTGACCGCCCAGACAAAGGCGGTACTTGCCGGGGGAGAGTATCCCCCAGCCAAGTTTGCTCACCAGATTGCCTTTAACCTCATTCCGCATATTGATGTTTTCCAGGATATGGATTACACTAAGGAAGAGTGGAAGATGGTCAAGGAAACGCACAGGATTATGCATGATGAAAGTATTGGTATTACGGCCACCACAGTTCGGGTGCCGGTGTACCGCAGTCACTCGGAGTCCATAAATATTGAAACACACCGGAAACTTACCGCCGGCGAGGCCGCTGAAGTATTGGCCGCTTCCCCCGGGGTTATTGTAATAGACAGCCCGACCGACAAGCAGTACCCCATGCCACTATACTGCTCCGATAAAGACGAGGTTTTTGTGGGACGCATCCGGGAGGACAACTCTATTGAAAAGGGACTGAATATATGGGTTGTAGCCGACCAGATACGGAAAGGGGCGGCCACCAACGCTGTTCAGATTGCTGAGCTGCTGGTGAAATACGGATGTCTGCGGGAGAGGTAGAAGCAATGAAATTTATTGTGCAGAAATTCGGCGGCACTTCACTGGTTACCCCGGAATTAAGGGATTTGGTGGCCGGTAAGGCCATTACGGCAAAACAGGAGGGGTATATACCAGTATTGGCCGTTTCGGCCATGGGCAGGTCAGGGGATCCCTTTGCCACCGATACTCTTATAAATTATATAAAAAAAGAAAACCGTGACACATCGCCCCGGGATATGGATTTGCTAATGTCTTGCGGGGAAATAATCTCCGGGGTGATGATGGCGGCCACACTGCAAAAAAAAGGTTATCCGGCGGTGTGCATGACCGGGGCACAGGCCGGGCTGATCACCGACAATACCTTTGGCGAGGCCAGGATTTTGCGGGTTAAGCCGGATAATATAATTAAACACGCCAAAGAGGGAAAAATAGTTATTGTTACTGGTTTCCAGGGTGTAACAGAAGATGGGGAGATTACCACCCTTGGACGGGGTGGCAGTGACACCACCGCCGCCGCCCTGGGAGTGGCTCTTGATGCCCACTATGTGGACATATACACCGACGTGGAAGGTATAATGACGGTCGATCCCCGGATTGTGGAGGGCGCAAGGCCCATGGACATTGTCACCTACGACGAGATATGCCAACTGGCTCATGAAGGCGCCAAGGTTGTCCACCCCAGGGCGGTTGAGATAGTGATGCAAAAAAACATTCCCATGAGGGTAAAATGTACTTTTACCGATGCCCCGGGCACCCTGGTCACCAGCACCGGGGAAGTAAACAAGGGCACCATAGACATCACCAGGGACAGAACAATAACGGGTATAACCCAGATTCCTGGGCTAACCCAGTTCAAGGTTGTGGTGGATGACGGAGCCGAGGGCCTAAGGCTGAAGAGAAGGCTTTTTAAAGGGCTGGCCCTGGCCGGAATAAGCCTGGACTTTATAAATGTGCACCCCGGGATAGTGGTATTCACCGTAAAGGATGATGCCCGCCAAAAAGCTTCCCAGGTATTGGAAAATACCGGGTTTGTAGCTGAGATCACACCGGACTGCGCCAAGGTTGCCGCGGTGGGGGCGGCCATGACGGGTGTTCCCGGTGTTATGGCGGCCATAGTGGAGGCTCTCACCAGGGAAGATATTCAAATACTGCAGTCAAATGATTCCTACACAACCATCTGGGTATTGGTAAAAAGAGATGATATGGAAAAGGCGGTAAGGGCACTTTACAGGCAGTTTACAGCGATCGAATAGAAAAGGGAAAAAGTTACTTCTCAAAGGTTCAAGGATACCATTATGGGAGGAAGGTGAAAGTATTGGTAAATGATTTCGGGCGGGTTCTCACCGCTATGATCACGCCTTTCAACAGGGACATGGCAGTGGACTATAATATTGCCAGAAAGCTGGCCCGCCATCTGGCCCAGTCGGGTTCGGACGGACTTGTGGTTTGTGGAACCACCGGTGAATCTCCAACCCTTACAAAAGAAGAGAAAATTGAACTCTTCAGGGTCGTGGTGGAGGAGGTGGGAGGCCAGGCAGTGGTAATTGCCGGAACTGGTGGATACAACACCGCCTCCAGCATAGAATTGACTCAGGCAGCGGAAAAAGTGGGTGTAGACGGCGTGCTGCAGGTGTGCCCTTATTACAATAAACCTTCCCAGGAAGGTCTCTACCAGCATTTCAAAGCAATTGCATCCAGTACCCATCTGCCGGTTATGCTGTACAACGTTCCAGCGCGCACCAGTGTAAATATACTCCCTGCCACGTTAGCAAGGCTGGCTGAAATAAGCAACATTATTGCCATCAAGGAAGCGGCAGGAAGCATCGATCAGGTAGGTGAGCTACGCTGCAATCTGCCGGACGGATTTGACATATACAGCGGGGATGATTCCTTTACCCTGCCGATGCTGGCCTTGGGCGCCAAAGGCGTTGTAAGCGTGGCATCACATGTGGTGGGGCCCCAGATGAAGCAGATGATAAATGCCTTTACCACTGGAAATACCACCCTGGCCACACAGATTCACCTGCAGCTTTTACCCATTTTTAAGGCATTGTTTATCACCACCAATCCCGTGCCGGTTAAAGCGGCCATGAACCTTCTGGGCTGGCAGGCGGGTATTCCGAGACTGCCTTTGGTGGAAGCCACAGCGGCTGAAAAGGAAATAATCAAAAAAGCGCTGGCAGACTTAAGAATCATTTAAAAATGATCAGTGAGAGACTGGGCAGGTCTCTCACTTGTTTTTATCCATAGCATAACAGTAATTGCTCTTCGTTAAATACAGTATATAATACCAGTTAAAGGGAAAAATATTTTATAGGCAAATGCGTTTGATCTCGACAGGCCTGAATATTTATTGCGCTAGTAGAGTTTTAATATAGTATTATATTTAAGGTGTTTAAAAGGTATATCATGTCCGGGTATCTTAACCGAATGATTTTATCCCCACCTTCTCCTGTAGCGCTCACCGATATTTATTTTTTTAGACTTTTTTGACAAACATAGGGGAGGTGTACAATTGGCAAAAGAACCGAGGATTGCCCTTATCCCTTTGGGGGGAATGGGTGAGATAGGCAAGAACATGATGGCGGTGAGATTCGGGGATAAAATACTGGTTATAGATTGCGGATTGATGTTTCCAGAGGAAGAAATGCTGGGGATCGACGTGGTCATACCCGATATAACCTTTCTGCTGGAGAATAGGGATCAGGTGCTGGGAATAGTACTGACTCACGGGCACGAGGATCATATAGGGGCGCTTCCATATGTTCTCCGTCAGCTTAATGTCCCGGTGTACGGCACCAGGCTTACCCTTGGGCTGCTGGGTGGAAAACTCAAGGAGCAGGGTATTGAAAAGGGAGTGGAGCTTCGTACAGTTAAACCCAGGGACACTGTACAGATTGGTCCGTTCAAGGTGGAGTTTATCAGGGTAAGCCACAGTGTTCCCGATGCGGTGGCTCTGGCTATTCATACCCCCATTGGAACAATAGTGCATACTGGTGACTTTAAGGTGGACCATACCCCTGTAGACGGGGAGGTTTTAGACTTCTATAAATTTTCCCAGCTTGGCGAAAAAGGCGTACTGGTGCTTATGTCGGATAGTACCAATGTTGAGAGGCCGGGTTATACCTTATCGGAAAAAAGTGTTGGGAATATACTGGATGAAACCTTCAGGCAGGCAGGGGAACGTATTATCATGGCTACTTTCGCCTCAAATGTTCACCGGCTGCAGCAGGCTATCACCACGGCTCATAGGTATGACCGCAAGGTGGCCATCGTGGGCCGGAGCATGGTAAACGTGATAAGCATTGCCCATGAACTGGGATACCTTAACATACCCGAGGGTACCCTGGTTGAGGTGGAGGAGGCCGCCCACCTTCCCAAGAACAAAGTTCTGTACATTTCTACGGGCAGCCAGGGTGAGCCCATGTCGGCCCTTACCAGGATGGCCTATGGAGATCACCGTCAGGTGGATATAATTCCCGGGGATACCATTATTATTTCAGCAAGCCCCATTCCTGGCAATGAAAAGCTGGTGGGACGGGTAATAGATCATCTTTTCAAACAGGGCGCCCATGTGGTGTACGAGTCTGTTTCCGGTGTGCACGTAAGCGGTCACCCCAGTCAGGAAGAGCTGAAACTGATGATTAATCTGACCCGGCCCAAGTTTTTTGTGCCCATCCACGGCGAGCAGAGAATGCTGATAAAACATTCACGTTTGGCCAAAGAAATGGGTATTCCATCAAACCATATATTTGTTTGTGAAAACGGACAAATACTGGAATTTTCCAAGCGTTCAGGCAGGCTGGCCGGAAGGGTCACTGCCGGTAGGGTTTTGGTGGACGGGCTGGGTGTGGGTGATGTTGGAAACATTGTGTTACGTGACCGTAAGCAGCTTTCCCAGGATGGCATACTGATTGTTGTAGTCAGTATCAGTAAGGAAACCGGGCAGATTATTGCCGGTCCGGATATTGTCTCCAGGGGATTTGTTTACGTTAGGGAGTCCGAGCAGCTGATGGAGGAAGTCAGGGATAAAGTCAAGACCACTCTGGACAAATGCACCAACAGAGGCATAACAGAATGGTCCAACATTAAGTCCCAGGTAAGGGACTCCCTGGGAAAATTCCTTTATGAAAAAACCAGGAGAAGGCCAATGATATTACCAATCATCATGGATATATAAAAACAAAAAAGAGAATACACGGGTTAAAGCCCGTGTATTTTTTTGCCCGGAAAAGCATACTAAGGAAAATGAAAAAATGGAAAACTAAAAATGAACTCTTTAGCAAGCATGCCTACTACAAGGAGGATTAGCATGGAGCAATACAGGTCTTTTGATGAAGAGCCCGGGGTGTTTCCCTATTCCCCCGATATCGATCCGGAGCCCAGCATTGAGCCGGATCACAGCCCGAATGACCCTCAACATCCCGATGAAGACCATTCCAGGAGCCCCCGGCGGGTGCAGGGCAGGCAAAAGTCAGGGGTAGATTCCATAAAAGAACTGGGTACCATACAGATACCGGAGGTAAAGAGCAATATTCACAGCATCAGTATTGTGGGACAGATTGAAGGCCACCTGGTACTGCCTCCCCAGAATAAAACCACCAAGTACGAGCACATAATCCCTCAGCTTGTGGCCATTGAGCAAGCCCCCGAGATAGAAGGACTTCTACTGATACTCAATACCGTGGGCGGGGATGTGGAGGCCGGCCTGGCCATAGCCGAAATGATAACAAGCCTTTCCAAGCCCACGGTTTCCATAGTGCTGGGAGGGGGACATTCCATCGGAGTGCCGATAGCAGTAGCAACAAGCTATAGCTTTATTGCCGATACAGCCAGCATGACCATCCATCCCATCCGCCTCAACGGCCTGGTTATAGGTGTTCCTCAGACCTATGAATATCTGGATAAGATGCAGGACCGTGTGGTTAACTTTGTCACCAGCCATTCAAAAATAAACTCCGCCCAGTTCCGGGAGCTTATGTTCAGGACAGGGGAGTTGGCCAGGGATATTGGCACCGTGCTCATTGGCAAAGAGGCGGTGGAAAAGGGACTTATCGACGAGGTGGGCGGCGTCAGCAGGGCTGTGGCCAAACTTAAGCAGTTGATTGCAGACAGAGCAAACAATAAGGGAGTGACCCTGCAGTGATTCTTTGGACACCAATGCAAATGGAGCTGGTCCTGGAAGGCATAGAAAATATGACTTCCCCAAGTTATTGCCAGATATCCTACCGGGGTGTGTCCATGTTGGTTGAAAAAACGGATGGCGGCAGGAAAAGGATTGCCCGGCTGCTTAGCACCAATCCGGCGGATTACCTGAATACTGACTACACCCCCGGAAAATATCTGGATGACTGACTCTGTAATACGAACCAAATAAAGTTAATAAAAAAAGGTATCCAATTAAGGAACTTTTTGGCCATCCCCGTTGTCAAAGCAATTATAGAGTATTACGAAAGGGGGCGGGAACGATGATTTTAAAACTGGTTATTGCTGTATTGTTCCTGTTTGCCCTTAGACTTATCGACCCGGAAAAGCAAACCTGAAAAGCCATAAAAAAACCGCCAGTAAGTAAATTGGCGGTTTTTTTATTTATAAAAATATTATACAAACTGCCCAACCGCCAGGTGTCGAAATTGGTGGTTTATTCATGTTTTGGTGGCCCGGGTGGTTAATTCTTTATGGACTCACGGCATATAATGTAATGGTTGGCAAGTAGCGGGATTACCTCAGTTCCATGTTTGTCAAAATTCAACAATGGAAGGAGTGTTTGGCATGGACTTTTGGAAGAGACTTGAAGTACACCGTTCTATAGAAAAAAGACTGGCCTGGGAAGGAAGTTTCAATGATTACCTGTCATTACTGCAGAAAAGCCCCTATGTATGCCAATTGGCCCATTCACGGATATATGAAATGATCAAAGAGTCGGGAGTACAGGAAACCGCGGGGGGAAAAAAATACAATTTCTTCAAGTCAGAAATATTTGGAATAGACAGTACACTGGAAAAGCTGGTGGAGGAATATTTCCATCCGGCCGCCCGTAGGCTTGATGTCCGTAAAAGAATACTGCTTCTGATGGGCCCGGTAAGCGGGGGCAAATCCACCCTGGTGGCTTTGTTCAAAAAGGGGCTGGAAAGATTCAGCCGGACCGATCAGGGCGTTTTATACGGAATCAAGGGATGCCCCATGCATGAGGAACCCCTGCACCTTATTCCAAAGGAACTGAGGCCAGAGTTTGAAAAGGAATATGGTGTTTACATCGAGGGAGAACTTTGCCCGGCCTGCCGGTTGATGCTGGAAAGTGAGTATGGCGGAAAAATTGAAAATGTTCAGGTGGAAAGAGTATTTCTTTCAGAAGAAGGCAGGGTTGGTATTGGCACATTCACCCCATCTGACCCCAAGTCCCAGGATATTGCCGACCTAACAGGCAGTGTTGATTTTTCCACCATCGCGGACTTCGGATCAGAGTCCGACCCCAGGGCCTACCGCTTTGACGGGGAGCTCAACATAGCCAACCGTGGTATTATGGAATTTCAGGAGATGCTCAAGTGCGACGAAAAATTCCTGTGGAATCTGTTGTCTTTGTCCCAGGAGGGTAACTTCAAGGCTGGTCGATTTGCTCTTATATATGCCGATGAGCTTATAGTGGCGCACACCAATGAGAACGAGTATAAATCCTTTATCAGCAATAAAAAGAACGAGGCGCTGCAGTCCCGTATTATTGTTATGAAGATTCCGTACAATCTGCGAGTCAGTGATGAGGTTAAAATTTATGAAAAGCTTATTAAGCAGAGTGACTTGAAGGATATTCACATTGCGCCGCACTCTTTGAGGGTGGCCAGCATTTTCTCTGTGCTGTCACGGCTTAAGGAGAGTAAGAAGCAGGGGATGGATCTGCTGAAGAAGCTTAAGCTGTATGACGGGGAAGATGTGGAGGGGTTTAAACAGAAGGATGTAACTGAGCTGCATAATGAGTTTAATGATGAGGGTATGAGCGGGGTGGACCCGAGGTATGTGATTAACCGGCTGTCCTCGGCTTTGATTCGGACCACCACCCGGTGTATTAATCCTCTGGATGTTTTAAGGGGGCTTAAGGACGGTCTGGACCAGCATGCTTCCATCAGTAAGGAGGAAAAGGAGAGGCTGTTGAACTTTATTTCCACTGCCCGCAAGGACATGAGCGCAATCATGGAAATAAAGAGGACAAGCCTCAGTATCGAATTTAAAAAACGAGGTAGAGGAATAACCAATTAAAATAAAGCCAAAAAATTGATGAACTAATCGGTGTTGTGCAAAAAGATTCTGTGTAAATAAATCACTGCTGAAATAGTTCTTGTTTAAATTTGGCTACGGAAGTAGAATTATTAGTGGGCCTAATGCCTATATCGTAGCCTCATAACTTTTATTATTTCGCATTTTGTCAAAAGTAGTGGAGGGATTTGTGTATAGGGATATCGAATTTGCGGGAATAATCGTCTAAGTCACGGGTCAGGAATTCAGTGGAAATGACCATAGGATTTATTTGGAAAGTTTTTTTGGCAGGAAAAAGGGCTTGTACATAGAAAAACATGCCTCTTAGAATGTATTATAAGGAACGAAAATCTGGGAGGGCGATGAATTGGAAAAAATTGCTCCGGTATTAATCCTTGCATTTGGTGTTATTTCAGGGCTGGTCGGGGTTTTAATGCTTATGGGGGCCAGGAAGAATAAAATGGATAATAAAGACAGGAAAGCCAACTTTTATGGGTCCATTTTTCTATTCATTATTGCGATAATGTTCATAGCGGGGGGATCTTCATTATGGCTTTCAGCGAAAAAAATCCAGAAATCGATTGAAACTGTTGGACCTCAGGTTCAAAATGCAGTAACGCAAGAAGCTGCATCCCCAACAAAAACAACACAGGAAAAACCGCCGCAAACCCAGGAAAAAGTGCAAACGGAACAAAATATTAAAAAAGCAGAAGCCGAAAAGGCAGTTGAATCTTTTAACCAGGCACAGAAAGCTTTTAGTACGGTTTTAACTTCATATCAATCTGAAATAAAAAATATTAGTAATGGAAAAATTGGTTTAACCTACTATAATGATTTAGACAAGCTAAGTCAACAATCTCTGGATTTGTTCAAAAATGTTCAAAATATGGATGTGGCAAAGCAATATATTTTTCAAAAACAAATTATGATGACTGCGGTTTTATACTTGCAAGGCTCAATAGATAGCTTAACAAGTTATACGGATAATAAAAAAATTGGTAAATTTACGGAAGCTCAGGAGCTATTGCAAAAGGCTGGTGAGTCCAATAAGCTTGTGACCATTGCTGTTTCAAAACAAGCATTAATTGATGGGTTCAACCCACCACAGGTTAAAGAATCGCAATGATCAAGGCATGCCTGGGTTACCACCCTGATAGCTGGAGCAAGTGGGGACAGTTACTATTATTTACCTGTTACACATTTTAGACCTATATGTTATAATAGGTTTCCGCTCAGCGCCGGATGGAGCAGTTTGAAATCGCCTTGCCGCTGTAGCTCAGTAGGTAGAGCGCATCCTTGGTAAGGATGAGGTCACCGGTTCAAATCCGGTCAGTGGCTCCATATGGCGGCGTAGCTCAGTTGGTCAGAGCACACGGTTCATACCCGTGGT
>Ga0209347_1003603_pt1 | contig 17646 bp, 15 predicted proteins | sample AutmiccommuBRH23_FD_187382 | JGI IMG/M metagenome (GOLD analysis project Ga0209347, IMG submission 187382) | Deep subsurface microbial communities from Mt. Terri, Switzerland - Autotrophic microbial communities BRH/23 (SPAdes) (version 2) | ecosystem: Environmental > Aquatic > Deep subsurface >...
CCCTGTCGATCACCAAGCAATACATCGACCAGCAAGCTCGGCCACTCTGACCACCGGCCTGGCGCCCGGCGACGGACGGGATGGGCTCACCCCGCCATACATGGCGAGGCTTGCGCCCAAGAATTCGGTCATCGCGACGGTCCGGGAGCACCAGCCACGAGCGGATGGTCCGCCCGTCATCGGCGGTCGCGCTCACCTCGGTCAGCGTGCCGGGCAGTGCCGGCATCGCCACGCACGGCAGCACGGTCACCGATCCGTCGGCGTCGATCCGTACGGGATGCTGCGGCGTCGCATAGGAACTGCGCAGGGCGAACAGCACACCGCGCGGGGCGGCGCAGACATCGGAGTAGGTGAAGTCGTCCGCGACGACGGTGCGCGCGGCACCGGTGGCCGGATCGACGACGAAGATCGGACCCCGCCCGTGGTCGTCTGCCGTCACGATCATCGACGAACCGTCCGCCGACCACGTCACCGACGTCGGCCAGCGGTCCCATTCGGCGGTCAACTCCACCGGTCGACCGCCGAACCGCAGGAGCCACAGCGTTATTCGGGGTGCCCGGTCAGGAGCGGAGAGGGTCTCGCGGGTGAAGGCCACCGACTGCCCGTCGGGCGAGATCGCCGGGAGCCCCAGATCTGCTTCGGGGTCGTCGACGATGACGGACCGTCGCGCGGTCGCCACGTCGATCCGGACCAGTGTGCTGCGCAGTGCCGCGCCGGGATCGGGCCGGTTCCACGTCGTCACCACGAAGGCGCCGTCGCGGCTGAGGTCGAAGGCGGCATCGCGGAGCGCGTCGCCCGGATCGGGCGTCAGGTCGGCGAGCGAAGCGGCACTGAACAGGTGCGCGCGTTCGGGGCCGAGGTCGTGGTCCCAGTGCCGAACGGGATATCCCTCGTGCAGCACGGCCGACACCTTGTTGTCTTTGCGTGCGGTCCGCAGGCGCTTGTCGTCGTCGACGCCGCCGGGAAGCGCGACGACCTCGACCGCCTCGCCACCGGCCGCGGGCAATCGCCACAGCGACTTGGGCGGCTTGTCGTCCTCGTCGGTGGGCCGGGCGGCGAGGAACAGCAGGTCGCCGTCGGCCGTGAACTGCGGTGCCGACTCCCCTTTGGCGCCGCGGGTGATTCGACGGCCCGGCCGCGCCCCTTCCGGATCGATCTCCCACAGCGAACCGAAGCCCGGACACCCGCGGCAGCGCGAGGAAGTCATCGAGATCATGAAAGGGCGTCGAGGGCGTCGAGGGCATCCCGGGATCTGTTGCAGGACCTATGGCCATTGGCACTTCGTAACACACGGCACCGCATGACTTCACGCGGAATTAACGCACCTTGACAGGCGGGACACATTCCCACAGTTAGCGTCAACCCTCGTACACCGTCAGTACTTCGAGAACACTGTCGATAAACGCAGTGGCCCGAATCCCCACCCGTAGCCACCCCTAACCCCACGGCGGAGGTCCCCCTTGACACCCGAAGTCGAGGACGCGATTGCGTCCATGACCGCAGTCAACAACGAGTTCTTCTACTGGATGTCCATCGCGTTGATGATGCTCATCCACGCGGGCTTCCTCGCGTACGAGATCGGCGCCTCGCGTTCGAAGAACGTCCTAGCCACCGCGATGAAGAACTTGCTGGCATTCGCCACCATCGTCGCGTCGTTCTTCTTCGTCGGCTGGTTCCTGTACAACGCGATGCCCGGCGGCTTCATCGAGTTCAACGACGCGGCCAAGGCGGCCCTGCCGTGGAGCGACAACATGGGGCCGAACACCGCCGATCAGGCGAGCGGCATCTTCTGGGGCGCGTTCGCGCTGTTCGCCGCCACCACGGGTTCGATCATGTCCGGGGCGGTGCTGGAACGTATCCGGACCAGCGGTTTCCTGGTCCTGACCGTGTTCGTGGGTTCGGTGGTCTGGATCATCGGCGCCTCATGGGGGTGGCACGGCGCCGGCTGGATGCTGACCGAGCTCGGCTTCCACGATGTGGGTGCCGCCGGTTGTGTGCACATGATCGCCGGGTTCGCCGCACTGGGCATCCTGATCAACCTCGGGCCGCGGATGGGCCGGTTCCTTCCGGATGGCACCCCAGTGACGATCCGCCCGCACAACCTGCCGCTGACGATGCTCGGGCTGTTCCTGATCTTCACCGGGTTCTTCGGCTTCCTGATGGGGTGCGTCATCTACGGCCCCACCGGCTACGCCACCATCTACGGAAGCCCGACGACGTTGAGCGCCTTCGCCTTCAACACGTTGATGGGCCTCGCCGGCGGCATCATCGGCGCCTACCTGACCTCCCGCGGTGAGCCGTTCTGGACGATCTCGGGCGGGCTGGCCGGCGTGATTGCCGTCGCAGCGGGGTTGGATCTGTACCATCCCGGCCTGACGTTCGTCATCGCGCTCGTCGGCGGCGGCCTGATCCCGTTCATCGGCAAGCTGCTCGACAAGATGAAGATCGACGACGTGGTCGGCGCGGTCGCCGTCCACGGCGGAATGGGCTTGTACTCGCTGATCGTGGCCGGGATCTTCCTCGCCGGATATCCCAACACCGACGGCAACCCGTCGATCTCGTTCTGGGGTCAGCTGATCGGTGCAGCAGTCTTCGCCGCTCTCGGCTTCATTCCCGCCTACCTGCTGTCGCTGGGGCTGAAGAAGGCCGGCCTGCTGCGCATCCCGCCGGAGGTCGAGGAACAGGGCCTGGACCTCTCCGAGGTTCCCGCCACCCCCTATCCCGAGGGCATCCCGGTGACCGCGATGAAGGTCAACGGCTCCGTCCTGGTCGTCACCGAGGGGGTCAACTAGATGTTCAGTCCCATCACCAGCTATGACGAGCCCGGTGTGGTTTTCACGTTCGGCGGCAACAGCTTTGGCACGTGGCTGTTCTTCATCCTCGCGGTGGTGCTGTTCGTCGGATTCTTCGTGCGGATGATCCAGCACGAGAACCACGCCTACAAGGCGATCATCGAGCACGCGCCGGTGGAGAAGGGGCCGGCCGCCGAGGGCGAGCCGCCCGTCTACTGACCCGCTTCCCCGCGAGCAGACGCAACAGTCGCACGGATCCGAAAGGGTCCGTGCGACTGTGCGTTTGGTCAGGCGGCGTCAGCCGGCGTTCTGCAGCCACCGCACCGCGCGGTCACGGTAGGCGATGATGCCCTTGTAGTCGGCCATGTCGTCGGGCAGTTCGGCCATCACCGTCGCTGCCCGCTGTCGCCAGGGGTCGATGCCCGCGACGTCGGCCAGCGGCAGCATATAGGTGCGGATCAGGAAGCAGATCGCGCCGGACTCGGGCAGCCGGATCAGGTGCTGCACCTCGACCCGCAGATGGACCAGACGCCCGAATTCCTCATCGCTGACGGTCTGGATCAGGGTCCGGTCGGGGCCCCACTCGTGGTAGCGCTCCGTCGAGACATCAAGCCTGCGACCGATGGTCATGGTCCAGTTGGTGCGCCGGTAGGTCTCCCCCGGCTGCAGCCGCATCAGGAACTCCCGGGCGCGCGTGATGACACCCGTTTCGCGGAGCCGGGGAACCGGGCCGTGGATCTCCAGGAACGTCATCCCGACGTCGAAGCCGAACGACCAGTCCGCGGCGAAGGTGACCACGCCGGCATCACCGAAAAGGTCCCCGTCGCGCTGGTCGAGCAGGACGATGTCCTCCTGCACCTGGCCGGCGATGTACGCCAGCGGCACGTCGGGCAGCGTCGCCTCGTCCCCGATCACGAAGTCCTGGGTGACGCCGAGTCGGGCGTTCCGCCAACGCCATCCGGCACCGTGGCGCTGCAGCGACATGGTTTCGGGGTAGGCCGACGCCATCTCCCGCATCAGGGACAGCATCGTGTCCCAGCACGCAGGCCGCATGTGGGGCAGCACCGCATAGCGTGTCGGGTCGAGGGCGAGAACCGCTGCGCGCTCGGCGAGTTCGTGCTCGTACTCACTGTCGATGTCGACGACGCGCTCTCCCCACCGTCCTGCCGGGGTGTGCACGGTCGCGCCTGCCGGTTCCACGTTGGTGCTGTAACGGTAGCTGTCGGCGGCGAACGGGAAGGGGAAGGTCTCGATCAGGTCGGGTGCGGACAGCATTTGTTCAGCACTCACGCGGGTCTCCGATTCATTCGCTCATTCACAGTGTCAACTCCAGGGTTTCGCCGAATCCACGGGACACACAGGGCATCAGCGAGTCGCCCGCCTGCTTCTCGGCCTCGCTGAGATACAGGTCCCGGTGGGTGATACCGCCGCGTGTGACGGGGATGCGGCATTCACCGCACACGCCGCGCCGGCAGAGGTTGGGGACGTCGTACCCGTGGCTCTCGAGTGATTCCAGTAGCGAAACCCCCGAGTCCACGGTGAACTCCTCTCCGGTGGAGACGATCTGAACGGCGAAGGGCTCTCCCGGGTCGAGCGCGACAGCACCGAAGTGCTCCAGATGAATACGGCTGGGCGGCCAGCCCAAGTCGGCGGCCGCCGCGGTGACGAAGTCGATGAACGAGGCCGGACCACAGATGTAGAGGTGCGTGCCGAACGGTTGCTCGGCGAGGGCCGTGGTGAGCTCGGCGATGAATTCACCACGCCGCGTGTGGATCGAGGCGTGATCGGTGAGGGTCCGGACCGTGTCGACGTAGGCGCCGCGGCCTTCCCGGTGGATGTAGAGCAGTCGCGCGTCCCGTCCCCAGAGCCGGGCGCTGCGCAGGTGCGAAACCATCGGGGTGACACCGATTCCCGCCGCCACCAGCAGGTGCCTGCGGGCGCGCAGCACCGGCGCGAATGCACTTCGAGGCGGGCGGGTGACCACGGTGTCACCCGTCGCCAGCTCGTTGTGAATCCACTGCGATCCACTGGGTCGGTCGGCCACTCCGTCACCGCATCGCAGCACCGAGATCACATAGGCGCTCGGGGTGATTCCGCCTCCGGTGAGCGAATACGCGTTGGCGGGACGACCGGGACCTCCGCACTCCACCACGATGTGACTGCCTGGGGTGAACGACGGCAACGGCGCGCCGTCGGGATGGGTGAGCGTCAGCGTGCGGATGCCGTCGACCGAGTCGTCGATGGCGGTGACGACCAGCTTGAGGGTGCTCACGACAGTTCCTGCTCCTCGGCGTCGACCATGAACCCCAGGTGCGCGCCCTGGCGACGCGAGACGTGGTAGTAGACCAGCAGGTTGCGGCCGCAGCCGGCGCACGGCAGGACGTCCTCGAGTTCGACGGCCGCGCTGGTGACGGTCCGGCAGTGCACACACTGGACCGAGCGCAGCCCCACGTCGGTGGACGCCACCGTGATCTCGTCGTCGGCGACGCCCAGCTGCATGGCCAGCGCACGCAGCCGCAGGCAGCAGTGCGCAGGGCCCGCCATCATCAGTCGCCATCCGACCCGGGCGTCGGCGAGGTCGGACATCAGCGCGGCACGCGCGAACTCGTCGCCGCCTTCGGCCGCGACCTCATGCACGTGGACCGCGGATTCGCGCCCCGTAACGGCGATCTGGGAACACCAGAGCCCGGCCATCTCGGCCCCCGATGCCCCGAAGGCGACGACGGTCCAGCTTCGGCCGGAGAGGTCGGCGTGCGGCCTGGTCGGAGTTGTGGCCCACGCGGGCACGCTCGTCAGCTCGAGGGCGGGTCTCATGAAACCTTCCGGGGTACACCTGTGGTTAACGGGGTTGCCCTTCAGGAAACCAGCCCTGCGTTTCGCGGATGTGACCTGACTGTCTCGTCTTCTTGACGCGTTGCTCGCCGCCGACGGCCCGCGCGGTGCGCGGACGGATAAGGTCAGCCCATGTCAGCGCGCATCACGGTCATCGGCGCGGGCATCGCCGGGTTGGGAACTGCGGTGGCCCTGCACCGTGCCGGTCACGACGTGACGGTCGTCGAGCAGCGGAGCGACACCACGACCGGCGCGGGCATCAGCATCTGGCCCAACGCGCTGGCCGCCCTGGACGAACTCAGGCTGGGTGACGAAGTGCGCGGCGCCGGCGGCCGGGTGACCGGCGGAGCGATGCGCTGGCGCGACGGCAGGTGGTTGCGCCGTCCCTCGGCTCAGCGGATCGTCGACGCGCTCGGCGAACCGCTGGTGGTGGTGCGCCGGTCGGTGTTGACCGACATCCTGCGCGAGGCGCTGCCCGCGGGCGCTGTCGAGACCGGTGTGACCGCGACCGGGCTCACGATCGCCGATGCCTCGGTTCGGCTCACGACGTCGGACATGCAGATCCGGAAGAGCGATGCGGTGATCGGCGCCGACGGGGTCAACTCCGTGGTGGCACGGACATTCAACGGCGCGCTGCGCAGCCGCTACGTCGGATACACCGCCTGGCGTGGGGTCGCCGCCTACCGGCTGGATCCCGCGCTGGCCGGCGAGACGATGGGCGCCGGAACCGAGGTCGGGCACGTGCCGCTCGGCCCCGATCACACCTATTGGTTCGCGACCGAACGCGCACCCGAAGGCAGCAGTGCCCCCGGCGGCGACCACGCATACCTCACGACCAAGCTCGCCTCCTGGGCCGAGCCGATCCCCCGACTGGTCGCGTCCACGGACCCGGCCGATCTGTTGCGCAACGATCTCTTCGACCGCGCCCAGCCCGAACGGTGGTCGCGGGGCCCCGCGGTGATCGTCGGCGACGCCGCCCATCCGATGCGTCCCCATCTCGGGCAGGGCGGCTGCCAGGGCCTCGAGGACGCGGCGATCCTGGCGCGATTCGTCGAGTTGGCCCCGGACCTGACGACCGCGTTCGCCCGGTTCGGCGACTTCCGTAAGCGCCGGGTCCTTCCGCTGGTGCGGGAATCGGCCACGATCGGCAGGATCGTCAACCTTCGTCCGTCATTCCTCAGCGGCGCCGCCAGTCGGGCCACGGCACTGATCCCGGAACGGGCGGTGACCTCGCACCTGGCGTCGATCGCGGCGCGCTCGGCGTTCCGCCTGCCCACCGCGGCGGACGTCGCGGGCTGAAATCAACCGGTCGTCAGCGCACGGCACGCGGCGTGGTCAGCTTGGTGCACATCTTGCGCAGGTCGAGGATGCCGCCGAAGACCGAGGTCGGCATCGCTGCACAGCCGGTCGCCTTCGCGGGAACCGCAACCGGCACGGCCGGGGTGGCGGGCGCGTTGCCCCACACCTGAGCGGCCATCCCCTTGGCGCCGCACGTCGGCCACGCCTTGAGTCCCTGGGTCCGCAGCACGTTCTCGGCAACGCGGATCTGCTCGGAGCGCGATGCGGTCGCCGGGCTGCCCACACCACCGTTGGAGGTCCAGGTCGCCTGCTTGAACTGCAGGCCGCCGTAGTGGCCGTTGCCGGTGTTGATGTTCCAGTTTCCGCCCGACTCGCACTGCGCGATGGCGTCCCAGTTGACCGAGTCCGCGTGTGCGGTGGCCGTGGCGCCGTCGAACGTCATCGGGACGGCGGCGAGCGCTCCGGAGATCGCGGTGGCCATCAGGGCTTTGGTGACAACTTTACGAACGTTCATCTCTGCGGTCCTTCCCCGACCGTTATGACTCAAAGGCCCGCACTCTCACGCTGCGGTTATCTCGTCTGTCGGGTGACCCACATCACCTGTTACGCACGTGGCGAAAGTTTTAGTCGTTACTTACCTGACGTAAGAGGCTTCTGAGAAAGAAGCGGCGCCGGCATCCGCCGGCACCGCTTCTTCAGGTATGTGAGGGGGCGTCAGCCACGCCCACCGCAGGTCGGCCACGCGCCGATGCCCTGGCTCTGCAGGACGTTCTCGGCCACGCGGATCTGCTCTTCGCGGCTGGCCGCATGGGGTGAGCCCGAGCCGCCGTTGGACCGCCAGGTGCCCATCGAGAACTGCAGGCCGCCGTAGTAGCCGTTTCCGGTGTTGATCGCCCAGTTGCCGCCCGACTCGCACGCCGCCACGGCATCCCAGTTGACGCTGTCCGCACTCGCGGTGCCGGTCGCCAGGGCCATCGGCGCAACTGTGAGCGCTCCAGCGATGGTGGCCAGACCAAACGTCTTGCGGATGTTCTTCAACTTCGATCCTTTCGCCAAGCGCGCGCCATCCCGATCCGCGCGGGACGCGCGGACTGAGTGCCTTGATTCAGGCGGGTTGGTTGGGTCGTGCCGTCTCGGTCGGGCACGACAGGGGAGGCGGAGAATGCCTCACCGGGGTTGTTCCCCGGCCGCCGCGAGAGGCCGATACGCCTCCCACAGCCCCACACACGCAGGTTCGTGGTTTTTGAATTATTTGCTCCGTAAGAAGCTGGTTTGGACCGTACAAAGCCATCAGCGCAAAGTCATCTCGCCGGAGAACGTGTCGCGCGCAGATCACGGAATGATCACGAACCGGCAGGTGCCGTCGTCGGCGCAGGTCAGCCATTGGTTTGTCACCGGCACGGGAAAGCGAGAGCATCAAACAAAACGTGAGCCAAATCACGGGCATATTGTGAGCTGGGACACCCGCACCCTGCGTGCGCTGCCTGTAATCCGCGGCGAAAGTGCATGAGCAGGGCCAAAAGATGCGAATCCGGTGAATCCTGGTGGATTGCCGTTCGCTCGTGAGGGCCGTGGATCGAAGGACGCCAGTTTTCTTCGAAAGCGTCTGAGAGACAACATTATCGACAACACGGTGCGTATTCGTCCGATAGATGGGTGTCGACGTCCGCCCAGCCAGAAATCACGTGTGATCTTGTATTCATTATGTGACACAACAGCTTCCGGCACCGGAGAAAGCTGATCAACAACACCCCACGACGCGGGACACGGAGACCGCGTGGGGCCCCGCGCTGGAGCGTTGTGACTCCGCGGCGATGACCAACGGCCTCCCGCTCGTCGACATCGAAAAGCACTCGGCCTACCGCGTTTACGCGTGTTGCCGGACCCAACACCGTTGGGTCGCAGCGGGTTTGGCAGAGATATTCGGAAAAGCGCTGGTACAGCGATTTCACCGCACCCCGTCACTTATCACGACGAAAAAAGTGGGTAATTCACTGTCAGGAATAACGTGCAGAGCCGTGCGAATTCCAAATCATTTGTGATTGAATTTGCTAGCGCAATCGTGGCGGGGCCACGGCCTCCAAGTCGGCGACGGTGTTGACGTTCGCGAGGGCCGGTTGCTCGGGCATCACGATCCGCTGGGTGTCGACGGAGTCGACCAGGGCGCGCATGCTGCGTTCGCCGGCGTCGACGAGGCCGGCAACGGTGGTGAACAGCGCTGTCCGGTAGATGCCTGCCAGGTAGTGATCGCGGCCGTCCCAGGGGAGGACGACGTCGGCGCCCAACCGCTCGGCAGGCCCGGACAGCGCATCGATCAGCTCGGTGGTCAGCTCCGGCATGTCCACGGCGCAGACGAAAGCGTGCTCGAGCCCGAACTCCGCGGCGGCCCGCAATCCCCGGCCGGTGGCGAGCAGCGGTCCGATGCCGCGCACCTCATCACGGAGGACGACGGCAGGCAACTCGGGAAGCGCCTGGCCGGGAGCGGCGATGACGTACACGGGCGCACAACGCGCAGCCACGACCGACACGATCCGCTCCACCAGGGTGATGGGGCCTGCAGGACCGTCGATCACCAGCGTGGCCTTGTCGCGGCCCATCCGCCGGGACGCCCCTCCTGCCAGCACCACGGCGGCCAACGGCAGGGGCGACGTCACAGGAGGTGACGTTAGCGCAATCAGTCGACGGTCAGTCAGTCAACGACCCAGGTGTCCTTGCCGCGAAGCAGCGACTGCAGGGCCTCCGCGTCGTGGGCCTTGGCTTCGCGGGCCGCGACCAGCTGCTGGCGGGCTGCATCGTCGTAGGTCGGCTTGCTCACCTGGCGGAAGATGCCCATCACCATGTGGTCGAGGTTCTGCGCGGAGAGCCGCGACAACGCGAACGCGTACGCCGGATCCTGCAGCTGCGCGTCATGCACCACGATCTGATCGGCCGACACGTCGGCGGTCTTGGCGACCTCGAGCCCGTATCCCGACTTGACCACGCAGTACTCGCCGTCGGCGCCGAAGGTGATGGGCTCGCCGTGGCTGAGGTTGATCAGCCGCTCCTCGGCGCCTTCCTTGCGCAGCGCGTCGAACGAGCCGTCGTTGAAGATCGGGCAGTCCTGCATGATCTCGACGAGCGCGGCACCGCGATGCGCGGCGGCGCCCCGCAGCACCTCGCTCAGACCCTTGCGGTCGGAGTCCAGGGCACGGCCGACGAACGTGGCCTCGGCGCCGAGGGCCAGCGACACCGGGTTGAACGGGTAGTCCAGCGACCCCATCGGGGTGGACTTGGTGACCTTGCCGACCTCGGACGTCGGCGAGTACTGACCCTTGGTCAGCCCGTAGATCCGGTTGTTGAACAGCAGGATCGTGATGTTGATGTTGCGGCGCAACGCGTGGATGAGGTGGTTGCCGCCGATGGACAGCGCGTCGCCGTCACCCGTGACCACCCAGACCGACAGATCCTCGCGGGCCAGCGCCAGGCCGGTCGCGATGGTCGGCGCACGGCCGTGGATCGAGTGGAAGCCGTAGGTCTCCAGGTAGTACGGGAACCGGCTCGAGCAGCCGATGCCGCTGACGAACGCGATGTTCTCGCGACGCAGGCCCAGCTCGGGCAGGAAGTTGCGGATGGTGTTGAGGATGACGTAGTCACCGCATCCGGGGCACCAGCGGACCTCCTGGTCGCTGGTGAAGTCCTTCGACTTCTGCGGTTCGTCGGTCGTCGGAACCAGGCTGGTCTTGGTCAGCCCAGCCGGGCTCAACCCCAGATCGTTGCCGATCAACTGGTTCGATGCGCGATCCGTTTCGCTTCTCGCTGTCGTCATGCGCTTGCTCCCACACCTGTTGCCGCTGTGTCCTCGATGGTGGCCGCCGCCAACCGCGCGAACTTGGCCTTCTCGAGTTCCTTCTCGCCCAGTGTTCCGTCGAGCGCTGCATCGATGATGCCTTCGACCTCGTCGGCCAGGAACGCCATCCCCTCGACTTTGGTGACCGACTGGACGTCGACGAGGAACTTCCCGCGCAGCAGCAGCGCCAGCTGGCCGAGGTTCATCTCGGGCAGCACGACCGTCGAGTACGACTTCAGCACCTCGCCGAGGTTGGCGGGGAACGGGTTGAGGTTGCGCAGCTGCGCATGGGCGACCTTGACGCCCTTGCGCCGGGCCCGTCGGCAGGCTTCGCCGATGGGGCCGTAGCTGCTGCCCCAGCCGAGCAGCAGCAGGTCGGCCTCACCGCTCGGATCGTCGACCTCGAGGTCGGGAACCTTGACGCCGGCCACCTTCTCGTGGCGCAACCGGACCATCAGGTCGTGGTTCTTGGGCTCGTAGGAGATGTTGCCCGAGCCGTTGGCCGCTTCCAGGCCGCCGATCCGGTGCTCGAGCCCTGGCGTGCCCGGAATCGCGAACTGGCGGGCCAGGGTCTCGGGATCGCGCGCGTAGGGCGCGAACGGCTCACCGGATTTGGCGAACGTGTGCTTGATCGGCGGGTACGCCGAAGCATCGGTCACATCGGGGATCCGCCACGGCTCGGAGCCGTTGGCGATGGCGCCGTCGGACAGGATCATCACCGGCGTGTGGTACTGGATGGCGATGCGGGCGGCCTCGACGGCGACGTCGAAGCAGTCCGACGGCGATCGCGGCGCCAGCACGGCCACCGGCGATTCGCCGTTGCGCCCGAACAGTGCCTGCAGCAGGTCGGCCTGCTCGGTCTTGGTGGGAAGACCGGTCGACGGTCCGCCACGCTGCACGTCGATCACGATGAGCGGCAACTCGGTCATCACGGCCAGGCCGATCGCCTCGGACTTCAGCGAGATGCCGGGCCCTGAGGTGCTGGTGATGCCCAGCGCGCCCCCGTAGGAGGCGCCGATCGCCGCGCCGATGCCGGCGATCTCGTCCTCGGCCTGGAACGTCAGCACATTGAAGTTCTTGTGCTTGGACAGCTCGTGGAGGATGTCGGAGGCCGGGGTGATCGGGTAGGTGCCCAGCACCACCTGGATGTCACCGAGGACACCGGCGGCCACCAGTCCGTACGCCAGCGCGGTGTTGCCGGAGATCTGGCGGTACTCGCCGGTCTTCAGCTTGGCCGGCGACACCTCGTAGGTGGTGGCGAACGCCTCGGTGGTCTCCCCGAAGTTCCAGCCCGCCTTCAGCGCGAGCACATTGGCCTCGGCGACATCGGGCTTGCGGGAGAACTTCTCGCGGATGAACGACTCGCTGTGCTCGAGCTCGCGGCCGTACATCCAGGACAGCAGGCCGAGAGCGAACATGTTCTTGGCGCGCTGGCCGTCCTTCTTCGTCGCGCCGATCGATTCGACCGCGCCGAGCGTCAGCGTGGTCATCGGAACCGCCTGCACCACATAGTCCGACAGCTCCTCGCTCTCCAGCGGGTTGGCGTCGTAGCCGACCTTGGCGAGGTTGCGCTTGGTGAACTCGTCGGAGTTGGCGATGATCAACCCGCCGTGGGGCAGGTCCGAGACGTTGGCCTTCAGCGCGGCGGGATTCATCGCCACGAGCACGTCGGGCCGGTCGCCTGCGGTGAGGATGTCGTAGTCGGCGATCTGGATCTGGAACGACGAGACACCGGGCAGGGTGCCCTGTGGCGCGCGGATCTCGGCCGGGTAATTCGGTTGCGTCGCAAGGTCGTTGCCGAACAGCGCGGCTTCCGAGGTGAACCGGTCGCCGGTGAGCTGCATGCCGTCGCCGGAGTCGCCCGCGAATCGGATGACGACTTTTTCCAGCTTCTGCCGCGGGGCGGCATCCGTCACGGCGCCGTCGCCATCGACGTCACCATTGACACTGCCGTCTTGACCCACGACCCCTGCCTTTCACGTCTAGTCAGGCTGCGCATTCCCACTCGTCAGGCAAGGCTGCGAGGGCGTGACGCGCCATCGAGTTTCGTCTACCCGTTTTTTCTGTCACTGGGAGTACCGATTATTGCACTTCTCTTAGGCTCCCCTGCACGGGGCGCACCGGTTACCGACAAGTAAAGGGGCTTGAAACACCCTGGTCAACCGCGTGAACTCGCGCGCCAACCCCGTGTTTTGTGGTTTTCATCACGTTTTGGAGAATGACATTCTCTAAGACTCGGTTACCCGCCAGTAGCTGACAGCTAGCACTGCGTAGCTGCGAGCTAGCATGCCCCGCGCGTGGGACGGCCGAGCTTGGCCGACTTGTCGTGATGCCGCTTGTCCAGTTCCGCGGCGACGAGTTCGCTCGCCAACTCGGCCGCCCGCTGCGGATCGGCGCCCGCGGCGCGATTGGCCACGTAACAGGCGGTGAACATGTCGCCGGCACCGGTGGTCTGCACGTCCAGGACGCGCCATGCGGCCGGCACGCGGGCGACGTCACCGTCGGTGTAGATGTCACACCCCTCCGAGCCGTAGGTCACCACGATCTCCGGCACCCCGAGTCGCTTGGCCACCGCAGCGTCGAACGGACCGTCGGCCACGACGACGGCCTCGTCTTCCGCCAGCTTCAGAACGTCGAGGTGCACCAGGAGGTCGGCGGGGAAGTGTCGGTCCTCGATGAGCGGCCCCAGGCGGGGGGCCCGAACCAGCCCCTGGCCGTCGTAGGCGACACGATGGCCGCGGGCGGACAGCAGCTCCAGCGTCTCCGCCGGGAAGTCGGTGCGCAACAGCGGAGCGAGGTGCACCCAGGTGGTGTCGGGATCGGCGGCCTCGACCGCGGCCCGCCCCCAGACCGGGCCGATCGCGTCGACCGCCATGTGGCGGTGGTCGACGTCGTCGTAGTCCAGGCGGAACGCACTCGTCCGGTCCGAGGGGAGAACCCGGACGAGGTCACCGAACCGCTCGCACAGTGGGTCGAAAAGCGCGTGATCCTGCTCGGCGCCCATGGCCACGATCCGACCGGGCCCGCCGGAGGCCTCCAGGGCCACGCCTGCGAAGGACGCACAGCCACCGGGGCTGCGGGGTGCCCCGTTGATGATGTCGATCGCCAGGTTGCCCAGGACGGTCACCCCGTGGACGAGCTGTCGCTGCACCGATCGATCTCCTGGTCTACGCCGGCGCGTTCTCGACACCGTGGGGCGAAATGCTATCGGGCATCGGCGGGATCCGACGATTCTCGGTCAGGCCGGCAGGTTGTACGGCGTGACGACCTGGATGGGAGCAGGCCGCGCCTGCTCCACCGGCAACGCGCCGCGCTCCTGCAGGATCAGTCTCAACGCCAGCCGCGCGTCGGCGCGCAGATCGTTGTGCAGCACCGCAGAGATACGACCGTCCCGCAGGAGCCGACGGTTGTCGGCATCGAGGTCATGCGCCACGAAGACCCTGCACTCCCGGCCCAACTTCTCGAACGCTGCGACGGTCGCGGTGTTGCCGCCGCCGACGGAGTAGACGGCCTCCACACCGGGGTGTCGCTCGAGCGCTTCCAGCACCAGGTGCTCATTGGTCGCGTCGATGCCGTCACTACCGCTGACCTCGACGATCGCCCGTCCCGAACTGCGCAGCGCCGAGCGGAATCCGACCTCACGCTCCCCCTCGCCGCGGAACACCGTCCGGCTGAGGGTGATCAGGACGTCGGACGGAGCCTGTCCCAGCCACTGGTTGACGAGGTACGCGGCGGTCACGCCGGCGCCGTGGTTGTCGATGCCGACGTAGCCACAGCGCGCACTCACCGGGACGTCGGTCGTGTACGTCACCACCGGAACTCCCCCGGCGACGAGGCGGTCGATCGCCTCGGCCACCTCGGGGTCGTCCTGGGCCTTGAGCACCACGCCGTGGCTGCCGCGGATCCGGCCGAGGGTGTCGACCATCTGGGCGGTCGATCCCGACTCCCAGAGGTGGAACCGGGCCCGCACCATCGCCGGCGCGAACGCGGGCAGTTCGGCTTCGACCGCAGCCCGGAACGCGTCCGAGAAGCGCTGCGGGGTCTGCATGACGACGTCGATGAGATAGCGACGACCGTTGAGGCGAAGCTGTGCGCGCTGTTTGTCGAGGTCGGCGATCGCCTGTTGGACCTCGGCGACGGTGTTCTCGCGGACCCCCGGCCGGTTGTGCAGCACCCGGTCGACGGTCGCCTCGCTCAGACCAGCTTGCTGGGCGATCTCGCGGACCTTGTAGCGGTGCGCCACCTTCGCCTCTCCCTCCGAGCGCCTCCCCTGCTGAGGTGTTTTTGATGGTTTTACGCCGTTGAATGCGGAACCGATCACAGCAAGACTAACTGCCATGGCAGCACCTGTTCGGACACCCGCGGATACGACGCCGGCGGCGTGGATCACCGAGTCGGACGTCCAGCTCGACGACCTGCGGGCACAGGTCGAACGCGACACCGATCTCGCCGACTATCCCCTCGCCGACGACGTCCGCGGCAATGTGCTCGTCTACTCGGCGGAATCCGTGGCCCGGGCCGTCACCGTCGACAGGCGCGCACTGCAGTCCGAGCTCATCCGCGCCCTCGCGGACGGCCCCGGGGTCGTCGTGTTCACCGGGGCGTTCGACGCGGGTGTCGTCGACCGTGCCAGTGAGGCATTCTTCGCGATCATCGAGGCGCAGCGCGCCAGAGGACTGGACGCCGGTGATCACTTCGGCAAGCCCGGCGCCAACGACCGGATCTGGAACGCCGCCCAGAAGCTGGCGCTGCACGATCCGGCGGTGTTCGCCGACTACTACGCCAACGACACGCTCGCCGTGGTCTGCCAGGCCTGGCTGGGGCCGCGCTACCAGGTCACCTCCCAGGTCAACGTCGTCAATCCCGGCGGCCGGGCTCAGGTCCCCCACCGCGACTACCACCTCGGCTTCGTGCCCGGCGACCACCTCGCGTCCTACCCCGCGCACGTGCATCGCACCTCACCGGTGTTGACGCTGCAGGGCGCGGTCGCGCACGGCGACATGCCGCTCGACAGCGGCCCGACGATGCTGCTGCCGCATTCCCAGCGCTTCGCCGGCGGGTACATCGCGTTCAACCGGCCCGAGTTCGTCGACTACTTCGCCGCGCATCATGTGCAGCTGCCGCTGCGCAAGGGCGACGCGGTGTTCTTCAATCCCGCGCTGTGTCACGGCGCGGGGTCGAACATCTCAGACGACGTCAGGCGAATCGCGAACCTGATGCAGATCTCGTCGCCCTTCGGCAGGGCGATGGAGGCGGTGGACCGCACCGCGATGGTGCGTGCCGTCTACCCGGTGCTGAGAGCGATGGCGGCCGCGGGACGGCCGCGCCGCGACCTGGAGAACGTGGTGGTCGCCACCGCCGAGGGTTACGCCTTCCCCACCAACCTCGACAGCGATCAACCGATCGGCAGTCTGGCGCCCCCCAGCCAGGTCGACATCGTGCTCGACGCGCTTGCCGACGACCTCGCCGAAGAAGACCTCGACAACGCACTACGCACCCAGAACGAACGGAGAAACCCATGACCACGCTGGGCCTGATCGGCCTCGGTCGCATCGGAGCATTCCACGCCGAGACGCTGACCAACATGCCTGACCTGTCCGGCCTGCTGATCACCGACGAACGACCCGATGTCGTCCGCGAGGTGGCAGCGAAAACCGGTGCCACACCTGTCGATTCGGTCGAGATGCTGCTCGCTTCCGGCGTCGACGGTGTGGTGGTCGCGGCGGCCACCCCGGCACACGCCGAGTTGACGCTGGCCGCCGTCGAGCGTGGCCTGCCCACGTTCTGCGAGAAGCCGATCGCGGGGACCGCCGCCGAAAGCGCTCGGCTGGCCGAGATCATCACCCGTTCGGGTGTCGCCGTCCAGGTGGGGTATCAGCGCCGGTTCGACGCGGCGTTCGCGGCGGTCAAGCGGGCCGTCGAGAGCGGCTCGCTGGGAGCCCTGCACACCGTGCGCAGCACCACGATGGACCCCGCTCCCCCGCCGATGGACTACATCAAGGGTTCCGGCGGCATCTTCCGCGACTGCGCGGTCCACGATTTCGACGCGGTGCGATGGGTCACCGGCCAGAACGCCGTGGAGGTGTACGCCACGGGCAGCGTGCAGGGCGACCCGTTGTTCACCGAATACGGCGACGTCGACACCGCGGCGATCGTGGTGCGCTTCGACGGCGGCGCGCTTGGCGTGGTGTCCGCTGCGCGCTACAACGGCCGCGGCTACGACTGCCGGCTGGAGGTGCACGGCTTCGACGACACGATCGTCGCCGGCTGGGATCAGGGCGCTCCGGTGAGCAACGCCGACCCCGCGAACTCAGGCCCCTCCGGATTTCCAACCGGCGTACCCCATCACTTCTTCATGGACCGGTTCACCGAGGCGTTCCGCACCGAGCTGAGCGCGTTCGTCAGACTGGTCCAGGGCGGGCCGATCGAGGGCGCCACCGTCACCGATGCGGTCGAGGTCGCATGGATCGCCGAAGCAGCCACCGAATCCCTGCGCCGGGGCACCCCGGTATCGGTCGAGTCGGTTCGAAGGGAGACACCGCAGTGAAGGTTGCAGGTGCACCCATCTCGTGGGGTGTGTGCGAGGTGCCCGGGTGGGGATACCAGATGAGCCCCGACCGGGTGCTCGCCGAGATGCGCACGGCCGGGCTGACCGCCACCGAACTCGGGCCGGAGGGGTTCCTGCCCTCCGACACCGCCGAGCTGGTGGCGACCTTGAGCAGTCACGGCTTGAGCTGCGTCGGGGGCTTCGTTCCCGTGGTGCTCTTCGACGAGGATCACGACCCGCTCGACGACCTGGCCGGGCCGCTGGAGTCGCTGGTCGCGGCGGGAGCGGGTGTGGTGGTGCTGGCTGCGGCCACCGGCGCCGAGGGTTACGACGACCGCCCGACGCTCTCC
>Ga0209347_1003604_pt1 | contig 17644 bp, 14 predicted proteins | sample AutmiccommuBRH23_FD_187382 | JGI IMG/M metagenome (GOLD analysis project Ga0209347, IMG submission 187382) | Deep subsurface microbial communities from Mt. Terri, Switzerland - Autotrophic microbial communities BRH/23 (SPAdes) (version 2) | ecosystem: Environmental > Aquatic > Deep subsurface >...
AAGCAGCGCCCGTTTTGAGCTCTCAAGTCGAGATTCCGGTATACAGATTAGTAGCGCCAGATCTGCTTGCACTGGTTGGCGTCGGTGACGCCGTCTTTCAGGCATACGAAGATGTATGGATTATCACGCAGGTCCTTGGGGACCAGGTACTTCGTGGTGCCGAATTCGCCGATTTTGGTGGTCTTCAGGCGGGCGAGTTTGAATTGCTTGCTGTCGGCAGTCTCACGAACCTTGAGGAAGTAGGTAGCTTCCTTCTTAAACCCCTGCCCGATAATCTTGACTTCACCCTTGGTGTTGAAGGTGGCTGTCCAGTAGGCCTTCGTGGCAAAACTTACTTCGCCAGGGATACACAGCTTGTCACCCACGGTCAGCGGGGCATAAGGATCGTCGATATCATTGGCACGCGCCAGCTGCCAGAGGCGCACTTCATAGTTGCGGGCAATGCGCCGCAGGGTTTCACCGTCTTTGACGGTGTGGGTTTTGGCGCAGGTTGCGTCTGTGGCAGCCTGCACTGGCTTGGGCAGCGCCACAGCCAGGAGGGATAGGACCAACAAAATGCTGAGTGCCATCCAGGTGGTGCGGAGGAAAGTTGACTTAATCATCGTTTGCATACTCCTTTACTATATTTGGTTCTTCTACTCCAGACGCTGCTGGGGGCGGATAAGTTCCCGCTAGATCCCAGCAGTTTGATTCCGTTCCAGTCTGGATGTGCCTATTATACCCGTAGAATACCCGGTTTCAGGTTAAAGCACACTGGTCAGAAGTATAAAATATTATGCTACTTTTGTATGATTGGCAAATTGGCCTTACAGGCCTTTTCAGAATTATGCTGTGCACATATAATTTCAAACGCTTCACCGAATTAGCGGGCTTATTAACCTCACACCTGCTTGATATTTTCACGAACACATCTCCAGAAAGGTAAGGCTGCCATTGAATAGGCTGTTAAAACGTTTTGGTGCCGGTATCCTGGTTCTTTTACTGCTGGCTGGGCTGGCTTTTGTCACCTATAAAGCTTTTTTCGATCCTTATCGCGCCACCGCTCAGCAGGTGGACCCCTCTCAGCCATTAGACAGGCTGCTCACACAGGAACAGGCGCGCGAAGACCTGGATTTCATCCTGAAGCGACTCAAAGAGCGCCATCCTGCCACTCTGGACGGAATTCCTCTGTCTGTGCTGGACCAGTACCATCTTGAAGTCGACGCCTTAGCGGAACAGGTTAGTGTGCTGCAGGTGTGGCAGGCTGCCTCGCGCATCACCGCCCGGATGCATGATGGACATACCGGGATGCGTTATGATGCGTCTGATCCGCTGGGAATCGCAGCTTCATTTGAAGTTCAACAGGGCGAGATCCTGCGCCGCGACGGGGAGCTGGCTGGCAGTACCCTGGTCGCCATCAATGGGATCGAGATCCAGGAGCTTTATGCGCGTTATCTACAGTATGCCTCTTTCGAGCTGGAGCATTCCGCCGCGTATAACTTTGCCAGCCGCTTACCGCAGCAAGACTTTCTCGATTTGATCGGCGTGGATACCTCTAACAATATTGTCCAGATGCGTTTTGCCACGCCTACCGGAGAGCAGACTGAGCAGCTCACATTTCAAACAGCCACTTCCCCTCAGGCAGCCCAGGAAGAGCCCTTCATAACTTACGAGATCGACTCCGCTGGGGATCTGGGCATCCTGACCCTGAACCAGTGCATCTACAACGACTTGTATAAGGAAACCCTGCAGGCGTTCTTCCAGGAAGTCAAAGAACAGGAGATCCAGAACATCGCCATCGACTTGCGCCAGAACGGCGGTGGAAACTCGATGGTCGTTAATGAGTTCTTCCGCTATTTGGACCTGGACCAGGCGGCTACATTTGGTGGATCCAATGTCCGCTTTGGCCCATACCTGGCGAAGTTTTCCGCTGGAGGGCAGCCCTATGAGAAATTTTCAGAACTGACCTATACCGGGAAAATCTATATCCTGACTTCTCCCAAAACGTTCAGCTCAGCCACTGATTTTGGGGCAGCCATTTCGGACAACAGGCTGGGCGAGATCGTCGGCGAGACTTCAGGCAATATGCCCACCTCCTACGGCGATGTCCTGGCTTTTGTTACGCCGAATGCCCGGTTGATTTTCTATGTCTCGCACAAGCAGTTTTTCAGGGTTGACCAGTCGAAGAACGACCTGCCGCTCATCCCGGATTACGAGGTCCCTGCGGATAAAGCGCTGGAGAAGGTGCTTGAGTTGGTGAACTAAGCCTCGCCCGCCGGCGTGGAAAGGGCGAAGCCGTGCCAGGCACCCACCATCTGGTGAATGCGGCGCGCTTCGCCCTCTGTATTTTAATAAGCCTTGTTTTACTCAGTTCAGCTGGTACTGCCCGGTGTACATCTGGTAGTAGCGTCCTTTCTGCTCCAGCAAGTCTGCGTGGTCGCCGCGCTCGATGATGCGCCCATCCTCGATCACCAGGATGGCGTCCGAGTTGCGCACCGTCGAGAGGCGGTGGGCGATCACGAATACCGTACGGTCCTTCATCAGGGCGTCCATGCCCTTCTCGATCAGGCGCTCGGTGCGGGTGTCGATCGAGCTGGTGGCCTCGTCCAGGATCATCACCGGCGGGTCGGCTACCGCGGCACGCGCAATCGCCAGCAGTTGGCGCTGGCCCTGTGAGAGGCTGCCGCCATCGGCGCTGATCAGCGTGTTGTAACCATCCGGCAGGCGCTTGATGAATGAGTGGGCGCTGGCCTGTTTGGCAGCCTGGATGCACTCTTCGTCTGTGGCATCCAGCCGCCCGTAGCGGATATTGTCCATGATACTGCCCGAGAAGAGGTGCGTATCCTGCAGCACCATGCCCAACGAAGCTCGCAGGTCATCTTTGCGTATCTGCTGGATATTGATCCCATCGTAGGTGATTTCACCTTCCTGGATCTCATAAAAGCGGTTGATCAGGTTGGTGATGGTGGTTTTGCCCGCGCCTGTCGAACCTACCAGGGCGATCTTCTGCCCCGGCCTGGCAAACAGCGAAAGCTCGTGCAGCACTGTCTGCTCCGGCTCGTAGCCGAAGGTCACCGCTTTGAAGCGCACGTCACCCTGTAGCTCCACCAGTTTGAATGAGCCATCTGCCTGAGGTACGCGCCATGCCCAATGATAAGGATGTGCGCCGTTATCGGTGATGCTCAGGCTGCCATCCGCTTGCCGGTCTGCTCCAACCAGGGTCACGCTGCCCGTGTCCCCTTCAGGGACCTCATCCATCACCGCAAACACGCGCTCGGCGCCGGCCATTGCCGCCAGGATCACGTTGAGCTGATTGGTGATCTGCTGCACAGGCATACCTACGTTGCGCGAGAGCTGCAGGTAAGCTGCCAGGGAGCCGATATCGAAGCTGGATGCCACCACCAGCATACCCCCGAACATGGCTGTCAGCGCATAGGCGACATTACTCAGGTTGCCCATCACCGGCATCACCGCCCCGGCGGTAAAGTTGGCTTCTGTGGCAGACTGGCGATAAGCCTCGTTGCGCGTCTTGAACTCGGCGATAGCTTCTTGCTCGCGGGTGAAGACCTTGACCACCTTCAGCCCGTCCACCATCTCTTCGATGTAACCGTTCACATTCCCCAGGTTGGCCTGCTGCGCCTTGAAGTACTTCGAGCTGCGTTTGGTGAGCTTGCCGATTAAGAAGAACATCAGCCCCAGCATCAAGAAGGTGACCAGGAACAGCACCGGGCTCAGGATCAGCATCAGCACCACCACCCCCACGAAGGCCACGATGCTGGAAGTGAGCTGTACCAGGCTTTGCTCCAGCGCCATCTGCACGTTGTCGATATCATTGGTGAAGCGGCTCATCACGTCGCCGTGGGCGTGCGTATCATAATATTTCAGGGGCAGTTCTTGCAGTTTGTCGAACAGATCGCGGCGCATGCTGTTGGTTGTGCGTTGGGCGGTGATCATCATCAGACGGCTGTAGAAATAGGACGCCGCCACCCCTACCAGATAAATGATCCCCAGCACGACCAGGGCGCGTGCCAGCCCCGGAAAATCCCCGGGCAGGATGTAGTCATTGATCAGCGGTTTGAGGAAGTAATTACCCGCCAGCATGCTGCCCGTGCTGAGCAGCATCAGCACCATCACCAGGGCCAGGGTGAGCTCTCTGCCCTTCAGATAATCCAGTAAACGCCGCAGGGTTTTGCGTGTGTCTTTGGGGCGCTCGAAGTGCGCTCCGTGAGGGCCGCCGCCTGGCCCGCCGCCCGGCCGCCCGCCCCTGGGGCTGATCACGGGTTGGGCAGACGCACTGCTCGGAATGGAAGGTTTGCGCTGCTCAGACATTGGCGAACACCCCTTCCTGCTGCGAGGCGTGGATTTCTTGATAAATGCGGTTGCCTGCCAGTAATTCGGCGTGCGTGCCTTGCCCGGCAACCTTGCCATCTTCAATCACCAGGATCTGGTCGGCGTCGCGCACCGAGCTGATGCGCTGGGCGATGATAAACACGGTCGTGTCGCGTAATTCCTCATGGAAAGCCTGGCGGATCTTCGCCTCCGTGGTCGAGTCGACCGCGCTGGTGCTGTCATCCAGGATCAGGATCTTGGGCTTTTTGAGCATGGCCCGGGCGATGCTCAGGCGCTGTTTTTGCCCGCCGGAGAGGTTCACCCCGCCCTGCCCCAGGATGGTGTTGTAGCCATCCGGAAATTCCAGGATGAAATTATGCGCCTGGGCCGACCTGCAGGCTGCTTCCAGCTCAGCCTGGGTGGCGTCAGGGTCACCCCAGCGCAAATTCTCGGCAATGCTCCCCGAGAATAAGGTATTCTTTTGCAGCACTACCCCGATCTGGGCGCGCAGTGTCTCCAGCGGGTAATCGCGCACGTCCACCCCATCCACCAGCACCTCCCCCTGGGTGGCATCGTACAGGCGCGGGATCAGGTTGACCAGGGTGGTCTTGCCGGAGCCGGTGCCGCCTACGATGCCGATAATCTGCCCGGGCTGGACGGTGAAACTGATGCCCGACAGCACATTCTCACCGCTGCCGGAGATGTCGTACTTGAAGTCTACCTGCCTGAATTCCACCTTCCCGCTGTGCAAAGTGGGGGTTTCCGTCAGTGGTTTATCGACGATATCCAGCTCGGTATCCAGCACTTCGATAATGCGCTCGGCGCTGGCCTTGGCTCGGGCGCTCATCACCACCACCATCGAAAGCATCATCACGCTCATCAGGATTTGCATGATATAGCTGATGAAACTGATCAGCTGCCCTGTGCCCATCTCCCCACCGGCGACAAACTGCCCGCCCTGCCAGATCACTGCCAGGGTAGCGCCGTTCATCACCAGCATCATCAACGGCATGTTCAGGATCACAATGCTCACCGCCCGGATGCCAGCATTGGTCAGGTTGTCATTGGCGAGCTTGAATTTACCGGACTCAAAATCCTGGCGCACAAAGGATTTCACCACGCGCCCCCCGATCAGATTCTCCTGCAGCACGTTGTTGATGGCGTCGATCTTTTGCTGCATCACCGAAAAGCGTTTCACGGCGGTGTTGATGATCAAAGCCACGCCTATCACCAGGATCGGGATGGCAATTGCCAGGATCAGGGAAAGGCGGGCGTTGATGGTATACGCCAGAAAGAACGCCACCACCAGCATCATCGGGGCGCGCATCAGGATGCGCAGCATCATCAGGAAGGTGAGCTGCACATTGTTCACGTCATTGGTCAGGCGCGTGATCAGCGAAGCGGTGCTGAACCGGTCGATATTGTTGAACGAGAAGGCCTGCACCTTCTCGAACAGCGCATCCCGCAGATTGGCGCCAAAGCCCATACTGGCGATAGCCCCCATACGCATGAACAGCACCCCGAATACGATCGCCGCCAGCGCCAGCAGGATCATGAAACCGCCGGTCCGGGCAATAAAGCCCAGATCCTGGGATGAGATGCCGGTATCGATGATCCTGGCCATCAGCAGCGGCATGCTCAGCTCCGCCAGCACATCCAGAAAGACCAGCAGCGGAACGATCAGCGCATATTTTTTGTACTGCCCGATAAAAGGTGCCAGTTTTTTAATCAACTTGTTTTCCTGCCTTGATTAGAAATGGTTCTACCCTGCCTGCAAATTAATAAGCATGCGCAGTAAAAATTCACGCAGTTTTGCCTGCTCGTCCGGCGAAAAACCCTCCACCATGCGCAGGTTGATCGTGCGCAAGACGGCGTGGATGTCATCCAGTTTTGCCCGGCCGTCCTCCAGCAGAGTCACCCGCGACACACGTTCGTCGAGCGGGTCCGGGTCGCGGCGCACGTACCCCAGGTTCTCCATGCGCTTGATCACCTTGCTGGCAGCCGCCGGCGAAATGCGTAATTTTTCGGCAATCTCCGAATGGGTGAGCAGCTTCTGCAGCCCATCGCACTCAGCCAGGGTCAGCAGCAGGAACGCCTGGCCGTGGTACAGCCCGACCTGCTCCATGAGCTGATCGATGCGCATGGCATGCTGCCGCCCCAGGTTCGCCAGCATGCGACCTAAAGGCATGTTCTCCGGATCTATCATTGTTTCACCTGTTGAATGTTAACTGGTTTACGATTTTACCGCATTTTGGGATTTTGGGAAGTGGCTTGCAAGTGAAAATAAGCCGAATCCACACCACTGTGTATTGGTAAAAAAAAGTACCCCGCTCAGAGCACAGCCTGAGCGGGGTAAGTATGTGAATTCTGCGGAAGTTAAGCTGCTGCTGCAGGCAGCGTTCGCTCAGCCTCCCTGGAAAGAAGTTATGGTTTGTGACCTCTCATGGTGGAGATCACCCATTGGGCGTCGGCGATCAAGCTCTCCGCCGCAGCATCCGAGATACCCTTGCCTTGCTGCGCCAGGATGGCGTTGATAAAGGCGTTCAAGTTGTTCACCACAACGCCAGTCTGCCCGCGTGCCAGCGCGCTCAGGGCTGCTTCGAGTTTGGCCAGCAGGCTTGAGTAGATGCCTGTTTTGATCTCGCCAGTGCTGTAGAAGTAGTCCAGGGCTGCGATCGTGCTTTCGATACTGGCATTCACCATAAATGTCACCGTGGCGCTGGACTGGTTGGTGGCGAGGTCCGCAGCATATACGATCAGGGTATGTTCGCCGGGCAGCAGAGAATAGAGCGGGATCACCTGCCCATTGGTCACCGGGACTCCGTCCAATTCCGCCCACACTTCGTCCACACCGACAATGGCGTCCTCAGCATAAAAGTCGAGGACCAGCAGCTCGGTCTGCTCGTAGGTTATGGGCTGCGGTGAATTGATGGTGATGATCGGACCTTCGACATCGTAAACGAACTGCAGGCGACCTTCGATCTGCGGATTGATTGGATCAAACTGCGCCTGGATATATTCGATTACCACGTCGCGCACGTAGTACTGTGTGTCGTTTACGATCTGGTCCAACGGCCACAGGGTCTGCCCGGAGTCGCTGAAGTTGCACGCACCTGCCGCCAGGTAGTTGACTGTCGAGACGCGGTAGTAAGTGCTGGCGTCATCGAAATCAACTACCCGCCCATCGGGCAATGTCAACGAGATGACATAGCTCGTGGCGGGATCGTAAGGCAGGTCAGACAGGTCATTGTATTTTATCTGCCCGCCTGCGTCGATATCCAGCATACAGGTGGTGTAGTAGGAGTAGCCGCCATAGCCGGGCACATACTTATAGTAGTAGTAGTTGCGGTAAGCGCGCTCCAGCACCGCCTTGAGCTGCTGTCCGTTCATTTCCATCACCACCAGTGAATTCTCGTAGGGCATCAGTGAGAACATGTCATTGACGATCAGGGTGACGGGATTTTCTGGGGTCGCACTGGTTGCCACGGCGCGGTTAGTCATTGCCCCGGATAGATGTACATCCACGGGTATACCAACACCTTCCAGCTTAAAGACTGAGGCATCCGCCTGCAGGTTGGCGGCGTTGGTCTCCTGTGTGAAAGCTTGCAGCGCATCCAGCGGGGTCAAAGTGGAGCCGATGACTGTGTTGTTATAGATATTGATCAGATCCTGGTAGGGCTGGACAAGCGCCACGATGTTGGGGTCTTCAACGGTTGCGGTGGCTGACACCGGGATATAGCGCCCGGCGCGCGAGACAACTTCGAAGCCGCCATTTCCATCGGGCAGCAGGCCCAACACCACCTGACCCAGGTTGGTGTTGTAGCGGTAAGCCTGTGTCACCAGTACCGGGATATTATCCGGACCGGCGACAAAGGTCGGTAGGAACTTGTAGGGACCAAACCCATACACCGGGTTGGTGTGCGAGTGCCCGCCGATTACCGTATCCACACCGGGCACCTGTCCGGCAAAGTACGTATCGACATTCTCATCCACTTCCACGCTGGAGGGATTGGTGGTGAAGCCGATATGCGTTAGCGCGATCACCACATCATTTTCTGCCTTCAAGGTGGGGGCTAAATCGATGCCAGACTGGATGGGATTGGTGAAGGTCAAACCGGGGATATTGCTGGGCAGCTCATAGCTGGGTACGCGGTGGTTGCCGATGCCCAGAATTGCCACTTCAATCCCTTCTGGCCCAACCGTCTTGGTCACATAGGGCTCAACCGGTACGCCTGCCAGCCCGTACTCACCGGTATCGGCAATGTTGGCCTGCAGCATGGGGAACTCCGCCTGCCCCAGCGTGCTGAAGACTTCGCTGCCGAAGTTGAACTCATGGTTACCCAGGGTCATGGCGTCATAGCCCACCAGGTTGAAAGCTTTGATCAGTGGGTTAATGCTCAGCTCGGGTGCCAGCAGCGTGCCATCCGCGGCATAGCCCAGCCCTGCCGACTTGAAGTAATACATCATCGAGTCACCCTGGACGTTATCGCCAGAGCTGAGCAGCAGGGTACGGTTCGGGTTCTTGGCCCGCTCCTGGTTGATCAGGGTCACCAACTGGCTGTAGCCCTGGTAGCTGCCAGATTTGAGCAGGCGTCCGTGCGAATCGTTATGGTGCAGGATGGTCAGTGGGACCACGCTGCCGCCATCATTTGTGCCATCGCGCGTGATACGCCCATCCAGCAAGCCATCGCCATTCGGGCCTTTGTAAGGCGCATCGAAGGTGTAGTTTGCGGCTACCCAGGCATTTACTGCGTTGAGCATATCGCCCCAGTAGGTGATATTGGTCATGTACTTGAAGGGGGCGAAGCCATCCTGCCCGGCAGGCGCCAGGAACTCATTGGTGCCCACCCGGTAGGTGCGCGCCATATCCAGCGCCTCCCAGGTGTCTGCGGTTTTGTTATACACCTCGATATCATAAGCGCCCCAGGCATAAGGTTGTGGTCCGGGGAGCGCATCGCTATAGCGGTAGAATTTATAACGGATGCCGGCTGGTTGCAGAGCGCCTTTGAACAGTGTCGCGGACTGCGCCAGCAGGTCGTAGATCTGCGCTCCAGTCATTTCGCCCACGATGGTGGCGTTGCCAAAGGGCAGGATCAGGAACATGTGCTGGTATTCCAGCAGCAGCGGGTCGTGCTCCCATACGCCGGGCTGGCAATCTGCGGCGGTGCTGCTCCAGATATAGGTCTCTGTGACTTCGTCATATTTATCACACCAGTCGCTGCGGATCCCACCGGCGTTGTTGAAGAACATATCCACATCATTCAGGGCAGCCGCGTCATTGTTGAGCTGATTATAGATAGCATCATCGACAAAATCAGCCATCATCGAATTACCATCATAGAATCGCAGCAGGTCGGTCTGAGCGTAGCCGATCGGTGTGTGGATCAGTTCTTGATAATCCGGATCGCTGACATACCCGTCAATCAGGGCATCGATGGTTGGATCTTGCGCAACCGTAGAGTCAACCACCAGGCGTTGCCAGGCGATCGTCACTGCGCCGGTGACCGGATCGAAGGTCATATCGGCGCGGCCGATCTTGCGCCCGGCGTAATGGGCCTGGACGACACCCGTGCTGCCGACCAGGGTCATTGCACTCAGATCGGTGTGGCTGTGCCCACCGATGATCAGGTTGGCAGGCTTGCCGGCCTCGTTGAGCATGCGCGCCAGAGTCTGGTCGCCATACACGGTAAATCCATAGCCGTAGCCGCCGTCGGTGTAGCCATTGTGCGAGAGCACCACGATCACGTCCGCGGCAGCGTTCAGGGCATCGTAATAATGGACGATCGACTCAAACGGATCGCGGAAGCACAACCCATCTGTGGCTTCTGCAATGGTGATATAGGGCGTCTCGACCGATCCGACGCCGATCACACCCACGTCAACGGTGTTGGGTTCCACGCCTACCGTGAAAATCTCATAGGGGGTTACATTCGCGTTGAAGGGCGTCCAGGTGCAGTTGCCTGCGGCGTCCTTGAGCGTGATATTGGCGACAATGGGCTTGACCGGGGTAGAACTGGCATCGGCAGGCGCAACGGCCTGGTCGATGCGATTTCCCAGCACTTCCTGGCCCCAATCGAATTCGTGATTGCCGAAGGTCAGCGCGTCGAAGCCAATGCTGCGGTAATAATCGATCGTCGGCACGCCCTGCTGCAAGTTTGAGAGCAGGGTGCCCTGCATGAGATCCCCGGCATCGAAGAGCAGCACATTCTCAGCGCCGACTGCACTGCGCACTTCCTGGATCTTATATGCATCCCGTGCTGCGCCTGGATTGGATCCGGCTGGCTCCAGGTTGCCGTGGAAGTCATTGGTGTGCAGGATGGTGAAAGCAATGGCGCTTTCGGTCTGGGCTAATGGTCGGTTGGTGGGCGATGCTGAAGCCGTTAATGGGCTGGCCAGGCCGAAAATCAGGATCAGGGCGATCAATAGATTGATTTTCTTTACCATGATCAATATCCCTCCAGGTAATTTCTGCATACGAAATGGATTTGGTTTTCAATTTTTGTGTGGATAGGTGGTGGAACTGAACGCTGTCCGCTAGATAATTCCTCCTCTCAGTTAGATTCCCGCCTTCTAGCAGCCTGCAGGCCCCCACAGGCAATTTCTACTTTACCTTACATATTTGTAAGGCAATCACAATGTTAGTATACAGGAATATTAGATTCGATTCAATAACCAATACGGAGCCAACTACTCCAGTGGGAGGAAATTGGTTGTAAAAAAATCGAGAATATTTTGGGAGACACCGATTAGGCGCAGCTCGCCGAGCTGACCGGCACGCAGCAGCACTCCATTGCCCGGCTGGTCGCGATGGGCAATCCCGAACGGACCTGCTTATCGCTGGTCGACAGCCCGCAGTAGCGAGCCGAGGCGGAACTAGAGATCGGAATCCGGCAGGCGTTGAGATATGAGGATGTCCTGGTGAGTAGAGATAAGGAAATCTTATTCCATAGGGACCATACAGGTTTGCGTAGAACCTTGTCGATTCAGCTGACATGAACGCGTAAGTGCCTCGCTAACTCAGCAACTCTTAAAACCTGTATGGTTTATTCCTCCACCCAGGGACAGATAGTACAGGTTTTAAGGCAATCCAGTTTGATGGTAGCCTGGTGCAAGAGCGTGATTTGAAAGCGGACGCATCTTGCAGAAACCTGTACGGTCGTCTGTATATCGATTATTATCCGATGATAGGGGTTACAAAATGGATATTGGTCAAAGGTGGCTCAAATAGGGAAACAAGTAGATTATCTTTGTATTTCATTCAGAGAACTCAGGAGGGAATGAACATGCGCATTTATTATGATGAGAATCGCAAATCACTTCAATCAATTCTCATAATGTTGACACCTGCAGAAGTAAATCAGCTTATTGGATATCTCAAGGGTTTAAATATAAACAATGATCATTGTCACGTCGACGATCAATCCTACAAACGAGAAATTACCATTGGTTTATATACACCTCAAACGATCAATAATTTCAGCGATGAAGTCATCCAGCTTCTTAAAGAGGATGATTAGGTATTGTTTCGAGATTTTACCTAGAAATATATAACAATAATGTTATAATTATGTGAGAACCTGATGTGGAGCATTGTTTTCTACACCGATCAGCGCGGTAAATGTCCTCCGTTGGAGTTCATCAATCGCCTCCAGCTTATGGAGCAAGCCAAAATACGTAATTCGCTGCGGCTTTTGAGAGAGTTTGGAACAGATTTGGGTATGCCGCATGCACGCCATATCCAGGGTAAGCTCTGGGAGCTTCGACCAGGCGGTGTAAGATTATTTTATTTTGTACATATCAAGGACCAATTAGTGATCCTGCATGGCTATCGTAAACAGAGCATGAAAGCCCCGGAGCGTGAGATTGCGCTTGCCATGCGCCGGATGGAAGAATTACTGAGCGAGAAATAAGATGATCCGGAAAAATTTACCGACATTTGAAGCCTGGGAAGCAGAGAAACTTCACGATCCGGAATTCGCGGCTGCAGCAGAAGCGCTGGAGCCGGGCTACCAGATCGCCCGCCTGCGCATCCAGCGCGGCCTGACCCAGGCGCAGCTGGCCGAGCTGACCGGCACGCAGCAGCCCTCCATTGCCCGGCTGGAAAACGGCTCCAGCGTCCCCAGCCTGACATTCTTACACAAGATTGCGTCGGCGTTGAATGCCCGCATCGAAGTCCGGCTGGTGGCAGAGCCGGATGACGAGTACACCACATCGGAGGGTTGAATTGGAAACCCCAGGGGTCTCGAAGACCCCTGGGGTTTTATGTTGAGAATTATTTCAGGAGTGGTGAATTTTTACCACCCTAAACGATATTCAACTTCGTCCTGTGCACCCGTGCCGCCAGGGGATCGATCCCCAGCGCATCCAGCAGCTCCTCCGGGCGTCCGGTCGCTCCTTCGCGCGCCGCCAGCGCCGCCCGCATACGTGCGAATCCGCTGCGCGGGTCGTTCTCCAGCCGCTCCACAGAAAGGATCAGCGGGCGCAGGTCGTAATCCTTGCCGCGCCGCTGGCGGGGGAGTGTCTCGCTCGCCAAAAGCGTTGCCAGGCGCTCATCCAGCCGGGGGCAGGCCTCCAGCAGGGTGATCTCGTACTCGGCCGAGTCCACCACGGTCTGCAATGCGGGCAGGCGGGCGTCAACTTCTTCAATACTTTGGATTTGAATTCCCGGCGGGGCGGCTTTCTCCAGCGCAGCCTGTACCGCGCTCAGGTCACCGTCTGCTTCCAGCCAGATGTCGATCACCTCCGCCTGGCTGGTGAAGCCCAGCGGCAGAGCGCAGGCCAGTGCGATCTTCGGATGCGGGTTGAAGCCCTGCGAGTAGGCCAGCGGCAGCCCGGCGCGCCGGATGGTGCGCTCCCAGGTGCGGAACAGGTCCAGGTGACCGGTGAAGCGCATGGCGCTGGTTTTGGCGAAGTTGACTCGGATGCGCATAGCTTAAAGATCACTCCACCGGTATTGGCAGCAGGCTGTCCAGTGGGATGCGCTTGGACTTGACTTCCGGGCACTGCCAGACTTCGCCCGGGTGGCTGCGCCGCATATCGGCAAAGGTAGGCAGAATACCGCAGGCGAAGCAGCGCTCGCGGCAGTCCACGCGTGTGCGCCCCTGCAGGCTCCACAGGTAATCCTCGGTCAGGAATTTCTTGCGCACCGCCGTGCTGATGTGCTCCCAGGGGAAGGTCTCATCGATGGGGCGCTCGCGGTGGGTGTAGAAGGCATGCTCCAGCCCGGCGGCGGCGAAGGCTTCCATCCAGCGGTCGAACTGGAAGAATTCCTTCCAGGCGTCGAATTTGGCGCCGCGCTTCCAGGCCTGGTAGATCACTTCCGCCATGCGCCGGTCGCCGCGCGACAGCCAGGCTTCCAGCAGGGTGTCTTCGGGTGAGTTCCAGTTCAGCTTCAGCCCGTTGCCGCGCAGGCTCTGTTTGAGCAAATCCTGCTTGAGCTTGATCTGCTCCACGGTATCGCACGCCACCCACTGGAAGGGTGTGTGCGGCTTGGGCACGAAGGTGCTCACCCCGGCGGTGACCTGGGCGCGCTTGCCAACGTACTTGCGCCCCACCGCCAGCACCTGCTTGCACAGGTCGCTGATCGCCTGCACGTCTTCGATGGTCTCGGAAGGGTGCCCGATCATGAAGTACAGCTTGAGATTGTGCCAGCCGCGCTGGTAGATCTCGGCGGCGGTGTCCAGCAGCTGCTGGGTTGAGACGGGCTTGTTGATGATCTCGCGCATGCGCTCGGTGGCGGCTTCGGGCGCCAGGGTGAAGCCCGAGCGGCGCGTGTCCTGCAGGGCGTCCATCAGCTCCACCGAGAAGCTCTCGATGCGCAGGGACGGCAGCGAGACCGACAGGTGCTTGCCGGCGAAACGCTCGCTCACCCGGTTCACCAGCTCCAAAATATTCGTATAGTCGGACGACGACAGCGAAAGCAGGCCCACCTCCTCGTAACCGGTGGCGGCAATGGCCTCTTCGATGGCGTCCAGGATCTCGTCCACGGGGCGCTCGCGAACCGGGCGGGTAATCATCCCGGCGTGGCAGAAGCGGCAGCCGCGCGTGCAGCCGCGCATGATCTCGATCGGGATGCGGTTGTGCACCGTGTCGATATACGGCACCAGCAGGCGCGTGGTGGGCTTGGGCAGGCGGGCGTTGATGCGCTTCATCACCGGCAGCGCGGCGGTCTCGTCCAGTTTTTCGAGGTCGCTGAAGGTGCCGTCTTCATTGTAATGGGCTTCATACAGCGCCGGCACGTACACGCCCCAGATGCCTGCCAGGGACCGCAGCAGCTCTGTGCGTGGCGCGCCGCTGGCTTTCCACGCCTGCTGGGCGTCCACGATCTCGTGGATGATTTCCTCGCCTTCGCCGATCACGAAGGCGTCGATGAAAGCGTGCATCGGCTCGGGGTTGTATGTGGCATGCCCGCCGGCGATCACCAGCGGGTGCTGCTCGGTGCGCTGGGCAGCGAAGACCGGGATACCTGCCAGGTCGAGCAGATTGAGCGTGTTGGTGTACAGCGTCTCATAGGGCAGCGAAAAGCCCAAAATATCGAACTGGCTCAGCGGGTGCTTGGATTCCAGCGAATACAGCGGGATTTCCTGCTGGCGCAGGGCGGTTTCCATGTCCGCCCAGGGGGCGAAAGCGCGTTCTGCCAGCACGTCCGGACGTTGGTTCAGACCGTCATACAGGATTACCCAGCCCAGGTTGGACATGCCCAGGTCGTACAGGTCGGGGAAGATCAGTGCCACGTGGCTGCGGACGGAATCCCAGTCCTTCAGCACCTGGTTGATCTCCCCGCCGGTGTAGCGAGCGGGCTTTTGCACGCCCGGCAGGATGCGCTCCAGGCGAGATTCGATTTCTTGGGAGGTGAATACCATTAAAAATCCTTTCGAGAGGTGTGCTTACCGGCCAGGAAGGAAATTATACACGAGATACAAAGGTTTGTCATTTTAACCGCAGATGGCGCAGATTTGCGCAGATATCGAACTCGAATAAAACATCTGCAGTGATCTGCGTTATCGGCGGTTGTATTTGTGTGAAGTTTTCTACCGTGTGCAGAGTTACTTACTGTTTGAACGCTGTGAGGGTGATAAGCATAATTATCGTATAATTAGGACATGAATTATTTCCAGCTAAACAACAGTGAACAAATTGCTGCTCGCTCCGTTCGACTCGAGCATCCCATCTCAGCAGGCTGGATTGATATCCCGCTGGACAGTCTGGCAGATCTGGTAGCAAGTAAGATGGTAGCTTTGGTTGAACGCGGCGCGCCGCGCGATTTTCTGGATATTTATCAGATCTGCCAGGCCGGGCTATTGAGTATCGATGAGTGCTGGTCGCTCTGGCGCAGGCGCCAGGCGCTTTCAGAGAGTGACATCGATCAGGCCCGCGCCCGCCTGGCAATTGAAAGCCATCTTGAGCGCATTGCCCTGCACCGACCCCTGGCGCAAATTTCTGATCCAATTCAACGTGAACAGGCGCAAAACCTTCGTATGTGGTTTCAGAAGGATTTCTTGCAGGTGAAAGATGGCTGATTCTCTCTACTGGCTGGATGGCGCCTTGTACCCTGATACAGAAGTCCCTGCATCGCTGGATTCTTTGGCTGAGCAGGTGGATTTTCTGGCTCGCCTGTGTTCAGCCTGGGATTTTGGCTTGCTTCCGGCTGCTGAAACGATCGCAGAAATTCGCAAACCGGAGTGGAAGCACGCTGTCGATAAATGTCGCCTTTTGACCTCTCCGGCGTATCACCTCGTCCGGCGCTGGCACGGGTTAGCCTCCCTTCCATATCTCGGCCAGCAAATCGCTATGATTCGCGACGATCCCTGTCTTCAACAGGTGTGAGGCGGGCAGAGATCACGCCGTCAGAATCATTACCACCAGCGTAATAATCCACAAAATCAAGATCATGTACCCGATGCGCGTCACCAGCATGCCCAGTTGGCCCAGCATCTCATTACTCTTTTGCTGCAGCTCGATCAGACGGTCCAGCTTGTCGTTGTTGTCCATTGTTTGCTCCTGTGAAAGATTGATAAGTTCAGGAATCTCCAGCACCAGCTTCCAGAAGGTGCGGTGCGGCTCTGGCAGGGCTTCATCCCCCCAGCGGCTGACCCATTCCTTGATTGCCTGCTTTGGATACACTGAAAATAGCCAGCGAATTTCCTGGCGATTACCAAATTGCAGCACACGCTCAGTGATGGTGAAGCGCGAGCGCTCCAGATCTAACTGCCCCAGGTCATATTCCTGGAAAAAAGGCGCCAGCGAAAGGGGGATCGGCGTGGCTGTATCCATGGGCACTATTGTAATGCATGTCCACCCGTCGCCTGGACCTGCTTACGCCCCAAATGCCCTATTTCAAATACGTATTGTAAAAAATGATCGTGTTGGTCATGGCTGTGCTGAAATAATTTGAGATATTGTGATCGTCGCCCTCGTAAGTGTACAGCTCCACCGTCTGCCCGGCGGCCTGCATCTGCTCCGCCAGGGTCTGCGAAAATTCGACCGGCACGTCCGCGTCCGAAGTGCCGTGGTGGAGCTGGATGGGCCGCCCGTTCAGGTCCGCCAGGTAGCTGTTGGCCGAGATCGACGCCCAGAATTCGGGATTTTCCTCCGGCGTGCCGTAGATCGCCGTCAAGTCCTGCCGCCAGCGGCGTGTGACGCCGGCGGGATTGGGCGTGGAGGTGGGAAAAGCGCGTGCCCGCCGCCAGCGGGTGAGCATGTCCGGGTAATTGGCCACCACTCCTGCCCAGATCACCCCCACCTTGATCCCGGGATCGATCACCATGGCGCGCAGGGTGATATAGCCGCCCATGGAATGCCCCCACATCCCGATGCGCTCCGGGTCGGCCCCCGGGAAGCGCCGCATGGTTGCCACCGCATTGAGCACGTCCACCGTGTAGCCGGGATCGCCGTAGGCACCCGTAGGTTCGCCCTCCGAGCGGTCGTGACCGCGGTAATCGACGCGCAGTACGATATAGCCGGAGCGCGCCAGGTTATCCACGTAGGCGATATACCGCTCGGTGGTGCGGTACACTGTCGGCGGGATGTAGCCGTGGTTGAAGATGATCACCGGCCAGCCGGTGGGGGGCATCTCGCCACGCGGCACTGTCAAAAGGGCGTAGATCTTCAGCCCTTCGGAGAGATAATGCACATAATAGCGCTCGTAATTGCTACCCGGGTCAAGCGTCTCTTCGATCACCAGGTCGCTGCCGGGGTATTCCATGGAGCGCATGGCGGCGATCTGCATGGGGTGCGGGGTGGGCGTCGGCGTGGCGGTAACTGTGGCGGTGGGTGTATCCGGGGGCGGGATGGTGGCGGTATGTGTGGCGAGCGCGATTGGCTCTAGGGTGGCGGT
>Ga0209347_1003607_pt1 | contig 17634 bp, 11 predicted proteins | sample AutmiccommuBRH23_FD_187382 | JGI IMG/M metagenome (GOLD analysis project Ga0209347, IMG submission 187382) | Deep subsurface microbial communities from Mt. Terri, Switzerland - Autotrophic microbial communities BRH/23 (SPAdes) (version 2) | ecosystem: Environmental > Aquatic > Deep subsurface >...
ATTCCGAAAAGTATTCTATTTTTTTTCATATACTTATTTTAAATAGTTTCCACTTGGTTACAACAGATCCGCTCTCGGGCTATACTCCATACGTAAGATGGCCTTTACTTCCTTGTAAGGATCGGTGGAATTCAACCGGTACTTATAGTGAAGACGGAATTCTTTATAATAGGTACTACGCCCGTCAGGAGTAGAGATGATATGAATCAAAAACGTATTGTCATATAAATCTACCGGAGTCATCTGGACTACGTCGATCGTCTTGTACGGTTCGATGGTCACGTTACGTGCCAGCGGGTTCCCGGATGTTTGTTCCCCCACCACAACCTTGATACTTCTGGCGTTGATACGATCCAGAGCCGTTTTATATTCACCAAATTCCTCATCTCCGGCCAGCATTCTCACCGAGTTATGTCCCAGCGGAAATACCTGGTTCGAGCTGGTGGGACGACGCACCAGCGCATTATTCAGGTCGAGTGTCGTCACGAAGGTTGAGGTGTAGTTATAATAGGTATTGCGCTGGGTGGTGGAAAACTCGTTCTCCTTGTAGACACGCACCAATACTTCTTTCTTCCTGGGATTAAACACATCCGTTTTCACGGAATCTATCTTGTAATCCAGGAAATAAATGGAGTCGGGAGAGAGTATATCCAGATTTTGCAGGTAAATGGGAAATTTAACCTGTGTCTCACCTGCAGCAATTTGCTTTTCCAAAGAAGGAATGGTATAACATTCCTCCGGCAGCAAGCGGGCGTACCTGTCGGTCTCGATATCATAATTCGATTTATTGTATGCCCGAATCAATGAATCCCCCTCCACGAGGGCCACGTTGAAAACCTGATCCGAGTTATTGGTTCCGCTTAACCCCGCAACCATGAAGATGGTATCGCCACCCACACGCAGATCGGCCACCTGCCGGTCGTAAATCATTTGGGAATTGCTGAGCAGATTGATTTCGTTTCTGTACTGTTCCTGTTCGAAATCATAGGAATCACAAGTGGTCAGGCCGATTCCAAGCAACACACAAATAGATATGCTGATGTAATTTTTCATTTTTAAATCCGTTTAGTGATGATTGATCTAATAATTATCTGTCCCAGCCGGGATTTTGATCCATTGCAGGTACTTTCAACAATTCGTCGTGGGGTAATGGCAGCAAGACCATTTTGGGAAGCGCCAGACGGTCACGAATATTTTGGGTATTGATGGTAACTATTTCGAAGAAACCCTCGTTGTTGTTATTATTCGTTCTGTCTCTCTCCACATTGAGTCCTCTCCAGTTGGATGAGTTGGCATCTTCATCGAGATAAATACCCCAGCGGCGTGTATCAAAAAAGCGGTAGCCTTCGTTGAACAATTCCACCTGTCGCTCGTTCATGATCACCTTCCGGAATTCGTCACTGCTTGCCAGCTGTGCATCGGTAGCGCCGGGTAATCCCACGCGGTAACGGATCATATTGAAATATTTGGCCATCTCCGCCACATCCCGTGTGATGGTTACCGAGATGGTATCATTACCGATGGGGTCAATAGTTTCAACCGTTACACTACCTTCCACATTATTCAATGCCTCTACATATTCCAGCAGTACTTCGGCATACCGGATAATGGGGAATGGTTTGGGTTCGGTAATGAAAGCCGATTTCACATTCCCTTTTCCATTTGCCCAGGAGTCGTCGGGATGGATATACTTGGTGGGGGTGTAACCACTCACATTGTAGTCGTTGATGTTATTACCGGTACCGGTGATACCCGACACATCGTCATTGGAGAACCAGAACTGTCTCTTGGTGTAGGATGCATCCTGAGAAGCAGAGTTCATGGGCCAGTAGGATCCCGGGAAACCGATGGAAGCATAAAAACGTGCTTCGCGATTGTCATACATTTTAGGTACATTGGGCCTTAACAGGTAGGAGCCAAGCGTTTTGCCGCTACCACCAATGGTATTGGTCAGCACCGGATCGTAGGGATACTCTTCAGAGGCATCATGGATGGTACGTCCATCGGCCATGAGGTAACTGTCCACCACACGCTGGGGGACAGCCATACCGCCCCAGCCGCCGAAATAGACGGGGAAGGAGTGACGGGTATAGTTTGTCACATTGGACGAGGTCATTGCCCAGATAAACTCCTTGTTCGTCTGAATGATTCCCTCACCGTTAAACATGTCGGTATAGGAATGTAAGGGATCAATACCTCCGGCACCATCAGGGAAGTTGGCAGTAGGCACATTCGAGGCCAGCGGATAAGGATTCTGGGGATCGTCATCAACGGTATGCAACAGATAATAATTCATATCGATCACTGCCTTGGCAGCGGCAGCAGCCACAGCCCAGCGACGGGGTTCATAATGCTGATTCACATAAAAAGCACCGTCACTTTTGCGTTTCCAGGTACCAAAGCTCCGGCGGGCAGCGTCTCCACCGTTGAACAGGGGTGATGCCTGATAGAGACGTAACCGGGCAATCAAAGCAAGGGCAGCACCTTTGGTAGGCCGGTCGGAAAGGCTGATGGATTGCTGAGAAGCACTGGGCAGTGCCTGTGCCGCCAGGGCAAATTCATTACAGATATAATCCACCGATTCATCGTAGGTAGAACGTTCCTTGTCATAATAAGCAGCCGATTCGGAGTTGGGGAATACCTCATCACCCACGATCAGGCAGGGTCCCCAGTTCATCAGCAGATGATAATAGGCATAACCCCGTAAGAAATGAACGTATCCCTTGTATGTCTGTTTGTCGCGGGTAGACATATCCGTGACACCATCCACCTCGGCAAGCATCGTATTACATCTTCTGATAACCCGATACATGCGGTACCAGATATTCATCGAACCGGGGACATTTCTCTCATTGATTTCTCCCACGGTAAAGAGTACACCCGGGAACTCTCCTGTTCTCCATCGGGTGGTGATCTCATCGGAAGCCATCTGTCCAAGATTCCACGAATTACCCCATATTGCGCCGGGATCGGGGAAATCCTTGGGTGTATTCCACAAATAACCCTCTGCATTTTTCATGCTGTGGAAAATGGAGTCTTCCCTGAATGTATCTTCAAAATAGGTGTCCACATCCAGAAAGCTGCAGGAAGGAAGCAGAAAACTGGCCATTCCCGCCAACACTATAATAATTTTTGATATCAATTTCATATTGCGTATTATTTAAAAGTTCAGGTACAACTGGAAGGTATAAGAGGTAGGAATCGGATAAGCTCCACCGTTATAGGTCGCCTGCTCGGGATCAAAATATTTCACATTGTCTATGGTGAAAAGGTTATTGGCCACGAACTCAAGATCGATCGATTGCAGACCCAGGCTGTTCATCCAGGTGTAATTGTCGATCTTGTATCTCATACTCACTTCTTGCAGGCGAACGTACGACCCGTCACGTTTCCAGAAGGTGGAAAGCTGTGAGTTGTTCGCGTTACCGCCGTAAGAGAGACGCGGGAACTCGGCGGCGGGATTTTCTGTTTCGGTTGTGCCCGAATACCATGCCGGTGTCCATCGGTTAGCCGGGTTGTTAGCCAGCTTGATGACGTTACCCAGTTCACCGTTGTAGAATGGAATCCATCCTGCATCGTTACCCAAACCGGCACGATAGTATTCTACTTTCGCCGCTCCCTTGAAAAGGATGGCCAGGGTTAATTTCTTCCACCGCACATCGCCGCCCACACCGTACATCACACGTGGCACCTGGTTCCCATAGGAGAGAGGCACCCTGTCATCGTCATTGATGATACCGTCGCCGTTGACGTCTCGATATTTGATATCACCGGGGCGAATACGACCAAAGCTACTCTGGTCAGGGCTGGTTTCAATCTCTTCCCTGTCTTTGAAGAGACCTTCGGAGATATAGCCGCGTATGATGCCGTACGGTTTTCCGGTTACACTCATATAGTCGTAGGGCAACTTGTTCTCTTCAAAATAATCGATAATGTTTTGAGAAAAGGTGTAGTTAGCTCTGAGACTGAAATCCATATCATTATTCAACGAGTGGAAATAGGATACGTTTCCATCGGACCCATAACTGTGCATACTACCCACATTGGATTGAGGGATGGTGACCAGACCCAGATAGTTGGGCAGTGTCACGCGGGGCATGAAAATATTGTCACGCTGATCGCGGAACACGTCTACCACAAACTTCAGGTTATCGTTGAAGAAGTTAGCTTCAATACCCGCATTGGCTTTTTTGGATACTTCCCATTTCAGGTTGTCGGCACCTACCTGCAATTCGGTAATACCGGCACCGCGGTAACCCCAGTAACTCGATGTACGGTTGTTGATCAGCGTGAGATAAGGGAAGCGGGTCGCTCCTGCAATCTGGTCGTTACCGGCCAGTCCGTATGATCCGCGAAATTTCAGGAAGGAGAGTACCGGCATATTATCCTGCACCCACTGATAGGATGTGGGTACCCATCCCAGCGCAAGGGAAGGGAAGAAACCGAAACGCTGTCCGCTTTCAAACTGTGATGAGCCGGTGTAACCGAAGTTTCCGTCCACAAAATAGGTGTTGTCAAAACCGTAGGAGAGACGTCCCGACACATTTTGACGACGGGCCGGAATGGAGTTGATACCCAGGTTGTCGGTGATTACCCTCCACCGCGTATCAGATACATCTTCCATGTAGTAATAGAGCAGGGCGCCCAGGTCGTGCCGGTCGAAGGAACGGCTCCAGTTGGCTTTGGCTTCCCCGTAATACTTACGCCACATATCGCTGTCGTTACCGTAGCTGAGTGCTGATTCGGGAATGCGTAACGATTTGATGAGCGTTCCCTTTGCATCACGACCGGAGGCACGATACATGTTGGGCCACAGACGGCGGTATTCCGTGAAATAGGTTTCATAATCGGCCATCACCTGTGCCGACAGGGTGAGTCCTTTCAAAAAACCACCAATCTGCTGGGTAAGACTCAACGTGATCATATTGCGGGAGTTGCTGTCCCTGGTGTATCCGCTGTAGTTCAGCGAGGTGTAGGGTGATGACAGATCGTAGGTCCCATAGGTAGGGAGTGTACCGTCGGCATACCTCACGGGGAACATCACCGGTGTAAGCTGACGCACGGCACTCCAGAGCGTGTTGGTATTCTGGGAACCGGGCAGTGTATGGTCAATGATATTACCGTCCACACCAAAATAGAGTTTGGTGAGTGGCGTTAAATTCATATCGATATTGGCACGATAGGTTATCTTATTATATGCCACAGGTTTCTTGAATTTGGATTCTTCCTGTTTGTAGGCCGCATACTCCTGCTGTGCACCCACGGACACGAAGTAATTTGCCAGCTCGCCTCCCCCCTTGGCACTCACATAATAGCGCTGCTGCAGGGAGGTTTTTTTCATGATCTCATCGATCCAGTTCACATCGGGATACAGTTCGGGGTCGAGTCCCGACTGAATCACATCCAGATCAAGTCGTGTGTACAAATCGGGATCGCCCGACATAGCCCTGGCCTCATTGGCCAGTTTCGCATAGTCGTAGGCACCAAGGTATTCCGGCAATCGCCTGAGCTGGTTTACCTGCATGGTAGCACGGCCCATGATCTGCAGTCGTCCTGCAGTACCCCGCTTGGTGGTCACAATCACCACCCCGTTGGCTCCGCGTACACCATAGACAGCTGTGGCGGCAGCATCCTTCAGGATCTGGAACGACTGCACATCGTCGGGATCCACATCCTCGAGCCGTCCCTCCAGTCCGTCAATCAGCACCAGGGCACCTGAATTGGCCCCGAAAGTACCGATACCACGGATCCAGAAATTGGAGATATTTTTCCCCGGTTCACCGGAAGTCATCATCGACATCACACCGGCAACCCGGCCACCCAGCATGTTGTTCAGCGACACGGCAGGTGTTTTCAGCTCATCCACATCTACGCTGGTGATGGCTCCCACGACAGAGACCTTCTTCTGTGATGTCAGACCGGTGATCACCACTTCTTCCAGTTGCTGTGTGTCGTCAGTGAGCACGATTTCCAGTTTGTTGTTGCTCTTTTCCACGAGGTATTCCACGGTATTCATACCAATCATCTGAAAGACTACTGTTTCTCTCAAAGCTACTTTCAGGGAGAATTTACCGTCTATATCAGTAGTAGTCCCAATACTGGGATCCTTTTTTATATAGATAGAGACACCGGGAAGCGGTTCTTTGAACGCATCCAACACCACGCCCGATATTTCCAGATTCCTGTTTACCGTACCCTGGCCGTAACCCGCCATGGTACACATACTAATCAAAATCAGGATGAAATAGGATATTTTTTTCATGTTTATGATTACTTAAAGTTATTCAATAGAAAGTTTACGGATTACTTTGTTTCTGTGATCGGCTACATAGACAATACTACCGTCGCTGTTCACTGCCACACCTGCCGGATAATAAAATTTCGCCATCTCGGGGCCGCCATCCCTGAAGCCGGGGCTCTGCGGCAGGCCAATGGCGGTGCTCACGGTCGCTTTATCAATGGGAACAGTCGTGTCTACTACGCGGATACAATGGTTTCCGGTATCCGCAATATACAGTTTACCGTCAGCGGTGAAACATATTTGTTTGGGACCCATAAAACGGGCATTCAGCAGCAATCCGTCTTCCCATCCCCGGCCATTCACCGGTCCGTCAATAAATGCCTTGCCGGCATAATTCTCACCTTTATAGGTAGCACGGTCCTTGTCAGCCAGCTTTGACACATCCACCCGTCCAATCATGTTGTAATCCTCCATGCAGAAATAGAGCATATTGGGTTCCAGCGGCGAAAAGATACAATAGGTGTTTCCCCCCGATTGCCCTCTTGCGTTGGGAATATTGGGAAGTACATTGTCAAGCAATAATTCCACGTTGCGTGTGACAGGGTTAAAACGGACCAGCTGACCTTTCCACATTACGGTATAGATCATGTTGTCTTCCTTATTGGCCACAAATGAATATTTCCAGTTTCCCTCAATGATGTCTTTCGTCTCAGGGCTGGTTATTAATGAGCGACGGCGGGGAGCATAACTCAGGCTCTTGGGCAGCTGATAATAATATAGTCCGTCGTCTTCCGGCATATACACCGATTCGTTACCATCCTGACCCAAAAAAGTAGGTGCATTCACATAGTTGGCTCCATACCTGACGACAGTCATTGTCTGGCTTTTGGTATCGGCAATCGAAATATTACTGCTCACACCGTCACCGTTGTCATTTCGGGCACCCTGACTTCCATAAATACCTTGGTGGTTGAATGACCGTTCGGTGATGAAAATATTGTCCTCATCATCCAGCACAATGGCAAAAGGTGCTGAAAGTGTAGCAGCAGCGAAATCGCCCCCCATGGTCCGCATCGACTGGTTATCCGGTTCCGGTTTCCCTACAACTGTACTTACAGTGGTTTGTGTTTTGTATAAAAATATCTCATCCGATACGCCGGAAACCGTATTTCCGGTTTCCGGTGTGCGTTCGACAATGATGTTCATCTTACGCAAAAAGGTCAGTTTAGGAACCATGGCATAAATCTTGGCCCCGTTTGAGCCAACCAATCCGGCTCTATGCTTTACTCCCAGTGAATCTTCAAAAAATACTTTCAGTCCGGTGGTATCGCTCCCGAAATTACTTCCTTCAATGATGAAAGGGGTGGCTATACCTCCCGAGTCGGGATAAAACCCTGTTATTTCTATGGGTTTAGAAGGGTCAAACGCCTGGTACTTCGTCTCATTTTCATCATTACACGAAATAATAAGCGCGACAAAAAAGGGAATGCATAAAAATTGATAAATCTGTCTTTTCATTCTCAAATTTTGTTTAAAATTAATAATTAAAATCTATTTTCAGGTCTAACTTACACATGAATAACCCGGCATTTCTACCTCAGGAAGAGATGTTCATTGCAATTTTTGTTTATGGTATTTTTGTACTTTTAAAATATACAAGCATATCAGGCGGCAAATATAGAAAATTTTTACAAATAAAGGGGAATGTTTATAAAAAATAATACAAATAAGACTTAAAATACACCATCGATATCCATTAAGCAGCTAAAAAATATCCCACGGGCAGGTTATATATAAACCTGGCCACAAATATAATCACTTTTATCTATTAAAACCTTTTTTAATGAATAAAATATAATTTAGAGAAGGTACATTTAAAATATGCAAATAAAAAAGTACTCCAGTGATCATTTCATACTTTCGGCAGCTTCCACGGATCACGGTAATTGGCTTTCATCAGACGGTTGGCTTCTTTATGGTCAAATACCCCTTTGTCATTATCCCAGTTGAGCGCTGTGCCTACCCGACAGGAAATATTGGTCATGTGACTCAGTTTAGCCACCTCGGCACCGATGGCAATATCACAGTTGGGCAGTTCTCTCGTTTTGATGCAATCGAGGAGATTCCCGGCATGCAGATATAACCCCTTTCCGCCACCTTTCCTTAGTGCAACCGGTTCCATGCGCTGTGTATTGGGTTTTTTCTCACTGTCACAAGGGTAGCAATAAGGAAATGAACGACTGTTCACCGCCTGTTCGGGCATCACCTCCCACCCCTGACGGGTGAGCAGCAGGGTACCATTTTCACCAAAGAAGGCAACACCTTCACGCCGGTCGAACAAACCATTGCCTATTCCGCAGGCATGATCCCAGATGATATTGAACCCGGGATATCGGTATGTAGCCATCAGTGTGTCGGGCGTTTCCATCGCATCGTCGGGATAACCGAATTTACCTCCGGCACCGTATACATAGGAGGGCAGCCCTACGTTCATGGCTTTCATGGCATAATCGAGGAGATGTACCCCCCAGTCGGCCATCAGTCCTCCGGCGTAATCCCAGAAGAAACGAAAGTTATAGTGAAACCGGTTCTGATTGAAGTGACGTTTGGGTGCCGGCCCGAGCCACATATCATAATCCACTCCGGCGGGTGGAGCGCTGTCGGGCACTACCGGCAATGTCCACTTACTGGTTTGATAAGCCCATACCTTGACCGTACGTACCTGTCCCAGCTTTCCGCTTTGCACATAGGCGGCAGCTTCATCCCAGTGGGGGTCGCTGCGTTGCCATTGACCGACCTGTACGATCCGGTTATATTTACGGGTAGCCTTCACCATCAGATCACACTCTTCGATACTGTTGGCCAGCGGTTTTTCTACGTAGGCATCCTTTCCTGCTTCACAGGCTGCAACCAGCGGAAGACAATGCCAGTGATCCGGTGTACCGATGATGACCATATCCACATCTTTGTTATCGATCACCCTGCGCCAGTCTTTCACCAGCTGTGGCGGCTTCTTTCCCGCTATCTTCTCTATCTCTGCCGCTCGCTGATAAAGCCATTCATCATCCACATCACACAATGAGATGCACTCTACGCCGGGGTACTGGAGAAATGCTTTCAAATTACTCCAGCCCTGATTTCTGCATCCGATCAGTCCGATCTTAATTTTATTACTGGGAGCTTCCTGCCCGTATATGGCGCTGTATGAATTGTTTATGAGTGGCGTCAGGCTTAAACCGGCAGCGGAAATGATTGTTTTCTTCAAAAAAATTCGTCTGTCCATCATCGTATGCTGATTTGATTGTATTTTACAAAGATAATAAAGTTTGTAAAAAAATCAGATTCGTTTATTTTTTTAATTTGATGGAATTTCTCATTAGATTGTATATATTTGTAAACAAATAGGACTAATTTACGCCCATTAGACATGAAACGAGTCATTTTAAGCAACAAAAACTATTTCTTTGCCATTGTGTTTATTTTGTTTACCGGCCTGCACAACCTCAATGCGCAGGAAGGAGATCCCAAACTGACAGAGGGATGGAAACCGGTTCCTGCCATCGTTACTCCCGATGAGAACGGGGAGGCACCGTTCAGTGAATCATCATTGCTGCAGGATCGCGTCAACCCGTTAACTTCCAGAAACATCCGGGCAAGAGAGCTCAACATATAATCCATTTATATGCAGCAAATCAACGATTTCTTCAATTTATTACATCAATATATAGGCGGAAATAACTGGTTTATTTTCTTACTGCTGGGAACAGGGGTGTTTTTCACCCTATATCTGGGATTTCCGCAAATCCGCTATTTCAGACATGCACTCCGTATTGTAAGAGGAAAGTACGACAAGAAGAGTGACAAGGGAGACACCTCTCACTTTCAGGCGCTGGCCACAGCCCTGTCGGGGACGGTGGGCACCGGTAATATTGCCGGCGTGGCCCTTGCCGTTCACCTGGGAGGACCGGCTGCATTGTGCTGGATGCTGGCGACAGCGTTTTTGGGTATGTGTACCAAGTTCGTTGAGGTTACCCTGTCGCATAAATACCGCGATTTCGATGAGAAAGGGATGGTTGCCGGTGGCCCGATGTATTACATGAAAAAACGACTCAATATACCACTGAAAGGCGGCAGACAAATAAAAACAGGCTATTGGCTGGGGGGATTCTTTGCCATTGCCACTATTCTCTCTTCCTTCGGTTCGGGTAGCCTGCCACAAATTAACAGTATCTCCAACTCTATTTTCGCCACCTTCGGCGTCAGTCATTTCATCACCGGCGGGGTGCTATCTGTTTTTCTGGCGCTGATTATCATTGGCGGTATCAAACGAATAGCCATGGTTACCGCCCGATTGGTACCCTTTATGGCTATCATCTATTTTCTGGGAGCTCTCGCTGTCATTTTATTCAATTATCAACATATCATCCCGTCCCTCATTTCCATATTCCGGGATGTTTTCACGGGCACAGCGGCACTCGGTGGGTTCCTGGGTGCCGGCTTATCTTTTGCCTTTACGAATGGAGTGAACCGCGGGCTCTTCTCCAACGAGGCAGGACAGGGATCGGCACCTATTGCTCATGCGGCAGCGAAGGCGCATGAACCTGTTTCTGAAGGGATGGTCGCCATTTTAGAACCCTTTATCGACACCATCGTCATCTGTTTCCTCACGGGATTGGTTCTTTTATCGTCAGGGGTATGGAACGAGAAACTGCCCAATCAGTTTCAGAAAACAGATATCGAAGTGCTGGCAGGCAGCTATGATGACAAAGTGGCTGACGATGTAAAGAAACTGAAGGATCACCTCAGTAATGCAGCCGGTGTGCCGCTATTTACCGGTGAATTAACGGTGATGAACGGGCAGATTGAGGGAAATCAATCCATTCTTCATGCACGTTCCCTGGCCGAGAACATAGTGGTCAGAAAAGGAGGAGAGCTCTATAACGGCAAGATCACCGTTGCAGGGGGAAAGGTGACAAATAGCGCCAACGATTTGACATTCTCGGGATACTCGCTGATCCATAGCGCACCCCTCACAACAGTAGCCTATACCCGTAGTTTTCTCGGTAATTTCGGGAAGTATATTGTCGCCATTGGCTTATTACTGTTTGCTTTTTCCACGGCCATTGCCTGGTCCTATTACGGTGACAGGGCCGTAACCTATCTTCTCGGGGCAAGATACGTGATGGGTTACAGGATTATCTTCGTGATGGGCTTTTTCCTGGCCTCATTCACCGACACCACCATCATCTGGAATCTGTCGCTGCTCACGGTGGCTTTTATGGCTATCCCCAATCTGATCGGGCTGCTGGCACTGCACAAGGAAGTGAAAACGACCATCCAGGACTATTGGACTGGTTTCAGGAAGGAGTTTCCATCATAACAACCCGTTCAGTGTCCCTCCGTCGATCTGGATTGTAGCACCGTTCACGGAGCGGGCCTGATCAGAACAGAGGTAGCAGACCAGGTCACCCAGTTCCTGCGGATCCATATACCGTTTGTGCGGGAAAGCGGTAATTGCTTTTTGTTCATATTCCGCCATCGTCATCCCTTCTTCTTCTGCCCTCACCTGCATCAGCTGTGTCACCCGATCCGTTTTAAAATAGCCTGGGCAAATATTGTTGATGGTAATCCCTTGTGAGATGAGCTCTTTGCTGATGGTCTTGGCGTAACTCACCACCGCAGCCCTGAATATATTGGAGAGCACCATGTTGGGAGCGGGCTCTTTCACCGTGACGGAGGTGATGTTGACGATCCGGCCCCATCCGTTCTTCTCCATAAAAGGCAGACAGAGGCGGATCATCCTGATATTGTATTTCAATATCGATGCATAGGCCTCGTCCAGATCTTCTTCCGTGATATCACGGAATGTGCCGGGCCTGGGACCGCCCGAGTTGTTCACCAGTATATCGATTCGCCCGAAACGGGCGATGGTTTCACGCACAATACGGGCGTTATCCTCACCATTGGCCATATCCACAGTAAGTGCCAGCGTTCGTACACCCAGTGATTCTATCTCCTGTTGTGTTTGTCTCAGCGCTGCTATATTTCTGGCACATAAAACAATATCCACACCCTCGAGTGCCAGTGCGATGGCACATGCCTTGCCCAATCCCTTGCTGCTCCCGCCGATGATGGCTGTCTTTCCCTGTAAGTTGAAGTTCATACTGTTTTCTTTTTTTCTATAACAGCTAAAAAAGAGCAGTTGTTTTTCGTTTGTCGATATTTCAATGAATCGCACGTTAAAAAGAGCGTTTTTTGTTATCTTTGCATCCTATTTCTGAAAGATTTATGTCAAAAGAATTTAAACGCACACTGATCACATCGGCCTTGCCCTACGCCAACGGACCGGTGCATATAGGACACCTGGCGGGAGTATATGTACCTGCCGATATTTATGCCCGCTATCTGCGGCTGAAGGGCAAAGAGGTTCTCTTCATCGGCGGCTCCGACGAACACGGTATACCCATTACCATCAAAGCCCGTAAAGAAGGCGTCACGCCACAGGATATCGTGGACAGATACCACGGAGTGATCAAGCAATCGTTCGGTGAGTTTGGCATCACCTTCGATATCTACTCGCGTACCACATCGGATATCCACAGGAAAACGGCATCCGATTTTTTCCGCACATTGTATGACAAGGGGGAGTTCACCGAACAGGAAAGTGAGCAATATTACGATGAGGAGGCAGGACAGTACCTTGCCGACCGATACATTACCGGCGGCTGCCCTCACTGCGGGAACGACAAGGCCTACGGTGACCAGTGCGAACAGTGTGGCACCTCGCTCAGCCCTACTGATCTGATCAACCCGAAATCGGCACTCAGCGGTGCTGTACCGGTGATGCGGAAGACAAAACACTGGTACCTGCCCCTCGACAAACACGAGGCATGGCTTCGGCAGTGGATACTGGAAGAGCATAAGGAGTGGAAGACCAACGTCTACGGCCAGTGTAAGTCATGGCTCGATCTGGGTCTGCAGCCCCGCGCGGTAAGCCGCGACCTCGACTGGGGTGTACCTGTCCCGGTGGAAGGTGCTGAGGGTAAAGTGCTTTATGTCTGGTTTGATGCCCCCATCGGATATATCTCCAACACCCGGGAGTTGCTTCCCGACGACTGGGAGAAGTGGTGGAAAGAGGAAGAGACCAGGCTGGTCCACTTCATCGGAAAGGATAATATTGTGTTCCACTGCATTGTTTTTCCGGCGATGCTGAAGGCAGAAGGATCCTTTATCCTGCCCGAGAACGTACCCGCCAACGAATTTCTGAATCTCGAGGGAGATAAGATATCTACCTCGCGAAACTGGGCAGTATGGCTGCATGAATACCTGGAGGAGTTCCCCGGAAAACAGGATGTGCTGCGTTACGTGCTCACCGCCAACGCTCCCGAGACCAAGGACAATGACTTCACCTGGAAGGATTTCCAGGCACGCAATAACAACGAACTGGTAGCCGTTTTTGGCAACTTCGTGAACCGTGCACTGGTACTTACCCAGAAGTACTTCGACAACAGGGTGCCGGCTGCCGGTGAGTTGACCGACTACGACCGCGACACCATCGCCGAAGCACAAAAGGTGAAAGGGTCTGTGGAGCAGCTGCTGGAGACATTTCACTTCCGTGATGCACAGAAAGAGGCGATGAACCTGGCACGTATCGGCAACAAGTACCTGGCCGATACAGAACCGTGGAAGACAGCCAAGACCGATATGGAGCGTACTGCCACCATCCTCAACATCGCACTGCAGATCACGGCCAATCTCTCCATCGTTTTTGAACCCTTCCTGCCCTTCTCCACGGTGAAGCTGCGTACATTCCTGCATATAGAGGCTCTGCAGTGGGATCTGCTGGGGGCCTTTGATCTGCTTCCGGAGGGACACATACTGGGTAACGCCGAACTGTTGTTCGAAAAGATAGAAGATGAAGTCATTGAGCAACAAATACAAAAGCTGCTCGACACGAAGAAAGCAAATGAAGCAACCAGTTACCGGGCAAAGCCGGTGAAAGAGAATATCGTGTTCGACACGTTTGAGAAACTGGATATCCGCGTAGGCACCGTGCTGGAATGCGAACGGGTACCCAAATCCGACAAGTTGCTCCGATTCCTGCTCGACGACGGCCTGCAGCAGCGAACCATCCTCTCGGGAATTGCGGCATACTATCCCAATCCCGCGGAGTTGACCGGCAGGCAGGTCTGTTTTGTCGCAAACCTGGAACCCCGAAAAATGAGGGGAATTCTCTCGGAGGGGATGATCCTGTCGGCCGAGAACGCCGATGGGTCACTGGCGCTGGTGGTTCCCGAAAAAGAGATGCTGCCGGGGAGTCCGGTAGTATAACTTTGTTTATTTTAACATTGTTTTTGTAACTTTTCCCTCTTCATCCCATCTATACTGTATAAGCAGTTGTTTTCCCGGTTTCGTCGTGTGCATCAGGCTTAGGAAGTCAGACAAACCATAGACGAATGCAGCGGAGGGGTGAATTTACAACAGGCAAAGGGAATGCAACATCTTTCAGGGCCCGGGAGGATTTAAAACAGAGACACCAAAAAAAATATCGTATGAAGAAACAAATTGTGCTTGCCGCAGCGTTACTGATTACTCTTTCTGCTTTCTCTCAGAAAACGCACCGCGTGATGGGGTGGAAAATATCGAGAGATATCCCGCAAAACGAAGTGAAGCTGAATCTGGGAACCACCATCTTCGGATCGTTTCCCGAGATCTCTTATGAGCGGATTTTAAAGACCGACATCAGTGTGGGTGTTTCGGCAGGTGTGTCACTGGAACCGGACAACTATCCGGTACAATTTGCGGTGATGCCCTATTCCCGTTGGTTCTTCGGTGGCAGCTCCGAAAATCTCCAAAAGTATGGTGCTGGCTTTTTTATCGAGTTAAACGGAGCCGTCTTATCGCAAGAAATAGAACATTTCGATGAATCCAGTCAGAATTACACCTATGAAGATGAGTTAGGCGCAGGCCTGGGTCTTGCCCTGGGGTGGAAATACCTGACAAAGAATAACTGGGTGGGAGAACTCTACTTCGGCGGAGGTCGTGATTTTGTCAACGATGGTGCGTATCCCCGTATGGGAATCACTATTGGTAAAAGATTCTAAGCATCCAATTATCACCTATCCGACAATGAGAGAAAGCAATTTCTCTCATTTTTTTTGGCAATTATCGCCACAAAGAGAGAAAAACGGGTTAGTTAATTCAGATAATATAATGTAAATTTGTGCATTCAACAGAAAACGATAAACGAATGACGATGAAAATAACGGCCGATTTCAAAAAACTCCTCCCCGATCTGATTGTGATCGTAGTATTTGTGCTTATCTCTTTCCTCTACTTTGCTCCGGCAGTGATGGACGGACGCGTGATCGCCCAGCACGACTCGCTGGCGGCCATCGGCCAGGGCCAGGAGCAACGCGACTATATGGAACGTCATAACGGAGATCGCACACGGTGGAATATCTCCATGTTCAGCGGCATGCCGTCGTATCAGATGAGCCCTACCTACGACTCCTCCCAGCCTCAGGATATGGCGAAAAAGGCCTATTCCCTTTTCCTGCCGAATTACGTTTATCTGCTCTTTATCATGCTGCTGGGCTTCTACATTCTGATGCGCTCCCTCAGGGCGTCACCGCTGATCAGTGCACTGGGAGCCATTGTATGGGCTTTTTCATCTTATTTCTTCATCCTCATTGCCGCAGGGCATATCTGGAAATTCATCACCCTGGCCTACATCCCGCCAACGATAGCAGGACTGATCCTTGTCTACCGAAAAAAATACCTGCCGGGGGGATTGCTGTTCATGATCTTCGTGGCGTTTCAGATTTCGGCCAATCACATACAGATGACCTATTACTTCCTCTTTGTGATGCTTTTTATCGTGATTGCCTTTTTGGTGGATGCGATCCGGGAAAAACAAGGGTCCGATTTTTTGAAGTCAACGGCAGTATTGCTTGTTGCCGGAATCATTGGGGTGGCAGCAAACGCCAGTAACCTCTACCACACCTATGAATACTCGAAAGAGACCATGCGCGGTAAATCGGAGCTGACTCACCATGGCGAAGAGAATAAAACCGACAACGGCCTGGAACGGGACTATATAACAGCCTGGAGCTACGGTATCGGCGAGACATGGACGCTGCTGGTCCCCAACACCAAGGGGGGAGCCTCAGTGCCACTATCCGAAAACGAGCGGGCGATGCGCAAAGCGCGTCCCGAATACCAACAGCTATACCAGCAGATAGGGCAATACTGGGGTGATCAGCCGGGCACTTCCGGTCCTGTTTATGTGGGTGCATTCGTGCTGATGTTATTCATTCTGGGGCTCTTTATCGTAAAGGGACCACTGAAGTGGGCACTGCTGGCGGGTACCCTCTTCTCCATCCTGCTTTCATGGGGTAAACACTTTATGGGGCTGACAGATCTTTTCATCGACTATATGCCGATGTACAATAAGTTTCGGGCAGTATCGTCCATCCTGGTGATCGCAGAGTTCTGTATACCCCTGCTGGCTGTGCTGGCTGTGAAAGAGATCGTTGAGAAACCGGAAATGCTAAAGAACAACCTGAAGCCGCTTTATATCAGCCTGGGACTTACGAGTGGGTTTGCCCTGCTGTTTGCCATCATGCCCAGACTATTTTTCTCCACCTTTGTCTCTGCTTCCGAGATGGCAGCTTTGCAATCACTCCCGCCGGAACATATCCAGCCGATCATGGCAAACCTGACCGAAATGCGCCTCTCCTTGTTCACCGCTGATGCGTGGCGCAGCTTCTTCATTATCGTCGCAGGCACCGCACTGTTGTGGTTGTTTGTCGGGAAAAAGATCAGGGCAGAATGGGCGGTAACGGGAATATTGCTGCTCTCCCTCTTCGATTTATGGGGGGTGAACAAACGTTACCTGAACGATGCCAGTTTTGTGCCGGTGAACAATCAACAGCAGCTGTTCACCCAATCCCCTGCGGATAAAATTATTCTGCAGGACACCACACCCTATTACCGCGTACTGAATATGGCCACAAGCACCTTTAACGACGGTGTAACACCCTACTGGCACAAGGTCATCGGCGGGTACCATGCGGCGAAGCTGCGCCGTTACCAGGACCTGATTGATGTGCATCTCTCCGGCGAGATGACACAACTGCAACAGGATATCGTCAATGGTCAGGGGAGACTGGATTCTGTCGATGCGGCCGGCTTCAAAGTCCTGAATATGCTCAATACCCGTTGGATCATCATGCCGGCGCAGGGAGGAGGAACCATACCCGTGATGAATCCCCACGCCATGGGTAATGCATGGTTTGTAGACGATATACAATTTGTGGAGAGTGCCGACGAGGAAATAGAAGCATTAAAGACCATTGATCCGGGTAAGGTGGCAGTGGCAGACCGGAAGT
>Ga0209347_1003608_pt1 | contig 17631 bp, 13 predicted proteins | sample AutmiccommuBRH23_FD_187382 | JGI IMG/M metagenome (GOLD analysis project Ga0209347, IMG submission 187382) | Deep subsurface microbial communities from Mt. Terri, Switzerland - Autotrophic microbial communities BRH/23 (SPAdes) (version 2) | ecosystem: Environmental > Aquatic > Deep subsurface >...
GACGGCGGAGCCGTCCGGGCGAGTCTCGAAGCCGACGCCGTAGGCGTCGATCCCCCTGGGTGCGGGTCAGGTGCCGTCGCCCCAGATGGCGGCGGAGCGGCGGATGAGGTCGTCCAGGTCCGGCCGGTGGTCTGCCGGAGCGGTGTCGGGAGAGTCGGGCGGGTCCGTGTTGGGCGGGTCGTCTTCTGGGCAGGGTGGTGCCCCGGCCTTGATCTGTTGGAGTCGGAAGCGGCGGTGTTGTCGTGGGCGTCTGGCCGGGTCGATGTGTCTGGGTGGGGTGAACCACGGCAGCCCGGTGACCGGGTCGAGATCCACCCGCCACTGCGACTGCTCCGACTGCAACGGGTCGGGCTCCACCAGGCGGTGATGGTGCGGGCAGAGGAGTACCCCGTTTCCTAGCCGGGTGTCGCCGCCCTGCCACCAGGGGACGATGTGATGCGCTTCACAGCAGGCCGGGGTGGCTGTGCAGCCGGGGAACGCGCAACCCCCGTCGCGCGCTGCACCAGCGCGGCCCGCAGGCCGGGTGTGAAGGTGCGGTAGGTGCGGCCCACGTCCAGCAGCCGGGATGGTCCACCCAACACGACGGGAATGATGCCGGCGTCGCACGCGAGTCGCCGCACTTCGCCGGCTGGCAGGCCGTCGACGTCGTCGGCACCGATGAGGCCAACCCGACCGAGTCCGGTGGTGAGGGTGTCGAGGTCGAGGGTGACGTGCACTTGCGGCCTGTCCCCGCCATGCCTGGGCAGCGTTCCGGTGTTGGCGGCTTTCTGGGTGAGCAGGACCAGCGCGTCGGCACGCCTGGCGTCGCGTGACGGGGCCTCTCCTGCGGCGGTGTAGGTGGAGGCGTCGGGCATCAACGCATCCAACTGCGCGGTCAGCAGTGCCGCGTCGGAGACCGGGAGTTGTCCGGTGATGCGCATCGAGCCGTGGTAGTCCGGCGCGATGCGCAGGAACCGACCCCGATGCGCCGCCTCCTCCTCCCGCGCCAATCGCTTCGCATCATCCGCATCCGAGGCGTCCGGATCGATCACCTCCACCAGCCGCGCCGCGAGCACCCGCAGTTCCGAGGGGCCGAGGGTGTCGACGTGGGCAAGGATCTCCTCCTCGCAGCGCGTCAGTTCCGCCCGGGTCAACCGGGCGGGCAGTTTCCGCAAGCCGGCGACGATGGCGTCGGCCTGCGCCAATGAGATCGAGCCGTTGTTCAAGGCGGCGTTGATCAGCGGGAACCTGTCACACAGATCCTGCGCGAGCCGGAGACTGGCGGTGGCTTGGGCGGGGGTGGTGCGCACCGACTGCCGCACCCCCTCGATCACGGCCTCCGCCGCGGCCAGCTTCGCCTCATGCAGCAGGTGGAGGCGTAACCCGGCGAGTTGGGCTTCGGCCTCGGTGACTGCGGTGACCAGTGTGGCGAGACGCTCTGCCGCGGCGCCCGGATCCTTGTCGAGGGAGCGCGCGGCGTCCCAGAGTGCGGCGAGGTGCCGCTGCCCGAGATCCCGCAAGTCGCTCATCTGATCTATTATTTTGGGGGGCACTGACAATTTCGGATCGGCGGTTCGGTCACGGATCGACGCCTGCGGCGTCGGCTTCGAGACTCGCGCGGGTGCTGCGCACCGGGCGCGACCTCAGCGAACGAGAGAGCGCGACCTCAGCGAACGGGTGGTCGCGACCTCAGCGAGCGGGGTCCGCGAGGGGGTGGGACGGTGGGGCGGCTTTGCGCAGTGATGCCCAACCCGAGGATCGCCCGGCTGGCGTCCCGCCTAGACGAACCCGTGCCAGGGCCGCCCCACCGGCACGCACCCGGACCCGGCCATGCCACCGCCCGAACCAGTGTGGGGAGACGGGAGCCGACGCTCGGGCGGCCTCGATACTCAACCCCAGCGACACCGTCAGCCGAACAGAACACAGGACAACAAGGGCCGCCCGGGCGTCGGGTCACGGCTCCCCACGCCTTCAGGGGAGGGGGCTAAGGGATCGACGCCTGCGGCGTCGGCTTCGAGACTCGCCCGGACGGCTCCGCCGTCGGGCGCGACCTCAGCGAACGGGGTCGCGACCTCGGCGAACGGGCCGCCCTCGCCAGCACGACACGCCGTCGAACTCCGCCATCACGCCCTCAACCGCCCCGAAGCCCGAGTATGGCTGCCATCCGTGCTGCGCTCGGGGGATCGACGCCTACGGCGTCGGCTTCGAGACTCACCCGGACGGCTCCGCCGTCGGGTGCGACCTCAGCGAACGGGGTTGGGAGATCGACGCCTTGCGGCGTCGGCTTCGAGACTCGCCCGGACGGCTCTGCCGTCGGGCGCGACCTCAGCGAGCGGGGTGGCGTCGGCTTCGAGACTCGCCCGGACGGCTCCGCCGTCGGGTGCGACCTCAGCGAACGGGCAGGCGCGACCTCAGCGGACGGGGCGTGGGGTGGACACGCAGGGCGTCCGGCCGTAGGATGTGAACGTTCACATCAGGCCGTGTCGCCACCGAGGATGACAAGGGCCGACGATCCCAATCCCTCAGGAGAACCCCATGCAGAATCCCTTCGACGGCAAGGAGATCTGGTTCCTCACCGGATCCCAGGACCTCTACGGCCCCGAGACCCTGGAGCAGGTCGCCCAGCAGTCCGCCGAGGTCGCCGCCCTCCTCGACGGCGCCGACGCCATCCCGGTGAAGATCGTGCACCGCCCCACGCTCAAGGACCGCGACGCCATCCGCACGGAGATGCTCGCCGCGAACGCCGAGCCCGCCTGCATCGGTGTCATCACCTGGATGCACACCTTCTCGCCCGCCAAGATGTGGATCCTCGGCCTGGCGGCCCTCGACAAGCCGATGCTGCACCTGCACACGCAGGCCTCGATGGGCCTGCCGTGGGACACCATCGACATGGACTACATGAACCTCAACCAGTCCGCCCACGGCGACCGCGAGTTCGCCTACATCGCGTCGCGGTTGGGCAAGGCGCGCCGCACCGTCGTCGGCCACGCGTCGACCGCCGTCGTGCAGGAGAAGATCGGCACGTGGGCCCGCGCGGCGGCCGGCTGGGACGCGCTGCACCACACGAAGCTCGCCCGTTTCGGCGACAACATGCGCAACGTCGCCGTCACCGAGGGTGACAAGACGGAGGCCGAGCTGCGGCTGGGTGTGTCGGTCAACACGTGGGGCGTCAACGACCTCGTCGCCGCGGTGGACGCCGTCGATGACGCCGCCATCGACGCGCTGGTCGCCGAGTACGAGGAGCTGTACGACGTCGTGCCCGAGCTGCGCAAGGGCGGCGACCGGCACGAGGCCCTGCGCTACGGCGCGCGGCAGGAGCTGGGCCTGCGCAGCTTCCTCGAGGCTGGCAAGTTCGGCGCGTTCACCACGAACTTCGAGGACCTGGGCGGGCTCAAGCAACTCCCCGGCCTGGCCGTGCAGCGTCTGATGGACGCCGGCTACGGCTTCGGCGCCGAGGGCGACTGGAAGACGGCCATCCTGGTGCGTCTCGCCAAGGTGATGGGCTACGGCCTGCCCGGCGGCGCCTCCCTGATGGAGGACTACTGCTACGAGATGACCCCGGGCAGGGAGAAGATCCTCGGCGCCCACATGCTCGAGGTGTGCCCCTCGCTGACCACCGCCAAGCCGAAGCTGGAGATCCACCCGCTCGGCATCGGCGACCGCGAGGACCCGGTGCGCCTGGTCTTCGACGCCGACCCGGGCCCGGCGCTCGTCGTCGCCATGGCGGACATGCGCGAGCGCTTCCGCCTCACCATGAACGTGGTGACGAATGTGGAGCCCGACGCCCCGCTGCCGAACCTGCCCGTCGCCCGCGCCGTCTGGGAGCCGGCTCCCGATTTCGCGACCTCGGCCGAGTGCTGGCTGATCTCCGGCGCCGCGCACCACACCGCGATGTCGACCGCCACCACCCGCGAGATGTGGGAGGACTTCGCCGAGATCGCCGGCATGGAGCTGGCGGTCATCGACGAGCACACCACGACGCGCGGCTTCGCGCAGGAGCGCCGTCTCGAGCAGGCCTACCATCGCCTCGTCCAGGGCGTCTGAGCCTGCCGCAGCATCCCCGCGGGGACGGTCAACCGGCCGGCCCCCGGGGATGATGGCCGTGGCCCGTCTGGCGGGCGTGTCCCACCAGACGGTGTCGCGGGTCCTCAACAGCCCGGAGCAGGTGCGCCCCGCGACGCGGGAGCGGGTGGAGGCCGCGATGCGCGACCTCGGCTACAGCCGCAACCTCGCGGCCCGCGCGCTCATCACGCAACAGACGGCGCTGCTCGGCGTCGTGTGGACCGGCGCCGGCTACGTCGGCCCGTCCAACACGGTCGCCGGCATCGAGGTCGCGGCGCGGCGCGCCGGCTACGCCACACTCGTGGCGGCCCTGGAGAACCCGTCCGACGACGAGGTCGCCGCCGTGTTCCGCGGCTTCCGGGACCGTGGCGTCGAGGGGATCGCCGTGGTGGCCCCCCACGAGGCCATGGCGCGCCTGGCGCGCGAGCACTCCACCGGCATCCCGACCGTCATGGTCGCCGACATGGCGCCGGGCGAGGGCTACCGCGTCGTCTCGGTGGACCAGCGTCTCGGGGGGCGGCTGGCCACCGAGCACCTCATCGCACGGGGGTGCCGCCGGATCGAGCACATCTCCGGCCCACTGGACTGGTTCGACGCGCGCGAGCGCATGGTGGGCTGGCGCGAGGCGCTCGGCGCCGCCGACCTCCCCGTCCCGGCCGTGAGGGTGGGGGACTGGTCGGCCGAATCCGGGTACGCCGCCGCCCAGGTGCTCCTCAGCGACGGCGACCTGCCCGATGCCGTCTTCTGCGGCAACGACGCCACCGCCCTCGGCCTGTTGTCCGGGCTGCGCGACGCCGGCGTCGACGTCCCCGCGCTCATCCGGGTGGTCGGCTATGACGATTCACTCGGCTCCGGCTACTTCGCGCCTCCGCTGACGACGGTGGCGCAGCCGTTCACGGAACTGGGCGGCACGTGCGTCGACGTGCTGGTCGCCGCCATCCACGGCGACGAGCCGGGGCGGAAGCACCTCCCGCCCCGGCTCGTCGTCCGCGCCAGCTCCTAGCCGGCGGCCGGCTCTCAGCCGGCGGCCAGCTCGGCCACCTGCAGGTCGGTGAGCACGTCGTCGTAGACGCGCAGCTCATCCATCAGGCCCCGGTAGGGGAGGTCCCACCAGTTCACACCGAGGGCGAAGACCGCGGTCGAGTCCTTGAGGACGTCCGGGAAGCCCGCGCCCTCGTACACGCGCTCGCCGTCGAGCCAGGCGACGACGTCGCCCGCGTCGACGGTGAACGCGACGTGCGTCCACTCGTTCGTCGGGATCCGCCGGCCGAGATCCGCGTCGTACCAGGCGGTCCCGGACCAGAGCATGGTGTTCCCGCCGACGCCGCCGTGGCCCTCGGGCAGCAGGCTGACCCACGACTCGGTGCTCTGCGCGGCGAAGAAGCTCGTCGTGAACGCCCTGGTCTCGGCGGGGTTCAGCCACAGCGACACCGACCACGTCGGACCGTGCACCAGCCCGTCGGGGAGCCGGACGCCGGAGGCGCCGTCGAACACGGCGGCCTGGCCCGTCACGCCTTCGGCGTAGGTGATCGTCCCGCCCTGGTCGGGGATCTTCGGGCCGGTCACGGTGCCGGTGCCGGTCAGCGCCCCGGTGAGGTCGCCGTCGAAGCCATAGCTCGCGACCAGCCCGGTGCCCGAGCGGGCGGGCACGGTGACCTGGAAGGACACCTCGACGGTGGCGTCCCCGTTCGTGATCGTCGCGGTGAGGGTGACGACGGCGTCGGCCTCGCCCCGCGCGGGACGGGTGACGTCGCCGTCGGGCGAGATCACGGCGGGCACGGAGCTGGCCCACGCGATGGTCGAGCCCTGTGTGCCCACCGTGGGCAGGAGGAGATCTGTCGAGGTGGTGTCGGGCAGGTCCAGGTCGTCGGCGACGCGCTGCACCGCCTCGGCGGGCGATACGAGCTCCGTGCGGACGCCCCAGAGGGCGGCCCCGCTGTCGCGCAGACCGGAGAAGGTCCAGACCCACTCGGCGCGGTTCGGGTCGAACTGTCGGGACAGTTCGGCCTCGATCACGTCGCCGTCGAGGTGGAGCAGGATGCGGCTTTGGCCGTCGCGCTCCCAGGTCCCGGTGAGCGCGCCGGTGACCTCGCCCTCCTGGGTGAGGGTCACCGCCTGGGCGCGGTGCACGTCGGTGTCGATGTCCTTGGGCGCGTGGTCGACCACCGACCAGGTGCCGACGGCGTCGGCCCGCTTGGTGGCGTCGGAGGCCTCGCCGCCGTAGCGCAGCGGCGCCACGACCGGCCAGCCGTGCGGGTCGAGCTCCATCTCATGCACGCGGACCTGGTGCAGCTCGCCCTGGCCCGGGAACCGGGTGTGGAAGATGAGGTAGGACTGCCCGTCGACCGTGATGGGCGAGCTGCCGCCGGGGGACACGTAGCCGATGCCGCGGCCGGTGCCGGGATCGCCCGGAACCCGGGAGAACTCGTAGTTGCCCATGAGCTTCACGGCGGTGGGGGCGATCGTGGCGTCGTCGAACAGCGGCTTGGTGGGGTCGGCCTTCACCTCGGCCATGTCGCGGCCGGACATGTCGACGTAGGGCCCGTCGGGGGCCGTGGACCGGGCCACGCGCACGTTGTAACCGCCGGTGGCGTCGAGGCCGCCGTAGGTGACGAACAGGTAGTAGTAGCCGGTCTCGGCGTCGTACTGCACGGCCGGACCTTCGATGCGGGCGTGGTTGCCGCCCCACAGGTGCGTGCCGTAGCCCTGGTCGGGCAGGGGGAAGCCGGTGGCGGGGTCAAGCTCGAGGATGAAGATGCCGCCCGAGAAGCTGCCGTAGACCATCCACCACCGGCCGTCGGCGTCGGTGAAGACGTCCGGGTCGACGACGTTGGGGTGGACGGTCGCGTCGTAGACGGTGCCGTCCTCGCTCTCCTCGCCCCACATGCCGGACTTGAGGAAGATGCCCTGGTCCTCGTACGGGCCGGTCACCTTGTCAGCCACGGCGAGCCCCATCGCGGAGCGGGGGGAGTCGCCCTTGCAGGCGTTGTAGTACATGGCGAAGCGGCCGTCGGGCAGCTGCGTGACGTCAGGCGCCCAGAGGGTGTCGGACTGGGCCCACGCGAGGGCCTCCTCGAGTTCCTCGGTGACGTCGTCGAAGATCGGGTTGGCGTCGTTGACGCCCTCGGCGACCTGCTCCCAGGCGACGAGGTCGTCGCTCCTGGCGACCTGCAGGTGGGATCCGAACACGTAGTGGACGCCGTCGACCTCGATGTGGTCGGGGTCGTGCACGGTCGCGTCTGCGAACTCGGGGGCCGGGGGAGTGGCGGCGGGCGGGCGGGCGTCGGCCGGCGTGGCGCCGATGAGGGCCGCCCCGACGGCCAGGGCCGCGAGGGCCTTGGACCGGCGGGAGGCGAGCACGGGGATCACAACTCTGTGAAACATGGGTCAGGACTCCTGATCTGGTGGGGCGGTGGTGAGGACGGGCCATCCGTCGGGCGACCAGCCCAGCTCGCGGATCGCCAGCTGGAAGTCACCGCCCAGGGATGCGTCGTAGTAGTGGAAGGCCAGGTGGTTGCCGGAGACGGACTGTCCGCCGGGGCCGATGCGGTCGCCGTCGGTCTCGAGCAGCAGCGTGCCGCCGCCCTCGAGAAGAGGGACGCCCTCGGCATCGAGGTAGGGCCCCGACACCTGCTCGGCGCGGCCGACATTGATGGAGTACGTGCTGTCGGTGCCCCGGCAGCACGAGTCGAAGGAGACGAACAGGTAGTACCAGCCGTCGCGATGTAGCAGGGCGGGTGCCTCGATGGCGTTGGGTGGGACCCCGCGATCGGCGATGGTGACCGGCTCCGCCCCGGCCGGCGGCTTGCCGGAGGGGAAGTCGAGCTCGATGAGCTGGATGCCGCCCCAGAAGGAGCCGAAGGCCATCCAGCCCTGGCCGTCCTCGTCGATGATGACGGCCGGGTCGATCGCGTTGTAGTTGGTCGAGCCGTCGGAACTCCACACCTCGCCCTGGTCCACCCATCCGTCGGACGGGTTCTCGGGGTCGAGGTTCGCGTTGGTCCGCAGCCCGATGGCCGAGGTGTTGGAGCCGAAGGTGGACGCGGAGTAGTAGAGGTACCAGGTGCCGTCGTGCTCGAACACCTCTGGGGCCCAAAAGTTCTCGACGCCCTGGATCTTCTCGATGGCCCAGGTGGGCTCGGTCGACGGCGTCCAGGCCTGTCCTGCGTGGGTCCACTCACGGCCGTCCGGCGAGGTGCGGACCTGGATCGCGCCGAGGCCGACGCGCAGATCGCCGGTGGAGAACACCATCCACGGCTGGTCGCCGTCGCCGACGACGAGCCCCGGGTCGTGCGTGCGGATGTCGCCGGAGACAGGGATCTCCGTCACGACTGCGGAGACGGACTTGTCGGCGGCGTCGGGTTGGCACCCGGTGAGGAGCAGCGCGCCGGCGAGCGCGGCCGCCCCCCACTGGGCGATCCTCATCGCGACAGCCTCACCATGCTCCAGGAGATGGCGGGCAACTCGAGCGTGAGCGTCTGCCCGTCGAGCGCGGCGCTGGTGTTGGGGCGGGGGACGACGGTGGTGTCGTCGTCGGGGCCGGCCTGCCAGCGGGGGTCGTCGTGGTTGAGGGTGACGGCCTCCGTGAGCCGGCAGCCGGCCGGGACCTCGATGGTCACGCTGACGGTGTCGGTCTCGTGGCGGTTGACCAGGAAGATGGCTCCCTCGGCCTCGTCCCACGTGGCCACCGCGTCGACGGCCTGCACCGGGCCGAACTCGGCGCTGTCGATGGTGGTCCCGTCGATGATGACGCGCAGGACGTCTCCCTTCGCGTGCGCGGCGGTCAGCGCGAACGGGTGGAAGATGGTCTGCTTCCAGACCGGTCCCTCCGGCTCGGCCATGATCGGCGCGATGACGTTGACGAGCTGGGCCTGGCTGGCCGACCACACGCGGTCGGTGTGCCGCAGCAGCGAGATGAGCAGGTTGCCCACCACGACGGCGTCGGCGACGGTGTAGTTGTCCTCCAGCAGGCGCGGTGCCACCGGCCAGTCGTCGCCCGTCGGGGGCTTCGACGGCGTGCGGTCCTGGTACCAGACGTTCCACTCGTCGAAGGAGATGCCGATGACCTTGTCGGACTTCCGGGCGGCGGCGACGGTGTCGGCGGTCGCGGCGACGGCTGCGATGAAGCGGTCCATGTCCTCGGCGGAGACGAGGAACTCCTGGAGGCCGGCCTCCTTCTCCCAGTAGTAGGCGTGCGCCGAGATCATGTCGACCTGGTCGTAGGCCTCGGTCAGCACGGTGCGCTCCCACTCGCCGAAGGTGGGCATCGACCGCGACGAGGAGCCGCAGGCGACGAGCTCCAACCCGGGGTCGATCATGCGCATGGCGCGGGCGGTCTCTGCGGCGACCCGTCCATATTCCTCGGCGGTCTTGTGGCCGATCTGCCACGGGCCGTCCATCTCGTTGCCGAGGCACCACATCTTGACGCGGTAGGGCTCGTCCGCCCCGTTGGCACGGCGCTGCTCGGCCCAGTGCGAACCGCCCGGCACGTTGCAGTACTCGAGGACGTCGAGGGCCTCCTGCACGCCGCGCGTGCCGAGGTTGACGGCCATCATCGGCTCGATGCCCGCCTTCCCGGCCCAGGTCATGAACTCGTCGGTGCCGACGGTGTTGGGCTCCATCGAGTGCCAGGCCAGGTCGAGCCGCTGCGGGCGCTGGTCGACGGGGCCGACCCCGTCCTCCCAGCGGTAGCCCGAGACGAAGTTGCCGCCGGGGTAGCGCACGGTGGACACGCCGAGCTCGCGGACGAGTTCCAGCACATCGGTGCGGAAGCCGTCCTCGTCGGCCTTCTCGTGACCCGGTTCGTAGATGCCCGTGTAGACGCATCGGCCCAGGTGCTCGACGAAGGACCCGAAGGTGCGCCGGCGGACGGGGCCCACCGTGAAGGCGGGGTTCATGACGAGACGTGCTGTGCTCATGGGGGACGGGCTCCTTCGCCGGTCGTGGCTTTTCATCGATGTAAATGGATGATGACATGCCCGCCCCGCGAGGTCAAGAGCGCACCGTCAAAGGCGTGCCGGGAGCGCAAAGATCACGATCTGGTCACAGGGACTTGACGTATTCATCGATTACCGTCTACAAATGTCCCAGTGAGAGTTCCAGGGTCGGAAACCTCCCGATGGCCCGCCAAGGAAGGCGGGTTCGCGGCACCGGCCCGATGACATGAAAGGGCCACCAATGTTTGGCAACTTTTCCCGCCGCTCGCTCCTCGGGGGCATCGGCGCGGCCGCGATGGCAGCCGGTCTGGCGGCCTGTGGCGGCGAGACCAGCACGGGCAGCTCAAGCTCTGCCAGCGGCTCCGCCGCCGGCGGCGCGGGCGTCGAGCTGACCTACATGTTCCGCGGCGGCGAGGACGAGCGCAAGGCCTACGACCAGGCCATCGCCGCGTTCGAGAAGCAGACCGGCGCCAAGGTCAAGGTCATCGTCACCGACGCGGACCAGTACCGCACCAAGCTCCAGGCCGCCATCACCGGCAACCAGGTGCCCGACGTGTTCTACCTCGAGCAGGGCTCCGTCATGGCGTTCGCCAAGAACGGCATCGTCAAGAACATCACCCCCGACATCGAGGCCGCCGGCCTCGACATCGACCGCGTGTGGAAGTACGGCGTCGACTCCTACCGCTTCGACGGCGACCAGGTCGGCCAGGGCGACATCTACGGCCTGCCCAAGGACGTCGGCCCGTTCTCCTTCGGCTACAACAAGACCATGCTCGAGGCCGCGGGGATCCCGCTGCCCGACAAGGACAAGCCCTACACGTGGGCCGAGTTCCGCGAGGTCGCCAAGCAGCTCACCAAGGACGAGCAGTGGGGCACCGGCCTCAACGTCGTCTGGAACCTGCAGGCGTGGGTCTGGTCCAACGGCGCCGACTGGGCCGACGAGGAGCGCCGCACGGTCACCGTCGACACCCCGGAGTTCGCCGAGGCCCTGCAGGACTTCGCCGACATCCAGCTCGTCGACAAGTCCACCCCGTCGGTCGAGCAGGCACAGACCATGGACACCTACCAGCGCTGGATGCGCGGCCAGATCGGCTTCTTCCCCGTCGGACCGTGGGACGTGTCCACGTACCGCGAGCTCGACTTCGAGTGGGACCTCATCCCTTGGCCCGTGGGTAAGACCGGCGAGACCGCCACGTGGCTCGGGTCGCTCGGCATCTCCGTGTCCAACAAGACCAAGCACCCCGAGCTCGCCACCCAGCTCGCGATGTTCCTCTCCGCCGACGAGGAGACCCAGCGCAGCCTCTACAAGGCCGGCGTCCAGATCCCGAACCTGGTCGACATGGCCGAGGGCGAGTACCTCGACGACGAGCTGGCTCCGGCCAACAAGGAAGAGTTCGTCCAGATCGCCCGCGACTACGGCCGTGCGCTGCCGGCTGCGGAGACCTGGTCGCCCGAGTGGTACGACGACTTCTGGATCGACATCCAGCAGGTCCTCGACGGCAAGGTCACGGCTGCCGACTGGCTCGCCCAGGTGCAGCCCCGTATGCAGCAGAAGCTGGACCAGGCCAACATGGCCGCCGGCCGCTGACCCGTATCCACTGATGGGGCGGGGCCCCTCCCGGGTCCCGCCCCTCGTCATCCGAGGACAAGCATGAGTGCCACCACGGCCCCCGCCGCCCCCGCGGCACGCGCGGCCACCGCGTCGCCGCCGTCGCCGCCGTCGAAGCGCAAGTCGAAGCTGTACCGTCGCGAGAACCTCGTGGCGGCCGCCTTCATCGCGCTGCCCCTGGTCGGGTTCCTGACCTTCGCGATCGGCCCGTTCCTGTACAGCATCTACGCGTCGTTCACGAACTGGAACATGCTGAGCTCGCCGACCTGGATCGGTCTGGCGAACTACCGGCAGGCGTTCGGCGACCCGTACTTCCGGACGTCGCTGTTCAACACGTTCTTCTACATGATCGGCATCCCGATCGGGCTGGCGCTGTCCTTGACACTGGCGCTGGCCATGAACCGGCGCATGCCGGGACAGTCCTTCTTCCGCGCCATCTACTACGTGCCGGTCGTGTCGTCCCTGGCGGCCGTGTCCATCCTGTGGCAGTGGGCCTACAACGGTGACTTCGGCCTGGTGAACCAGGCGCTGGAACTGATCGGCGTCGACGGCCCGAACTGGCTCATGAACGTCTCCACGGTGAAGCCGGCACTCATCATCATGGCGATCTGGAAGGGCCTGGGCTACTCCATGCTGCTCTACCTCGCCGCGCTGCAGAGCGTGCCGCGCTCCCTGTACGAGGCGGCCGAACTCGACGGCGCCAGCTCGATGAAGCGGTTCTGGCACATCACGCTGCCCATGGTGCAGCCGGTCACGTTCTTCCTCGTGGTCACCAACATCATCGCCGGCTCGCAGATCTTCACCGAGATCAACATCATGACCCCGACGGGCGGCCCGGAGTTCAGCTCCGCCTCGGTCGTCTGGTACATCTGGCGCCAGGCCTTCTCCAACCTCCAGATGGGGTACGCGTCAGCGATGGCCGTCCTCCTCGGGATCCTGGTGTTCCTCATCACCGCGTTCCAGTTCTGGCTGAACGCCCGCAACGCACACGAGGGGGTCGACTGACATGGCCAGCAACGCCAAGAAGCGCTACCGCACCGGCAACATCATCGTCGCGGTTCTGCTGCTCATCGGAGGCATCGTCATGGTGGCCCCGCTGCTGTGGATGATCTCCACGTCGCTGAAGACCCGCGAGGGCGTCTTCGCCCTGCCGCCGGAGTGGATCCCGCCCATCCCGCAGTGGGACAACTACGTGCGGGTGTGGACCGCGGGCCCCCTGCTGTCGGGCATCAAGAACTCGCTGATCGTGTCGCTGTCGGTCACGATCGTGGGCTCCCTCACCTCGACGCTGGCCGCCTTCGCGTTCGCGAAGCTGCGCCTGCCGGGCAAGGACTTCATCTTCCTGTTCATGCTGGCCGGGTTGATGATCCCCTTCCCGACGCTGATGATCCCGCAGTTCGTGATGTTCGCCGGCCTCGGCTGGGTCGACACCCTGCTGCCGCTCATCGTGCCCGGCCTGTTCGGCAACATCATGATGATCTTCTTCCTACGCCAGTACCTGGGCAGCGTGCCCGATTCGCTGATCGAGGCCGCGAAGATCGACGGCGCGGGCTACCTGCGGATCTTCGTCTCCGTGGTGTTGCCGCTGATCCGTCCTGCCATCGCCGCGCAGTTCATCCTGTGGTTCATGGCGGTCTGGAACGACTACCTGGCTCCGCTGATCTACCTCAACACCCCCGAGCGGCAGACGCTGCAGGTGGTCATCGCGAACTTCAACGCGAACTACGCGATCCAGACCGACTATCCGCTCATCATGGCCGCCTCGGTCATCGCGCTCATCCCCGTCTTCGTCATCTTCCTCGCGTTCCAGCGGCAGATCATCGAGTCGGTGGCGCTCACCGGAACGAAGGGCTGACGTGGAGCCGGACTACCTCACCGCCGTCTCCGACGGCACCGCGGACCCGGGGGCCTGGGGCGCGCACGACCCCACCGTCGTCGACGCCGGGGACGGGCGGTGGCTGATGTTCTCCACCGACACCGCCGTCGCGGGCGCTCCGGGCGTGGGCGTGCAGATCCGCCAGTCACGCGACCTCGTCGAGTGGACCTGGCTCGGGCACGCCTTCACGGGCGTGCCCAGCGAGGCCGCCGACTGGAGCGGCGCCGCGGGCATCTGGGCCCCCGAGGTCGTCCGGCGCGGCGACGAGTACCGCATGTACTACTCGGCGAGTTCCTTCGGGTCGCGGACCTCCGCCATCTCGCTGGCCACGTCGCCCGCCGCCGCCGGGCCGTGGGAACACCGGGCCGTGGTCGTCCGGACGCAGCACGAGCGGGACGTCGTCAACGCCATTGACGCGGCGGTGGTCGTCGACGCCGAGGGCGCCGACTGGCTGCTGTACGGATCGTTCTTCGGCGGCCTGCGGATCCTTCCGCTGCGCCCCGACGGTCTGCCGGCCCAGGCGGGCGACCTCGGGACGCCGGTCGTCCGCCGGGCGGCCTCGATCCACGGCGCCGTCGAGGGCGGCCACGCCCTGTGGGACGCGGACTCGGCCACCTACGCCCTGTTCTGCTCCTTCGACTCGCTGTTCGACACCTACAGCGTCCGGGTGGCCCGTGCGGGCGCCGTCACCGGCCCCTACGTCGACCACGCGGGGCGCGCCCTCGTCGACGACCGGGAACCGCCCGCCGAGAACGGCCTGATGATCGTCGCCGGCTACGAGGCGCCCGACAGCCGGCTCTGGCAGGCACCGGGGCACAGCTCGCACCTCGTCACCGACTCCGGGCGCTTCCTGGTCCACCACGTCCGCGACGGCGCGGAGCCGACGCGGCACACCGCCCACCTCCGCCGGCTGCTGTGGACCGGGTCGGGATGGCCGCTCGCAAGCCCGCTGCCGTACGCCGGTCCCGCCGCCGACGACACGCCGGATCTGGCGGGCGACTGGCTGGTCTACCGGCTGGAACCCGGCCCCGATCTCATCCGGCGCCCGAGGCGGGAGAGGTTGACCGCCGGCGAGCTCGACGCCCTGGCGCTGCACGGGCGCGGTAGGGTCACCGTCGACGGAAGCGACCTCGACGCCGTGCTGTTCGTCGAATCCGATGGCGTCGCGTTCGCCGGCATCGACGAGCGGAGCGTGGTGGTGTGGGGGATCAGGGCCTGAGGCGGCCGCATCGCGCCGGATCCGACGACGGCGGCTGGTCACACGTCGCCATGCGCTGGTTGACCCGGCTCACGCAGCCGGTGGAGATCACGCTGTGCTGGGCAGTGGGTGTGCTGGCCGGCGGCGTGATCCTCGGCTGGCTGCCGGCCGGAGTGGCCGCGGGCGCGGTGCTCTCCCGGCTCGGCACCCCCGAGGCCAGCGCGGCCCCGGTGACCGACTTCTTCCGCAGCTGGCGGCGCCACCTGTGGCGGGCCAACGCCGTCGGGTGGCCTGCCACCGTGGCGCTGCTGATCATGGCCGTCAACATCTGGGTGCTGTCGCGGGGCGGCGAGCCGTGGATGCCCGTCGTCCTCGGCCTGACGCTCCTCCTGGCCGCGTGGCTGATGCTGGCCACGGGATACCTCATGGCCCTCCTCGAGCGGCCCGCACTCAGCGGCGCCCCCGCATCGTCCCTCTGGCGGCTGGCGCTGGCCATGCCGGCGCTGTCGCCCGGCACCTCCGCCGCGTGGGTGGTGACGGTGGGGGCCCTGCTCGTGGTCGCGGTGGCCGTCCCGCCGGTCGGGCTGCTCTTCGGCCCCGGCGCGTTCGCCTGGGTGACCGGGTGGCTGACCCGGCGGGGCCTGGAGTCGGCCCGCGTCGTCGGGTCCGAGGGCTGACTCAGCCAGTCGACTCGCGCAGCACGACCTCGAAGTCGGCGTAGACCCGCTGGATGGGGCGGCGGTGTTCGGGTGCGGCGTTGGCCTCCCCGATCCGCATCTCCAGCAACTCGATCGCGCGCCGCGCGATCTCCTCGCGGCCCGGGGACACTGTGCTGAGGGTGGGGCGCGTGTAGGCGGCGTCCTCGATGTTGTCGAAGCCGATCACCGCGACGTCGCCGGGAACCTCGATCCGGTGCGCGTGGAGGCTGTGCAGGACACCCATCGCGAGCGCGTCGTTGAGGGCGAAGACGGCGTCGAACGGCTCCCCGGAGTCGATGAGCTCGTCCGTAGCCTCCGCCCCGGTGCTGCGGTGCCACAGGACGGTCGTGCGGACCAGGTTCTCGTCGACGGGGATCCCGGCCTCGGTGAGGGCCGTGCGGTAGCCCTGCTCGCGCAGCGCCGCCGAGCCGACGACCTCCCCGGGGTGGGCGCCCACGACCGCGATCCGGCGGCGGCCCGACTCGATGAGCTGGCGCGTTGCGGCCTTGGCCGCCTCCACGTTGCTCATGGTGATGTGGTCGTTGGTGGAGCCGAAGACGCGCTCGCCGAGCAGGACCAGCGGGAAGTCCACCTTGAACAGGTGGATGTCGTCCATCCCCAGCGCCAGCGGCGAGAAGATCAGCCCATCGGTCATGAAGCGGCGCTGGCCGTGCAGGACGTCGATCTCGCGGTCGCGGTCCGCGTTGGTCTGTTCGATGAGCACGCGCAGGCCCACCTTCTCCGCCTCGACGATGACCGAGTCCGCGAGTTCCGCGAAGTAGGGCAGCTTCAGCTCGGGCAGCGCCAGGCCGATGAGGCCGGTGCGCCCCTTGCGCAGGTTGCGGGCGGTGACGTTGAGCTCGTAGTCGAGCTTCTCGATGGCCTGCAGCACCTTCTTGCGGGTGCTTTCGCTGACGTGCGGGTGGGCGTTGACGACGTTGGAGACGGTCTTGGCCGAGACACCGGCGAGGAGTGCGACGTCGCGCATCGTGGCGGCCACGACCCACCTCCTGGTAAACGATGATCGTGCAGAGATGATCTTGTCACATCGTGGTCGGGGGCGCAGCGGAGGGCCGCGTCAGCCGGGCAGCGGCTGGCACGCGGGGCACCACCAGATGACGCGCTCCTGGCCCGCGCGCGGATCCGCGACGGTGTCCGCCCCGCCCAGCGTCCCGCCGCGGATCGCGGTGCCGCACCGGCGGCATGGCCTCCCCTTGCGCCCGAACACGAAGCTGGTGTGCCCCGGCCTGTGGTCGCCGGTGAACGTGCGCACCGGGCTGGTCAGGTTGCCGCGCATGACTCGGCCCACGAGGTCGACGACAGCCTCGGCGTTGAGGGCGTCCGCGCGGGTCGCGGGATGGGTGCCGAGCAGGAAGCACAGCTCGGCCCGGTACTCGTTGCCGATGCCGGCGACGATCCGCTGGTCGAGGAGCGCCTCGCCGAGGCTCCGTCCGGCCGCGGCGGCCTCGGCCAGCCGGCGCACGGCCTCGTGGCGGCCGGTTGGGGACCATCGGCCGGCCGTCGACCAGTCGTCGGCCAGCGGGTCGGGGCCCAGGTGCGCGGTGCGGGACGCGTACTCCGCGGCGGGCCAGAGCTCGATGAGCCCGAGGTCGTGGCCGACGAGCTCGACGCCGCCGCTCACCCGGATGACCACGCGCGCGGTGTGGGCGGGCAGGGACCAGCGGGTTCCCGCGGGATGGATGCGCCAGGTGCCGTCCATCCGCAGATGCGTGTGGAGGATCGTCTCGTCGCACAGCCAGAAGAGATGCTTGCCGTGCGGCCAGACGCGCCGCACCGTCGTGCCGTTGAGGGTGGCGGTGGCCAGCTGAGGGACCCGGAAGTCGGTGCGCTCGATCGTGCGGCCGACCAGCGGCTGCAGGCGGTCGGAGAGGCGCAGGACCGAGTCGCCCTCAGGCACGGCCGGCCTCCAGCGTCAGCCCCTTGGGCGAGAGGCGCGCGCCGGCCGCCCGCATCACGGCCTCCAGCCCGGAGGCGCCGGCGCGGTCGCCGTCGATCTCCTCGATGCGCAGCCGCTCCATGCGTCCCTCGGCGATGGCGGCGAGCAAGGCGCGGGTGACGAGGGTGGCCCGGTCGGCGCGCGTGTCGTCGTCGGCGAAGAGGGTGAGCACCCGGCCGCCGCGGGTGAGATGGGCCAGGCAGAGCCCGTCGGCCAGCACCACGAGGGCGCCCGCGGCCCGGGCGGGGCGGGCGCTCGGGTGCTCCGGCCAGGGCAGCACACTGCCGTACGGATTGGCGGGGTCCAGCGCGGCCAG
>Ga0209347_1003609_pt1 | contig 17631 bp, 13 predicted proteins | sample AutmiccommuBRH23_FD_187382 | JGI IMG/M metagenome (GOLD analysis project Ga0209347, IMG submission 187382) | Deep subsurface microbial communities from Mt. Terri, Switzerland - Autotrophic microbial communities BRH/23 (SPAdes) (version 2) | ecosystem: Environmental > Aquatic > Deep subsurface >...
GGGGCCGAAGTTGACGAATTCGCCGGTGTATTCGGCTTCTTCGGCGGTCCACAGGGCGCGCATGGCTTCGAGGTATTCGCGCAGCATGGTGCGTCGGCGTGCGGGGGGCACGTTGTGGTCGGCCAGTTCGTCGGTGTTCCAGCCGAACCCCACGCCCAGGGAGACCCGGCCGCCGGAGAGGTGGTCGAGGGTGGCGATGGATTTGGCCAGGGTGATGGGGTCGTGTTCGACGGGCAGGGCCACCGCGGTGGACAGTCGGACGCGGGTGGTGACCGCGGCGGCGGTGCCCAGGGAGACCCAGGGGTCCAGGGTGCGCATGTAGCGGTCGTCGGGCAGGGTTTCGTCGCCGGTGGTGGGGTGGGCGGCTTGGCGTTTGATCGGGATGTGGGTGTGTTCGGGCACGTAGAACGTCGTGAAGCCGTGGTCGTCGGCCAGTTTGGCCGCCGCTGCCGGGGTGATCCCGCGATCCGACGTGAAAAGCACCAGCCCGAAGTCCATGCCCAGAATTAGAACGTGTTTCAGTCCGTAACCGCAAGGCCGTCTCCGGCGCAGACCTGCGCGACCGCCGCGCGGGCCGCGCCTCCGGTCCCGAGGCGTGACAGCCGTACCCCGGCGGTGCGCTAGCGTGGATCATCGAATCGCTCAGGCGGTCCGTCGCCCTCGCAAAAGGACCGGCCCACACAGGTCGTCAACGTCGATGTCACCGTCGATCCGATGCCCGAACAGCACAGGAGAGGTCATGTCGTACCCCCAAGGCCCGACCGGAGGCCCCGGCTACCCGCCCGCGCAGCAGCCGAACCCCCAGTTCACCGCGCCGACCCAGCAGTTCAGCAGGCACCCTGAGACCGACCCGAGCCCGGCGGGCGTCAACAAGCTGCCGGCGTACCTCGCCGCGGCCATCGCCGCCCTCGGCTTCCTGGTCTACCTGGGGAGCTTCGGGCCCCAGTTCACCGCGGGCACCGAGTTCTTCATCACGCCGTTCCGGATCGACCTCGCAGTTGTCGCCTCGGTGCTGGCCGCCCTGATCGCCGGGGTCGGTCTGCTGCCGAAGCAGAAGGCCCGTCCGGCGCTGGTCGGGGTGCTCTCGCTGCTGAGCTTCCTGCTGGTCCTCTCGATCGTGCTCACCGCTCCCGACGGCGTCACCATCGACTGGGGCATGTATCTGGTGGTCGCGTTCACCGCCATCCAGGCGATCGTCGGCGTCGGTGCGCTGCTGCTCGACGCGGGGATCATCTCCGCGCCGGTTCCCCGGCCCAAGTACGAGCAGCAGCAGCAGTACGGCCAGTACCCGGGCTCGTACTACGGTCAGCAGCCCCAGGGACAGCCCCACCAGCAGTCGCCCCAGCAGCGACCGGGTTACCCGACGCCTTACGGTGGCGGTGGCTATCCCGGCACCGGTCCGTCGACCGGCGGGTTCCCCGCGACGTCGCCGTCCGGACAGTCCGGGCCGCCGACCCCACCCACCGGGTTCCCCACCTACGGCCAGCCGCCGTCGAGCAATACGCCGACGACACAGGTGCCCACGCAACACCAGTCGCCGTCCTCGCAGTCGGGACAGTCGCCGTCGTAATCTGAGCGGCGTCGTAGTCTGAGCCGCGCGTGCGCGACCGCCGCGCGCCCGAGCTTGTGCGAGGAGCGGCCTGACCCGTGAACTATCGCCCGCACGCGGGAGGTGCCCCCAGACCAGTCGGGACACGCCAGGCGCGTGACCTTCTCCGGGTTGCATTCGGGCCGTCCGTGGTCGCGCTGGCCATCATCGCCGCGGTGGTGCTGCTGCAGCTGCTGATCGCCAACAGCGACATGACAGGCGCGCTCGGGGCGATCGCCAGCATGTGGCTGGGGGTGCACCGGGTGCCGGTGTCGATCGGCGGCAGCTCGCTCGGCGTGATGCCGTTGCTGCCGGTCCTGGCCATGGTCTACGGCACCGCACGAACGACGGCGTCCGCGACGGTCAGCACGTCGTGGTTCGTCACGCGCTGGGTGGTGGCCTCCGCGCTGGGCGGCCCGGTGCTGATCGCGGCGCTCTGCCTGGCCGTCATCCACGACGCCGCCTCGGTGCTGACCGAACTGCAGACCCCCGATGCGCTGCGTGCATTCGGGAGTGTGCTCACCGTCCACGCGATCGGTGCGCTGCTCGGTGTCGGGTCACGGGTGGGCAGGCACCTCCTGCGCACCTCACCGCTTCCGAAATGGCTGCCGGACGCGGTGCGGGCCGCCGGTGCGGGCGTGCTCACCCTGATGGGTCTGTCCGGAGCGATCGTGGCCGGGTCGCTGATCGTGCACTGGTCGACCATGCACGAGCTGTACTCGATCACCGATTCGATGTTCGGGCAGTTGAGCCTGACGGTGCTCTCGACGCTGTACATCCCCAACGTCATGGTCGGCGCCGCGGCGGTGGCGGTCGGCTCGAGCGCCCACGTCGGGCTTGCCACGTTCAGCTCGTTCACGGTGTTCGGCGGGGACATCCCTGCACTACCGGTGTTGGCCGCGGTACCGACACCGCCGCTCGGCCCGGTGTGGGTCGCGCTGCTGATCGTTGCGGCGGTGTCCGGGGTGGCACTCGGGCAGCAGTGTGCCCGGCACCCGCTGCCGCTGCTGTCCGCGCTGGCCAAAGTGGTCGTCGCGGCGGCGATCGCGGCCGCGACGATGGCGCTGCTCGGTGTTGCCGGCGGGGGAGCGCTGGGCAACTTCGGTGACGTCGGCGTCGACCAGACGACGTTCGGGCCTGCAGTCTTCCTGTGGTTCGCCGGCATCGGCGCGCTGACCGTCGCCATGTCGGGGGGAATCAAGGCGCGGGTGCGGCGCCCGAAGGTCGCCGCAGCGGCCGCCGAAACCGACACCGAAGCCGAGGCGGGCGAGGTCACCACCGAGCCCGAAGCCGCACCGGATGAGGAACCCGTCGACACCGTCGAGATCGAGCCCGTGCAGACCGCGACCGATCCGGACCCCGGGCCCGGCCCGGTGGTCGACAACCAACCCGTCGCGCGTCCGCCGCGCGAGGACGAGCCGCCGCTCGAGGACCTCGATCCCGAGGAACACTTCATCGTGGACGACATCGACGGGGGCGCCGACGATGCCGGCGGCAACCGCGGAGGAAGCGCCGGTTGACCACCCACTAGGCTCTCAGGCGTGCAGCCAGCGGTCCGTGTGCCCCCGAGCGCGCCCGCACGGGTGGTGGTACTCGCCTCCGGCACCGGCTCGCTGCTCGCGTCACTGCTGAAAGCCGCCGTCGGCGACTACCCCGCCCGTATCGTCGCGGTCGGAACCGACCGGATCTGCGCCGCGGTCGACATCGCAGCGGACGCCTCGGTGCCGACGTTCACCGTCCCGCTCGCCGACCACCCGGACCGCACCGCCTGGGACGCCGCCATCACCGAGGCTACAGCCGCCCACGAGCCGGATCTGATCGTGTCGGCGGGGTTCATGAAAATCCTTGGCACCGAATTTCTTTCGAGGTTCCCCGGCCGGGTGATCAACACCCATCCCGCGCTCCTGCCTGCGTTCCCCGGTGCGCATGCGGTCCCCGATGCGCTGGCCTACGGGGTCAGGGTCACCGGCTGCACGGTGCACCTCGTGGACGCGGGAACCGACACCGGGCCGATCCTCGCCCAGCAGGCGGTCCCGGTGCTGGACGGCGACGACGAAGCGACCCTGCACGAACGGATCAAGGTGATCGAGAGAGCGCTGCTGGTGGATGTGCTGGAAGCGGTGGCAACCCGCGGCGTGACCTGGACAGGAAGAAAGGCGACCATAGGATGAGCGAGAACGAGGGCCGCAGGCGAATCCGCCGCGCGCTGATCAGCGTCTACGACAAGACCGGCCTCGGACCGCTCGCTCAGGGGCTGCACGCTGCCGGTGTCGACATCGTGTCCACCGGATCGACGGCGAAAACCATTGCCGAGGCGGGTGTCCCGGTGACACCGGTCGAGGACGTCACCGGGTTTCCCGAGGTGCTCGACGGCCGGGTCAAGACGCTGCACCCCCGCGTGCACGCCGGTCTGCTCGCCGACCTGCGCAAGCCCGAACACGTTGCGGCGCTTGCCGAACTGGGCGTGGCGGCGTTCGAACTCGTGGTGGTGAACCTGTACCCGTTCACCCAGACCGTCAACTCCGGGGCCGGCGTCGACGAGTGTGTGGAGCAGATCGACATCGGCGGTCCGTCGATGGTGCGCGCGGCCGCCAAGAACCATCCGAGCGTCGCGGTGGTCGTCGACCCGCTCGGCTACGACGGTGTCCTGGCCGCGGTGCGCTCCGGCGGCTTCACGCTCGAGGAACGAAAGAAGCTGGCGTCGCTGGCATTCCGGCACACCGCCGAGTACGACGTCGCGGTGGCGTCCTGGATGGAATCGGTGCTGGCCCCCGAAAACGGCACGGCCGGGGCACATGCCGCGACATCGCTGCCCCCGTGGCTCGGCGCGACGTTCCGGCGCACCGCCGTGCTGCGTTACGGCGAGAACCCCCACCAGCAGGCAGCGCTCTACAGCGATGACGGTGCGTGGCCGGGACTGGCGCAGGCCGAGCAGCTGCACGGAAAAGAGATGTCCTACAACAACTACACCGACGCCGATGCCGCGTGGCGCGCGGCGTTCGACCATGAGGACATCTGCGTGGCGATCATCAAGCACGCCAACCCGTGCGGCATCGCGGTGTCGTCGGTGTCGGTCGCCGATGCCCACCGCAAGGCCCACGAATGTGATCCGCTGTCGGCGTTCGGCGGGGTCATCGCGGCCAACACCGAGGTCAGCGTCGAGATGGCCAAGACCGTCTCCGGCATCTTCACCGAGGTGATCATCGCGCCCGCCTACGAGGCGGGAGCGGTGGAAGTGCTTGCAGGCAAGAAGAACATCCGCGTGCTCGTCGCCTCCGAACCGCAGCAGGGCGGCACCGAGTTCCGTCAGGTCAGCGGCGGCCTGCTGCTGCAACAGCGCGACGCGATCGACGCCGGCGGCGACAACCCCACGAACTGGACGCTGGCCACCGGCTCACCGGCCGACCCCGAGATGCTCGCCGATCTGGTGTTCGCCTGGCGGACCTGCCGGGCGGTCAAGTCCAACGCGATCGTCATCGCCAAGGACGGCGCCACCGTCGGCGTGGGCATGGGCCAGGTCAACAGGGTGGACGCGGCCCGGCTTGCGGTCGAGCGGGCCGGTGAGCGTACCCAGGGTGCGGTCGGGGCATCGGATGCGTTCTTCCCGTTCCCGGACGGTCTGGAGACCCTGATCCGCGCCGGGGTGAAGGCCGTCGTACATCCCGGGGGCTCGCTGCGCGACGACGAGGTGACCGCGGCCGCCGAGGCCGCCGGCGTCACGCTGTATCTGACCGGGGCGCGTCACTTCGCGCACTGAGGCTTTTGGCTTGTTTGAGGGCCGAGTGTTGGATTGAGGCACGCTATCCACAGGTGAGCGTGACGCAAGCCAACATTCGGCGAGTGATGTCGGGCCGAGATGCCACCGTCGGCTCATGGGGGACGAGACGTGGCCGTTTCTCGGCACCGAAGCCCGCGCGGCCGGCCGAGCGAGTAAGCGAACGCTGCGTAGCCAGTACGTGATGCTGCATCGCAACGTCTATCTGCCGAGAGGTCAGAAGCTGACCCCGGTCACGCGGGCAGTCGGAGCATGGCTGTGGTCTGGGCGCGCCGCCACGGTGTCGGGACGTTCTGCTGCGGCGTTGCACGGCACCCGCTGGATCGACGCACATCTGCCGGCAGAACTGATCCGCAGCCAGGCATGTGTTGCCGACGGTATCGTCGTCCACCGTGCGATCCTGACCGCCGAAGATGTGTGTGCAGTCCGCGGCATCCCCACGACGACCCCTGCGCGCATCGCCTTCGATCTCGGCCGGCGGGATTCGCCGGTGCAGGCGATTGTCGCCGTGGATGCTCTGGCGAACGCCACCGGTCTGGAGTCGGTGGACCTGGAACCATTGGTGCAGCGCCACCGGGGGATGCGCGGGATCGTTCAACTGCGCCGAGTGATGAGTCTCATGGACCGTGGCGCCGAATCACCGCCGGAGACGCGCACCAGACTGCTGCTGATAGCAGCGGGCTTTCCACGGCCGCGAACCCAGATCCTCGTCTGCGACGATCGAGGCTACTTCATCGGCCGCCTTGATGGGGTGGCAGCGGTGGCGGGTCGGGGTGGAGTACGACGGTCCGCAACACTGGACTGATCCGGCGGTGCGGGCCCACGACATCGACCGCTCGGCAGATCTGGCGCGCGACGGCTGGACGATCATCAGGGTCAGCCGCGACATCTTGCGCTACCGGCCCGAGGTCTTCCTGACACGGGCCGCGATGCCATGCGGGCAGCCGGCTGGCCGGGATACGACCGGATCCCGCTCGATGCGACGCTCACGCAGTGCAGTGGCGGGCCAGTGTGGGGTTGAGGACCGCCCGTCCGGTCGAAGCGTGTCCCAACCCCACATTCGGGCGGCCGACCGGGCAAGCGATGCCGCCGCTCGACAGGAGTCGTAGCGTGGAGAGGTGACTTCACCTAACGACCTCCCACGCACCCTCGGCGAACTGCGGGAATCCGGACACCGCGAACGCAGTGTCAAGGCCGAGATGCGGGAGAACCTGCTGGCCGCGCTGGCCGAGGGGCGGGACCTGTGGACCGGCATCCTCGGTTTCGAGGACACCGTGATCCCGCAGCTGGAACGCGCCCTGATCGCCGGTCACGACGTCGTGCTGCTCGGGGAGCGCGGGCAGGGCAAGACGCGGCTGCTGCGCGCGCTGACCGGCCTGCTCGACGAGTGGACGCCTGTGATCGCCGGGGCCGAACTCGGCGAACACCCCTACAGCCCGATCACCCCCGAGTCGATCCGCAGGGCGGCCGACTCCGGAGACGACCTGCCCGTGTCCTGGCGGCACCGCAGCGAGCGCTACACCGAGAAACTTGCCACCCCCGACACCAGCGTCGCCGACCTCGTCGGCGACATCGACCCGATCAAGGTCGCCGAGGGCCGCAGCCTGGGGGACCCCGAGACCATCGCCTACGGCCTGATCCCGCGGGCGCACCGCGGCATCGTCGCCGTCAACGAGCTGCCCGACCTCGCCGAGCGCATCCAGGTCGCGATGCTCAACGTGATGGAGGAGCGGGACATCCAGGTGCGCGGCTACACGCTGCGGCTGCCGCTGGACGTACTCGTCGTCGCCAGCGCCAACCCCGAGGACTACACCAACCGCGGGCGCATCATCACCCCGCTCAAGGACCGGTTCGGTGCCGAGATCCGCACTCACTACCCGCTGGAACTCGACGCCGAGGTGGGCGTCATCAACCAGGAGGCGCACCTGGCCGCCGAAGTGCCCGGCTATCTGCTGCAGATCCTGGCCAGGTTCGCCCGCAGCCTGCGGGAGTCGAACTCCATCGACCAGCGCTCCGGGGTGTCCGCGCGGTTCGCGATCGCGGCCGCCGAAACCGTCGCGGCATCCGCGCGCCACCGGGCCGCGGTGCTCGGCGAACAGGATCCCGTCGCTCGTGTCGTCGACCTCGGGACGGTGATCGACGTGCTCCGCGGCAAGCTGGAGTTCGAATCCGGCGAGGAGGGCCGGGAACAGGCGGTGTTGGAGCATCTGCTGCGGCGCGCCACCGCCGACACCGCGCAGCGACTGCTCGGCGGGATCGATGTCGGGCCGATCGTGACGGCGGTCGAAAACGGTTCGCCCGTCACCACAGGGGACCGGGTGTCGGCACGCGAGGTGCTCGCCGCGGTGCCCGAGGTGCCCGCGGTCGCCGAGATCCAGCGACGGCTGGAAGCACAGAGCGACGGCCAGCGGGCCGCCGCGATCGAGTTGGCACTGGAGGCGCTGTACCTCGCGAAGCGCATCGACAAGGTCTCAGATGAGGGTGAAACCGTCTATGGCTAAACGCTTGTCGCGCTATTCGCGATACACCGGAGGCCCGGATCCGCTGGCCCCGCCGATCGATCTGCGTGAGGCGCTCGAGGCGATCGGACAGGACGTCATGGAGGGCACCTCGCCGCGGCGGGCGCTGTCCGAACTGCTTCGGCGCGGGTCGAAGAACATGCCGGGTGCCGACAAGCTGGCCGCCGAGGCCAACCGGCGGCGCCGGGAGTTGTTGCAGCGCAACAACCTCGACGGCACCCTCGCCGACATCAAGAAGCTGCTCGACGAGGCGGTGCTGGCCGAACGCAAGGAGTTGGCGCGGGCGCTCGACGACGACGCCCGATTCGGGGAATTGCAGCTCGAATCGCTTTCGCCCTCTCCGGCCAAGGCCGTCCAGGAGCTCTCCGAGTACGACTGGCGTTCGCAGGAGGCCCGCGAGAGGTACGAGCAGATCAAGGATCTGATGGGCCGCGAGATGCTCGACCAGCGGTTCGCCGGTATGAAAGAGGCGCTGGAGAACGCCACCGACGAGGACCGCCAGCGCGTCAACGAGATGCTCGACGACCTCAACGACCTGCTCGACAAACATGCCAAAGGTGAAGACTCGCAGCAGGATTTCGAGGACTTCATGGGCAAGCACGGCGAGTTCTTCCCCGAGAACCCGAAGAACATCGACGAGCTGCTCGACTCGCTGGCCCAGCGTGCGGCGGCCGCGCAGCGGTTCCGCAACAGCCTGTCCGAGCAGCAGCGGGCAGAGCTGGATTCCCTTGCGCAGCAGGCTTTCGGGTCGCCGTCGCTGATGAACGCGCTCAACCGCCTCGACGGCCATCTGCAGGCCGCCCGGCCGGGCGAGGACTGGTCGGGCTCGCAGCGTTTCTCCGGAAACGACCCGCTGGGCATGGGGGAGGGCGCCCAGGCGCTGGCCGACATCGCCGAGCTCGAGCAGCTCGCCGAGCAGCTGTCCCAGAGCTATGCCGGGGCGACCATGGACGACGTCGACCTCGACATGCTCGCCCGTCAGCTCGGCGACGAGGCCGCCGTCAATGCGCGCACCCTCGCGGAGCTGGAACGCGCGCTGATGAACCAGGGGTTCCTGGACCGCGGTGCAGACGGGCAGTGGCGGCTGTCGCCGAAGGCGATGCGCCAACTCGGTCAGGCCGCCCTGCGTGATGTGGCGCAACAACTCTCGGGCCGGCACGGCGAGCGTGACACCCGCAGGGCCGGGGCGGCCGGGGAGCTGACCGGCGCCACCAGGCCGTGGCAGTTCGGCGACACCGAGCCGTGGAACGTCACCCGGACCCTCACCAACGCGGTGCTGCGGGAGGCGGGGACGGGGGAGCAGGCGGGCCCGATCAGGCTGACGGTCGAGGACGTCGAGATCTCCGAGACGGAGACCCGTACGCAGGCGGCGGTGGCGTTGCTGGTCGACACGTCGTTCTCGATGGTGATGGAGAACCGGTGGCTGCCGATGAAGCGGACCGCGCTGGCGCTCAACCACCTCGTCAGCACGCGGTTCCGGTCGGACGCCCTGCAGATCGTCGCCTTCGGCCGGTATGCGCGCACCGTGACCGCGGCCGAGTTGACCGGGCTCGAGGGCGTGTACGAACAGGGCACCAACCTGCATCACGCGCTGGCGCTGGCCACCCGGCATCTGCGCAGGCATCCCAACGCACAGCCGGTGGTGCTCGTCGTCACCGACGGTGAGCCGACCGCGCACCTCGAGGACTTCGACGGGAATGGAAGTTCTTCAGTCTTTTTTGACTACCCGCCGCACCCGAGGACCATCGCGCACACCGTGCGGGGATTCGACGAGGTCGCCAAGCTGGGGGCGCAGGTGACGATCTTCCGGCTCGGCAGCGACCCCGGGCTCGCCCGCTTCATCGACCAGGTGGCCCGCCGGGTGGGTGGCCGGGTGGTGGTGCCCGATCTGGACGGACTGGGCGCGGCGGTGGTCGGCGACTACCTGGGCGCGAAGCGTCGGCGCTAGAGGGGTCAGTCGGTGGCGGTGCGCTTCTTGCGCTTGACGGCGACCTTGCCCCACAGCGAGAAGCCCCGGACCCGAACGCACGGCGCACCTGGAGACCCGTCGCCGCTGACGTGGTGATCGAAGCTGCCCATCACCGCGACCCCGCGCAGATCGACGTTGACCTCCGGCGGGACCAGGATCGTCTGGCCGCCCATGATCGAGTAGGACCGGATGTCGACGTCATGGGAGGTGAAGTCGGCGTACCGCATGTCGACCACGCCCCCGCCCCACAGCGCGAAGGTGGTCAGCCGTCGCGGTACGTTCCACCGGCCTCGGCGTTCGAAGCCGCTCAGGATCGCCAGCAGCACCGTGGACGGTGCCGGTCGGCACGGACCGCTGCGGCCCTGCGTCACCGCTCCGGGGAGGTCGGCGGACAGCCGGTCGAGTTCGTCGTAGGTCTGGGCGGCATAAGCCCTGGTCAGCCGATCCTCGTACTCGCTGAGCTGAAGTGTGCCCGACGCGGCGGCGTCGGTCAGCAGTTGCGCCACCTGGATCCGGTCGGTGTCGGCGGCGCGCGTCGATCCGTGCCGCGACGCGGGGGTGCTCATCGGGGCCTTCTGGTCGTCATCGACGGCTCCTCGCCCGAGGGCTCGTCGCAGCGCATGCGGACATCGCCCACGAGCCTACGACGAACGTCGGCACATGCAAGGGGCTTGGCCAAACTGTAAGCGTTAGCCGACCCAACTGGGCCGGCGCTTCTCGAGGAAGGCCAGCATTCCTTCGCGCGCCTCGTCGGAGACGAACAACGCCGCCGACTGTTGCGTCAATTTCTCTGCGTGCCGATCGAAGTCGTCGAGGATGGCGGCGGTCGTCAGCGCCTTCGATTCGGCGAGCCCCTGCGGAGAGCCGAGCGCGATCGCCGACGTCAACTCGGTGACGGTCGCGGGCACATCGTCGGCAGCGACGGTGATCAGCCCCATCTCGGCTGCGGCGGCGGCGCCGAACTTCTCCCCGGTGAGGAAGTAGCGGCCGGCCCCGCGCGCGGTCATCTTCGGCAGCAGGGCCAACGAGATGATCGACGGAGCAACGCCGATACGCGCCTCGCTGAGCGCGAACGTGCTGGAGCCGCCCGCGACCGCGATGTCGCACGCGCCGACCAGCCCCAGCCCGCCGGCGCGGACGTGTCCGTCGATCGCCGCGATGACCGGCAGCGGCGACTCGAGGAGCCTGCGCAACAGGCGAGTCATGTCCTGCGCACGCTCCACGGCAAGGTCGGCAGGATCATGGCCCGCGGCCTCACCGAGATCGGCGCCGGCGCAGAAGGTTCCGCCGGTGTGGCCGAGCACCACCACCCGCACACCGTGCTGGGCCGACGCCCGTGTCAAACCGTCGTGCAGCTGCTCGACCAGTGCCGTGGACAGCGCATTGCGGTTGCTCGGCGAATCGAGGGTGAGCCGCGCGACCGGGCCGTCGGCTTCGTAACGGACCAAGGTGTCCATCAGTAGGACCGGGGGAGGCCGAGCGACGTTTGAGCGACGAAGTTGAGGATCATCTCGCGGCTGACCGGGGCGATCCGCGCCAGACGTGACGCCGTCAGGACCGAGGCGATGCCGTACTCCTTGGTCAGGCCGTTGCCGCCGAGGGACTGGACGGCCTGGTCGACGGCGCGCACCGACGCCTCGCCCGCGGCGTACTTCGCCATGTTCGCTGCTTCGGCCGCACCCGCATCGTCGCCGCTGTCGTAGAGGGCGGCCGCCTTCTGCGTCATCAGCTTGGCCAGCTCGATCTCGATGTGGTTCTGCGCCAGGGGATGCGAAAGACCCTGATGCGCGCCGATCGGCGTCTTCCACACCTGGCGGGTCTTCACGTAGTCGACGGCCTTGCCGATCGCGAAGCGGCCCATGCCGACCGCGCTGGCGGCGCCCATGATCCGCTCCGGGTTCAGCCCGGCGAACAGCTGCGCGATCGCGGCGTCCTCCGAACCGACCAGCGCGTCGGCGGGCAGGCGCACGTCGTCGAGGAACACCTGGAACTGGAACTCGGGGCTGACGATCTCCATCGGGATCTTGGTGAACGTGAAACCCGGTGTGTCGGTGGGCACCACGAACAGCGCGGGCTTCAGGTTGCCGGTTCTTGCTTCCTCGGTTCGCCCGACGACCAACACCGCCTGGGCCTGATCGACGCCCGAGATGTAGACCTTCTGCCCGGACAGGATCCAGTCGCTGCCGTCACGTCGGGCGGTTGTGGTGATCTTGTGCGAGTTCGAGCCGGCGTCGGGTTCGGTGATGGCGAACGCCATCGTGATAGAGCCGTCGGCGATGCCGGGAATCCAGCGCTTCTTCTGCTCCTCGGTGCCGAACTTCGAGATGATGGTGCCGTTGATCGCGGGGGAGACCACCATCATCAGCAGGGCGGAGCCCGCGGCGGCCATCTCCTCCATCACCAGGCTCAGCTCGTACATGCCCGCGCCGCCGCCGCCGTACTCCTCGGGCAGATTCACCCCGATGAACCCGAGTTTGCCTGCCTCGGACCACAATTCATCGGTATGCTGCCCCGCTCGGGCTTTCTCCAGGTAGTAGTCCTGGCCGTAGTTGGCGGCCATCGCGGCCACCGCCGTGCGCAGCGCTTGCTGCTCCTCGGTTTCGACGAAGCCTGTGGTCATTGTTCAACCTCTCCTGAATCGACGCGTGCCAGCACGGCGCCTACTTCCACCTGTTTACCCGCGACGACGTTGAGTTCGACGAGCACGCCGTCGGCGGGCGCGGTGATGGTGTGCTCCATCTTCATCGCCTCCAGCCAGACCAGCGGCTGCCCTGCCGTCACGGTGTCGCCGAGGACGGCCCCGACCCGCAGCACCGATCCCGGCATCGGCGCCAGCAACGATCCCTGGGCGAGCGCGTCGGTGGGATCGGGGAAGCGTTGCAGTGCAACGAGATGCACTGAGCCGCTGGGTGAATCGACGAACACGTCGTTCCCGTGCCTGGTCACGGCGAAGGGGCGATCCACGGCACTGACGGTGAGCACGACATGCTCGGGTGTGGCCGAGGCAACCGCGACGTCGTCGTCGCCCTCGATCTGCAGGCCGGCGCGGGTGAAGCGGTATCGGACCTCGTGAACGTCGCCTTCGGCGTCCTGGTAGCGCTTGGTTTGATACCCGGAGGCGAGATTGCGCCACCCGCTGGGCGCGGCGCCGAGAACCTGTGCGGTGCCGCGGTTGTGGGCCGCATCGGCGAGGGCCGCCGCGACGGCGGCCAACGCCACGCCCCTGCCGTCGCGGGTGGGCTCGGCCAGCGATGCCAGCCCGTGGGTGTCGAAGAACGCCGTATCGGTCGCTCCGTCGAGGAAGGCCGGGTGGCGCAGCACGTTGACGAGAAGGTCGCGGTTGGTGCGGACGCCGTGGATCCGGGCGCGGGTGAGCGCGTCGGTGAGCAGGGCCGCTGCGTGCCTGCGGGTCGGCGCGTACGAGATGACCTTGGCGATCATCGGGTCGTAGAAGACCGAGATCACCGACCCGTCCGCGATACCCGCGTCGAGGCGGACGCCGGTCCTGTCGAGGAGCCCGAAATCTGTGGCCGCGTTGGGCACGCTGAAGCGGTGCACCATTCCCGCCTGCGGCTGCCAGTCCTTGGCCGGGTCCTCGGCGTACAGCCTGGCCTCGATCGACGAGCCCCGCGACGGTGGCGGTGCGGCATCGAGGGAAGCGCCGTCGGCGATGGACAGCTGCAGTTCGACCAGGTCTAGGCCCGAGGTCAGCTCGGTGACGGGGTGCTCCACCTGCAGTCGGGTGTTCATCTCGAGGAAGAAGAAGTCGCCGGGCGCGGAGGCCATGAATTCGACCGTTCCGGCGCCGGTGTAGCCGATCGCCGTCGCCGCCAGCCGTGCGGCCTCGAAGAGCTTGTCCCGCATGCCCGCAACGCGTTCGACGAGCGGGGAGGGCGCCTCCTCGATGATCTTCTGGTGGCGGCGCTGAATCGAGCATTCCCGCTCGCCGACGGCCCAGACGGTGCCGTGCGCGTCGGCCATCACCTGGACCTCGACGTGGTGTCCGGCGTCGAGGTAGCGCTCGCAGAACACCGTCGGGTCACCGAACGCGGACTGGGCCTCGCGTTGTGCAGCCTGCACCTGATCGGCGAGCTCGGTGAGGTCGCGCACCACCCGCATGCCGCGCCCACCGCCGCCCGCGGACGCCTTGATCAGCACCGGCAGCATGTCCGCGGTCACGGTGTCCGGATCGAGTTCCTCGAGCACCGGCACGCCCGCGGCGGACATGATCTTCTTGGCCTCGATCTTGGACCCCATCGCGGCCACGGCGGCCACCGGCGGCCCGATCCACGTCAGGCCCGCGTCCTGCACGGCCGCGGCGAACTCGGGGTTCTCCGAGAGGAATCCGTAACCAGGATGGATCGCGTCCGCACCCGCGGCCCCGGCGGCCGCGATCAGCTGTGCAGGGTCCAGATATCCGCGGGTGCCCTCCAGGCGCACCCGGGCGTCGGCCTCGGAGACGTGGGGGGAGTGGGCGTCGGGGTCGGTGTAGACCGCGACGGTGCCGATACCGAGGCGCCGGCACGTCGCGAACACCCTGCGGGCGATCTCCCCGCGGTTGGCGACCAGGACTCGCGTGATCACATGACACCTCCATGACGTCCACTCTGAGGTTGTGCTCGACGTTGGGGCGAAATCTCATGCACAAGCTCAGTTTCGGCAACGTATGTCATCGCGTCACATCCTGAAGACGCCGAAGTTCGACGTCCCCTCGATCGGGCCATTGGCGATGGCCGACAGGCACATCCCCAGGACGGTGCGGGTGTCGCGCGGGTCGATGACGCCGTCGTCGTAGAGCATCCCGGACAGCACCATGGGCAGGGACTCGGCTTCGATCTGGCCTTCGACAGCGGCGCGCATCGCGGCATCGGCGTCCTCGTCGACCACCTGTCCGCGGGCCTCGGTGGCGGCGCGGTTGACGATCGACAGCACACCGGCGAGCTGCGCGCCGCCCATCACCGCCGACTTGGCGCTCGGCCAGGCGAACAGGAACCGCGGGTCGTAGGCCCGCCCGCACATGCCGTAGTGGCCTGCGCCGTAGGACGCGCCGATCAACAGCGACAGGTGCGGCACGGTCGAGTTCGACACGGCGTTGATCATCATCGAGCCGTGCTTGATCATCCCGCCTTCCTCGTAGTCCTTGCCGACCATGTAGCCAGTGGTGTTGTGCAGGAACAGCAGTGGCGTGTCAGAACGGTTGGCCAGCTGGATGAACTGCGTGGCCTTCTGGGATTCCTCGCTGAACAACACCCCGCGGGCGTTGGCCAGAATGCCCAGCGGATAACCGTGCAGCGTGGCCCAGCCGGTGACCAGCGATCCGCCGTAGAGGGGTTTGAACTCGTCGAACTCCGAGCCGTCGACGATGCGGGCGATCACCTCACGCGGGTCGAACGGAATGCGCAGATCCGGCGGGACGATACCGATCAGCTCGTTCTCGTCGAACAGCGGCGCGCGCACCGGTCCCGGTTCAGGCCCGAGCTTGCGCCAGTTCAGCCGGGAGACGATCCTGCGGCCGATGCGGATGGCGTCGAGTTCGTCGACCGCGAAATAATCGGCGAGGCCCGATGTGCGGGCGTGCATCTCGGCGCCGCCGAGGGATTCGTCGTCGGATTCCTCGCCGGTGGCCATCTTCACCAGCGGCGGGCCGGCGAGGAACACCTTCGAGCGTTCCTTGATCATCACCACGTGATCGGACATGCCCGGGATGTAGGCGCCACCCGCGGTGGAGTTGCCGAACACCAGCGCGATGGACGGGATGCCCGCGGCCGACAGCCTGGTGAGGTCGCGGAACATCTGCCCGCCGGGGATGAAGATCTCCTTCTGGGTGGGCAGATCGGCGCCGCCCGACTCCACCAGAGAGATCACCGGTAACCGGTTCTGCCGCGCGATCTGGTTGGCACGCAGGATCTTCCGCAGTGTCCACGGGTTGCTGGTGCCGCCCTTGACGGTCGGGTCATTGGCGACGATCAGGCATTCCACCCCGCTGACCGCGCCGATGCCGGTCACGACGCTGGCGCCCACGGTGAAGTTCGTGCCCCACGCCGCGAGAGGGCTCAGCTCCAGGAACGGGGAATCGGGGTCCAGCAGCGCCTCGACGCGCTCGCGGGCGGTCATCTTGCCGCGGGCGTGGTGGCGGGCCACGTATTTCTCACCGCCGCCCGCGAGCACCTTGGCGTGTTCGGCGTCCAACTCGGCGAGCTTGGCCGCCATCGCCTCCGCGGCGTCGCTGTAGGCGGGCGAGCGGGTGTCGAGCACCGAACTGAGGCTCACGCCTGATATCCCAGCGTCTTGGCGGCCAGCGCGGTGAGGATTTCGGTGGTGCCGCCGCCGATTCCCAGGATGCGCATGTCGCGGTACTGGCGTTCGATCTCCGACTCGGCCATGTAGCCCATCCCGCCGAACAGTTGCACCGCCTGATTGGCCACCCATTCACCCGCCTCGACCGCGGTGTTCTTCGCGAAGCAGACCTCGGTGATCAGGTTCGACTCCCCCTGAAGTTGCCGCTCCACCACATGTCGCGTGTAGACACGGGCGACGTCGATCCGCCGGGCCATCTCGGCGAGCGTGTTCTGCACCGACTGACGGGCGATCAGCGGCTTGCCGAAGGTCTCCCGGTTGCGGCACCAGTCGACGGTGAGATCGAGGCAGCGCTGTGCGCTCGAATACGCCTGGGCCGCCAGCCCGACACGTTCGGAGACGAAGGCGGCGGCGATCTGCAGGAACCCGGAGTTCTCGGGCGCGATCAGGTTGGCGGCCGGAACCCGCACGTCGGTGTAGGACAGCTCGGCAGTGTCCGACGAGCGCCAGCCCATCTTTTCCAGCTTGCGGCTGACCTGTAATCCGGGCGAGCAGCCCAAGCCGTCTTTGTCGACCACGATCAGCGAGACACCGGCCGCGCCTGCGCCGCCGGTGCGCGCCGCGGTGACCACGTAGTCGGCGCGCACCCCCGAGGTGATGTAGGTCTTCGCGCCGTTGAGGACGAACTCGTCGCCCTCCCTGACAGCCCGCGTGGTGAGGTGACCGACGTCGGAGCCCCCGCCGGGTTCGGTGATCGCCAGCGCGCCGATCTTCTCGCCGCGCAGGGTGGGCCGCACATAGGTGTCGATGAGCCGTTGGTCTCCCGACGCGATCATGTGGGGCACCGCGATTCCGCAGGTGAACAGCGAGGCGAACACGCCGCCGGGTGAGCCCGACTGGTGCATCTCCTCGCAGATCACCACCGCGTCGGCGCCGTCACCGCCTTCTCCGCCGACCGACTCGGGGAAACCGGCGCCGAGCAGCCCGGCCCTGGCGGCCTTGCGGTGCAGATCGCGGGGCAGTTCGCCGATCCGTTCCCACTCGTCGACATGCGGCAGCACTTCGCGTTCGGCGAACGCGCGCACCGTTTTTCGTAGGTCGTCGCGCTCGACCGTCGTCCAGATGTTCACGGCAGGAGTTCCTCCGGTATGTCGATATGACGGCTGCGCAGCCACTCGCCCAGCCCCTTGGCTTGCGGATCGAACCTCGCCTGGTAGGCCACGCCCTGGCCGAGGATTCCGGCGATCACGAAGTTCACGGCCCGCAGGTTGGGCAGCACGTGCCGGGTGACCGGTAGGTCAGCGGTCTCCGGGAGAAGTTCGCGCAGCATGTCCACCGTCAGCGTGTGTGCGAGCCAGCGCCATTGGTCGTCGGCCTTCTTTCCCGTCGCTTCGCTCGCCCCGGCGCGCACCCAGACGCCGATGTTGGCGCTGCCGCCCTTGTCGCCGCTGCGCGCTCCGGCGATCGTCCCGAGCGGTACCCG
>Ga0209347_1003613_pt1 | contig 17608 bp, 16 predicted proteins | sample AutmiccommuBRH23_FD_187382 | JGI IMG/M metagenome (GOLD analysis project Ga0209347, IMG submission 187382) | Deep subsurface microbial communities from Mt. Terri, Switzerland - Autotrophic microbial communities BRH/23 (SPAdes) (version 2) | ecosystem: Environmental > Aquatic > Deep subsurface >...
GCGCTCGAGCGCGCGGGCTTCGCCCCGCGGGAGGCTCGCGATACTGCAGAAGATGTCGTCGCGGAGATCCAGGGGGCGCTGGTGCTGGCTCGTGCTCAGAACGATCCGAAAGTGTTCGCCCGTACCCTTCGCCGCCTTCGCGAGCGAGCGGGGTTCGAGGCCCGTGGCTGAGCCCGTACATGAGGAGGCGCGTATGTCGGCGCCGCTCGAGGCGATGCGAGCCCGGATCGGGCGGCACGGACTGCTGCCGGCCATCGGCACACGGGCGCAGCTGCGGGTTTTCATGGAGCACCGCGTCTACGCGGTGTGGGACTTCATGTCCTTGATCAAGTCCTTGCAGCGCCATCTGGCACCCGCGCGCATTCCCTGGCTGCCCGCTGCCAATCCTCGCCACGTCCACTTCATCAACCGCCTGGTCCTGGAGGAGGAGTCCGACCTTGCGGACGGCGTGGCGGACCGGTCCGAGCCGACCAGCCACTTCGACCTGTATGTCCGGGCCATGAGCGAAGTCGGCGCGGACACCGGCCCGGTATCGAGCTTCGTCGCCGCCGTTGCCGAGCACGGAATGGAGAGCGCCATGCGCACCGCGCCGGTCCCGCCGCCGGCCCGAAGGTTCATGGCCTGCACCTTCGAGGTCATCGCGCGCGATCAGCCGCACCCCTGCGCTGCCGCGCTGGCCTGGGGACGGGAAACCCTGGTGCCGCAGTTGTTCGAGGCCCTGGCTCGACAGGTGCGACTGAAGCGGGATGAGGCGCCGACTCTTTATCTCTATCTCGAAAGACACATTCATCTCGACCGCGACGAGCACGGACCGATGGCCCTGTCCATGGTACGAGAGCTGTGCGGGTCCTCGTCGCAACGGTGGGCCGAGGCTTCCGAGGCGGCGCAGCGCGCGCTCGAGGCGCGCTTGGCGCTGTGGGACGGCATTCTCGAGGCGCTGCCCAGGGCAGCCGTCAGGCAGCACTGAAGGTGAACGGGCCAGGAAAGCGACCTTCCGATTGTACGCTCGCCGCGGTCCGATCTGCGGGGGATTCCGGTGCGTGTGGTTGAATGCTCGACAGGGAGCGGTTCTTCGCGGATGGCCATTACGGCGCCTATCTCGCGCGGTTGCGGGAGGTGAAAGTCGACTACTATCTACCGACCCCAATGCCCCTCTCCGGTACAAAATCGAACTTGCCGTGGGACGCCTCGTAGAAAATCACGCCCCATTTCTTATCGCCACCACTACGGTGTTCCGTTCCGGCCGGAATGCGCATGAAATCCCCCGCTCCGAGGCGCTTCTCTCCGGCATCGTCGTTGTACAGATAAAACCCCTGGGTAACGACGATCCAGACATCGCTGGTGTGGGTGTGCCGCCCCGCATCGAATTCCGGGTCGAATTTGGTAAACGCACCGTAGGGCCCCTTGTTCTGGTCCCCCCACAGGACCACCTTGGAAACGCCTGGAGCCACTTCGGTAAATCTTGCCTCGTCTACGGACACGAACGTCGGCGCGCCTTTCGGTGGCTGTTGGCGGCTTTGGGCATCGTCTGCACTGGATGTGACCGCCGAGGCAGACGATTCTTCATAGAAGAGGGCACCCCAATTCGCGTCGCCGCTACCGCGATGCTTTGTCCCGCCCGGAATCCGTATATAGTCGCCAGGGCCGACCCGTTTCTCTCCAGCACCGTCGCTGTAGACATAGGCGCCGTGAATCACCACGATCCAGATATCCTTCGTGTACGTATGCAGCCCCGCGTCGGTGCGCGGCTCGAACTTGATCCACGCGCCATAGGATTGTTTGTCAGGGCCCTCCCACAGGACCGCCTTGGAAACGCCTGGCGCCACCTCCTTAAAGCCCGCTTCGTGTGAATGGACGAGGGTCGGCGCACTTCTCGGAAGCTGTCGCCGATCCTGCGCGGCCCCGATGCTGACTGTCAAAGCCAAGGCGGTCGCGACGCTTAAGGTCGTCAGTAATTTTCTCATATCATCCGTCGCTGAGTTGTGATTGCGTGCGCGGAGCAAAGGGTAGCCAATAACCTGGCGCCACCAGGATGGCGTTCATTTCATTTCGCCCGCCGGGGGTCTTGGCAACAGTTTCCAGAAAAGGGGGTCATTACCCTTTTCTTTGCCGCGCGCGCTCCTGATCAGCAGAGGAACGGACCCGTTTTCCTTAGTTCCCTATTATTAGCCGAGAAAACGTGATCTGTCCCTGTCTCCTATGTATCCGTCCGCCCCCTGTCAACGATGCGATGGCGACTGCTAGACTGCAATCATCAGATTTTTGTGGGGGATCGCGCGATGGACGAGACCACCAAGGATGTCGCCGACGGCGAGGCCCGGGAACTCCTCTACAAGGAGTACGTACGCCTCGCCGAGTGCTGCAACGGCTACGTCAAGGATGCGCTTTCGGACATCAAGCTGCTGGGCGGGATCGGCGCGGTGCTGGCCTGGGATCCGATTTCCCGGATGCTGGAGTTGGACGCTCGGCTGGACCAACCGGTGACACCCGTGGGCTTCACGACACTGCTCCTGGTGGTCATGTTCGTCCTGTTCTACAACCTGTTGAAGCAGTCGATCTTCTTCTTCCACCAGGCACGGATGCGCCGCTTCGAAACCCGGCTCAACGTCCTCTATCCCGGCGCCGAGCCGGTGTTCGCGTTGGCACTGGCCTGGCCGAATTGGCAACGCCGGGTGCACGATCGAATTGCCCTGCTCACCTTCGCCATCTTCTACACGATCCTGATCGCGTTTCCGACGACGCTGATGGTGCTCCAAGGCTTCGGGCGCTGGGCGATGCTCTATATCGGGCTTGCGCTGGTGCTGTCGCTGGCTCACCTCGCCAGCGTAGTGCACCTGGTCCGATGCTTGGAACGTGATGCCCGCACTCCACTCGAGTTGTAGCGAAGTCGCAGTGGGGAACGGACCACTATAGCCAAATGAGCGGTCAGCAGCTCCCCACGTGCTTGCTTTAGTTCGACAACTACAGCTGCGACATCACTCAGAGACACTGGCGGTTCATGTGGGCCCGTGGCTCGGTCGGACATCTGCATATGGGAGTCCCGGACCGTTGGCCTGCCCTGGCCGTCGGACATACGGGCAGGTGAAAGCAAAGGGTCGGTGACCTGCGAGCGAAAACGATTCGCATTCGTCACCGACCCCTTTCTGCTTCTCACAGTCCGATCTCTCGCAACATGCGCTCGAACGCAGGCGTCGCCTTGGCGACCGCCCGCTCCAAGTTCGGGTCAGGATTCAGTGTGGTCATGAACTTCGGATGCAACACCGCGAGGTGCGTCCGGCCGTCCTCCTCGTAAAGCGCCATGTGCCCGCAAGGCATCATCGCGGCTACGTGCATCCCGGCAGCAAAGATATCCTTACCGATGGGCAAATAGCAGATTTTCACGGCGGTGATCTCGCCACCCTTCAGACCGAAGCTGGAAAGAAAGATCCAGTCCTCGTTCTCAGTTGCAAAACGTTCAATGCGTGCGGCAACCTCCTCAATCGGCTTGTTGGAGTCGCGGACGATAAAATGCTCGTTCGGCTCCGCTGCCGCAGCGTGGGTGAATAGGATCAGTACTACTGAAAGGAACATGCCACTGGCGGCTTTGATCAGCATGATTGCTCTCCTCGCTGTGTTGTGGCGACAACCCGGACACGTCCGAGTGCGGCAAGGACGCATCACCGCCCTGGATTGTTCCCAGAAAAGTCCCCGAAAAGGGGGTCGATGACAAATGAGAATCATTTCCCGACTACCCGCGAAGAGGCCGGCCCCGCGCGGCGTGCCCGACCGCGCCACCGAACGCCCGCTCGACCTGCCGCTTGGATCTGTCATCTCCTAGGGGCACGGGCGAGAACATCCCCGCCTTGCGAGGGAGAGACCACGTGTGGGGAGAACGTCAGCACCGATCTCGAACCGAGCTGCCGTTCCATCGCAGGCCGCCTGTCAGGTTTGCAGAAGTTCGTCTAACCTCCGATAACGGGCGGCGCTTGTCCAGGGAGTGCGACACGATGACCTTTCATGCAGGGACCTATGACAACTTCGTGTCGACATCCAGCGTCGCACAGTCGCGGCTTTTTCCCCAGTACGCGGGCGCCCGCACGGACTTCGATATCTTGGTCGTGGGCTCCGGTATGGGTGGCGGGATTCTCGCGGACGACCTTGCGGACCGCCTGGGGTCGCAAAAGAGGATCCTGGTTCTGGAAGCCGGTTCCTGCCTGTTCCCGACCCACGTGTTCAATATCTGCCGATTTCCGAATGCCCAGGTAGCCGGTCACTTCGCATGTAAGACGTTCTGGCAGTGGGGCGACGGCGGTAGCCAGCACTACATCCATGAACAGCCACAACTGAATTTCGGTGGCCGGTCCATCTTCTGGTCGGGCTTGATCCCAACCATCCAACCCTGGGAGCTCGAGTTCTTCCCGCCGCGGGTTCGGCAGGATCTCGCGGCCGGCCTTCTGGCTCGAGCGGGCGAGAAGATGAACGAATCCGTCACCATGGGCACGACCGCCCAGGCGATAGTGAACAAGCTTCGGCAGTCTCCACTGGCTCAGGACTTCGACATACAGGAGACGCCGCGGGCGCTGCATCAGCCGTATCTCACGAGCACGGGTCAGCCCAGCGATCGCTATTTCGTGGAACCAACGGGGGTGTTCAATACGGCCGAGCTGCTGATCAATCAGGCGGGCCTGACTCCGGGGGTCAGCCACGGCGACGGGCCGGGGATGCACATCCTGTTAAATCACTACGTGGAAGACGTACGCAGTGCACCGGGCAATACGTTTGAGTTGTTGGTACGGAACACACTCGACGGCGAAATGCGGACGTTTCACGCCGGAACCGTGGTGCTGGCGGGCGGCTCGATCGAAAGTCCCAAGCTGCTGCGGCGCTCCAGCCTGTTCCACACCCTTCCGGGTCAGGTGCAAGGGCTGGTTGGTTTCGGGCTAACGGACCACCCTAGCACCGACTGGATCGCTACCTTGGCAACCAACGTCGACGACGTTCCGATCCCGAAGGACTCCCACGCGAAGATCGTGTTCTACTCGCGCGGACGGCGCGACGGCGCCAACCAGATCCTGTATCCCTTCAATGTGGAAATGAATGTCAATCACGAATACTGGCATCTGCGCGAGAACGATCCGAGCGCGAGCGCCGCGCCGATCGCTAGCACCGGCGCCTCCATCGTGGAGATCAAATTCAGCTTTGGAAATTGCCTGGACCATGGCAACGAAGTCAAACCGACGCCACCCTACGGCTACGTGCCGGAAATCGCGTTCAAGAACCTGAACTGGATGGACCATTTGGCGCAGTCGCGCTTCCCCGCACTCGCCGGCTGGCAGAAGAGCTACGAAGAAATCTTCGCCGTGTTGAACGACCTAACCTACCGGATCTTCTCTCAGTTCCAGCACTACGGAGCCCAGTCGCGCCCGGAAGATGACATCTGGTACGGCCAGAACAACAAGGACTTTGGCTACGGAACGGTTCACCACGCCGTAGGCACCCTGCGGATGCCGCACCGAGCGTGGCACCACGGGCCAATCGGGTTCCAGTCGGTGGTGGATGAAGATCTACGGGTGGTCGGAACCCAGCACTTGTACGTGTGCGATATGTCGGTGATGCCATTCAGCTCAGCGGCGAATCCAGTACGAACTCTGGCGGCACTCGCATTGCGGCTGTCGAAGCATTTCGGCTAGTTCGGCAATCGCATAGGGTCTGCCCCAGCTTCTGTGGCCTTCATTTTCTCACCAATAGGTCGACCCGATCTTTGAAGTGAGCATAATTTGCCAACGGCACCATTGCATGAGCTTCAAAATTATCCTGGAGGTACTGAAAGAAACGGCGGGTCCCGCAGGTGCGGGGATTTCCGTACTCGTCGACTGGCTCACCGACAAGCACCAGCCTCTGTCCGGTCCTGGTTTGATTCAACAATGACTCTATACCCGCATCGATGACGAGCTCTCCAGGCAGCCATGCCAGAAAGATTGTAACTTCCGGGTCGACCGTGGCGTCGGAATGCAGCAGTTGTCTCATTGGAGTAAACCGGTGGCGGAGCGTCATATCGTGACAAACGACGTCAATGCCGTAGTGTGTGGCGAGCAGGTATTCCCAGTAGCCAGTTCCGGACCCGTACGACGCGATCCGTTCTCCGCTAAAGGCGGCAACCTCGTCCAGTGCTTGCCCACAAGGCAGCGACCAGCTGAAAACCGTGGAATAAATGCTGCGCAGCGCAGTATCGTGCACCTGTCGGCGATCACCAAATTGCATCAAGGCATTGGCCCACCACTCGGCAGAGTAAAGACATGAGGGGTCATATTCATCGAAAAATCGGATCAGCGCACGCTCCACGTCGGTATTGCCATAACGAAAGTCTGTCGCGAGTTCTTTCGAAATACTTTTCGCCTCACTGATATCGTCGTACTGGTGATCTTGTTCCAACCGTTGGATCAGTTGCCGGTGCTTTGCGGACATGTTCGGCAGCAGCACCTTCCCAAGCTCGAAATGCACTCGCGGATAATCGGGGTCGAGCTCCCGCGCTTTTTTATACAGGGCTAGCGCCTGTGAGACTTCGCTTTGCGCAGCCTTGATTTCCCCCAACGTACAGAGAGCCTCCGCATTGTTCGGATCCAGCTTGGTGACCTTCGCTAAACACCGCTCCGCATCCTGCGTCAGTCCCAGTGCCCTGAATGCAAGGCCCAGGCTGTGCCATATCCCCGGATGTGCCGGACCATCTTCTATGATGCTTTTACACAGCGCTAGCGCCTCCTCCTTCCGGTTCTGTGATATCAACACGTTGACAAGGTTGATTTTTGCTTCAGCGACACCTGGCAGCAAGGTAGTCGCGGTTCGACTGGCCTGTTCCGCTTGCTGGAAGAGACCGGCATCTGCATAGAAGCTGCTCAACGCCAACCATGCTTCTCCATGCTCTGCATCCAAGTCCACTACCTTTTTAGCATGCGCCATCGCTTCGGCCGGGTTGCCGAGAGAAACATGAAGCTTACACAGAGTAAAATGCGCGTCAGTGTTCCCGGGCTCGAGTTTGATCGCTGTGCGCAGATATTCGAGTGCACGACCCGTATGCCCACACGTCAATTGAATTGCGCCGCGCATGAACCACGCCTTGCCGTTCTGCGGATCTTGTTCGCAGACCCGGGCAAACAGTTTCTCCGCGTCGATCAGTCTGCCCCGATTAGCCAAACTGAGCGCCTGATTCATTAATTTTTCGTTCCCTGTCGCACGCATTGGATCAACACCTTCGTAAAACGGAACGATGGAATTGGCAATCCCGCCCGCACTTCACGGCGACGGGATCTCCGTCCTCCACGCGCCTAATCTCATCGCTTAATTGGATGAGTCGCGTCACGGCGCGCTTGCAGTGCGCAGAAATCCCGGGAGAGCTACAGTACTTAATAGCGCCAAAGAGAGAGAGCATAGATTGCTTCGCTTCACGGGCTGCCCGTATCGGTTGTATCCCCATTCTGCCACTTGGACGCTCCCGTCAGGCTATCGTAGCCCTAGTCTGAGTGTCCGTTAAACCCGGGCAAGCCCCCCGTTCTACTGTTTTGGCGTAGGCGTCTGCCCACAACCTCGACACGAAGCAAGGTCGGCGCAGTTTGTCCCTATTGCGCGCGCCCAATCTTAGAAACGATAGTCGGGATGGTCAGGAGCGAAGTCGGCGTCGGTGAGGGGTGCGTCGAGATCGAGGTTCTCGTACCCATAGCTCTCGATGAGCTGGTCGCTCTGGTCGTAAGCTCGGATCCTGATCAGGATCCCGCTCTCAATATCCTGGTTGATGACAAATCGGTAGGCGTCATACTCCTTGGCACTCGCCTGTGGGAACGTGATCTCGACCATTTGCGTCGCCTTGCCATACACCGTTTCTTTTCCAAGAGCGGCGAACGTGAGCTCGTCGGCCTCGATTGCCTTGCGGATATTAGCCGCGACAATATTGATCAATTGCCCGATGCCTATGTCGGTCACTGGGCGAAGATTGCCCTTCATCAACTCGGGGGCGGTGGGCTCGAGATTCCGTGTTACAAAGCGGAAGAAACCGCCGCGATGAGCCCTCACCCGGTCCTCGTTCCAGCCTTGAACGTAGAGCAGTTCGCTACCCTTGTGGGGGCTCTCGATCCAGTTCAGGTACAAGCTGAACGGCTTTTTGAACTTTATGAGTATGGTTTCTTCCGCTAGGAGCTCCCCGGCAATACGTTGCTGTTTATGAAGCACCGCCGTGTAGCTGGTGATCTCGTCGTATGCGGCCTCAGTCTGCGCAATCCACTGTTCAGGATCGCGAACGTCGATTGCGCCGCCGGCTGAAGCGACGGCCGTCAGCAACACTAGCGCAACGTGAATCACTCTGCGAATACTCAAGAACGCAGTTCCGTGTATACGGTCCGGGTGTGTTGTAGCGGACTCCTCAATTTGAGGCTGTAGCTGGCCCCAATCCCACGGTAGCAACGGTAGGGCAAAAGGGTTCGGTGACAAATGGCAATAGTGGCCCCTATTCCGACTGGCTCGTCGAGAGCATTGTGCAAATTAGTTGCGGCCCGACGAGCCGGTCGGTGCCGGCGGTCGGCAACTTTCCAGGAGAGAAATGCGCCATAAACCCTTTCGCCGCGTAGCCGGCTGACAGTTGTTCCTCCCAGCCCTCGTCACCGATGACACCAAGCGGCGACCAGCCGAGGTGGTGTGGTCTGTCCCCGAATCGTTCTCGGCTGGTAACGCTTACGGCAATCTGTCCCCTTTTTCGTTATTCCCTCTGTCCGTTTTTACGCTTCTTTTATTCCAGGACGCGGAGGAATTCGACGGGAAATCCCCAGGGCGGGCTGGGCGGAGAGGGACTTAGGTTTCTTCCACTTTCCCCCTGGCGCCGCTCGCGGGCGATCGTCTACTTGATGGGGAAGCGTACGCCGCTTTTTGTGCTTCCAGCATCGACTAGTCTGGAGCCATCGTTTACAAGGAAACACGGAGGTCACCTGCGATGAATTGGGATCAGATCAAAGGAAAATGGAAACAGATGAAGGGCGAGGCCAAGCGCCAATGGGGCGATCTCACCGATGACGATCTCGACCGGGCCGAGGGCGATCGCGATAAGCTGGTAGGACGAATCCAGGAACGCTATGGAATCGCGCGCGATGAAGCTGAGCGCCAAGTCGACGACTGGTCACAACACAGGCACTGAGAGAAGAGGAAAGAGGGGTCGGCGACAATTGCGGACGCAAAGAAGTCGCTTTGTCACCGACCCCTTTAATTCACGACGTGGCCTGTGCCTTGCCTTTCATTGTTTCGGTTCGGCGGTATCCCTCCGCAGTCCACACCCTCGCCGCGGGGCCGCTCCGGCGAAACGGATACGTCACGTGAACCGAGGACCTCCACTTCCAATGCCGCCATGCGGCTTGCTTTAGCGGCGAACGCAGGAAAGGGGTCAGTACCATTTTCTCTGCCGCTGAGGCTCTCCTGGTCAGAAAAGGGTGCTGACCCCTTTTCTGGTTTCTTCCGTGTCACCGAACCTCAAGACCAGCAGCATGCGTACCCCGTTACCGACTGCCTTGTGGTTCATAGAGTCAGACGAGAAAAATGAATCTGTCCCCTTTTTCCCCGGGATACCTCTGGAAATCCAACCTTCACGGTCTGTCTCCGCCCTTTCCACCAATATCCAGCCAGGCCGGCACCCAGCAACAGCCAGGTGGACGGTTCCGGGACTGCCTGCACGGCCTGCGGTTCCGCGTAGAGAAAGTCATCCATGACCACCACATCAACACCGGCTCCATCGTCCGGACCCAAGGCGCTGTTGCCTGTGGTGATCCTCACCCGGGAGATCAGCTCATCGGTGAACTGGACGCCCAGAAAAGAAAGTCCACTATCGGCGGTCGGAGCGAAGAATGTGCCGAGCGAGCTTCCGCTCGAATCGAGATACTCGATCGAGGTTGTATCTACAAGATCCACGTCGGTGAAAACCGCCCCGAATCCGGACACCGTCGCAGCAACAGTTCCGTTGGTGCCCGGAATGAAGAAGAGCCCGTCGGTGATGTTACTGTCTACCGGCGCGAACAGGCGCTCGGGGCTGAAGGTGCTGAAGATGGTCCCGTACGTCGGATTAGTGAACAGTCCGGCCAGCCCACCCGGCGGGAACAGAGCCGGATCGGCGACAGGAGGAGCCTGCGTCAGGCCCGTTCCCGGAGTGGTGAGCTGAGCGCCGCGGCTGTCCAGGAACACGTTGAACGGTGTAGCCGGGGCTGTAGTTGTGAAGTTGTTGCCGCCCCCGTCCCAGTTGATCTCGCGACGGCCGGTGGCGAGCGGACCGGGAGCGTTACCGTTGTTGGGCTCCCCGAGCGCCGCGCGGAAGGCATCTACGCTACCCTGAATGGCGGCGGCATCGGCCCCGGAACTTGAAAAATTAATCGGAACGGCGCCGGCCGGCGTCGGCAAGATCAGGAACCCCCCGGCGAGAACGACGAGACAGGGGGAAAAGGGAATATGCATGACGGTCTCCTTCCCGAAGGTTTACGGATTGAGAGAAGAGTGACCTAGTGACCTCCTTAAACACAGAGTAGATTAGAGATTATGAGCAATAATCACCGGAAAGAGTCGGAGGTTGGACGTTCGCCTATCAGCATTGCGGTTGCTACCTCGAACTAAGAACCACTCCCGAGCCACAAGCGTAGCCCACGAATAGAAGGAAAAGAGGGGACAGAAAGAAAAGAGGGGGGCAGCTTTCGAATCGCTTGCGGTGTCCTTACCCTTTACTTCACGAGAATGGTGTACCGAGAGTGGCGCTCGGCCAGCGTGGCGATGTGGCAATTCTTTGATCCGGTGACCAGAAAAGGGGTACTCACCCCTTTTCTCGACCTTTCCCTCACCGATTATTGACTAATGATTCGGTCCCGGTTATTCGTCGGGTCGACCGCTAAGATCCTTGGAAGACATAAGCGCAGCTTGGCCCCTCGAAACTGTTCGTTGCGGCGAGCTGTCACGTACACCCAGGAGGATGCGATGGCATCGAGACCAGACAAAGCGGAAACGGGATCCTCCCCGCGCGCTCACGGCACCGGCCGTATGCACCAAGACGTACCGGTCTGGCACGACCCGTGCTGCCAAGCGGAACCCTACTGGCGCGAGGTTGCAAACGAGCTAGGCATCGACCTGGATGGCGACGGTCCGCGCCGCGTCAGCACCGGTCGCATGCACGAGAACGTGCCCGTGTGGAGTGATCCCTGTTGCTGTTGTGAGGCGGAGCCGTACTGGCGCGAAGTCGCCGTGGAACTCGGCATCGACGTGGATGGGGACGGCCGCCAGCGTCAGGATCACGTCTGACGAAGTGGCGTCGCGGCGACCATACGCGTGGACGCAGTAGCTCGACCAGCGATAGTCGGCGGGATGGCCAACCAAACCCGCCCGCACTAGCTTCGTTCCTGTCCGTCATCAGGCAGTAGGTGTACACGCGTACAAAGAACGCCTCCTTCAGCTCGCGCAGGTCACCGAAATATCGCTCGAAGTTCCCGGCCCGGCAAACACCAACGCGATTGTCCGCGGCTTGTGGAGACGTGTAGGCCCAAAAGGGCGGCAGGTATTCACTTATCGTTGCTGTTGTTGCTGCTGCCGCCGCCAGGTGGCGGGTGGGACACCCATGATGCGCCGGAAGGCGCGCGACAGCGACGCTTCCGACTCGTAGCCTACGTCGTCGGCGATTCGGTCTATGGATTTGCTGCTACTGAGCAGCTCCTGACCCGCCATCTGGATGCGCCACTTGGTGAGATACTGCATGGGCGGCATCCCGATCACGCGGGCGAACCGCTCAGACAGCGCCGACCGTGACAGGCCGATCTCCCGCCCCAGGGCCTCCACCGTCCACGGCTCACACAGCCGGGCGTGCAGCAAGGCCAGAGCACGAGAAACGTACGGATCCTTGAGGCCGGCGAGCCAACCGGTCTGTCCTTCCGGCAACCGCTCGGCATAGGCACGAATCGCTTCGATGAACAACAGCTCCGAAAGCTTCGCCAGCGTGCTGTCGGAGCCCATGCGGCCGGCAGCGATCTCGTCGGCGGCGTATCGGAACGTACTGCGCATCCATTCCGCCGAAACCCCGCAGCCGTAATCCACCTGCAATACCGCCGGAAGCGCCCGCACTACCGGGTTGTCTTCCAGCCGTTCCCCCGCCAAGAATCCGCACACGATGCGGGTCAGGGCCCCGCCCCCACCGCACTTGATTTGAAGGAGACCGCCGTCGACCGGCCGCTGCACCAGTTCGGCGCTCGGAATCGGCGGCAGCGTCAGGTCACCGCCCATCGCGTGATAATCGTTGTGAGGCAGCATGACCACTTCTCCGGCGCTCAGTGCATATTCGGCGCCATCGCTCAGCTTCAATCGCAGCTGTCCGTCGAGCACGTAGTGGTAGGGAATGACTTCCGCCGTCTCGCCGAGGAACGGCGCACAGGATTCCGGGAGGACGCGAACGCCCATGCACCAGGGATACGACAGCTCCCCGTGCAGAAAGACCCCGCCCTTCAGGCGCGTGGCTCGCAGGACTTCCGACAGCGCGTCCATCCCGTCACCCCCCAGTGCCGGCGCCTCGGACAAGAATCCGGGCGGACTGGCCATACGATTTGTGCCCCACCCGAGCCAAAGTGTCAATCGGAACGCGCGCCTATGGCGCGCACACAGCGGACTCCCACAGGAAGGAGTACAACCCATGAACGAGCAGAAACTCAACCAGTTCCTCGGCCAGGTGCTCGACGATCTGGGCGGTGCGTTCAGTATCGGCCTGGTGCGCATCGGCGGCGCGCTGGGGCTGTACAAGGCGATGCAGGAGAGCGGCCCCGTTACCGCCTCCGCGCTGGCCACGGCGACCGGCCTGTCGGAGCGCTACCTGCGCGAGTGGCTTGCGCACCACGCAGCTTCACACTACGTCGCCTACGACCCGGTTACCCAGCGCTTCGAGCTTCCCCCGGAACAGGCCGCCGTGTTCGCCGACGAGAACAGCCCGGTGTATATGACGGACGCATTCGAATGCGCCGCCGCCTACGTGGAGAACCAGCCCAAGGTCCAGGCCGCGTTCGCGACCGGCCGGGGCGTCGGCTGGGGCAATCAGTCCGGCTGTCTGTTCTGTGCAGTGGCCCGTTTCTTCCGTCCCGGCTACAGCGCCAACATCATCGACAAATGGCTGCCTTCGCTGGATGGCGTCGTCGAGAAGCTCGAGCGCGGGGCCAAGGTCGCAGACGTGGGTTGCGGTCACGGATATTCGACCGTGATGATGGCCGAGGCCTTCCCGAACTCCGAGTTCATGGGCTTCGACTTTCACGCTGCTTCGATCGACGAGGCCAGACAGCACGCACGCCAGCACACGAAGAGCAGCAACCTGCGCTTTGAGGCGGCATCGGCCAAGGCGTTTCCCGGCCATGACTACGACCTGGTGACCTGTTTCGACTGCCTGCACGACATGGGTGACCCCGTGGGCGCGGCCCGGCACATTCATCGCGCCCTGAAGTCCGACGGCACGTGGATGATCGTGGAGCCGTTTGCCCACGATGCCCTTGAGGACAACATCAATCCCGTTGGACGGCTCTATTACGCTGCCTCCACCCTCGTCTGCGTGCCGGCATCACTGGACCAGGAGGTGGGGACGGCGTTGGGTGCCCAGGCTGGCGAAGGGAGGCTGCGCAACGTCGCGCTGGCAGGCGGCTTCCAGCGCTTACGGCGTGCAGCCGAGACACCGTTCAACCTCATCCTTGAAGCCCGGCATTGAGGAAAAAGGAGGAAAAGGGGTCGGTGACAAATGGGAGTCATTCCCCGGCTACCCGCGAAGGCCGGCTCGTGCGGCGTGCGCGACCGCGCGACCTGCAGATGATTCTCAGTTGTCACCAACCCCTTTAGTTCTCACAAATCCCGCCGGTGTGCCTCGTGCGCAGGGATGGGGCAAGGGTGGGCAGCGCCTGTTTCGTGTCTATGTTAGGGATGCATAGGAGTCTGCATTCGGAGTACGGCATGGATATCGCGCCCAAGGACTATCCTACGGAGCTGCTGGCTGCACCCGGGGGGCCTTGCCTGTCCCTTTATCAGCCTACCCACCGCCACTTCCCCGACAACCGGCAAGATCCGATCCGGTTTCGCAATCTGGTCAAAGAGCTGGCCCAATCCGTCCGGCAGCGCGCGCCGCAGCAGACGGCCGAGCTGCTCGAGCCCTTGGAAGCGCTGGCCGCCGACCGGGAGTTCTGGAACTGCACCCTCGATGGCCTGGCGGTGCTGCGCTCCTATGGGTTCTTCCGAGTGTTTCGGTTGCAGCGGTCGGTTCCGGAACGGGCGGTGGTGGCAGACAGCTTCCATACTAAGCCCCTAATGCGAATCTGGCAGTCCGCCGACCGGTTCCAGGTCCTTGCCCTGAGCAGGAGCGAGATCAAGCTCTACGAGGGCAATCGCGATGCCCTCGATGTGGCGGAGCTGGATCCGCGCGTGCCCTCCACCGTCACCGACGCCCTGGGAGAGGAGCTCACGGAACCTTCCCTCACCGCTTCGGCCCGCCGCGGCGGCGTGGGAGGCGAGATCTTCCACGGCCATGGCTCCAAGGATGCGGAGGTGGATCGGGACGCCGAGCGCTTCTTCCGCATCATCGATGCCGCCGTGCTGGAGCATCACTCCCGATCCTCGGGCCTGCCGCTGCTGCTGGCCGCTCTGCCCGAGCATCAGGGCCTGTTCCGGCAGATGACCCGCAACCCTTTTCTGTTGCCCGACGGCATCGACCTCAATCCCGATGCGGTGTCCATCGACGGGCTGCGAGAGCGCGCCTGGAGCGCGGTCGAGCCCCATTTCCTGGCACGCCTTGCGCGGCTGGTGGATGCCTTTCAGAAGGCGCAGGCCAAGGGATTCGGGGCCGATGACCTGGACACCATCGCAGAGGCTGCGGCGATGGGACGGGTCAAAACGCTGCTGCTCGACGCCGATCGGGTGGTTCCCGGCCGGATCGACGGCGAGACCGGCCGCACGGAGGCTGGCGAGCTGGAGCGGCCGGACGTGGACGACTTGCTCGACGACCTCGGCGAGATCGTGCTCGGCAAGAGCGGCGAGGTGGTGGTCGTACCGGGCGAGCGCATGCCCACGCAAACCGGAGCGGCCGCGGTCTTTCGCTACTGACGACTGGAATCACCAGGAGAACCAAGCGATGCTCGTACAGCTCAACACCGACCGCCATGTGGAAGGACGCGAAGCCCTGGCGCAGGAGATCGAGGCCACATTGTCCGAGGCCCTGGACCGCTTCAGCGACCGCATCACCCGCGTCGAGGTCCATCTGAGCGACGTCAACAGCCACAAAGGCGGCGACGCCGACAAACGTTGCGTGCTGGAGGCGCGGCCCAAGGGACGAGAGCCCATCTCCGCCAGCCATCAGGCGCCGAGCGTCGATCTCGCCATGAGCGGGGCGACCGAGAAGCTGAAGCGGGCCCTCGACAGCACCTTCGGCAAGCTCGACCAGCGATAGGCGCGCGAAAGCGGGGGCCGACCACGTTGTCGTGGCCACGACTTCCGGAAAGGCGGGAAAAGGGTCGGTGACAAGAGCGCAAGCGCTTCGCACTAGTCACCAACCCATTTGGTCTAGCCAAGGCGAAAACGGGTCGAGGGGCGAAACGGATCGGTGACAACTGAGAGTGCAAAGCTCGTGCGGCGTGCGCGACCGCGCGACCCGCAAATGATTCTCAGTTGTCACCGACCCCTTCAGTTGCGCCGCTTTCTTTGTGGCGGGAAGCCGCCCGGCGAGTGTAGTGCCCGGCGCCGCACTTGGTTCGGCGCCCCCGCTATTTCAGAAATCGGCCAGTGGATACCTCCCCTGAGGCGCGCACGCAGCGACAGATGCCAGACTTCACTGATAATGTGCTGCCCTCCGGACACCGAATTGCGCGGCAAAGGTCCCTCGGATGGTTTCCCTCTGGATAAGAACTTGCTACCAAGAAACAGTCGCAAGTTGCTCGGCCGGCGCGATCGATCACCACGGCGCCCGTGGTCGCAATGTTTCCGATCATCGGGCACTGCGAAAGCTGACATAGACCCTCCAACCTGGCGCGGAACCCTTGGCCCGAGTCCACGCTGAGGTACTCCAGGCATTCCTGCCGGGGCTTGCCATCGGGTCCAAGTGGAAACGATAAACACCTCAGGCGCCCGCTAACCTCCTTATTAGGGCAAAGCGCTGATGAACGGAGCGCGCCGATCTGCGCCAGCGCGGGTGCGCTCGCCTGTACTGCTCGCAGGGCCTGGCACGTACAGTTGGCGAATACATCGTCTTCCGAAATCGGATCGCCGTCTCCCGGATCCTCGTAGCCGACCGGCCCTGACGGCGTCTCGATCGCTGGACATTGCCGGAAATCGTCATCCAGCAGCCCCACCACTCCGCTCGTGACGGTGTAGCTCACGGAAGCCGCGGCGTAGGGACCCGTGAGCCACAACGTGAACGCGACGAAGGGACTGAGGGCTTGCCCCGATGTGCGGGCCGCCGCGCCTATCGTCCCGGCACCGCCAATCGTCTCCCGGGCGGTTAGGAGCAGAACGGCGTCCACAGACTCCTTGAGCCGCATGGCATCTTTCGGCTCGATGCTGCCATCTTCTTCAGAAACTGGCCCGTATAGATCGGCATTTTCGATTCTCACGACACGATCCGAATTTTCCAAAAAGACCCAGACCTCTGATGTCTCGCTGTCCCGTCTTTCGACCATCATGCCAGCGGCCCTGTCTGCAGGGATGCCTGCTCTTCCTTCTGAATCGACGAGCCAGCACGTCGTCCCCGAGGTACTGCAACCCGCCGCTGTCATTGCCTTTCTTATCTGGGTGTTCCGATCGGTAGCCTTCTGGCTGGCAGTTCCGCTCTGGTCGGCGTCATCGTCCTTTGCAGCCGGTCTCTCATCCTCGTCGCTTGGGTCCGACAGCGGACTGACGCAGTCATCCATCTTGAACTGATCAAGGCATTGGTCAAGAGCCGAGTGAAACAGGCGGTTGAACGAAAGAATCGGTCCGGCGACCGGGCTCGCGCCGCCGTTTCTGCAGCCGACACCGAAGGCCAAGGCCCCGAAGGTCTGCGGATCGGTGAACTTTGCATCATCTGCCAGAAGGAAAAGCTCTCCCGCGTCGGTGGGAAGACCTCCGCACCCTCCTATCCTCGCGACAACGGACGATCTCGCTAAGAATGCCAACTCATCCACGGCGGCTTCGATGCCGGTCCCTCGGAGCTGCGCAAAGGCGGAGGCATATGCAGAGCCGGCCCGTGCAAGCCGCTGCATAGCCGCATGCAGTTGCTGTCTGCCGATCGCTTGATCGCACACCGAGCGAGCTAAAGCCTTTAGCGCTGTCAAGAGCCTTGTCCCGCGTTTGGAGTCAGCTCCGATGGCGATCTGCATAACCAGAACACTGGGAAACTGTGCGCTCGCAATCTGGGTCTTGCGGCAAAGCAGCGACCGTTCATCCACCGTGATTACGAGCAGCGGCGGGGACTGAAGCTGAGATCGAAGCCGTTCGGACACGATGGAATACAGCGCGGGGTCTTTCCAAGCCAGGGAATCCGAAAACCTGATCGGGGCGCCGCCATGGCTGCCTTGGACGACGACGCTGAGTATGAGGGCTCCAATGCCGTGGCGAATAAACATGAGCAGACCTCCCGTTCACT
>Ga0209347_1003614_pt1 | contig 17607 bp, 9 predicted proteins | sample AutmiccommuBRH23_FD_187382 | JGI IMG/M metagenome (GOLD analysis project Ga0209347, IMG submission 187382) | Deep subsurface microbial communities from Mt. Terri, Switzerland - Autotrophic microbial communities BRH/23 (SPAdes) (version 2) | ecosystem: Environmental > Aquatic > Deep subsurface >...
ACAACCGCCAGTCAATGGTAACAAGGTAGCTATTCATAATCAGCACAAGAGCAGCACCGATGGAGTGCGAAGAGTTCCATATGGAGAACTTAACCCCCCTTTCGCTGGGTGAAAACCAGTTGGCTATGGATTTTGCACAGGGCGGGAATCCCATCCCCTGGAACCAGCCGTTCAACATCCAGAACACACCAAATGCCACCACACCGCTACTTAACCCGAAGAAAATACTCATGAGGGCTGACATGATCAGCCCGGTTCCCATGAACCATCTCGGATTGGTGTTGTCTCCCAGGAAGCCATTTAAAAACTTTGACAACCCATATAATAGGCCGTGCAGCGTGAGAAAGAGACCCAGCTCTGTCTTGGATATTCCCAGATCGGCTTCCATTGCCGGCATGGCAATGGAAATATTCTTTCTTACAAAATAAAAAAGGGAATATCCAATGACCGTTGTATACATGATACGATTTCGCCAATAACGATAAACTCTTTTCTGTTCATCATTATCGTAGTTTATTGGATCAATTTCAGGGGAAGGTTTATATAAGGATATCAGCTTGGAAAGCATAACAATAATCTTTTATTAAACAAATAGGGGGACTGAGTTCAATAATGAATCAACAACAGGGACGTTGGCATCGTTGTGGGTACGCGTGAGCCTGGTAATTTCACTCACAATCTGCTTTGCCTCATAACCGGCATGATCGGGAGCTAAGTCAACAGGTTGATTTACATTAATAATTGAAGACATTGTGTTTTTTTAAGTGTATTGCGTTTGGTAAAAACTGACAGATCTGCATAAAATTTCAACAGTTCCGGGGACAAATATAGGTCATATATCCTAAATACGAAAGGTTTCGAAATATAAATCTTTCATTTATTTATACTTTTCAATCGAATAGGTAGGTTTCCCAATCCTTATATCAGATTTGGCTACGCCGATTTTCAATTCTGTGCATCAGAACTTCAGATTTGCTGATGGCTTCTTTCAGATTTGCAGTTACCATGGGCACCCTTGCCAGTCGCTAATGTTTCCTATCAACTCGGCACATAAAGGAACTTGCATCCTGCCAGATTAATACCATGCCCGACATACAAAAATGAAAGCGGCAATTAAGCCGCTTTTTTCATTCATTCATTTCATTACTCCACTCTTTATAGGGTTTTATCGAGAGAAAAGAGTTGTAATATCTCACATTACCCGTCACCTCCGACCCGAGCCAGTCAGGTTTCTCAAATGTTTCATCCTCGCTTTCCAGCTCCACTTCAGCAATCAGCAATCCTTCATTTTCACCGTAAAACTCATCCACTTCAAAAGTATGTTTACCTGCCTGAACAAGATAGCGCGTTTTATCAATCACGGCATCTTCACACAGCAGAAGCATCTCTTCAGCATCTGCCACAGGTATCTCATATTCCCACTCATGCCGCTTTAACATCCCCTCCACCTCTGCACTTTTAATGGTGATATAAGCACTATCTCCCTTAGTACGTATACGAATAACACTAAGACCTGAAATGGAGAGGTAACCTTGCCTGATGATATAACTCCTGAAAGCATGTGATTTGTAATCTCCGTTTACCAGAAATTTACGTTCAATTTCATATCCCATATGTGATTGGTTTAATTACTTATAACAAACGAAAAGAGAAAGAGTTGAAATTTCAAAATAGGATAAAATAAATAACTATGTTTTTAAATCTGCGTAATCACTACGAAAAAATAAAAACATAGTTAAGATTTTGATTGGATTAAATAAAAATCAATGCGCGTAATTCTATTCTTTATTCAATGAATCTGAAACAAAAATAATAAATTCATTTAAATTAATAAAATATTTTACCCTGCATCGCCTATTAATCGAGGAATTTTTCCACACAAAAAAATAATTTAACTTTCCATGAATTATGTATACCTTTAAATTCTCAAATTAAAAAATCAAGTACAATGAAAAGGTACATACAGACAACATTACTACTGACCGGATTTTTATTCCTGTCGCTGCAGTTGTTTTCACAACTCTCTCTTCCTGCCATTTTCACTGATAACATGGTTCTTCAGCAAAAAACAGATGCTCCGATATGGGGTAAAGCCCTACCCAACAGCACTGTGAAGATTGTACCCTCATGGAACAGGAAGGAGTACAGTGCACAGGCTGATGCCACAGGCAAATGGAAAACAACCATTGCCACCCCGACAGCCGGTGGGCCCTATCAGATCAAGGTTTCTGCGACCAACAGTATCACGCTCAACAATGTGATGATTGGTGAAGTGTGGATCTGCTCAGGTCAGTCGAACATGGAGATGCCATTGTCAGGATGGGGAAAAATAAACAATTATGAAAAAGAGATTGCTGCAGCTGATTATCCTAATATCCGCCTGCTGCAGGTTGAAAAAGCGACAAGCAGCTATCCTTTGGATGATGTGAACATATCTTCAGGCGGATGGCAGGATTGTTCTCCCGCCACCATCACCAATTTCTCAGCCACAGCTTTTTTTTTCGGACGTGATCTATACCAAAGTATGGGTATCCCCATCGGGCTGATTCATACATCCTGGGGTGGTACGCTTGCTGAAGCATGGACAAGCAGAGAGGCACTGATGATGATGCCCGATTTTAGGCAGAGAGCAGAGGAATTTGCGCAGCTGCCACGGGATAAGGAGCAGCAGAAAGATTTTTTTCGGAAGAAATCTGAGGAGTGGAACGATGACGTGACCAGCAGAGACTTCGGCTTCAAGAACAACGAAGCAGTTGCAGCGAAAGCTTCTTTTCCCGACGACGACTGGGTGAGTGTTTCCCTGCCCGGTCAATGGGAAAACAACGGCCTTCCGGAGTTTGACGGTTTCGCATGGTTCAGAAAGATGATTGATATCCCGGAAAACTGGGAAGGGAATGATCTGACACTCTCACTGGGTGCTGTGGACGATAGTGAGGTGACCTGGTTCAACGGAGAAATCATCGGCAGCACCGATGGTGCCGGCACACCGAGGAAATATCTGATTCCTGCCGAAAAGGTGAAGAAAGGAAATGCTGTCATTGCTGTAAGGGTCTTAGATACAGGTGGTTTAGGAGGATTTGCAGGAAAAGAGACTGACCTCTACATCGCACCTGTGGGCAAAGAGACCTTGCGAGAGAATCTGACTGAGGGATGGAAATTCAAGACTTCAGTGAACCTGAATGATGTGGGTCCGCAGCCACAGAATAATTTGAACAGTCCTCATAACCCCTCCACGCTCTATAATGCGATGATCGCCCCAGTCGTACCTTACGCCATCAAAGGAGCCATCTGGTATCAGGGTGAGAGCAACGCCGGCAGGGCTTACCAGTACAGGACGCTCTTCCCGCTGATGATCAACGACTGGAGAACAAAGTGGGGATACGGGTTCCCTTTCTATTTCGTACAGCTGGCCAACTTTATGCAGCAAAAAGAGGAACCGGGAGAATCAAGCTGGGCCGAACTGCGTGAAGCACAGATGCAAACACTCCACTTGGAGAAGACAGGTATGGCAGTGATCATCGATATCGGCGACGCCGTCGATATCCATCCGAAAAACAAACAGGATGTGGGTAAACGACTGGCCCTTCTGGCCAGAGATCACACCTATGGGGAAAAGATAGTGGCGGAGGGACCGCGCTACGATTCCTACCAGATCGAGGATGGCTGCATCCGTCTCTTTTTCAAACCTTCATCAAGCCGACCGGCCATCAAAGGAGAGAGGGGGTTGAAAGGGTTCGCCATTGCCGGTCCAGATAAAAAGTTCGTCTGGGCCGATGCCGTGATCGAGGATGGTCAGGTGGTAGTCAGCTCACCCGATGTTCCCTTCCCAATAGCCGTTCGCTACGCCTGGGCTGACAACCCTGTCTGTAACCTGTTCAATGAAGCAGGACTTCCCGCCTCTCCTTTCAGAACAGATGACTGGGCGGGGGTAACGATTCATAACAAGTGAATAATATTCGATCGATGAAAAATAAAAATATTTTCTTCTGCATTTTATGCTTTCTCTCATTCTCATTATCGGCACAGCAGGTGACGATCACGGTAGAGACAGAGAGCAGTGCCGTTGTCTTGCAAACGGACAATCACAAACGACTCAAAATTATCTATACGGGAAGAACCCTGAAAGAGAAGAGTGAGTATGCCGAATCAGGGAAGATGTTTAACCTGCGGTCGGAGGGAGCGGCATCGAACAACAATGCATACGCCGTTGCCGGGATAGACAACAATTTCACGGAGCCGGCCATCGCCGTGATTCATACAGACGGCAACAACTCGCTGGACCTGCTGTATGAAAGTCATACAACCTCTGTGACAGCAGATGGAGCCATACTCACCACCGTCACACTCCGGGATCCGGTATATCCTTTTTTTGTGGATCTGTTTTACAAAACCTGGAGAAAAGAAGATGTGATTGAACAATGGACCTCCCTCCGCCATACGGAAAAGGGAGATGTGATCCTCAACAAGTACGCATCAGCGAACTTATATCTAAACAACAAAGATTATTTCCTGACCAGCTATAATGGCTCATGGGCCAGAGAGATGCAGCCGGTAGAGACTCCTTTGCGTCAGGGCATGCATACAATAGAAAGCCGCCTGGGTACGAGGGAGAACCTGCTCACCTCCCCCAACTTTATGTTATCGCTCGATGGTGAAGCCACGGAGACTTCCGGTACCGTGATGATGGGACAGATAGCCTGGAACGGAAATTTCTCTCTGCAATTTGAAACGGATGTGTACAGGAACCTGCATATTGTTGCGGGGATCAATCCCTACCAGTCGGCCTATCGCCTGAAACCCGACACTCCCTTTGAGACACCCCGTTTCATCTATACCATCTCCTACGAGGGTAAAGGGAGGGGCAGCCGTAACCTGCAGGGCTGGTTGCGCGACCACACTCTTCTGGATGGGCACGGTGACCGCCTCACACTGCTGAATAACTGGGAGGCCACCTATTTCGATTTTGACCAGGAGAAGCTGGTAAGCCTCTTTTCAGGTGCAGAGGAGCTGGGAGTAGATATGTTCCTTCTGGACGATGGGTGGTTCGCAAATAAGTATCCCCGGAACAACGACAAGGCAGGCCTGGGCGACTGGGAGGTGAACAGGAGTAAGCTTCCCGACGGCATTCCCTACCTTGTGCGTGAAGCCGAAAAAGCAGGGGTTAAGTTTGGCATATGGATTGAACCGGAGATGGTCAATCCGAAGAGTGAGCTTTACGAAAATCATCCCGACTGGGTCATCCGTCAGGATGAACGGCCGGAGATCTATTTCAGAAGTCAGCTGGTGCTTGACCTAACCAACCCGGAGGTGCAGGATTTCGTTTTTAATGTGGTGGACAAGCTGTTCACGGAGAACCCTACGCTGGCATTTATCAAATGGGACTGCAATGCACCGATCTTTAACGGACATTCAAAATACCTGGAACGGGAAAAAATTCCTCAGTCACATCTCTACGTTGAATATACCAAAGGTTTGGACAATGTCCTGCAGCGGATGAGGGAGAAATACCCCACGGTGCCGATGATGCTCTGCTCCGGTGGAGGGGGACGATCGGACTACAGTCTTTTGCAGTATTTCACCGAATTCTGGCTGAGCGACAACACCGATCCGCTGGAGAGGGTGTTTATGCAGTGGGATTATTCATACTTCTATCCCGCCATCACGATGTGCAACCACGTTACCGACTGGAGCGATAAATCGCTCAAATACCGGATCGATGTAGCCTCCATGGGTAAGCTCGGTTTTGATATACGAGCCAACGAGCTGAGTGAGAAAGATATGCAATTCAGTCAGCAGGCCATCCGGAACTACAATGATTTCAAGGATGTTGTATGGCATGGAGAGATGTACCGCCTGGCAAGCCCGTACGAGAACGATATTGCGTCGCTGATGTATATCAACAATGACAAAACCGAAGGTGTAATCTTCAATTATCTCTCCAACTGGAGATATCTGGCACAGCCCTCTCTCCGTCCGGTTAAACTGCAGGGACTGGACAAAAACAAGAGGTACCACCTGACGGAGATCAATCTCTACGAAGGTACGCATACACTCATTGACAACCAAAAGGTCTACACCGGTGAATTCCTGACGAACGTGGGATTCAATCCGTTGGTAAACAGCAGAAGGAGCAGTGTGGTATTGAAAATAGAGGCAGCTGATCAGAGGTGAAAATTACCGGTACTGACTATCAAAAACCGCTAAAGGAGTAGGGAAGGTCCTCTTTCCCTGTTCCTCTTTTCTTGTTGGGCTCCGCACTCATCCGGTATTCAATCTCTGCACCTTTCATCAACGCTTCATGTGTCAGGTAATTCTTTGTGAACCTCTTACCATTCAGCTTCATCTCTTTAATGTAACGGTTCTCCTGCGAGTTATCCACAGATCTGACCTTCAACGTCTCACCATTCTCAAGCGTTATCTCAACCGACTCGAACAGGGGTGATCCCAGGATATATTCGTTGCTTCCCGGGCATACCGGGTAAAAACCGAGTGCCGAAAAGACATACCATGCAGAGGTCTGTCCGTTGTCTTCATCGCCGCAATAACCGTCGGGGGTGGCAGCATAGAGCTTCTCCATGATCTCCCGTGTCCAGTATTGCGTCTTCCAGGGCTCACCGCCGTAGTTGTAGAGGTAGACCATATGCTGTATAGGCTGGTTGCCGTGTGCGTACTGCCCCATGTCCATCACCTGCATCTCCCGCATCTCATGGATCATTGAGCGACTCTTTAACCCCTCCGTACCGGGAATGATAAATACCGAGTCGAGCATATTGATAAACTCCTTCCGTCCTCCCATCAGATCCATCAGACCCTGAGGATCATGGAAGACTGACCAGGAGTAGTGCCAGCTGTTCCCCTCGGTAAAGTCACGGCTCCAGGCTGCCGGGTCAAAGTCATCGGAGAAACTGCCGTCATCGGCACGTCCGGCCATCAGCCTGTGCTTAGGGTTATAGAGATTTCTGTAATTCATTGCCCGCTCACCATATATGGCAATCTCCTCCTGCGGCTTACCCAGCGCTTGTCCCAGCCGGTAGATGGTCCAGTCGTTGTAGGCATACTCCAGCGTCCTGGCTACATTCTGACTGATCCCCACATTGTTGGGTATATACCCATATTGGTTGTACTGCTCGTAACCTGTTCTTCCAGTAGCTGCCACCGTGGGATGCACGCTGTTTGCACCATGCTTCAACGCTTCCCAGAGCGTCTCTATATCATAACCCCGCAACCCTTTGAGATAAGCATCGGCTACTACTGAGGCTGAGTTGTTACCCACCATGATATTGCGGTGTCCCGGGCTGGCCCACTCGGGCAGGAAGCCACTCTCCTTGTAGGCATTGACCAGTCCCTCCTGCATCTTCTCATTCTCTGACGGATAGACCAGGTTGAGGAAGGGGAAGAGACTGCGGAAGGTATCCCAGAAGCCGGTATCGGTGAACATATGTCCCGGGAGCACCTCACCGTTATAGGGACTGTAGTGCACTACGTTGCCAGCCGCATCGATCTCGGAGAGGTTACGTGGAAAGAGCACCGTGCGGTAGAGGTTGGAGTAGAAGGTCCTGAGGTTGTCGATATTGTCATCCTTCACCCTTATTCTTCCAAGCACCTCGTTCCAGCGTGCTTCACCCTTCTCGCTGATGGTTTCGAAGGCATCATCACCCAGCTCCCGCAAGTTCAGCATTGCCTGCTCCTCACTGATAAAAGAGGATGCCACGCTGGCGTGCACCTGCTCCTTGCGCGATGTGGCAAAGCCGATGATTGCTCCGGCATGGTTACCGTTGAAGACTGTCTCCTTTTCAGTGATCACTCCATCCTTCACCACCGCGTGATAGGTGAAGGGTTTATCGAAACGGATCACGAACCAGTTCCTGAAATTGTCGGGGACACCCCCACTGTTGCGGGTTGTATATCCCACAATCTTTTGCTCTTCGGGGATAATCTTTACATAAGATCCCCTGTCGAACGCGTCAATCACAACAAAGGCATCCTCACTTTCCGGAAAGGTGAAGCGGAACATGGCTGCACGTTCTGTCGGGGTAATCTCCGTCGTCACATCGTGATCGGAGAGGTAGACCCTGTAATAATAGGGTTTGGCCACCTCCGCCTTGTGAGAGAACCAGCTGGCACGCTCCTCCTCGTCGAAGAGAGGTTTACCGGTAAGCGGCATCAGCGAGAACTGTCCATAGTCGTTCATCCAGGGACTGGGCTGGTGTGTCTGTTTAAACCCCCTGATCTTATCGGCGCCATAAGTATACATCCAGCCGTCGCCCATCTTTCCTGTCTGGGGCGACCAGAAGTTCATCCCCCAGGGAAGGGCGATGGCTGGATAGGTATTGCCTGTGGAGAGTTCATACTTGGACTGGGTGCCAACCAGCGTACTTACATAATCAACGGGATTTTGAAGCTGTGCATGGAGAGTGATCATCATCCCCATAAAAAAGAATAAAATTGAAAGCGTTATTTTCTTCATAAGACATTTATAATTGATATAACTGAAGCTTCTGTCACGATCTGGCTTACGGTATACGATTAGCAAAGTCAATTGCGTAAGTTCAGTAATTTATTTATTGAGAGAGGTGGTTGTTTAATTCATATGATCTGTCTGCCGGAGCCTGATCACCTGTTCCATTCATAGCGGGCAAGCACGGCATACTCAGCAGCAAAAGTAAAGCTAAACATCCCCTCGGTATTATTTTTATCTTCCTCCTCATCCCATCCTTTTAGCAGATTGGTGGGCAGCGTCCCTTTATAGAGAAAATGGTTATATCCGTAATCGAGGTTCTGCTGGAAGGTGGCGATATAATCGGCAACATGATTATAGACGGGATATAAATCCACATAACCACGCATCATCACTCCGTTGAACCAGTTCCTGAAACCATCGATGTTATAGCTGTAATAGTCCGGCAGCTCTGCCCCTTTCCCGGCAAAATAGGAGAAGCTGGCGTGCGACAGAGCAGCACCCTCATCTGCATACCTCTTATCGCCGGTAGCCCTGTAGAGGTCTGCCGCTCCCGACAGCATGGTGCCGCTGTTGTAGGTATAAGGAGAGCCCACCCTGTCGACGCAGGTGATCCCTTTGCGGTAATCTACTCCATCAATCCGCTCTGTTTCGGGTTTTCCGGGATTACATCCACCCATCATATCTGCGTAGACTCCATCTTCACGAAGAAGGTTTCTTTTTTGCCAGTCGTATATCTTTTTCGCGAACGAGAGATAATAGTCACTCTTCTTCATCTCTTCACGCTTGCGTGTCCTCTTGTCCTCCGTATCAATGAAAAGGTGCGTCACCTTCTCATCCCTCTCTTTGTATATCTCATGAAGCCATACAAGGGGACTCACCATCGGCCCGTTGCTGCAGGAGTGTTTAGATACATAGCCCGGTCCCCAGGTGATTCCTCCGCGTTCCTCTCCATTCTCATCAATGGTACAGTCCCACCCGTCGAGCACATATTCAGTGAGGTACTCCGCTTTTTCGAGAAGGATTGTTTCACCTGTCAGCTTGTAGGCCTCGAGGAACTCACGTACCAGCCACATCTGATCGTCATAGACGTTCTCTACACCGGCAACCTTCGCTTCTCCTTTTGCTGCAGCACGATGGACCCCATAGACACTCCACTCCCTCGTCCCCGTGTAGGAGGTCAGGGTGAAGGTACCGAGATAGTAATCGGCATTTTCGTACAGATCGAGCAGACGGTCGCTATAACGACTAAAATGCTGCTCATAGAGTGAGGCATCACCCAGCTCCTTCTCTGTCTTAAGGGCATGCAGAACGGCATTCACCGCCTCGATGGCACTAGTGTACATCCATATGCTCCCCTTTTCGTCAGATCTTATCCCGGTATAAGGGTTGAAATATCGGGCCATACCATCCTCCGTGAAATGGGTTACAAAGCTGTTGTCGGTAATCTCCATAGCACGAACCAAATTTTGTTCCGCGAGATTTGTGCTGCCCTTGTCTGTTTTCTTACTCTCCGATGGATCTGTTCCGGCACAGGCTATTGTTGACAACCCCAGAAGCCCTCCCAGAATAAGTGTCTTTATTCGTCTCATGTTGTTTATATTTATTCGTTGGTTTAAAACTAAAACGGTCATCATCACTGATCAAACCGGTGTTGGTTGCTTCCTTCAGACCATCAGTCTGAAGGGTGAGAGAGGCCAAAGTTACATATTAATATTGTAAAATCATAGGAAGGAGAACGCTGCACGGAAGAACACCACTGATAACTGTAAGGATCTTCAACGTTGTTATTTCTTCAACTTTCACAAGCGTTACGATTACAACTGAGCGGGGATAGAGGCGAAAGTAAGGTCATTTAATGTTTTCAATCGTACCAAGACATGGTACAAAGAGAGGTTGTTACAAAAAAATAAAATATCTTTGTGAAATTAAGCATTTAAAGTGATTGAGTGACTTCCCCTGGAAACCCAACTCTTGTACTCCCGTAAATTCAGTAAAATTTCAATCAATTATCATACAGTATGAATCAAATAAGAAGGTACCTGTTCATTCTATTATCGTTTGCCATCCTCTCCACCCCACTCCGGGCACAGGATGAATGGGATAGAGCATGGAACGATGTGACGATCACCCAGATCAACAGAGAAGAAGCACATACCCTTGCCATCCCTTTTGCCACGGAGGAGGATGTGCGCAACAAACGCATGGAGCTGTCGCCCTACTACCTGTCACTGAACGGAACCTGGAAATTCAGGTGGACCGGTAACCCGGAGACAAAACCGGAAGGTTTTCAGGAGAACAGCTTCAATACAAGTGATTGGGATGATATCACGGTCCCCTCCGTTTGGCAGCTCTATGGTATCAAGCACGGCAAAGCGTGGGATCAGCCTCTCTACGTAAACACTCGCTATCCCTTCACCTATGATGCAGATTATAATGTGATGGCCGACCGTCCTGATGAGTGGACCTATAACAATGAGATGAAGAACCCGATAGGCAGTTACAAGAGAGCGTTCACGCTTCCCGCGGAATGGAAAGGACGGGATGTTTTTGTCCGCTTCAACGGTGCCGGCCCCGGCTATTACCTCTGGGTGAACGGTAAGCAGGTAGGCTACTCAGAAGACTCCTATCTACCCTCCGAATTTAATATCACCCCCTATGTGAAACCGGGTAAGAACACTATCTCTGTGCAGATCTATCGTTTCACCAGCGGCTCCTTCCTCGAGTGTCAGGATTACTGGCGCTTCAGTGGCATCAGCCGCGATGTCTTTCTCTGGTCGGCACCCAAAACGCAGATCCGTGATTATTTCTTCCGCAGTGACCTGGATGATCAGTACAGGGATGCCAAAGTAACAGTCGATATTGAGCTGACAGGAGAAAAACTTAAGTCAGGCAGACTAACAGCTAAGATAATCGACACAAATCAACAAGTGGTGGCAGAGAAAGAGCTGAACAACCCACAATCAGGGGTGAACACCATTGAGATGGATGTGACCAACCCTGATAAATGGAGTGCTGAGACACCCCATCTATATGATCTGATCGTGACCCTGGATGAGGGAAAGAGCAGACTCGACATCAGAGGAGGCAGGATGGGCTTCAAGGAGGTAGGCATCGGCAGCAGAGGTGAGCTGCTGATCAATGGCCGTCGCATGATCTTCCATGGTGTCAACAGGCACGATCACAGCGAGATCGGTGGAAGGACCCTCACCAGGGAGGAGATGGAGAACGATGTGAAAACAATGAAGCTGTTAAACATCAACGCTGTACGCACCTCTCACTATCCCAATAATCCCTACTTCTACGAGCTCTGCAACAAATATGGTCTCTATGTGCTGGCCGAAGCCAATGTAGAGACACACGGTAATATGGGACTCTCCGGCGTGGAGCTGTTCCGCAGACCTATGGTTGAACGTAGTCATACTCATGTGAAGTGGATGCGCAACAATGTATCTATCTTCATGTGGTCTTACGGCAATGAGTCGGGTGGAGGGAACAACTTTGAACATGTGGAGAAAGCGATCAAAGCGCTGGACAAGACCCGTCTTACCCACTACGAGGGAAACAGCCAGTGGAGTGATGTGAGCAGTTCGATGTACGGCAGCTACGACCGTATCAGGCAGATCGGCGAGGCCCGCCTGAAGGAGCGTAACCCCCGTCCACATATCCAGTGCGAGAACAGCCATGCCATGGGTAATGCGATGGGAAATGTGCGGGAGATGTTCGATCTCTATGAGAAATACCCATCGCTGACGGGTGAGTTTATCTGGGACTGGAAAGACCAGAGCCTTAAGATGCCTGTGCCGGGGAAGAACAACGAATATTTCTGGGCTTACGGTGGTGATTTCGATGATCACCCCAATGATGGCACCTTCTGTACCAATGGGCTGATCTTCGCCGATTACACCCTCTCGGCAAAATCATACAATACGAAGAAGATCTATCAGCCGGTCGATTTTTCAATGAAAGAGGATGGAACAACCTTCCTCTTGAAAAGTAAGCTGGCTTTTAAGACCACGGATGATCTCGATATCCACTACACTCTGCTGGAGGATGGCAAAATGATCAAAACAGACAGGCTCGATGTAGTGCTGTCACCGGGTGAAACAGCGGAGGTGGTGATCGATGCTTTGGAGCTGATGGCCAAAAAGGAGGCGGACTTTTTTATCCGTTTCAATGTTTCTCAGAAAGAGGCTACCTGGTGGGCAGAAGCAGGCTACGAGGTAGCCTCGGAACAGATCCATCTGCAGGAGGCGGTGAAGCCTGCCTACCCGCTACCGGCATCAGGAGAGCTTACCGTCCAGGAGAGTGGCGACGCAATAAAGGTCAGCGGTACTTCCTTTGAAGTGCTGTTTAGCAAAGAGGAGGGTACGCTCAGCAGCTATCTCATCAACGGCAGGCAGCTGATCAACAGCCCGCTGTCGCTCAACCTGTTCAGGCTGCCCACGGAGAATGATAAGGCCCAGGCGGCGAACTGGGACAATATGGGTATCAGAGATCTCACCGTTGAGGCAGGCAGCTGGGAGATAAGTAAAGCTGACAACAATAACTATGTAGATCTGCAGATCACCAATCGCTACAGCGCCAAAGGATCCAACAGCTACAACGTGAACATGGTGTTCAAGGTGTTGAGTGACGGAACAATCATTGTCAACACCCTGTTCGATCCGGCAATGGAGAAGAACATCCTCCCCAGAATAGGCTATCGTCTGGAGATGCCTGAGACATTCGAGCAGCTCACCTGGTTCGGTCGAGGACCATGGGAGTCTTACTCCGACAGGAAGGAAGCCTCCTTCGAAGGTGTTTACAACAGCAGTGTTGCTGATCAGTGGGAGCGTTATGTGCTGCCTCAGGAGACAGGCAATAAGGAGGATGTACGATGGATGAGCCTTACCGATGCTGATGGTGCCGGACTTCTGTTTGTCGCTCCGCAGAAGATGTCAGCCTCAGCCACGCACTACCGCCCTGAAGATATCTATCTGAACAGGAACAACAGGAAGCTCCATCCTTATGAGGTGCCGTTCACTGCCAACACCATTGTCTCCCTCGATGCAGTGATGCGCGGCTTGGGTAACGCCAGCTGCGGCCCTGATGTGATGGAGCAATATGAGGTGAGGGCAGAGAGCACCCCCTTCCAGTTCATGATCATGCCGCTGACAACAGCCATGGATAATGAGCAGCTCTCGGAGAAAGCCAGGGTTGATAGTCCTGTCAGTCAGCCTGTTAATATCTCTCAGGACAGAGAGGGTTGGATCAGCCTGACGGCTACCACTCCCAACAGCCGGATATACTACAGTCTCAATAACAGCACCTTCACCCTTTACACTACCCCTTTTGCTTTACCGGAAGGAGGGCATATCCTTGCCTACAGTCGCTCTGAAGACTTATTCGACAGCATGATCACCACAGCCGATATCGGTCTGTTGATCGACAAGACAAAATGGAGAGTGATATACTTCTCCAGTCAGGCTGAGGGTGATGAGGCTTACAAAGCGATCGACGGTGATGAGACGAGCAAGTGGCACACCCCTTTCAATGATCCCGAGCCGAAGCATCCGCACACGATCGTGGTGGATATGAACGACACCTACCAGGTTGAGGAGTTTATCTATACAGGAAGGAGTGATGGCGACAACGGAAGGATTAAGGATTATGATGTTTACTTCAGTAACGATCCCAACGTGTGGGGCAGCCCTGCTGCCAGCGGTCAGTTGGGGAGAGGCTCATCCGCGAAACATATTAAAATAGAGAGCAGGCCTCAGGCACGTTATTTCAAGCTGGTAGCGAAATCGGAGGTAAACGGCAGAGCTTGGACATCGGCCGCTGAGCTGGGTATCACAGCCTCAGCGAAGCAATAAAGAACTAAGAAGTGCTCCCGGTGCAGGGTAACCCTGCCGGGGATAGAATCAATAATTAATAATTAATAAAAACACCAATAATAATGAAAGTCAGATCCATTTTAATTGCATGCTTGCTCATTGTCATGCTTCCGTGTTATTCAGTACCGCTACAACAGAATGATCAAAAGAACATTCCGTCGGAAATCATGCTCACGATAGGAGGGGATCCCACCTCCGAGTATAGTGTCACATGGCGTACCTCCGGGGACGACACCGAAGCAGTAGCAGAAATCATCATAGCGGTGGCACATCCTAAGTTCGGGAAAGATGCAACAGTTGTCAAAGGTAGTACAGTGACCGAATATGGGGAGAGCAAGGATCGTAACTCTCACAAGGTCCGTTTTTCAGGGCTGCAGCCCGGCACACGCTATTCCTATCGTGTAGGGAACGGTAAAGAGTGGAGTGAATGGTTTCAGTTCACCACAGCCAGGAAGGAGAAGGAACCTTTTTCCTTTATCTACCTGGGAGATGTGCAAACCGACATCAAGTCACTAGGATCACGTGCGCTTCGTGAGGCCTATACACACTTAGGTCATGAGGCCTCTTTTATGTTGTTTGTGGGTGACCTCGTTAACAGTAGCAGCGACAACCACTGGAGTGAATTTTTCTACGCCGGCGGCTGGATGCTGGGCTCACTGCCTTCCGTGCCTGTAGCCGGAAACCATGAATACAGGGGTAAGGTTTTCTCACCACACTGGAGCCATCTCTTCGGGATGCCACAGAATCCTCCTGCCACAGAATACCAGGACCGGTTTTACTGGTTCGATTATCAGGGTGTACGGTTTGTGGGTCTCGACTCACCCGTAATGAACAAGGACAACAAGGATATCCACACCATCTTAAGATGGTTGGAAGAAGCACTGAAAGAGAATCCCAACCAATGGACGGTAGTTTTCACCCACTACCCGATCTACTCCTGCTCTGCAGGAAGAGACAACGAAGCCTACCGGGATCTGCTGCGTCCAATTCTCGAGAAATATGGAGTCGATATGGTGCTGCAGGGGCACGATCACACCTATTGCCGCGGCTTCAACGAGGCAAACATCACAGGAGATGTGAAGAATCCGCCGCTATATGTTGTTACAGTCGCAGGTCCCAAGATGTATGATCTGAATTCCGACACGTGGGGTGATGTCACCGGGGAGGACACGCAGTTGTACCAGCATATCAAGGTGGAGAATGACACCATCTTTTACGACTCTTACGATGTCACCGGCCGGTTGTTTGATTCATTCAGGCTCGAAAAAAACGAAAACGGAGTGAACAGACTGGTGGAATGAAAAAAGCTTAATTGAGTGGTTCAAGCGCACACATTGCCTCCATCAACATACAACCCGACAGATGAGGGGTGAGTCCTACCCCCTCTGTTGATGTTGGAGCCGACCACCATTTACCGCCATAGAGCATGGTTTCTTTGTTTACTCCATTTTCACTCATCACTATAGCACATTTGGTGATATAATCATGGAACTTCTTGCGGGTATCATCCTCTAAATCCTGTTGGTTGATCAGTTTTACAAAATAGCGAAAGAAGATTCCGTGGAACAGTCCACCGTCGCCCGAAGTGGCATCACTTAATACACCGTTGTTTGTCGACATGTTTTCGATGACATAATTGGCGGCATTGACTGCTTCTGCCAGATAATGTTTTTCGCCGGTGATCCTGTATAGTTCGCAGGCTGCTCCGATGAATGTACCCTGATTGTAGGTATAGATAGCGGGGCTTATTCTTCCCTGCGCGTTCATGTTATCGAATACACGTCCCGTTTCCGCATCATACAGGTTGTCTCTCAGCCAGGTGTATATTTTTATTGATTCACGCAGATATGCACGTCGCTGTTTTTTTCCCGGATCGTCGATCTTGTCATACATTGTATAGATACGTGCTGCAATAATCGCGGCAGGACCGTTGGAGCAGGCGTTCTTCGATTTTCTTACATCTGTTTTCCATGTGATACCCCCCTTCCAGGGTTCCTCCTTTTCCGGCCCCCATGTAGACCATATCCAGTCGTTGTACATCTGTTTGGCTTTCAGGAAATAAACATCATGCTCAGTTGTTTCATACATACGTAGTTGTGCAAGAGCCATCCATTCCATATCATCAACGAACTCATTCCACCATGGATCAATTTCCTTCCCTGAGAAATTGTACTGCGGCGCTCCTTTCCACCAAAGCGGGTAGAAATTGAGATATTGATCCTGGGATGTACGTTTAAATGCGTCGATGATGACATCCATGGCGTGCGCCTGTGGCCAATAGTGGTTGGTCGTCATATTTGCCAGATCACTTTCGTAATTGAAGTAATAACGGTCGGGGTAACCCTCGAAATTAGCACCCCAGAAATGTTTGATCAACGCTTGGACCATTCCATCGGCCATCTCATTCCAGTAAGCCTTTGTTTTGTTCCCGGCAGGCAACTGTCTGCTTTGTAGTTCATTATAAACTGCGCTCCCCGATTTGTCGGAAGCTCTCATTTGCAAGGTAAAGCAAACGCTTCCCGCCAGCATTAGTAACAAGACTCTTTTCATTTGAATAGTTCGTTTAATATCCCGCCAGGCAATAAGATGATCTTGCGGGCAATTGTTATATTAATCACTGTTGAACGATTAAAAACGTTATAAAGTACTTTACGTTTGCTCTGCGTACCAAAGTTGTAGCTTTATATTTACCACAATAAACAGACTACAACGTACAAATGTACATCTTTTACGATTCATACAATGTCACTGGTCAATTGTTTGATTCATTCCGTCTTGATAAAGACGAAGAAGGGGTGAACAGACTGTTGGAACGTGTCCCGCAGTATGAAAGAATCACTTTTTCAAGAAATCCTTCAGGGGTTTTATGAATTGACTGAACGCCTCGATATGGGGCAGGTGTCCTATGTTCTCTAGTTCTACCAATGTGGAATAAGGTATTCTCTTTTGCGTTTCTTTTCCTAAGACCTGATAGAGTCCCATTTGTTCCCTTACCGCCTCGTCCTTCACATTGTTCTTTCCAATGGCAGTACGGTCCCTTGTACCAATGATCAATAAGGTGGGGGCCTGAATATACCGGAACTCATACAAGACAGGTTGCGTAAAGATCATATCGGCTGTTTGGGCGTTGTTCCATGCAACAACCGGATAGTCCGGATGCTCTACCCAGCCCGTTAGCAGGTATACCCATTCATCGTATTGCGGTTTCCACTGGTTGTCGTAATAGGAAGCAAGCTGATACGCTTTCGTTGACTCGTATGTTGCCCGCAG
>Ga0209347_1003616_pt1 | contig 17584 bp, 16 predicted proteins | sample AutmiccommuBRH23_FD_187382 | JGI IMG/M metagenome (GOLD analysis project Ga0209347, IMG submission 187382) | Deep subsurface microbial communities from Mt. Terri, Switzerland - Autotrophic microbial communities BRH/23 (SPAdes) (version 2) | ecosystem: Environmental > Aquatic > Deep subsurface >...
CGCTCCCGCCTGCCCGCCTCCAACCCCTCGCGGCTGAAGCCGCTCCTACAGGTGCCATGTTTGGCGGCCGTGCAAGTGCCACTGCAACATCGCCTAGCAACTAGCAACTAGCAACTCATGTTCACACCACCGTGAGCCACTCGGGGTGCTCTTCCCGCCGGCCGTGAACCTGATCGAAATAGAGCTTCTGGAGCCGCTGGGTGATCGGGCCCCGCACACCGCTGCCAATCGACCGTCCATCCAACTCCCGGATGGGGGTGACCTCGGCGGCAGTGCCGGTGAAGAACGCCTCGTCGGCGATGTAGACCTCGTCGCGGGTGATGCGCTTCTCGCACACTTCCAGGCCCTGCTCCCGCGCGAGGGTGATGACGGTCGCGCGGGTGATGCCATCCAGAGCCGACGACAGATCCGGGGTATAGAGCACCCCGTCGCGCACGATGAACAGGTTCTCGCCCGAGCCCTCCATCACGAAGCCCTGGGTATCCAACAGCAGCGCCTCGTCATAGCCGGTGCTCAGGGCCTCGTTCAGAGCCAGCATGGAGTTGATGTAGTTGCCGTTGGCCTTGGCCCGGCACATGGTGACGTTGACGTGATGGCGCTGGAACGACGAAGTCCGCACCCGAATGCCTTTCTCGATCCCGTCACTACCCAGGTAGGCGCCCCACTCCCAGGCGGCCACCATGGTGTGCACCTTGAGATTGTCCGCGCGCAGCCCCATGCCCTCGGAGCCGTAGAAGCACATGGGGCGGATATAGGCGGTGTGCAGGCCGTTCTCGCGCACCGCCGCCATGGTCGCCGCGTTGATGGCTTCGCGATCGTACTGCATGGCCATGTTGAGAATGTGCGCCGAGCGGAACAGGCGGTCGGTGTGTTCCCGGAGGCGGAAGATGGCCGTGCCCCGCTCGCTCTTGTAAGCCCGGACGCCCTCGAATACCCCCATGCCGTAATGCAGGGTGTGGGTGAGCACGTGCACCTTCGCCTCGCGCCAGGGCACCAGCTCGCCGTCGAGCCAGATGACACCGTCACGGTCCGCCATCGTCATGGGAAACTCCTGGAATTCGGGATGAAATTGGGTTGTCGAAATTCTATCAGAAAAAAGTAAAGTGCCGCGGTCCGAGGCCCAAGGGCGGTCGGGCGCCCATGCGCCCGCCGGGGTGCGGACCCGTCATCCCTTTCCGGTCGATGGGACCAGCAACCAGGAACTCGGGGCCGCCGATGCGCGCCGGGGCGGGTCGCCCTAGGCGGTGTCGTCAGCCGTCATCCACTCCTCCCAGATCCCCCGCACCCGTTCCCGGCAGTCGGCGAACTCCTCCGCCGGCACCACCGCAGGTTCCTCCTGCAGGGTAAGCGCATGGATGCGCCGGCGGTAGGCGCGATAGGCATCGGCAAGCAGTCGCGCGCGCTCCTCGCTGAGCAGGCCATTGCGGGACAGGGCGTCCAATTGCCGAATGTTGTCGGTGTATTCGACCAGATCCGGGAATTGGGCCGCCCAACGCAGCACCGCATACTGCACCAGGAACTCGATGTCCGTGAGGCCGCCGGGTCCCTGCTTGAGGTCGAACTGCCCGGCCCCTCCCCGGGCGAGCTCCGCACCCATGCGCCGGCGCATCTCCCGCACGTCCCCGCGCAGCTGCTCCGCGTCCCGTTTCCGAGTCAGCACCTCCAGGCGCAGGCGCTCGAACTCCCGGGCGGTCTGCGGATCACCGGCGACGGGGCGGGCGCGCACCAGGGCCTGCTGCTCCCAGGTCCAGGCCTCGGTGCGCTGGTAGTCGGCGAACGCCTCCATGGTGCTCACCAGCAGACCGGAGGCGCCGCTGGGACGCAGACGCAGATCCACTTCGTAGAGCACCCCCGAGGGCGTCATGGTGTGCAGCAGATGGATGATGCGCTGTCCGAGGCGGGCAAAGAACACCGCCTGGTCGAGAGGTTTGGGGCCGGTGGTCGGGCGGTCGCTACCGCTGTGGTGCAGGAACACCAGGTCCAGGTCCGAGCCGTAACCGAGCTCGAACCCGCCCAGCTTGCCGTAGGCGATCACGGCGAAGCCGCCGTACGCCCGCCCGCCGCCCGGCGGTGCGCCGTGGCGGGCCACCAACGTCTCCCAGGCGAGGTCGAGCACCGCCTCCAGCACCACCTCGGCGATGTAGGTCAGGTGGTCACTGACCACCATGAGGGGCATGGCGTTGGCCACGTCCGCGGCCGCGACCCGCAGCACGTTGGTCTGCTTGAACTGGCGCAGCACCTCCATCTGGCGCTCCAGGTCGCCTGCGGGCACCTCCGCGAGCAGGCCGCGCAGCTCCGCCCGCAGGCCGGTCCGGTCCAGGGGTCGGTACAGCGTGCGGGGATCGAGCAACTCGTCCAGCAGCAGGGGATGCTGTGACAGGTACATGGCAAGCCACGGACTGGCGGCGCACAGCTTCACCAACTGGGACAAGGCCATGGGGTTCTCCACCAGCAGCGCCAGGTAGGCGGTGCGACCGACGATGCTCTCCAGCAGCCGGATGAGGCGCAGCAGGGTCTCGTTCGGCCGGTCCACCTGAGATACCGCGCCGAGCAGCATGGGCAGCAGACGGTCGAGGCGGTCGCGCCCGTGGGCGCTGAGGCCGCGCACCGCGTGATCGGCCTGCAATCGGTGCAGCAGCCGCAGGGCCTCCTCAGGCCGCTCGAAGCCCGCCCGGGCCAGGGCCGCCTCGGCCTGTCCGTCGTCGGCGCCTTCCTGCCAGACCGCATCCAGGTCCTGGCGCGCGCCCGCCTCGTCGTCCGCCTGGGGCGCCGCGAACACCTGCTCGAAGTGCGAATGCACCTTGCGCCGATGGCGATCCAGAGCGCGGATCAGATCCTGCCACTGGGCACAGCCCATGGCGAAGGCCAGTCGGGCGCGTTCCCGTTCGTCTCCGGGCAGGCTGTGGACCTGCTCGTCCCGCGCGGCCTGCAGCCGATTCTCCAGGCGCCGCAGGAAGCGGTAGGCGGCGGTGAGCTCGTCCACCACGAAGCGCGGCAGATAGTCCAGGCGCTGCAAATGCCGCAGCAGGGGCAGGATACCGCGCACCTGCAGGGACGGCTCGCGGCCGCCGCGAATGAGCTGAAACGCCTGGCCGATGAACTCCACTTCGCGGATGCCGCCGGGCCCCAGCTTGATGTTGTCCTCCATGCCTTTGCGGCGGACCTGGCGCATGATCAGCCCCTTCATGTCGCGCAGGGACTCGAAGGCGCCGAAATCCAGATAGCGGCGGTAAACGAATGGGCGCAGGATCTCCTGCAGCCGCCGGGCTTCCTCCGGCGGACCTGCCACCGGCCGGGCCTTGATCATCGCGTAGCGTTCCCACTCCCGCCCCTGGGACTGGTAGTACTCCTCGATGGCATCGAAGCCCACCGCCAAGGGACCGCTGTCGCCGTAAGGGCGCAGGCGCATGTCCACCCGGAACACGAAGCCATCCGCGGTCTGGCGATCCAGAACTTCGATCAGGCCTTGCCCGAGCCGGGTGAAGAACTCGTGATTGCTGATGCCACCGCGCTTGCGGGTCTGGCCCTCGCCGCTGTACGCGAAGATCAGATCGATGTCCGAGGACACGTTTAGCTCACCGGCACCCTGCTTGCCCATCGCCAGCACCACCAGGTGGGCGGGCGTGCCGTCGGCGCAGCGCGGCGCGCCATATTGTTTGCGCAGCCCCTGATCCAGCCATTGCACGGCCGCCGAGACGCAGGCGTCGGCCAACGCGGTGAGCTCCTCCAGGATCTCCTCGAGCTCGGCCCAGCCGGCGAGATCGCGCCAGATGATGCGCACCATTTCGCGCCGCCGCAGCCGGCGCAGGGCGGTCATGAGCGACGCCTGGTCGGCGACCTCCCCGACCGCCCGATGCAGCCGGGCGGAATACTCACCGGCGGCATAGGCCCGGTGCAGATCGCCCTGGTCCAGAAGATTGCGCAGCACCCCGGGGTCGCGCAGGCAGCTCTCGGCCACGAACGGGCTGGCCGCCCACACCCGCAGCAGGGTGCGGCGAAAATCCCGGTCGCAGGGGATATCCACCCCCTGGGCCGCGGCCGCGGCCGTGAAACCTTTCCAGGCAGCGGCCGCCTCGTCGCGCAGGGGCGGTGGAACGGCGCTCAGCAGGGAATCGGGCAATGCCTCGGGGGCGGCGGACGGGGACGCGGACATGGGTCAAGCTTACCGGCGCACCGCCCCCGCTGCACGCCGCCTGTGAACGGCATCACAGATCCGGCCGGGGCTGCGGGGCCGGCTCAAGGGCCGCCCGCCGCAGCCGATTTCCTGAAGATCACGCCGCACAGGGAGCGCAAATGGAATTTACAGACTATCTGAAGATCATGGTCATGAAGGACGCCTCGGACCTGTATCTCACCACCGGCGCCCCACCCAGCGCCAAGTTCCACGGCCAGATCAAACCCTTGGAGAAGACCTCCCTGTCGGCCAACCAGGTCAAGGAGATCGCCTTCTCGATCATGGACGAGGACCAGCGGGCGGATTTCGCCAAGCGCCCGGAAATGAACCTGGCGCTGTCGCAGCGCGGTATCGGGCGCTTTCGCGTCAACATCTTCAAGCAGCGCAACCAGGTGGCGATGGTGGTGCGCAACATCAAGACCGAAATCCCGGGCTGGCAGGAGTTGGGGCTGCCCGAGTCGCTGACCAAGATCATCATGGCCAAGCGCGGACTGGTGCTGTTCGTGGGCGCCACGGGGTCGGGCAAGTCCACCTCCCTGGCATCGCTGATCGACTACCGCAATGAGCACAGCACGGGGCACATCATCACCATCGAGGACCCCATCGAATTCGTGCACTCCCACAAGAACTGCATCGTCAACCAGCGCGAGGTGGGGGTGGACACAGAGTGCTACGAGGATGCCTTGGCCAACACCCTGCGTCAGGCGCCGGACGTGATCCTGATCGGCGAGATCCGCCACCGCGAGACCATGGAGCACGCGATCGCCTTTGCCGAGACCGGCCACCTGGCGATCTCGACTCTGCACGCCAACAACGCCAACCAGGCCTTGGACCGCATCATCAACTTCTTCCCCGACGACCGGCGCGATCAGCTGCTGCTGGACCTGTCCCTGAACCTGCGGGCGTTCATCTCCCAGCGCCTGATCCCGTCCACCGACGGCAAGCGCGTGGCCGCTTTCGAGATCCTGCTGGGCACGCCCCTGGTGTGCGACATGATCAAGCGCGGCGACGTGGGCGAGATCAAGGAGGTGATGGAGAAGTCCACGAACCTCGGCATGCAGACCTTCGACCAGGCGCTGTTCGAGCTGCAGCAGGCCGACCAGATCACCGAGGAAGAGGCCCTGCGCAACGCCGATTCCACCAACAATCTGCGCCTGCGCATCAACCTGAGCGACCGCAACCCCGCGACGGCGAGTGAGACGTCCGCCGGCGCTAAGCTGGACACCGGCTCGTTCAGCCTGGTGCACGACGAGGACGATCAGGCCGCCACCTTCAACATGGATCGGCGGTAAACACACCTAGCGGGGGACGGGGCGTCGACGACGCGCAGAAGACAGAGGCGCCGATGAGTACGCATGATCGGGCTGAAGCCGCTCCTGCAGGCGCCTGCCCCTGAGCCGCGGGTGCAGTGAGTGCGCCCTTGTTGACGGCGGCTACGAGCCAGTCCAAAGCGCCTCGCAACCCCATGCTCCGCACTTGGCGACGCGTCACTCCAAAAAAGAACCCCCGCCAGGGATACCCTGGCGGGGGTTCTTGCTTCGGGCGAATGGCGCCGGGCTTACATCATGCCCATGCCGCCCATTCCGCCCATGTCGCCCATGTCGGGCGCGCCTTCCTTCTCTTCCTTCGGCGACTCGGCCACCATGCACTCGGTGGTGATCATCAGGCCGGCCACGGAAGCGGCGTTCTGCAGGGCGATGCGGGCCACCTTGGTGGGATCCAGGATGCCCATCTTCACCATGTCGCCGTACTCGCCGGTCGCGGCGTTGCAGCCGAAGTTGCCCTTGCCCTCGCGGACCTTGTTCAGGACCACCGAGGGCTCCATGCCGGCGTTGGCCACGATCTGACGCAGGGGCTCTTCCATGGCGCGGGCGGCGATGGCGATGCCGACGTCCTGGTCGTGATTGTCACCCTTGAGGGCCGCGATCGCCTGCAAGGCGCGGATCAGGGCCACACCGCCGCCGGGGACGATACCTTCCTCCACTGCGGCGCGGGTGGCGTGCAGCGCGTCCTCCACGCGAGCCTTCTTCTCCTTCATTTCCATCTCGGTGGCGGCACCGACCTTGATCACCGCCACACCGCCGGCCAACTTGGCGACCCGCTCCTGCAGCTTCTCGCGATCGTAGTCGGAGGTCGCATCCTCGATCTGCTGGCGCACCTGAGCCACACGGGCCTCGATGTCGGACGGATTGCCGGCGCCGTCGATGATGGTGGTCTCTTCCTTGGTGACCTGGATCTTCTTCGCCGAGCCCAGATCCTCGAGGGTGGCCTTCTCCAGCGTCAGGCCGACTTCCTCGGAGATCACCGTGCCGCCGGTCAGGGTGGCAATGTCCTGCAGCATGGCTTTGCGGCGGTCGCCGAAGCCCGGGGCCTTCACTGCAGCCACCTTGACGATGCCGCGGATGGTGTTGACCACCAGAGTGGCCAGCGCCTCGCCTTCCACGTCCTCGGATACGATCAGCAGCGGACGACCGGATTTGGCCACACCCTCGAGCACCGGCAGCAGCTCACGGATGTTGGAGATCTTCTTGTCGTAAAGGAGGATGTAGGGCTCCTCCAACTCCGCCGACATGGACTGCTGGTTGTTGATGAAGTAGGGCGACAGGTAGCCGCGGTCGAACTGCATACCTTCGACCACTTCCAGGTCGTTGGCCAGACCCTGGCCTTCCTCGACGGTGATGACGCCGTCCTTGCCGACCTTGTCCATGGCGTCGGCGATGAGCTTGCCGATCTCTTCATCGGAGTTGGCGGAGATAGTGCCCACCTGGCCGATGGCCTTGCCGTCCTCGCAGGGCTTGGAAAGCTTCTTCAGCTCTTCCACTGCCGCAGCGACCGCCTTGTCGACACCGCGCTTCAGGTCCATCGGGTTCATGCCTGCCGCCACCGACTTGAAGCCTTCGCGCAGAATCGCCTGGGCCAGCACGGTGGCTGTAGTGGTGCCGTCGCCGGCCACATCGGAGGTCTGGGAGGCGACTTCCTTCACCATCTGCACGCCCATGTTCTCGAACTTGTCCTTCAGTTCGATCTCCTTGGCGACACTGACGCCGTCCTTGGTGATGGTCGGGGCGCCGAAGCTCTTCTCCAGCACCACGTTGCGACCACGGGGGCCCAAGGTTACCTTCACGGCGTTGGCCAGAACGTTGACGCCGTGCACCATGCGGTGGCGGGCGTCGTCACTGAATCTCACATCTTTCGCTGCCATGGTTCTTTCCTCTTGAATTCGGTAGTCGGCGGATCCGTCGGCGGTTCAGCCTTCGATCACGCCCATGATGTCTTCTTCGCGCATGACAAGGAGATCTTCGCCTTCGACCTTGATCTCGGTGCCGGCGTACTTGCCGAACAGCACTTTGTCGCCCTTCTTGACGTCCAGGGGGCGAACCTCGCCGTTCTCCAGGATCTTGCCCTTGCCCACGGCCATGACCTCGCCCCTGATGGGCTTCTCGGTCGCCGAGTCGGGAATCACAATGCCACCGGAGGTGGTGCGCTCCTCCTCCATGCGTTTGATGACCACGCGGTCATGAAGCGGACGAATATTCATCGGGTACCTCTCCTTACGATCACGTCAATTTGTTGTAAGTGCCTGTTTCTTCTCGATACAGCGCTAATCATTAGCACTCGATAAGAGTGAGTGCCAATAATAAGGGCGATTTCGGGAGAGTCAAGAAAAGCAGGAAAAAAATTCCGCCGGCGGCGCTTTCAGTCCTCGCGCCGGTACTCGCCCTCGAGGGTCCGCGGACTTTCGCCGGGCCCCGGGGGCGGGCCGCCCCGGCCGGGCGGCACCACCAGTACCCGACGTAGGAAGCCCTTCACCAGCGCCCGGCGCAGAGGCGTGATAAGCAGCGCCAGGCCGACGATGTCGGTGATGAAACCCGGCACCAGCAGCAGCACCGCCGCCAGCACCAGCACCCCGCCTTCGAGCATCGGGAGCGCGGGTGGCTCGCCGCGGTCCAAGCTGGCGCGTACCTGGCGCAGCGTGTAGAAGCCCTGGTGGCGCAGCAGCAGCGCTCCGAGTACGGCCGAGAACACCACCAGCGCCACGGTCAGGACCCCGCCGAGGGCCGCGCCGACCTCCGCCAACACGAAGATTTCCGCCAGGGGCAGAATGATGAACAGCAGGACCAGAAACAGGCGGGGGCTCATGGAGGATCAATACATCCTGGCGGTGTGTAAACCAACAGTGACAAGGCAGGGGGCGAGGGATACTCTAGCCCCAACTGGCTGGAAATGCTCGAATCGGCTGGGATAACTATGCGGGAACAACGCCTTATCGTGCTGTGCACGGTCCCCGACCAGGCCGCAGGACAAGCCCTCGCCCGGGCCCTGGTGGCCGAGGGGCTGGCCGCTTGCGTGAACCTCCTGCCGCGGGTGACCTCGGTGTACCGCTGGCAGGGCCAGGTGGAGACCGATTCGGAGCTGCTGATGATTATAAAGACCCGCCAGGGCGTTTACCAAAGGTTGGAGCAACGCCTGGTGGCGCTGCACCCCTACGAACTTCCCGAGGTGATCGCGGTCCCAATCACCGAAGGCCTCGCTGGATACCTTTCCTGGGTGGACGAAATGACGGGTGGCGCTGGATGAGACGGCAGGCGGCAATGTGGGCGTGGGCGGCGCTGCTGGTCCCGGTGCTGGCGCTCGCCCAGGGTTACGGACTGGAAGACGAGCCCCTGCCGCCGGATCAGGCCTTCAAATTCGCCGCCGAGGCCGAGTCGGCAGAGACGATCGTCGGCACCTGGACCGTTGCCGAGGGCTATTACCTCTACCACGACAAAATTACCTTCTCCTCCAACACCACGGGGATCACCCTCGGCGAGCCGCAGATTCCCCCGGGCAAGAAGAAGGAAGACGAGTTCTTCGGCTTGGTCGAGACCCACCGCAACCAGGTGGCGATCAAGATCCCGGTGCAGCGCAGCGCCGATGCCCCCGACTCGGTGGAACTGGTGGCCAAATCCCAGGGCTGCGCCGATATCGGCATCTGCTACCCGCCCTACGAAACCACCCTCAAGGTGGCCCTGCCGGCGGTCGCGGCTGGTCAATCCAGCGGCTCCGGCGGCGCCGCCCTGAGCAGTGTGCGGGAACTGGGCCGAGAGCTGGGTCTGGGCGATGCCAGCCAGGAATTCCTCCATCCCGACGAAGCGTTCGCCCTGAGCACTGGCGCCGGTGCCGGCGCGCTGGAGGCCCGGTGGGCCATCGCCGAGGGCTACTACCTCTACAAGGACAAGATCGAATTCCGCCTCAAGGACGCACCGGCTGGAATCAGCCTGGGGGAGCCGCAGCTGCCCGCCGGCAAGATCAAGGACGACGAGTTCTTCGGGCGCATGGAAGCCTACGTCGAGGACTTCGGCGCCCGCGTTCCGGTCCGGGGCGCGCAGCCCGGCCAGCGCGTGGCCGTCGACGTCACCTACCAGGGCTGCGCCGATGCGGGGCTCTGCTATCCGCCGCAAACCAAGACCGTGGAGATCGTGCTGGCGAGCGCGCCCGCGGCGACGGGTTCGGGCGCGGCGTCCACCGGGGCCCCCGCCTCGGCGCCCAGTTCACCTGCGGCGCCGACCCTGGACACCCGCACCGTGGTGCTGACCCTGCTCGGCGCCTTCGGCGTCGGTCTGCTGCTCACCTTCACGCCCTGCGTGCTGCCCATGATCCCGATCCTGTCGTCGATCATCGTCGGCCAGTCCGGGGAGCGCACCAGCGCCACGCGCGGCGGGACCCTGTCGATCATCTATGTGCTCGGCACCGCGGTCACCTGGACCGCCGCCGGCGTCATGGCCGGGGCGTTCGGCGATCAGCTCCAGGCCTACTTCCAGAACCCCTGGGCGATCGGTGTGTTCGTTGTGATCCTGGTGGCTTTGGCTCTGTCCATGTTCGGCTTTTACGAAATCCAGATGCCCTCCAGCATCCAATCGAAGCTCCAGGAACGCAGCCAGAACGTGCGCAGCGGCACCGCGGCCGGGGTGTTCGTGATGGGAATCCTGTCCGCGGCCATCGTCGGCGCGTGCGTGTCGCCCCTGCTCATCTCCGTGTTGGGTGTCGCCATCGCCTTCGGCGATCCGGTGCTCGGCGGCGCCACCACCTTCATGATGGCGCTGGGAATGGGCGTGTTCCTGATTGCCCTGGGCTTCGGCCTGGGCGGGCTGCTGCCGAAGGCGGGCGGCTGGATGGACACCGTCAAGCACGGCTTCGGCGTACTGCTGCTGGGCGTGGCGGTGTATCTGCTCGGCGTGCTGCCCCAGGTGCCGGTCCTGTATCTATGGGCAACGCTGCTGATCATCACCGGCGTCTACATGGGCGCTACCCAGGGCGTCCCTCGCGAAGCGAGCGGCTGGCAGTACCTCTGGAAAGGCATGGGCACCCTGGCGCTGGTGTGGGGCGTGCTGGCGCTGCTGGGCGCCTTTGCCGGCAACCGCGACATCCTGCGCCCGATCGAATTCGGCTCGGGCATGATGGTGGCCTCCGCTGGCGCGGGTACGGGCGCAGCGGCTCGGAGCGCCGCGACCGATCCCCACGACCTGTTCCGCCACGTGGATACGGTCGCCGACGTCGACCGGGCCATGGCCGAGGCGCGCGACGCGGGCAAGCCGGTGCTGGTGGATTTCTACGCAGACTGGTGCACCGATTGCCTGCGCATGGAGCGCGGCACCTTCTCCAATCCCCAGGTGCAGCAGTTCATGCAGCAGAATTTCGTTGCGCTGCAGGTGGACGTCACTGACAACAATGACGTCGATCGTGCCGTCAAGAAGCACCTGGGCGTGTTCGGCCCTCCCGCGCTGCTGTTCTACAGCGCCAGCGGCGATGCCATGGAAGACCTGCATTTCTACGGCTACAAACCCGCCGACGAGTTCCTGACCGTCCTGCAACAGGCCGTACGCTGAGCATGACCCGGGGCGGAGCGATCGTGGCGGCCGTCGTACTCGGCCTGCTGGGCGGAGTGGCGGGATTCCTGCTCTACAACGTGACCCAGGACACGGGGGCGGGCGTGCCGACAGGCGAGCCCGGGCCCGTCGGGGCCGCCGAGCAACTCCTGGGGCAGCCCCGTCCCGCCTTCGAGCTCACCGACGTGGACGGTGCGCGGCGCTCCGCGGGCGAATGGGACGGCCGGGTGGTGGTCCTGAACTTCTGGGCCACCTGGTGTCCCCCTTGCCGCCGCGAGATACCCGCCTTCATCGATCTGCAGGAGCAGTACGGCGCCCAGGGCCTGCAGATCGTCGGTGTGGCCATCGACCAGCAGGACTTGGTGCAGCCCTACATCGAATCCATGGGCGTGAACTATCCCGTGTTGGTGGGGGAACTCGACGCCATGGACGTGAGCCGCGATTACGGCAACCGCTACGGCCAGCTGCCCTACACCGTGTTCATCGACCGCCAGGGCGTCATCCGCGCCGTGGAGCGGGGCGAAGTCCAGCGCGAGCGGGCCCAGGCTCTGATCGAGCCGCTACTCTAGCGGCCCCGTCGCGGGTAAGCGACTGAATTCACATTTTTGATGGCGAATTAGCGCCTATCTCCCGCGAACGCGCCCTGATCTCTCGCTCCTGTAGACAATCCCTCAGATTTGATGCAATATTGCGCCCGGTTCGGCGCCATCCGTGCCCGCGTTGCGGCTGTTAATGGTGCCAATCGGAAGCGATTTTCCCAAATTCTGCTCCTAACGAGCGGCTCGGGCCCAGGCCGGACACGACCGATGGCGCGCATCCTGGTACTCAACGGACCCAACTTGAACCTCCTCGGCTCGCGGGAACCGAGTGTCTATGGAAGTACGGGCCTGGGCGAGATCGAGACGCGACTGCAGGAGCAGGCCCGCCACCAGGGTCACGACCTGGAGACCCTGCAGAGCAACGCCGAGCACGAGCTGGTGGAGCGCATCCACGCCGCGGGCACCGAGGGCGTGGACTTCATCCTCTTCAATCCTGCGGCGTTCACCCATACCAGCGTGGCCCTGCGCGATGCGCTGCTGGCGGTGGGCATTCCGTTCATCGAAATCCATTTGTCCAACGTGCACAAGCGGGAAGGCTTCCGCCAGCGTTCTTACTTTTCCGATATCAGTGTCGGCGTGATCAGCGGACTAGGCGCCGTCGGCTACGAGCTCGCCTTGCAGGCGGCCATGCGCCACCTGTCCCAGGGGTGAGCGCCCGGGCGACGAGAACAGGACACCCCCATGGATATACGCAAGGTCAAGAAACTCATCGAGCTGCTGGAGGAATCCGGCATTGCGGAAATCGAGATCCAGGAAGGCGAGGAGGCGGTACGCATCAGCCGCTACCCCCAGGGCGCGCATGTGGTGAACAGCGCCTACATGCCGCCCATGATGGCGCCGGCGGCGCACCCGCCGGCGGTGCCCGGCGAGACGCCGCGGGGGGAGCCGGTCGCCGACGAGGCCAGCGGCCACAAGGTGCTCTCGCCCATGGTGGGCACGTTCTATCGGGCGCCCTCGCCGGGAAGCCCCGCGTTCGTCGAAGTCGGACAGCGGGTCAACGTCGGCGACACCTTGTGCATCATCGAGGCCATGAAGATGTTCAACCAGATCGAAGCCGACAAGGCCGGAGTGGTCAGCGCGATCCTGGTGGAAAACGGCCAGCCGGTGGAGTACGGGCAACCGCTGTTCGCCATCGAGTAGCTGCGGCCGCTCGCCACGTTCGGATTCCTACCCCATGCTGGAAAAGATCGTAATCGCCAACCGCGGAGAGATCGCCTTGCGCATCCTGCGCGCCTGCCACGAGCTGGGCATCAAGACCGTCGCGGTGCACTCCTCGGTGGATCGGGACCTGAAACACGTGCGCCTGGCCGATGAGTCGGTATGCATCGGCGGCGCCCCGGCGACCGAGAGCTACCTCAACGTCCCGGCCCTGATCAGCGCCGCCGAGGTGACCGACGCGGTGGCCATCCACCCCGGCTACGGCTTCCTGTCCGAGAATGCCGACTTCGCCGAGCGGGTGGAGGAATCGGGCTTCATCTTCATCGGCCCGCGTCCCGAGACCATCCGCCTGATGGGCGACAAGGTCTCGGCGATCCGCGCCATGGGGTCCGCCGGCGTGCCCTGCGTGCCCGGCTCCGACGGGCCCCTCGACGATGACGCCAAGGAGAACATGCGCCTGGCCCGCAAGATCGGCTACCCCGTGATCATCAAGGCTGCCGGCGGCGGCGGCGGGCGCGGCATGCGGGTGGTCCACGCCGAGGCCAACCTCCTCAACGCCATCGCGCTCACCCGCATGGAGGCCGGCAGCGCCTTCGGCAACGACACCGTCTACATGGAGAAATTCCTGGAAACGCCCCGTCACGTGGAGTTCCAGGTGCTGGCCGACCAACACGGCAACGCGGTTCACCTCGGTGAGCGGGACTGCTCCATGCAGCGCCGCCACCAGAAGGTCATCGAGGAGGCGCCGGCGCCCGGGATCACCGAGGAGCAGCGCGCGCGCATGGGCGAGATCTGTGCCCAGGCGTGCCGGGACATCGGTTACCGCGGCGCCGGCACCTTCGAGTTCCTGTACCAGGAAGGCGAGTTCTACTTCATCGAAATGAACACCCGGGTGCAGGTGGAGCACCCGGTGACGGAGATGATCAGCGGCGTGGATATCATCCGCGAGCAGATCCTCATCGCGGCCGGCGAGAAGCTCTCGCTGCGCCAACAGGATGTGACTCTGCGCGGTCACGCCATCGAGTGCCGCATCAATGCCGAGGACGCCAAGACGTTCATGCCTTCCCCCGGCCGCATCACCCAGTTCCATGCCCCCGGCGGGCCCGGCATCCGCATGGACACCCACATCTACAACGGCTATGTGGTGCCGCCCAACTACGACTCCATGATCGGCAAGCTCGTCGCCTACGGCAACAGCCGCAACAGCGCCATCGCGCGCATGCGCCAGGCCCTGGAGGAGATCGTCATCGACGGTATCCGAACCAACGTGGAGCTGCACCGCGACCTGATCAACGATGCGGCGTTTCAGGCCGGTGGAACGAATATCCATTACCTGGAAAAGAAGCTCGGCCTTTAGAGAGTGGCGAGTTGCTAGGTACGAGTGGCGAGGAAATGGATGGCAGTCCAACTCAGTTCCGCAGGATTCGCCGCGCCCGCAGTCCCTAGCCACTAGCGACGGGCAACGCGCCACTCCCATGTCTTGGATCGAACTCACCCTCGAAGTCCCGCCCCACGAGCACCCGGAGCGTTACGAGAACGCCCTCCTCGCAGCGGGTGCGCTCTCCGTCACCCTTACCGACGCCGCAGACACGCCGGTGTTGGAACCGGGACCTGGGGAGACCCCGTTGTGGCCTGCGACCCGGGTAACCGGGCTGTTTCCCTCCGCGGTATCGCTGCCTGAAGTGGAACGCGCTGTGGCCGAGGCGCTCGGAGGGACGCCGGTGCTGCACACCAATCCATTGGAAGAACGCGACTGGACCCGCGCATGGATGGACGGCTTCCACCCCATGGCCTTCGGGCGCCGCCTGTGGGTCGTCCCGGAGGGGTTCGCCGCCCCCGACCCGCAGGGGGTCAATCTGCGCCTGGACCCGGGACTCGCCTTCGGCACCGGGACCCACCCGACCACGGCGTTGTGCCTGCAATGGCTGGACGCCCATCCGCCGGTAGATCGCGATGTGGTCGATTATGGCTGCGGTTCAGGGGTGCTGGCGGTCGCGGCCGTGCTGCTCGGGGCCCGTCACGCCCGCGCGGTGGACAACGACCCGCAGGCGCTGCTCGCCACCCGGGACAATGCCGCCAAGAATGACGTCGCTGAGCGCATCACCACCGCCGCGCCCGAACACCTGGACGACGCCCCGACCGATGTGTTGCTCGCCAACATCCTGGCCAGTCCCCTGGTGGAGCTCGCACCGGCGTTTGCCGCCCGGGTGCGCCCCGGCGGTCTGGTAGTGCTCTCGGGCGTGCTCGCCGAACAAGTGAGCCAAGTGACACAAGCTTATGCCCCCTGGTTCATCATGGCCCCGGCCACCCTGCACGAAGGCTGGGCCCGCTTGGAGGGTGTACGCAAATCGGATACGGTGTAGCCACCTCCGCGCGCACCCACCTCGATGCTGACCCGCTGTCCCGACTGCCACACCGTCTATCGCGTCACCTCCGAACAGCTCGAGGCCGCCGCCGGGCGCGTGCGCTGCGGCCAGTGCGGCGAAGTGTTCGATGCCCAGACCGAGGCGCTGGCCGCCCCGGTGCGCAGCCGGCCGTCCCATGCTGGACCGGGCGCCGTGCCCGTGCCGGAAGCCGGCCACAAACCGGCCGGCGCCCCCCTACCCGCTGCCGAGCGCACCCCCGCCGAGAAGCCGCCCGCCGCCGATGACGCCGCGGATGTGCCCCCGGCCCTGTGGGAGGACTTCGAGCCGCGACATGCACGCCGCCACACCGGCCGGTGGGCCGCTGCGGCGGTGCTGCTCAGCCTGACGCTGGCGGCCCAGTACATCTATTACATGCGCGCCCGACTTGCGGTCGAGCATCCGCAATGGCGCCCGATGCTGGGGCGCATGTGCAGCGCGATCGACCCCGTCCTCCCCTGCAGCATGCCCCTGCCGCGCGAACCGGGCGCCCTGCGCATGCTGTCGAGCGCGGTCGAAGAGCATCCCTACCGCGATGGTGTGCTTGTAGTGCACGCCACGTTTGTCAACACCGCACCCCACGCGCAACGTTTTCCGCTGCTGGAGGTGCGGCTTGCGGACCTGCGCGGTTCACCCGTCGCGCTGCGCCGCTTCGGTCCCGAGGAATACCTCGAGGGTGGCACCGACGCTGCGGCCGGACTGGCGCCGCAGACTCCTGTGACGATTTCACTGGAAGTCGTCCAGCCGCAACCGGATGTCAGCAGTTTTGTCTTCGATTTCCTCTGAATGCCGGACATGGACCCGGTCGCGACAGGCAAACCGCTGATCCGCTTCGGGTGTACTGCGCAACTTTATCGCCGGGAGATTTGCGAGTATTATTGCTCGTCCGCTTCGCCCCTACGATACGGACAGTGTCACGCGGTTATGCAGATCGGCCCGCACAAACTTAAGAACAACCTCGTGCTGGCGCCCATGGCCGGAGTGACCGACCGGCCGTTCCGGCAACTGTGCAAGCACCTCGGCGCCGGCATGGCCGTATCCGAAATGGTTTCCTCCAATTCCCTGCTCTGGGGCAGCGCCAAGACCAGGCGGCGCGCCAATCACGAAGGCGAAGTCGAACCGCGCATCGTGCAGATCGCCGGGGCCGATCCGGCCATGATGGCGGAGGCGGCGCGCCACAACGTCGCCAACGGCGCCCAGATCATCGACATCAATATGGGGTGTCCGGCCAAGAAGGTCTGCAACGTCATGGCGGGCTCCGCTCTGCTGCAGGACGAGCCCCTGGTGGGGCGCATCCTGGACGCAGTGGTGGCCGCTGTGGACGTGCCGGTGACCCTCAAGATCCGCACCGGCTGGGACCGCCAGAACCGCAACGCACTGCGCATCGCCCGACTGGCCCAGGACGCCGGCATCCAGGCGCTCGCCGTACACGGGCGCACCCGCGCCGACCTCTACCAGGGCGAGGCCGAGTACGACACCATCGCCGCCGTGAAACAGGCGGTGACCATCCCGGTGATCGCCAATGGCGACCTCACCACCCCGGAGAAGGCCCGCCTCGTGCTGGAACACACCGGCGCCGACGGCGTGATGATCGGTCGCGCCGCCCAAGGCCGCCCCTGGGTCTTCCGGGAAATCGAGCACTACCTGCGCACGGGGGTCCGGCTGCCGGAGCCCTCCGCGGGGGAAATCCGCGAGATCATGTTGGGCCATCTCGACAACTTGTATGAGTTCTACGGCGAGCGCACCGGGGTGCGCATCGCCCGCAAGCACATCTCCTGGTACAGCAAGGGCCAGCCGGGCGGGTCCGTGTTCCGCAATGCAGTCAATCGGGTGGAGACAAAACAAGAACAGTTGGCGTTGACGAGGCAGTTTTTCGCTCGTCTCGCCCAGGAGGAACTCGCCGCATGAACTACACCGTGATGAACAGCGTGCGCACCGAGCGCGAAGCACCGCCCCTGAGCACCGACGATCAGGTCTGCCTATCGAGTTTTGTGCGCAGCGCCGTTGAAAGCTATTTCCGCGACCTCAACGGCCACGCCCCCGGCAACCTCTACGAAATGGTGATCGCCGAGGTGGAGCGGCCGTTGCTGCAGACGGTGATGCAACAGGTGCACGGCAACCAGACCCGCGCGGCGAAGATGCTCGGCATCAATCGCAGCACCCTGCGAAAGAAGCTGGCCCACTACGGCCTGCACGACTAACCGGCCTACCCGAGGGAAGCCGGTGCCGGCGCGGCGCCAGCGGCCGACCGCGACCGGCCCCCTCGCCACCCGATCAGAGGACGCCAACTTCCCATGAGCAAGATCCAGCGCGCGCTGATCAGCGTTTCGGATAAGACCGGCATCGTCGAGTTCGCCCGCGCCCTGGTCGAACAGGGCGTCCAGA
>Ga0209347_1003617_pt1 | contig 17582 bp, 15 predicted proteins | sample AutmiccommuBRH23_FD_187382 | JGI IMG/M metagenome (GOLD analysis project Ga0209347, IMG submission 187382) | Deep subsurface microbial communities from Mt. Terri, Switzerland - Autotrophic microbial communities BRH/23 (SPAdes) (version 2) | ecosystem: Environmental > Aquatic > Deep subsurface >...
GAAAGTGCCCAGGAAAAACAGCTGAAGCTGGCCAACCTTAGAGGTAGCGAAAGCCTCCTCCGTTATAAGAGAGACAGCATGGAACAAAGTCTCCGCCGGATGGAGGGCATGTTAAACAAGGCCGAAACCCTGGCCTCGCAGCTATCCCTGATAACAAATTACCTTACCGGCAATTTAAGAGACCTTTCCCAGAAAATTGACGAGATGCAACAGGTACAGCAACTGGGCATAAGCATCATCAAGGCCCAGGAAGAAGAGCGACACCGGGTGGCCAGAGATATCCACGACGGCCCCGCCCAGCTTATGGCCAATATAGTGATGAGGGCTGAATTTTGTCTGAAGCTTATGGATATTGACCACAATAAGGTCCGGGAGGAATTACTAGCCCTCCAGAACCTGGTGCGCCAGAGTTTGCAGGATGTGAGGAAAATTATTTTCGATTTAAGACCCATGGTGTTGGATGACCTGGGACTGATCCCCGCAGTCAAGCGATATGCGGAAGACTATCAGGCACAGTACAATATCCCGGTTGAAATATTGATCATTGGAACCTCCAGAAGGTTTTCCATGACCACCGAGGTGGCACTTTTCAGGATATTGCAGGAATGCCTCAGTAACATAAGAAAGCATGCCAAAGCAAACCGTGTAATGGTTAAAATAGAGATACTCCCAGGTAAAATCAACCTGGTAATCAAAGACGACGGTATGGGCTTCATCATGGATCAGAGCAAGAACTCCAGCAAGAGGGATTGCTTCGGTTTGTTGGGCATGAGGGAAAGAACACAAATATTGAAAGGCGAAATCATCATCAATTCCGCGCCCGGACAGGGAACCATGATAAACATTTCAGTGCCTTTGGACTGAAATCCATGCGCCAAAAAGTTACATCGAGGTGAAAGCATTGTCTCCAATAAAGGTTTTAATCGCTGATGACCATGTTCTTGTAAGGGAAGGAATAATGAAGATTCTTTCACTGGAAGAAGACTTAGAGATAGCAGGTGAGGCCGGTGACGGTGAGCAGGCCGTCAGGATTGCGCGGGAAAAGGATGTGGATATTGCCCTGCTGGACGTAAACATGCCCATAATCGACGGTATAGAGGCCTGCAGGATGATCAAAAAGATAAAGCCCCAGATCGGAGTCATCGCCCTGACCATTCACGACCAGCAAGAATACCTTTTTGAATTCATTCGGGCCGGAGCTTCGGCCTACCTCCTTAAAGATATAAGCCCCGGACAGCTTGTAGAGACAATCCGGGGTGTTGCCGATGGAAATTCATATATACCACCCCGAATGATGGCCAACGTTTTTCAGGAAATCAACAGGATATCGGTTAAACATCCATCCCCCCAGCAGGATGAGGACCAACTAACTCCCAGAGAAATTGAAGTGTTGCAGCATGTGGCCCGGGGAGACTCCAACAAGACGATTGCCCAAAAGCTGTTTATAAGTGAAAAAACCGTGAAAAATCATCTTTATAGAATTTTTCAGAAGCTAAATGTTGATGATCGCACCCAGGCAACCCTTTATGCCCTAAAACATAAGATTGTAGACTTATGATAAATACAATATTAAAAAGGGTCAAAGCATTCCTTTTCTAAGCTGAATTTCCATATCATAAAAACATATAGCTATGTACTTTACTTGGCAGGAAAAAAACTGGGACTTTTTTAAAAGTCCCAGTTTTTTTTGGGGACTAAAGTCCCGGTAGATTTGGGTCCAAAATTACCATAATTTTAAGCCTTTTGTAAGATGTGATGGATTAACATAACTGTTAGAATTTTGTCATAAATAGACGTGGGAGGCGGTAATTAAATGAATCAAGTACTCGAAAAGCTTTGGAGTGATGAGAGCGGGCAGGGCATGGCCGAGTACGGTCTTATTTTAGCTCTGGTGGCAGTGGTGGCCATAGCGGGCTTTCGACTTCTGGGCTCAGGTGTTTCAAAGCAGATTAACACGGTAGGAAATGAAATTTATAATACCAACCCCTGATTTTCAATATAATCAATGAATAATGCCATTTCAGATTCAACAACTTACGCCCTACTTAATCCTTTAAGTAGGGCTAATCCTTACTGAAAGGTAAATTTCATGGGAAATCTGACTAAACTTCAATTTACGTTTCCCGACTATCTTCTCCTGCTGCTGTTGATAATCTGTATAATCACTGACATTAAAAACAGACGTATTTATAACAAAATACTGGTCCCCTTCCTTATGGTCGCCCTGCTGATAAGCTTTCACAGCGGTGGCTGGCAATACCTGCTGGACAGTTTCAAGGGAGTCGTGCTGGGGCTGGCTATGCTTATTCTCCCCTTTGCCAGGGGCGGCATTGGAGCCGGGGATGTCAAACTACTGGCGGTAATAGGCGGTATTAAAGGATCGGCCTTTGTTATAAACACATTCCTGGCCGGAGCCCTGGCCGGCGGAATTTTTGCTCTGGTTATACTGGCGGCTAACCGGCAACTTCCGGAAACAATGGCCCGCATACTCTGGGCAGCCTCCGGGATACTGATCAGATTCGGCATTATGATTAGAGCCCGGGAGCCCAGAGAAGATATAAAAACTCTTTATTTTCCTTATTCCCTGGCCATAGGGGCCGGTGCCGCCGCCGCATATACATTTAGCCTGCAAAACCTGTTGAGGTGATACAATGAAACGTCTTTTCATGAGAGATGAGCGGGGCCAGGCCATGGTTGAACTGGCCCTGGTGCTGCCGGTACTTCTGATTCTATTCATGGGAACAGTGGAATTCGGCCGGATATTCCACTCCTACCTTGTAATAACAAACGCCTCCCGGGAAGGGGCCCGGGTGGCCGTACTGGGGGGCGCCGACACCGCCGTCTCCAGCAGGGTGGGACAGACCACCGCCAGTCTTGATGCCACCAAATTGTCGACCAACGTAACCCCGGCCATGGCAGACAGAAAATCGGGAGTGCTGGCCACAGTGGAAGTACGCTACCGGATACCCCTGATATTCCCCCTTTTTGATGTATTCATCCCCAATCCCCTGCCGGTTACATCCAGAACCATTATGCGGGTTGAATGAAGGGAGAATTGGTAATGAGCGGTTTTATTAAAAGTTCTATTAAAAGTTTCATTAAAGATCAAAGAGGCTTTTCATTTTTTATGGTCAGTTTAGGAATAATGAGCCTTTTTGGTATGACCGCACTGGTAACCGATTTCGGCCGCATCTCCCTTTCCAGACAGCGCCTGGTAAACGCGGTGGATAGCGCGGCCATAGCCGCTGCCCGGGATTTTGTTTTCATAGAGGACCCTTACACCCGGGAAATGACCGCGCGCCAAAGGGCGATGGATGTGGCCGTAGCCAACGGGGCGCCTATAGCCGGTATAAGCGTTGACATAGACAATAACAAAATATCGGTAAATGCCGAGCAGACCATCGGCCTGATCATGTCCAGGCCCTTTGGCATAAGCCAGAGGACGGTCCGGGCCCACGCCGCGGCAATGACGGGAAGCATCAGTTCCTATCTGGGGGTGGCCCCCCTTACCATAAAAGAGCAGCCCTTCACTTACGGACAGCTTGTTACTCTGAAATACGGGTCTCCGGACTCTCCGGGCAACTTCGGCGCACTGGCCCTGGCCGGCCGGGGCAGCCGAAACTACAAGTACAATCTGATCAACGGCTTTTCACACGTAGTAAAGGTGGGAGAAACGCTGGACACAGAGCCCGGCAACATGACTGGACCCACCGAGGGCATTGACGAAAGGCTGGACCGCTGCACCAACAACTGCACCTACGACAATTTTGAGCCCGGATGCCCTCAAATATTGGTCATACCAACCCATGGTGATGACCTGCAGGGGCGGGATCAGATCACAGTTTCTGGATTTGCAGCCTTTTTCGTGGACAGGGAAGCCACTAACAGTGCTGTTGATGAGATTATGGGATATTTTGTCCGAATGGCGGCCGAGGGTGATCCGGATTTATTACACCCGATAACCAGTCTCTACGGCGCAAAGCTGGTTGAATAAACAATTTTTATAAAGAACTAACCGGGAGATGAAACAATGAGAGGCAGAATTAACATTATCCTTATAGTTGCCGTAGTTTTTGGACTGGTGGCGGCCTGGGGAACATTCCAGTACCTGAAGCAGATGGAAAAAACGTATAAGTCCTCCGGAAAATTTGTAGCGGTGGCGATAGCCAAGTCAAGAATACCAGCCCGCTCGGTCATAAACGACCAGATGGTGGAATTTACCGAAATACCGTCCAATTACGTTAACCCTGCATCCTTGGGGAACCCCGGGGATATCGTCGGCAAGGTTTCCAGGACCGACATATATCCGGGAGAGCAGATAATTAGAAATAAGATATCCAACCCCAACGACCCGGGAGAGGGACTGGCCATGCTGGTGGAGCCCGGAAGAAGAGCAATGACGGTGGCCGTAAACGATGTCTCCGGGGTGGCCGGAATGCTAAAGCCCGGAGATAAGATAGATGTGCTGGGCACTGTGGTGGTGGGTAAGGAAACCCTCACATCACTGATAGTTCAGGACATCAAAATACTGGCGGTGAACAGAACCACAGGCAATTCCACGGCTGACAACAAGCAGCCCCAGACCGGAACCCTAACCCTGTCGCTAAACCCCTGGGAGGCCCAGCATGTTACCCTGGCCTCGGAAAAGGGCAGCATTCGAGTTCTGCTGCGCACACCTACCGATGAGGCTAAAGTACAGGTACCTTCTACAAATATCACACACCTGACCAGGTGATTTGGAGGTAAAAGACAATGAGCGCCATTACCGTTCTTATTGCGGACGATATCCCCGGCACCCGGGAGGATATCAAGAGGCTGCTTTATTTTGAGGATGACATAACCATAATTGGTGAGGCCGGTGACGGAGATGAGGCAGTGAAGTTCACCGAATCCCTGAAGCCAGATGTCATTCTGATGGACGTAAACATGCCCCGGATGGACGGCATAAAGGCCTCGGAGCTGATAACCGTTAAAAATCCGGACTCTGCCATCGTAATCATTTCCATTCAGGGTGAACAGGAATACCTTCGCAAGGCCATGGCTGCCGGAGCCAGGGATTACCTGGTGAAGCCCTTCAGCAGCGGAGAACTGGCTGAAACAATAAGGAAAGTGAGCGACTTCTCCAGAAGGCGGCGCCTTCATCTGGTGGAAGGAGGCAGCTATACACCAACGGTTCCGGCAAGGGACCCCGGAAAGATAATAACTTTTTTCTCTACCAAGGGCGGGGTTGGGAAAACCACCGCCGCCTGCAACCTTGCCATCAGCTTGGTACAGAAAACCAGAAAAAAAGTGGCCCTGGTGGATATGGACCTCCAGGGGGGCGATATCTCAGTATTCATGAACATTTCCAGCAAAAGCGGGCTGGCCGAGGTGGCTCAGGAATCGGAATACTCAGACCCCTCCCTGCTGGAGACCTATTTATGCCCCCACATGTCCGGAGTAAGGGTGATGCCGGCCCCAGGATCCCCTGAGCAGGCCGACCTGGTCACATCAACCCATGCCGAAGGAATACTGAGGGCTTTAAAAGATTCCTACGACTACATAGTGGTGGACACCCCGGCCGCCATAAACGAGATTACGCTCACCTGCCTGGAGGTATCCGACCAGATAATGGTGATGCTTAACCAGGATCTTCCCACCCTCAGACATGGGAGGGTGAACATGGAAATATTAGAAAAACTCAATCTTACTTTCAAGACCCGGCTGATACTGAACAGATTCAGAAATGACGGCATAAAGATAAAGGATCTCGAAAAAAACATCAATTCAACAATAACCGGAACACTTCCTGACGATACCGATACCGTTTCAATTTCCATCAACAAAGGACATCCCTTTGTGCTTACCCGGCCCTCGTCGGAAATCACCATATCTTTAAACGAAATGGCAGCCTCTCTTATATCACTGTCGGATATTTCCGGAATAGAAAAAACAGAGGCGCCAAAAAAGTCGATAATCGGAAAAATATTCAGCTTCTAATGGTCGGAGGTACGTAAAATGTCACTTTTAAGAAGACTGGAACAGCAGGCGGTAAAAAATGAACATAACATAGCGCGTAAGCTGCCCGAAAGGGCCCCGGCCACGACGGCGGGCGCCTTCTCCAGAAAGGACCCCTACCAGGATCTTAAAAACAATTTACATAAAAAGGTTATTTCCGAGCTGGCTCCGGACAGCGATATGGAAAACGCGTCACAAAAAATATCGGCTATGGTAAATGAGCTGCTGGACAAAGAGGGAGAGCACCTCCCACGCCATGAAAGGCAGCGCATAGCGGCTGAAATAGTGGACGAGGCCATTGGCTTCGGCCCCATCACCCCCCTTTTAAATGACCCCTCCATAAGCGAGGTGATGGTAAACGGCCCGCATCAGGTGTACATCGAAAGACAGGGAAAGCTGGAAAAAACCGATGTGTGCTTCCGGGACAACAACCACGTGCTTCACATCATAGAAAAGATAGTGGCCCCCATAGGCAGGCGTATCGATGAGAGCATGCCCATGGTGGACGCCAGGCTGCCTGACGGGTCCAGGGTTAACGCCATCATCCCTCCCCTGGCGTTAAACGGACCATCCATAACAATAAGAAAGTTTTTCCATGACCCCCTCGTCATTAACGACATGATAAACTTTGGCAGCCTTACTGAAACCATGGGCACTTTTATGGAGGCCTGCGTTAAAGGACGGATGAACGTGGTGGTTTCGGGCGGAACCGGCAGCGGTAAAACCACCACCCTGAATGTGCTATCCTCCTTCATCCCCAGTGATGAGAGAATTGTTACCATAGAGGATGCCGCCGAGCTGCAGCTGCGCCAGGAACACCTGGTGACTCTGGAAAGCCGCCCCCCCAACCTGGAGGGCAAGGGGGCAATCCCCATCAGGGACCTGGTGAGAAACGCCCTGCGCATGAGGCCTGAGCGCATCATCGTGGGCGAAGTTCGTGGCGGCGAGGCCCTGGACATGCTTCAGGCCATGAATACCGGCCACGACGGCTCCCTCACCACCGGCCACGCCAATACACCCCGGGACATGCTTTCCCGGCTGGAAACCATGGTGCTGATGGCCGGCATGGACCTTCCGGTTAAGGCCATAAGGGACCAGATATCCTCTGCCATAGACCTGATTATACAACAAAGCCGCTTCCGGGACGGAACCAGAAAAATAACCCACATCACCGAGGTTCAGGGAATGGAGGGCGATGTCATAGTCCTTCAGGACATATTTGTTTTTAAACAGACCGGGATCAATGAGCACGGAAAGATTCAGGGCAATTTCATAGCCACCGGCATCCGGCCAAAATTTTATACCCGCCTGGAAGAAGCGGGAATCCAGCTAGATCACACAATCTTCCTGCCGTCATTGATTTAGGTTGTAAGTTATTGGTTGTAAGTTATTGGTTATTGGTTATTGGTTATTGGTAATTGGTTATTGGTTATTGGTTATTGGTAATTGGTTGTAAGTAAAGCCTATCACTTACCACTTACTACCTATTACCTATTACCACTTACCAACTAATACCTATTACTAATATTAAATCCAGAGGTGTTTACTATGTCATCGGAATTAATAAGCCTGCTAATTCTCATATTCGGCGCCTGCAGCCTCCTGATTATCGGCTTGCAGTACTCTGCCACCGGCCAGACCCGGGAAATGAGCAAGCGCATGAAAGAAATGAACAAAGAGAGTATGCAGGATCCCGTCAGCAGCAATAGCATCAACCTCACCCCATCCCAGCGGTTTTTGGCCTCGGTGTCCCGGTCAGCCATTAAGTTTCGCCTTTTTAACAGGTTTGCCCGAATGGTGGACAAAAACCTCTCCGGGGCCGATATACCCCTTAAAAGTGAGGAATATATCATACTGACCATCGTTATTTCGCTGCTGGCAGGCCTATTGGCAAGTCTTATCTTCATGAATATCTACCACGGCATACTGTTTGGTCTATCAGCAATACTCTTTTCAATATTCTGGATTAAAAACGCCAAAACCCGGCGCCTGGCCAAATTCAACTCCCAGATTGGTGATGCTCTGGTGATCATGTCCAACTCCCTGCGATCAGGATTCAGCTTTCTCCAGGCCATGGACATGGTCAGAAAGGAGCTGCCCAACCCCATAGCCAGGGAATTTGGCCGTACCTTCCAGGAAATGAACCTGGGTACGCAGACCGAGGACGCACTGGAAAATCTGAACATGAGAGTGGGCAGCGAAGACCTGGAGCTGGTCATCACAGCCGTGATGATTCAGAGGCAGGTGGGCGGCAACCTGGCCGAAATATTGGACAATATAGCTAACACCATAAGGGAAAGAATTCGCATCAAGGGTGAGATAAAAACACTGACCGCCCAGGGAAAGGTATCCGGCATAGTCATTGGGGTCCTCCCCCTGGTGCTGGCCGGAGTTCTGTCGGTTATGTCGCCGGAATATCTGAAGCCCCTCATATCAACCCCCATGGGAATGGGGATGCTGGCAGCCGCCCTGACGCTGGAAATCTCGGGTATTTTATTGATTCGTAAAATAATTAACATTAATGTTTAAGCGAGGGTGAGGAGAATGTATATTATCACCGGCTCCATCTTCCTGACCACAATTCTTGTATTCCTGGCGCTTTACCTTATGATGTTCGGAAACAGGCTGGAATTGTCCAGAAGAGCCATGGAAGTGATTGGGAAAAGAAATGTATCCATAAGGGAAAAAGAACTAAGCGAGCCCATTGTCAAAAGGGTGCTTAAACCTCTAATAAACAGGTTATTCAAAGTGGCTACCAGGATATTGCCCTCGGAAAAAGAGGTCATACTTTCCAGAAGGCTAACCGCTGCAGGCAAGCCGGGAGGACACGGCCCCAAAGAATTTATGGCGGTAAAATTGATACTGGCGGTGACTTTTCCCGGTATTATGATTTTAGCCGAGCCTCTTTTGGGACTGGAGTACAGCCAGTGGCTAACGCTTACAGTAGCCTTTGCCCTGGCCGGCTGGTTACTGCCAGATTTTTACCTTCGCCAAAAGATAGCGGAAAGGAAAAACGAGGTGGAAAAAAGCCTGCCGGACGTTCTGGACCTAATCACAGTCAGCGTGGAGGCCGGCACCGGATTTGAAGGGGCGCTTTTAAGGGTGGTGGAAAAAGGAAAAGGAATTCTGGCTGAGGAATTCTATATTGTTCTCCAGGAGTGCAAGATGGGCAAAAGCCGCAAGGACGCCCTGAGGGACATGGCCGACCGACTGGATGTCGATGACTTTTCCACCTTCGCCGGCTCAATAATAATGGCCGACCAACTGGGAATAGGAATAGGCAATGTGATGAGGCTGCAATCCGATCAGATGAGGCGCAAGAGGCGGCAGAGGGCCGAAGAAAGGGCTATGAAGGCCCCGGTAAAAATGATGATCCCCATGGCCACATGTATCTTCCCCACAATTTTTGTGGTTCTGTTGGGCCCCGCCGCCATCAGCCTGTATCAGGCCTTTGTGATATGAGGTGAAACAAAAGGTGAAAGTTTACAACGTGACCCGTAACCTTTGTCTGGCTGAAACCGCCATTATGGCCGACAGCTTTTTTTCCAGATTAAGGGGACTTCTGGGCAAATCCGGACTTCCGGAGGGCTGGTGCATGGTGCTGAAGCCCTGCCGATCTATACACACAATGTTCATGAGATTTTCCCTGGACGTTCTTTTTGTGGACAGGCAGAACAGGGTTGTGTCCATGATCAGCGACATGCCCCCTTTCAGATTTTCAGGTTCCGTAAGTCAATCATACCTGGTCATCGAATTTCCGTCTGGCGCCTTGCTAAACACCGGTACCCTCCCAGGGGACATAATACAAATTGGCAGTCAGAGGTTGTAATCTAATAAACATCCGGGCCGTATCAAAGCGGCCACCAGGGAGAACGAAAAAACCAACCACAGAGACACTGTGGCAAAAAGCTTATAGCTTATAGCTATTTCTCAGAATTTTAAAAGGGGTGATGCGGCATGAGTAAAAAAATCAGCACCACGACAATAACCTTTAAAATGGGACTTTACATGGCCTTACTAATCACTTTTCTAATGTCGGCAGTGGGTTACGGCAATTATTACAGCACCAGGGAAACGATGAAAATACAGTCCCTGGAAAAAGGATGGGGCATTGTTCGCAGCGGCACCGCCTTTGCCGCCGAGCACCTGCAAGCAGGAAATCCGGACCTCCTGATCGAGCATGTGCGGAATATAAAGGCCAATGAAGATGTAACCTACGCCGCTATAATAAACGCCGCCGGTAAAATAGTAGCACACACCGATCAAAGGCAGTTATTTACGACAGCTAACTTCAAGGGAGGCCCCCCTACCCAGAACACCGTCAGCTATTACACTGATTCGAAAGGAAATCCCCTGGGAAACAACTTTCTTTCACCCATCATCACAAAGGGGGGAAGCACAGTCGGATATTTCCAGGTGGGTCTGGATAACTCCAGATATGACGCGCTCTTAAATGACATTCTGTTTAACATGCTGCTGCTTTCCCTGGCGGGTGTTGTGGCCGGAATAATGCTGGCCAGGGTAATGGCAGGTCGCATACTGAGAAAGCCCATAGACGACCTTAGAGAGGCCACAGAACACATCGCGTCCGGTAACTTCGCCCACCAGGTGCCGGTGCGCCAATTGGACGAGTTGGGGGGATTGGCCTCGGCCTTTAACTCCATGACCGGCCACCTGGCCAACCTGTTCATATCGGTAAGGACCAGCGCCTCCGAGTTAACCAGGTCCAGCCAGGTAATACTGAGCCGTTCAGAGGAGATCAAAATTGCGGCTCAAATAAGCAATAAGGAGACCGACACCGCCCAAACAGAAATGGACAACAGAAAGCAGTTGGAGGCCCTCCAGGAAATAACCTCCTCGGCCAAAAAAATGGCCCGTCTGGTGGACCGCCTGAACAGCCTCTCACTGCAGTTCAAACTTTAAGAGCCGCGAAGAAGACTGTTGTCACGGGATGAAACAATCGGCTTCCAAAACAAGGGCCCGCTTTGATTTAAGCGGACCCTTGTTTTTTTATATAGCTTTCAGCTACAGCTTTACTCCACTATTGCTTCCATGGGAATGCGGTCCTCACAAGGTACCCCCACCTGGCAGAGCCCGCACCCTGTTTTGGGAATCCCGTAAAGTTTTCTCTTGGCAGTAGCTTCCTCCCCGCTGTAGGTCCATTCATGGCAGAGGTTCTTGTCATGGCCCGACCCGGATATAGCCCCTGCGGGACATCTTTTTATACATGCCTGGCACCCCCGCCCGGCTATACAGTAGTCCATATGCCCCTCGTATGGCCGGTGCGCCTCCGGAAGCGCGGTGTTCACAACAACGCTGCCAACCCTGTGGGCTATGCCCCTTTTAGTAATAAGGGCGTCATTGAGGCTGAAAGTGCCCAGGCCGCAGGCGTATGCCGTATGCCTCTCCGACCAGTTGGAGGTGAAACCTCTACGGTCAGGGTCTTTGATAGTCCTGAACTCAGGCAGCAGCATAGGGGCGGCGGCCAGATACCCCCTGCTCTCCAGCCAGCCAATCACCCGGCGCCTGAGGTCATTGTTGAATTCCTCCCCATAAGACCTGGTGTAAGACCACTCAGCCGCCGGACCGGACTTTTCAGCCCGGTTTTTTTCCCTCACCAGCAGACTGATTGGCAAAACCCAGGAAATGACGCTTACCTCCCCCTCCTTCAACTCACCGGCAAAACCCCTCGCCTTTAGCGAGCAGTTCAGAGCCTGGCCGGGAGACATGGATTCCGGGCCCACCTCTTCCCTGATGATGTCAAATATATGATCGTCTCCCCGGGCAAATCCCACCAGGGGCTGGTCGAAAAATTTCCCCCCAAACTGTTGGCAATAGTTGCGGGGGCTTGTTTCAACATAGCCGCTGATTACCCTGTTAATTTCCTGCGCTAAGACATCCGGGCCTTCCTTTGTCATAGCCATTCCTCCCCGTAATTTTCCAGAACTACTCTAAAAACAGCTATAAGCTTAAACCACTGAGGGTATTGTTTTCATCCTCCGTGGCGCCGCTGGCGGCATGGGCATTTATTCTATAATCTTTTGCAAAAATCAAAAAATACCTGCCGGTTAAACTAATTTATTTTCCCTGAAAATTTTGCAGGTATAAGCTATAAGCTTTATTTACCGAAGTATCCGTTTTCCTCATCCCCGCACTGAAGCGCAAGGGGGGATGCCCCCCTGGAACCCCGGCACAGGAAATTTATAAATTTCCTCTGCCGGGCGCTTGAGAACAGGGGGCCGGGGTGACAGTAAATCATTATATACTTTCCTTAACTACAAGAAAGGACCTTTGTTCAAGGTCCCTGCTGATTCTATATATTAAATCTGAAATTGATGATATCCCCGTCCTGAACTAAGTACTCCTTGCCCTCCAACCTGGCCAGCCCCTTTTCCTTAAGCTTGGCCATGCTTTGCAGCTCTGCCATATCTTTGTATCCGGCCACTTCGGCTCTGATAAAACCTCTTTCGATGTCAGAGTGTATCTTTCCAGCCGCCTTTCTTGCATCGGTGCCCCGGTCAATGGTCCAGGCCCTGACCTCATCCTCTCCCACCGTAAAAAAGGATATCAGCCCCAGTGAATTATAGACTGCCTGGGCCAGCCTTTCAGATCCCAGCGAGTCGATTCCCAGATCGGCCATAAACATATCCCTGTCTTCCGGAGGTAGCTGGCTGATTTCCATTTCCATCAGCCCACACAGCTCGATCAGCCCAATGCCACGGCTAACAGCCAGATCAGCCAGTTCCTTTTTCCCCGGATAATCACCGGCCCTGAACTGGTCCTCATCGGTGTTAACCACCAGTATTAGCGGCTTGTCCGTGAAAAAGCTGTAATTCAACAGCATATCCTTCTCCTCGCCGCTAAGCTCAATGGATCTAAGGGGAATTTCATTTTCCAGCCCGGCCAGTATCTTTTTCATCAGCTCCAATTCGGAGGCGTTTTCCCTGGTGACCTTTTTGCCCCCCTCTATGCGCTGAATCCTCTTCTCCACAAAGTCCATATCTGCCAGGAGCAGCTCCAGGTCAATGGTCTCCACGTCCCTCAGGGGGTTTATGCTCCCCTCAACGTGAAGCACCTCCGTGTTTTCAAAGGCCCTGACCACATGAACCAGCAGATCGGCCTGCCTGATACCGTCCAAAAAGGTATTGCCCACTCCCTTACCCTGGCTGGCCCCCCTCACCAGACCCGGCACGTCGCTAAATTTCACCTGGGCATATATTGTCTTACGAGGCTTGTAGAGGGCCGAAAGAAAATCAATCCTCCGGTCCGGAACCTCTGCCATACTGACGTTGGTGTCGGCCTTTCCGGTAAGAAACTTGGAAGTCTGAGCCCCGGCGTTAGTCACCAGATTAAAAATGGTGGTCTTGCCCACCATGGGAAGCCCTATCAGTCCTGCTGAAAGCAAACAAAAACACTCCAATCGACAATGTATATTTATCGTGACGCCACCTGCTATATTCTAGCAAATAAAATGTATTAACTCAACCGTACATGTTGTCCGCAGAAACAGATTAACGCCCGGGGACAAACTTAATTAGAAAATTAACTTATTAAAAAACCTTAACAAAATTAATTACTGATTTAATGAAATTAACATAATGTTTTAAATTATTTTAAGAAAATGCAGGAAAAAAAGTCTGCCTGCTTAATGATAATACTATCATACCTTGAAAGGCTATAAATATTATGATCAAATCGGCTTTTATGTGGCGAACCGTGGCTGTGGGCTGTTTAGCAGCAATTGTCACCCTTAGTTTTGGGAGATTGTCTTACGGTGTGGTCATGCCCTTCATGCAGAAAGGGCTGGCACTTACATATGTACAGGCCGGCGGCCTTGGCACAGCCTGCTCTCTGGGCTATGTGCTTATAGTAGCCTTTGCCGGCCCACTGGCCTCCAGGTTGGGCAGTAAATTTGTAATCACCACAGGCGTGTCAGTGGTCTGTGCGGGGCTGATTTCCCTTACCTTTGTCCAATCTTTCGCCTTTGCAGCCGTACTGATGATTATCATAGGTGTCGGCACCGCCTTAACCTATACCCCTATGATAGCCCTTCTGATCAACTGGTTTCCCGCGTACAGGGGATTGGTAACCGGAGTTATCAGCAGCGCCATTGGCTTTGGAACAGTACTGACAGGTGTTTCGGTGCCTTTTCTGGTCACCCTTGACCCTGAAAATGGCTGGAGGATGACCTGGGAAGCCTTTGGCCTGGCGGGACTCCTGGTCGCAATATTGTGCATAGCCTTTTTACGAAACCCCCCGCAGTCTAAAAACCCCGGTTCTGTATCAGTAAGCGGCGCCCGATCATTTTATTTCCGTAAAGATATCATCTTTATTGGGCTTACCTATTTTCTGGTGGGTTTTTCCAATATAATTCCCACTACTTATAACATGGCCTTTATGCTGAACTCAGGTCTTGTTAAGGAAACCGCAGGTATAATTATAGCGGTGGGAGGAATTCTGTCCCTGATAAGCGGGCCGCTCTGGGGCACTCTTTCGGACCGTCAGGGAAGAAAAACCATTCTTACCATACTTCTAATCCTAACGGCCACCACCACTATTATTCCGGCAATTCAACCAAACCTGTTAACCTACACCATATCCGCAATAATTGGCGGCCTGACCATATCCGGCCTTTTTGGCCAGGTGCTGGCCAGGGTCAGTGAACTGGTCGATCCCATCCAGGTTCCGGCAACTTTAAGCTACGTTACACTGTTCTTCGGAACAGGCCTTTTTATCAGCCCCTCTCTGGCAGGCTGGATAATTCAAATGCAGGGCGATTTCCGCCTGACCTACATTATAGCCGGAGTAGTGCTTATCCCTGGCGTATTATTCAACCAGGCAGTACCGGAAACCGGAGAAGTGACACCGGCCACCATCACCGGCCAACATTTGGTGAAAGAGTGAACTCGTCCAGCTTAAGCGACAACATCAAGGCTTCAAATGGAGATTCTAACTAACTGAAATAAAAAAAGGCTTATTCTAGCCCCCCTGCCCACGACAATAAATTAACAGCATTAACCATTTGTTGTAGTAGTAGGATTAAGAATACAAAAATTAAATTCCAAATTAATTATGGTTTAATTTTATTTAACACATTGGTTTTAAGCTAATAACAAAGAGTTCAAATGATTCTACTATCTCTTTCTCCAAATTATAAATACCTTTATTTATACACCAATTCAAGGCAATGCCCCTTGCATATCTAAGTAAAACTCCTGCAGTTTTTTCAGCCGTCAAGTCATTACGTATTTGATTATTGATCTGTCCTTCTATGACTATTTTTTGTAAAATTTTAAAAATAGATCTATTCGTATCAATAGTAAATTTTTTATTTGATGACAACTCACTTTTAACAAGTTGGCTTGTGAAATCTATTCCCTGATCATTAACATATTGCCCAAAGTAACTGAAATATAAGATGATTCTATCCAAAGCATTTGTACATTTTAAAACATGAGGTGCCTTATCTTCAAAATATTCATCTATTTTTTTAAATGATTCTACAATAATATCGTCCTTGTTTTTGAAGTGATGATAAAAACAACCAACTGAGATACCTGCACCCTTACAGATTTCGTCAACACTTACATTATCGTATCCGTTTTTATTTATTAATTCAACTGCAGTATTAAATATTCTATATTTTGTATTCATAGCTTGAATTTTTCTTTTAGTAATTGCATTACCCATTTTACCCTGAGGCCCTCCTAATCAGCCATAAGTTATAAAAAATGACTTATATTTATTGTAATTTAAATATATTGTATACGTCAATATTTTGCAGGTATAACTCACGATATTTTTTCAGAACCTGCTATCAACGGCACTTTGCTCGCAGCTTACGGCCTGCATTAAGTACGCGTATGAGAATCCATACGCTACCCGTCTCCTTCAGTATCCCTGCTGCCTTGCCGGCGTTCAGTATGCTCGGTCGCCAGGAGCATTGGTCAGACTCCGTATCTTTGGTTCGGCTTTTAAATTGACCCCAGAGTTGATTGTCAGCTTGGGTCAATTTTTATTTTATTCTTTCCCTCAGGGAAGTAATCGGTTGACAGATGCAAATTAATATCTACGCACTCCAGCTTGGACGAAGGCTTCAGGTTCTTTTTCTGTACCCTTTCCCTATTTTCAGCGGTAGTATCAACGATTACAAGCCTGAGTATTTCCAGCGGTTTGTAATTTGCCGTTGACGACAAATTACAAACCGTTCTTCTACATTAAAGGCATTCCCTATGGGATAATCCCTGTTTATTCCGATATTAAATTAGTACGTATATAATACAAATAAATAAAGTTGACTAAATTTTCATAATAAATTATACTATTTTTAACCGAATGCATTCTGTTAAAATTTAATAATTAAATATGGAGGGTTCTTTGTTATGCAAAAAAATATTTTGATTCCGAAATTCGGTCCTTTAGCAGGTGTAAGGATACTTATTACCGGCACTTTGATTGCAATGCCACATGCAGCGACAATGTTAGCTGATTTTGGTGCAGAGGTTATTGCTTACGAAAGAAGGGATGTTGGAGAGACATATAGGCTATTCCCACCGCATATTAAAAATGAAAATGGTGCAGTTGGCGCAGCATTTGCACAAGATGCCAGAAACCGTTTGAATGTTACATTTAATCTTGACCTAAGTAATCAAGAGTCCCGTGATATTTTTTTCGGACTGATTAAACAGTCAGATATATTCATGGAAAACATGGTTTGGATGGATAAGTTCGGCATCAATGATGATTTACTGCTAGAATTGAATCCAAGGTTGGTTGTAATCCATGTTAGTGGGTTAGGAAACAAAAATTTTGGCGGTATTGAGGAGTTATGCAATAGAGCTTCCAATGATGCAGTTGGTCAAGCATATAGCGGGGCACTGAGTATTAATGGTACTGTTGATCAGCCGGAACTTACCTATCCATTTACAAATGATTACATCACCGGGTTAACAGCTGCATTTGCGGCTTTGAGTGCATATATACATGTAAGTAAAACAGGTGAAGGTCAAGTAGTGGATGTTTCTCAATATGAGTCTCAAGCAAGGGTTCTTTCCGACCTATTTGTTAATTTCACAGAGAACGGTTTCGTGAAACGTCCATCTAGAATACCTGTACAACCTGCCGGAATATTTATGGCGAAAGATAGATTTGTATCATTGGCCGCAGTTGGACCATCCCAATTTAGTAAAGCATTAGATATTTTAAAATTCGATCCTGAATACTTTGCATTTAAAGAAGTAGCTAGTGGTCCGGCTTTGTTTTCCGAGAAAGGCAAGGAGTTCGATTTACGCTTTCGTGAATGGTGTAAAAACCACACTGCCGATGAAATTGTGGCAGCATTTGCGGATAAAAAGATACCTTGTTCAGCCATCAATACAGTAAAAGATTCTTTTAATGAAAAACACTGGCATGATAGAAACAATTTCTTAAAATATGAAGATCAGACTTTAAGAAAAGAAATTACAGCCTTCGGTATTGCCCCCAAAATGAGTAAAACACCTGGAATGGTTTGGAGAGGTGCTCCTAGACTGGGACAGGATAATGAAACAGTCTTAAAGGAAATTTTGGGGTACTCTGATATTAAA
>Ga0209347_1003620_pt1 | contig 17564 bp, 17 predicted proteins | sample AutmiccommuBRH23_FD_187382 | JGI IMG/M metagenome (GOLD analysis project Ga0209347, IMG submission 187382) | Deep subsurface microbial communities from Mt. Terri, Switzerland - Autotrophic microbial communities BRH/23 (SPAdes) (version 2) | ecosystem: Environmental > Aquatic > Deep subsurface >...
GGTATACATCGGGATCGAGGATATCACCATCGATTTCATTAAAAATATACTCACCGTCGGATGGCGTGGAAGGCCAGTACATCAGGCGTTCCGGTTCATAGGTGCTGTCATCGAAGAAGTCCATGCCGATGACTTCAGCTACCAATCGGGAAACGGCAACGTATTCATCCGGCGAAACCTCGCGGGTAAGCGGGATAACAATGCGAAGCCGGGGTTCTTCCGGTGTATGGCTGTGGGTTGAGTAGATCACGCACTTGTGGGGAAACAACATCTCCACCGTGTCGATAAAATCGCTACCGGCGTGGTCGGCGTCAAGAGTTATCCCTGAGCGGCTTTCCACCGTATCCTTTTTACGTCTGCCGCCCTTGAGATGTCCGAGAACATAGCCACCTACATCTTTTGCGGCATCGCGGCGGTCTTTGGTGAATCTTTTGTATTCTGCGACAGTTTCAGTTGTGCGGCGGGTGACTTTGAACCGCTCGCACAACTCTTCAAATGTGGTCTTTTTATTGACCCACCGTTTTGAAAGACGGCTGTCGCCATATGCGATTTTAAGTTCCATATTCCAACACCTCGCATTTGTGGTTGTAGTATTTGATAGGCATACCGCGTTTTTTTGCCTTGGCGATTTCACGAGCCATATCATCGGAAGGTTGGCCGAAAACCCATAGCTCATCGCACTTACCAAGCAGGACAAGGGCAAAGAACATCCCCAATTCTCGCTGCTCTCTGTCATCGTCGTCCATGAACTGCGGGTAGTGGAGGTGAGGTGCAACCGGGATGTACCCCTTGGAAACAGCAAAGCGGCAATATCCTCTTGCCCGTTCTATGTTTCTTTCCGTGTCTCCTGCGAAAGGTGAAGCGAGGTAAACAAGCGGACGATAAGTTTTCACCGGGGCTTCCGATTTGGCAACCGCCGTCAATGCTTCATAGGCGGTCGGGTCGGGATAGCCCTCACTATTGTACTTGTCCATCTGGCACCTCCCCTTGGTAATACTGCTCTACGAGCAAACGCAGCCAGTCGATTTCTTCATCAAGGCGGGCGTTTACCGATTCGTACATAGCGTTCTCAGCTTCAAGCACGGCAAGCTGTTTAGCCCGTTCCGCACTTTTGTCCGCACTGATCAACAAGAGTGAGAAGAAGCATGTCAGCCCAATCCACATCAATACCCACGGGAGTGCTGACCAGACCGCCTTGCCAATCTTCTTCAGAACCGCTTTGATGGCTTGCTTCTTCTCATTATTCATTGTCGTTTACCCCTCTCCCAAGGAACAGGTTGATGAAATATTGCTGCCCCTTGCCCGTGACTTTTGTGGTCTTGCTGATAGTGACGTGTCCGTCCGAATGGGTTATGGCAGTTTCCTTGACCCTGAAAAGCCCCAGTTCCATCGCCTTTTGGGTTGGTGCGTTATAATCCGTTCCCTTGCGCTTGATGAGATAACCGTCCTGACGCAGTTTTTCAAACAGACGGTTCTGACCGATTTCGATGCCGTTGCCTTTGAGGATTTTTGCCAACTCACCAATAAGGATAGTTCCGTCGGATACAGACACCGCATCGGCGAAGATAACCTTTGGCTTATTCTCGGTGGCCTCCAGTTGCAGCCGTTCCTTGGCGGTGCGCTCCTCCTTAAGGGCGGTCAGCACTTTAATCCAAGAGTCAGGATCGTTCATCAGTTCTTCTAATTTGGCGGGAGTGACATATGCGCCATGCCTGCGGATGGTGGGAAGCACCTCATGGGTGACCCAACGTTTGAACTTTTTGGCTTCGGGCTTGTCGGAACGGAGGATAACATTGTAGAGACCACTTTCGCTGACAACCGTGAGTTCCTGATTTCCACCAAGGGTCGGAATCAGACTCCGCCCCTTTTCGTCATCATCCAACCGCTCGGCTACCTTGTGGGGACTGGTCAATTCCAGAATGTCACACACATCCTTAAGCACCCAGAGAATCTCGCTACCCTTCTGGACAGTCCTGACTTCGTTCCCCTCATAGGAGAACACTTGTAATCCGTTCATATAGTACCTCCTGAAAAGTTATTTTTCGAGAGGCAACAACCCCTCTGCTGCCTACAGACAGGAGGGGTTGTTTTGCGTACCGGCATTTAATCTTTTTTATAAAATGAGCAGTCGAACCCATCGGCAATAAGTAAAAGTCCCTCAGCCCAAGGCGGCGTCCGGCTCATTTGCTGACATAAAAGTTCGGCAGACATCTCTGGACCGGCTTCGATGACGACTTCGTCGTGGATGTGCATCACGATGGAGCAATGACGGAGCGTCTGCATGGCGAAGGATAAAATATCCCGGCTTATCGCCTGCACAATATTTTCCACGAACTTGGGACCATAGCTTTCGATACGTTCCCATTTTTTTGTGCCACCGACGCCTTCATAGGTCACACAGTCTGAGCCGAATTGGTTTGTTCCGATACGTGGCTTAACGTAGGAAAGCCTCCTGCCGGAGGGAAGCGTGATAAACAGCATCCCGCTTTGATAGCCGAAACGAATGCCGTGAGTTTCGGTTAACGTCCTGTCCCTGACTGCTTTTATAGCCGCGCGGTCAACATCCCACCAAAACTTCACGATATTTGGGTTCGTCGAACGCCATGCTGAAACGAGCGGGCGGAGTTCCTCTTCAGATAAACCCATCTCCAAGGCACCCATCGCTTTGAGTGCGCCGACCGAGCCGCCGTAGCCGAGGGCAAGTTCGGCAATCTTTCCTTTTTGCCTGAGCGGGGTGCCTTTGGTGACTTCCTCAATCGGAACATGGAACATCTGGCTTGCTGAAGCTTCGTAAATCTTGCCGTGGGTGGCAAAGACATCGTTTCGCCACCGCTCTCCGGCAAGCCAAGCGATGACGCGGGCTTCAATCGCCGAAAAGTCAGCGACAATTAGCTTGTAGCCATCCTTCGGTACGAAGGCTGTGCGGATCAGCTGCGATAGCGTGTCCGGTACATCCTCATAGAGCATTTCAAGTGCATCAAAATTACCGGAGCGCACAAGGGCACGCGCTTCGGCCAAGTCCTCCAGATGGTTCTGAGGGAGGTTTTGCAACTGTACCATTTTTGAAGAAAAGCGGCCTGTTCGATTTGCGCCGTAGAATAAAAACATTCCTCTTACCCGGCTATCAGCGCAAACGCAATTTTTCATAGCTTGATATTTCTTTACAGATGATTTGGCAAGCTGCTGCCTGAGTGAGAGAACGATTGCTAGCTCCGGAGGTGCCGTCTTCAACAATTCTGCAACCACCTTTTTTCCAAGAGAGTCCGTTTCAAGACCGTTGTCGGCGAGCCATTCCTTCATCTGTGTAACCGAATTTGGGTTTTCTAATTCGGTCAACTTTTTCATAGCATCAGTAAGCTCTGAACGGGATCGACCATCCATTTTGACCGCTTCATTAACCAGAGTCATATCCAGCGCAACACCTCTGTCGTTGATGATTTCAGATAGGTGGTACTCATCCCAGACATATTCGGGCACTGGAAACTTTTCGAGTTTTTGTTTTATGGCGAGTTCAGCCTCGACATCACGTTTGTTGTATTCCTTGAAACGCCCCCATTTTGAAGCATCATGAGCTGAACAATTCCTGCTTCTGCCTCCGTTATTTTTTGTTGGAGCGCAGGGCTGACAGAAATACTTGATGAGGTCTTTTCCTTCGGTTAATTTCTGCTTATCCAGCTGTAAAACAGCGCCGACACCTTCTAGTGACAACGGAAGCCCCATGTATGCAGCCCAAGTCATTGTGCATCGCCAAGATTTCGGATCGAGGTATTCACCTTGCGGTATATTGAGATACCTGCTCAGGCATATTCGTTCAAAAGAACTGTTGTGGGCATATTTAACAACATCAGGGTCCAGTATAGCGCTTATGATTTCATCTGGAATTATCTCACCATGAGTTAAATCCACGACGGATATTTCGCCTTCGTTTACTGAGTATCCGAACAGCAAAACTTCAAAATCACTTGCTTCTGAATATCTGTAAGTTCCACATTTTATGAGGTTTTCAGAGGAATACGTCTCAATATCGCAAACCAGAGTTTTTATTTTATCCATGAGAATCTCGCTCCGTTCTTAATCTTGCTAATTGTCTGATGAGTGACGCCATACATTTTACCGAGCTCACGGCAGGTGATCTTGCAGTGCAAACCGAATTTAATTTGTTTAGCATCTTCAGCTGACAATTTTTTCCACACTCGGCCTTGCTTGAAAACATCAATGATATTTTCAGATTGTGTATCATAGCGAAGGTTTGAAAGTCTGTTATCTGCGGGATTGCCGTTGTTATGAAGAACGCAACAACCTGAAGGTGGTTTACCAACAAAAGCGAGCATTACAAGCTGATGAACACCAAATGATTTTCTGGGATTATGAAGAACAACAGATAAATGGCCGCATTTGTCACGCTTTCCAGGCTGAAGAATACTTTCTTTTAAAGTAAAGTCAAAAGAAGAAGATTGATTTGAACTGCGTACTGTACGACTAAGGCTTTTTATTCGACCTTGGTCACTTGCCTGATATTCGCCCTCATAACCGGGGATGTCTTTCCATATTTCACAATTCATAATTCAACCGTCCTTTCATAAATCAATCAAGGGTGGCAGATTACTCTACCACCCTCGAGGTCAGTAGTATTTAGGCGAGGAAATCCTCGTCGTCGTAGGTGGAAAAATCATCCTCTGCACGGGATTTACCGCCGAGGGGTTCGCCATTGCGGATTTTCTGCAGATTGTTCAGACCACAGGCAATGCCTTTATTGCCGTTACTGTTGAAAGCGTAGAAATTGATACTTGCTCTGCCATATACACCGCTGTAAACTTCCGAGCGGTTCATAATTTCCTGACGGTTTGCATCCACCACGCCCGGTGCGGTCGCGCTGTTAGCGTTGATAAAATAGGCATTGTTGTAAGCGGGATCATCGGGTCTTTCGGTGTCGCCATCACGGAGCGGAGTTTTCAGTACAGCGATGGGAGGTACGGTTTTGCCGTTGCCTTTTAGTTTTGCCTCACCTTCGCGGTAAGCAGCTTCAATCGCTGCCTTGATTTTGGCGATGGTCTTGGTATCGGACTTGGGGATAATGAGTGATACCGAGAACTTCGGCGTGCCGCCGTTGATGGATTTCGCTTCCCACACATTAGCGTAAGACCAGCGAGTATCGGGTCCTGTGATGACCTTCATAGGGTTTTGAGACTGTGCGTTTACATTGTTTGTCGTGTTAGCCATTGGAATTTTCCTCCTCATAATCATTAAAATCGTGTTTGGCTGTTTGGATTGCCGGACGTTTGTCGCCCTCCGGTACGAGCGTTGGTTTGCCTTGTGGCTTCTCGACCAGACCGCCGAGCAGTTCGGAGAACCTTACCTTGCCGAGAGCCTTTTCCATTGCGGTGATGCCCATCACCTTGTGTTCATATGGGTCGCAACCTGCCGCGCTGACAGCATCGGCGACTGCATCATTGTTTGTGTATCTGCGGTTAGAACGGCCTTCAACCAGTTTCCAACCTGACCAGTGCTTGCCACTGAGAGCAGCTTGCAAAGCGTAGTCCTTGATGTCCGAAGCCCACGAAACAAGATCGTCTATCTTGCCAAGAATGGATTCGATTTCATCATCCTCTAAAAGGGGCGGCAGCTTGAATTCATATTTTGCAAGTTCGAGGTTCTGCTCTGCCCGTTTGCGGCAGTCATGCTTCGCCTTGCAGAACTGGCACCAATCGCCGCACCGGAATTCGCCCTCACCGTTGTAGGCAAGTTCTGCGATCGGTTTTAAGGTTTCTGCTGCCCACTGATAAAGTGATTCCTTGAAAACCGTGTGGGTACTGATGTTTTCCCGCCTTGGCTGGTAAATGGTCATGCTGACTGTGTCGATATCGTAGATGCCGTCGAACAACTCCAGAGCACCTAATGTGTATAGTTTTAACTGCGGCGAATCGGCTTCCACCAGTACCCCTTGCCCATGTTTATAGTCAATTACATTGAGCGTGCCGTCAGCGATGATCACGCAGTCGCCGGTACCAAAGCCACCCTCGACATACTTAGAAAAGTCGAGTCGTTGTTCAATCAGCACCACAGGGTCGGCGCAATTCTGTTTTGCTGTTTCCACCAGTTCCATGATGTAGGAGGCGTATCCGTTGGCACATTCCTCCATCTCCTCGGAGTAGTAGGTCAGGCTGGTGGTTGGATCTTTGGTGCGGATGCCGAGCGCTGTTTTTAACTTGTACTCACAAAGGGTGTGTGCCTCCGTGCCTTCGGCGGCATAACTGCTGCCTTTATCTTCGTACTGCTCACCAAGCCTGGCCGAGGGAGGGCAGTTCAGCCATCGGTGGCTTGAAGAAGCAGAGAGAAGTGCATGTTTACCCATTGCCCAGTACCTCCGCTTCTGCGAGCAGTGCAGCGTACTTTTGGGGGTCGATCTCTGATAGCTTCGCAGCGCCATGCTTTTCGAGCAGCTCCCGAATTTTAGCGGTGTGACCGTTACGGGATTTTTCCGCAAGTACTGCTCTGACATCTTCCAGCTTTAGAGGTTTTGAATTTGGCTTTAATTCTGGCTGTACCGATGATTCGGGCTGGCTACCGCTGAAAAGAGAAGTCAAACTATCAGCTACTGAGTTAAGAGACTGTGCAACACTACGAAGTTCACTGACACAGATGTCGAGTTCACTCATCTTGCTCATCTGGTGCACCTCCTTCCTCGGTGGACTTATCCTGCCTTTGAAGTGCGAGCAGCTTCTTGGCGAGACGTTTGGACACGACGCTTATTGCCGTTAGGATGCCTGCAAGTTCTTCGTCCAGCTCGGCATCACGCATTTCCGCGTTCCTTTCAGTTGCTTCTGTTTGCATTTCCTTACCTCCGTTTCCGAGAAGCTTTACCGCCCCTCTACCGTCTACAGACAGAAGAGGGGCGGTTGCGTACCACGGAGAGTGGTTACTCGAAAAACTGCTTCAGGGCTTCGTCATTTCGCAGGATGTCAAGGATACGGCGTACATGAACGGTAATGCTGCGTGATGATTTAAAATCGTACTTGAGCGCTAATTCACGCACGGTTTTTTCAAGGATAATCCGGTCTGTTATAAGGTCACGGTCTTTTTGAGTGAGGGTAGCAAGGGCGGCGTGTAGTGTGTCTAATACAGCTTTTTGTTCTAAAATTCCTGTGATATCAGTGGGATCGGAAGGCTCGAAATATGTATCCGTCCCTTCGCCGTCAGAATCGTTACCTAACGGCTTGTCAAGTTCAACGGTGCGGCTCGTGCGGGACTTACAAGTCTCGCATTTTTGATCGCATTTATTTGTGCCTTTCCATATACATTGGAATTTTCGCTCCTGATGCTTTTGCTCTCGCCATATAAAGCGCATATTGTCACGTGCAAGGTCTTCACCCATCTGGTTACGGGGCAGACGAACAACAAGACCGGATTCCTCATCGACATACCAGCGTTGAGGGAATGGATTGTCCGTTTCGTCAGTATGGGTAAGACAAACTGAACGTGAAACCTCGGTGTGGATTTTCCCATCGTCCGAAAGCGTATAGTAAGCCATCGGCTCACCGAATTTTGTGCGGTGTGGAATGGGGGTAGGCTTGAAAGACTTGTTTTGGCACATGGTTGACTCCTTTCGAATATGCAAGGAGCCAAGCGAGAGATATATGAAGAGCCGAATGCTTACAAAACACAAAAGACCGGATGATTACGAATTTGCGTTTCGTAAATCATCCGGCCATTTGGTAGCTCGCACTCGGCTCCGTTGCTCGGTATGAGTTGGTTAATTTAATTACGACTCAGATAAGGTTAAAGGGCTTTCTGTAGTCGTCTGGGTTCTGATGTTTGCTTTGCCAGACCTACTGGCTCACGTTCGATTGCTACTATGTTGCGGCAATGAATACATTTGATTTTCACAACTGTTCGCTCTCGCCATTCGAGGTCAAATATTCTCTTGTGGCACTTTGGGCATTTGACTGTCTCCTGCATAAAGCCTCCTTTCTCACAATCACGCTAATAAGCTATGTTGCGAAGTTGATGGGTAAAAAAAAGGCACATTGGTGCAATTACTCATACGAATAGTAACCCCTCTCAATAAGACGGATTTCAGCGGATTGTTTTGATACCTTGAAAAAATTGGCTAACTCATTAACGACCCAATGATACTTACATTTCCAATGAATCTTCGGGATTTTTGTAGCAGAAAAGTCCTCCATAAATTGTTTTGCCATATCGTCAAATTGTACTGGAGGCATAAGGATACGAGGAGCGATGCCTCGCGCTTGCCACTCCATCCAATCTTCGTCCGACCAGTCCGCCTTACTGGATTCATCGTATTTGTCAAAGCCGCTACGAACTTTAATAGTTTTTTTTGGATCAACCACCGAAGCGGCGATATAGTAATCTCGATGTTTATGCCAATGGAACGCTTCATGAGCGATGGTATTATTCTTGCAGCCTTCATTACGCTTTTCGATTGTATCAGGGTCAATAATCATAGTACCGTACCGCACCTTCACGCTCTGATACTCATCAGTTTCCTTTGCATAAATTTCTTCAATACCACTGGTAAAGCACATTTGACCCAATACACTAAAATCCTCAGATAAACGTCTTTCAACGACACGCAAGCCCATGCGCTTGCGGGCAATTTCCAAGATAGGTACTGCCATTGGACTCTGCAGTGCCTCTGGATAGTACTTCTCTAAAAATTCTATAGCCTCTTTATCAAAATCATTTCTGGAAATATGCGGAGCATTTGAATCAAGTAATACTGCCATCTACATTCCTCCCATTTACTGTTCCTCATCCTGTTTATTAATTTCCTCATATACCTTCTTCCAAAAAGCATCGCCAAGATTCTTCTCGTTCGCTCGGCGTAATGCTTTTCTTACATGAGGTAACTGCGTTGACATTAGGTATTCCGGCAAATCGGGAGCAGCAGAATCCCTATCCCTTCCGGCAAGGTCAAGCATTTCTTCTTTTTCGTCTGATGTCAATTGAAGTACAACGGCGATTTTTTCAAGAATGTGAATCTCAGGCGGATTGCGCCTACCTTTGACGATGTCTGAAAGATAGGAAGCGGTCATCCCCATTGCATCAGCAATGTCTTTTAATTTTATATCCTCCCCGCCTGAACCGCGCCCCTTCCTTTTACTATCGATAAATTTGCCAAATTCTCCAGCCATTTTCAAACTCCTTTCATTTGACGTATGACATATTCCGACACAGCTAATAAGCTACTTCGCTTATGAGCGTATTATATCATTTTATTATTGGGCTTGTCAATACCCGAATTATGAGAATGTGCAACTTCTCTATGGAAAGCAATATCAAGCATTAGAAGCATAAAATGCTGACATCGCACCAATATATCTTGCTATAATATATCGAATAATATATAATGATAAAAATAGCACAGTCAGAGAACCTGAAGGCGAGGTATTGAAATGGCAATAAGCTATAAAAAACTATGGAAACTTCTAATTGACCGCGACCTTAAGAAAAAAGACCTCCCAACCTTGGCGGGTATCAGTTCTGCATCCGTTACAAAACTAGGGAAAAATGAAAACGTCAATACGGAAACTCTCGAAAAAATATGTCGAGCGTTGAATTGTGATATTTCGGACATTATGGAAATGTCTGAAGGCGAGTGAGGGGGATAACACGCAATGTCGTATACAGAGCATCAAATTCGGTTTTTTGCCGAACAACTTATGCTAAGACGCCCGCAAGACAAAATTGACGGGCTTGCTTCATCTATGTCAGGGGTAAAGGTTGACTTGAATCCACACCAAGTAGATGCGGCTTTATTTGCGTTAAAATCACCTCTATCAAGCGGCGCATTGCTGGCAGATGAAGTTGGTCTTGGAAAGACGATTGAGGCCGGGCTTGTACTTGCACAATGTTGGTCAGAACGCAAACGTAAAATACTATTAATAGTAACGGCATCGTTGCGGACCCAATGGAGAGCGGAACTTGAAGAAAAATTTTTTATACGTTCAGAAATATTAGAATCCAAAAATTATAATAAAGCAAAAAAGAACGACCCGTCATGCAATCCGTTTCTGGTTCAAGATGCAGTGGTAATATGCTCATATAATTTTGCATCGGCAAAGATGCGTGACATTCAGTTAGTCAACTGGGATTTGGTGATAATGGACGAGGCACATAAATTGCGCAACGTCTACAAGCGTAACAATGTCATGGGGAACAACCTGAAGATGGCTCTCAAAGGTAAAAAGAAACTACTTCTTACCGCAACCCCACTCCAAAATAATCTGATGGAACTTTACGGTCTTGTCAGCATTATTGATGAGAGGGTTTTTGGCGACCCTGATATTTTTCGTGAGGCATACGTTAATGTTTCAAACATCGAACTCAGGAACAGGAACTTAAAAACACGCTTACATAATTTCTGCAAGAGAACATTGCGTCATCAAGTACGAGAATATGTCCCTTACACGGACAGGACAGTCATTTTATCGAGTTATACACCAAGTCCTGACGAAGAGAAGTTGTATAATGACGTGTCTAATTATTTACAACGTGAGAGACTTCATGCGTTCCCACAAGGGCAACGCCAACTTCTGATGTTAGTTGCTCGGAAACTTCTGGCATCGTCTTCAATGGCAATCCACGGTACGTTGTCTACAATTATTGAACGGTTAAATTTGAAGTTGACCGATTATGAAGCCCAGTTAAACCTTACCGACCTCGATGATTACGATGGCATTGAGGAACTTATCGATGGTGAAAACGGCGATGGAGATAGTGGTGCAACTGATGAGCTTACGGCGGATTACGAAGGCATTAAAAAGGAAATTGAGGACTTGAGGCAGTATGCTGAACTCGCTGATAGTATTAAGACAAACGCCAAAGGTGATAATTTGCTCTTAGCTCTTCAAGAAGGGTTTAAGAGAAATGAGGAGCTTGGAGGCGCAAGGAAAGCCGTCATTTTTACCGAATCCAAACGTACTCAACGATATCTTATGAATCTGCTTACCCAAAACGGCTATGACGGGCAGATTGTGTTTTTAGATGGTTCAAACTCTGACCCCGTATCTAACCGTGTTTATAGTGAATGGAAAGTGCGTCATAAGGATGATGGAATGATTTCCGGCTCAATGGCAGCAGACAAGAAATCTGCAATTATTGAAGAGTTCCGAAATAACGCTTCAATACTTATCGGCACAGAAGCGGCCGCCGAAGGTATAAACCTGCAGTTCTGCAATATAGTCGTTAACTATGATTTGCCGTGGAATCCGCAACGTATAGAGCAACGCATAGGGCGTTGTCACCGCTATGGGCAAAAAAATGATGTTATCGTTATAAACTTCCTCAACAGCGGTAATGCCGCAGATGAAAGGGTGTATCAACTTCTTTCACAAAAATTCAGGCTGTTCGAAGGCACCTTCGGTTCATCTGATGAGGTTTTAGGCGCAATCGAAGATGGAGTGGACTTTGAAAAGCGCATTCTTGATATTTACCAGACCTGCCGCCAACCTCATGAAATAAAAGATGCTTTTGATGCTTTGCAGTCGGAACTATCCGATCAAATAGACGAGCGGATGACAGAGGCTCGGCAATCAATTTTAGATAACTTTGATGAAGAAGTATCTGTACGGTTGAAGGATTGCCATACAAATACAATAATGGAGCTTGATCGGTTTTCGCAGTGGCTTTTCAGCTTTTTTGTGATGCAGGGCGCAGAACGTGTTGAACCCCTCAACCAATGGCGTTTTACATATAAAAGCAACGGTGAAACCAAGACCTATAATCTGCGTTGGCGTGATGCAGAGGTACAGCATGATGAGTTTCTGCGTCGAGACGGTGAATTAGTAAGCGATTGGATTAAAGGGGTTATGAAACCCGGCAAGTTACCGGAAGTAGAGATTCAATTCATGCACTCGATTCTACCAACCGCAGAGCGCATAAGCTTTTTAGACAGCCATCCAAATTTGAAGAATGGAATAATATCCATTGATAAACTGACGCACAAGGGTATCGAAAACGAGGAGCATCTTCTCTTTTCAGTCATAACAAATGATGGAACTTATATTGATGATGATATGCTCGAACGTATTATGAGACTGAAAGCCACTGTGGTCGGTGAATGTTCCCCTGAAACTGCAGACCTTATTACCCAGCGGCAAGAGCGGATTGCAAACCAAAAGGCTGAGATTGCCGAGCGTAATATGAGGTTCTTCTTGGAGCAGGAAGCCCAGATGGAGGCTTATACCGAAGATCTAAAAGATGGCTTGCAGAAATATCTAAGGGCGGCCAGAAAAGAAATCGCCGAAAAGAAAAAAGAGCGCCGAGCATTAAAAGATGTCGGAACTCTTGAAGAAATGTTGGATAAATCGGCTGAAATAAACAAACTCGAAACAGCACTGAAGAAGAAGCAACGTGAACTCTACGATGAAGAAGATAGGTTAGAGCGTGAGCGTGATGCTTTCTTGGAAGATATCCGCAGCCGCCTAAACGGTGAGATTGAAACTGAAACGATAATGACATTCTCGTTTGAGATTGTATAACTGGAGGAATACGATATGCAGAAACTGGAGTTAACATGGATTGGCAAAGGAGAAGAACCGGCTGTTGAGCCGCGTATACTTTTGCATGACTCATCAAAAGATTACGGTGATCCTACCGCCGAGAATATGCTCATACATGGGGATAACCTGCTTGCACTAAAAGCATTAGAGCAGGAATTTACAGGAAAGGTGAAGTGTATATATATTGACCCTCCATATAACACTGGGGCAGCATTTGAATTTTATGACGATAATTTAGAGCATTCTATTTGGCTTTCTTTGATGAAGCCAAGAATTGAAATTTTACGACGTTTATTGAGCGCTGATGGGAGTATTTGGATAAGTATTGACGACACCGAACAAGCGTACTTGAAAGTGATGTGTGACGAGATTTTTGGTAGAGGAAACTTTGTGCAAACTATATCAAATCAATCAACGCCAAATGGCAGAGACTACGGTTCGTTTGCTCAAACGCACGACTTTATTCATATATACGCCAAGGATATTCGCACTTTAAAGATGAATAAACTGGCTAACACCGACACAAAAAAGTATAACAAAGAGGATGAGTTTGGTGCGTATTATTTACATCCTCTATTTAATAGCAATAGTAACTTTCACAAAGGTAACCGTCCGAATTTGTACTACCCGTTTTATGTTTCAAATACGCAAAATGAAGATGGATACTATGACTTATCATTAACTCCAACGGTAGACAGCATAGAATTATATCCGCCATTATCGCAAACAGACGGCACACAGTTCGTTTGGCGATGGGGAAAAGAAAAATCTGCACAATATATGAATCAAGAAATTGTTGGGCAATTGATGCGAAACGGTGAATTTAGAATTGCTCAAAAAATGCGGGTCAAAGAAAAGATACCACGCACCATTTGGATAGAGACCGATTTTTCCACGAGACGTGGTACAGAGGAATCGCAAGCGTTATTCGGCAAGAGTAAATTTCCATACCCCAAGCCAGAGCCACTTGTTTCGCATATTCTTACAATAGCTACAGACCCAGACGACCTCATTATCGACTCCTTCCTTGGTTCCGGCACAACTGCTGCTGTTGCTCATAAAATGGGACGCAAATACATTGGTATAGAATTGGGTGAGCATTGCTACACTCATTGCTTGCCACGCTTAAGGTCTGTAGTTGATGGTGAGCAAGGCGGTATATCAAAAACTGTAGAATGGCAAGGCGGCGGCGGGTTTAAGTTTTACGAGCTTGCTCCTACCTTAATTGTAAAGGACAAGCATGGTAACCCCGTCATCAGCGATAAATATAACGCTCAGATGCTTGTTGCAGCGATCGCTAAACTAAACGGATACACCTATGCTCCCAACCCTGATGTTTATTGGAATCAAGGTGCCAGCCAAACAGGCAGTTACATTTATGTAACGACCGAATATCTCACGGCAGCACAGCTTGATGAAATAGCCCGTGACCTGCCGGATCACGAGCGACTGCTTATTTGTACTCCTGCTTTCGATGTAGGTCTTGGCAAGCGGTATGAAAATATAAACGTCCGAAAAATTCCGCAATCAGTACTGGACAAATGCGAGTACGGCGCAGAGGACTACAACCTGAACATTATTAATCCGCCGGAACTTGACGCTGATGAATGGGAGGATTTTGAAGATGCTTAGAGAACCATACTCGGCTAAGTCATACACTTACAACTCAAAATATATCGACAACCGCCTTGCCCTCCGTCCACCGCAGAAGGAGAGCTTGGAGCGGTTTGCTCGTATTGTGGATATTCTGTCCCTCTCAAAAACTCCTAACTTGGATGCGGAACTTGCAAGTATCCGTGACTTGTTCCCAACACTGTCCAGTTTCGAACGGGATTTTCCATCAATATGCTTCGCACTTGCCACAGGCATAGGAAAAACTCGTCTAATGGGTGCGATGATAGCATACTTGCATTATGAAAAGGGAGTAAAGAATTTCTTCGTGATGGCTCCCAATCTCACGATTTATAAAAAGCTAAAAAATGATCTTGGAAATCAATCTCACGAGAAATATGTTTTCCACGGACTGGATAAATTCGTGACCCCACCACGCATCATCGACGGCGATAATTATGAAGAGTTTCGCCAAGGCTCACTTTTTGATGCTAACGTCACTATCAACATTTTCAATATCAGCAAGCTAAACTCTGAAAGCGGCCGTATGCGTCGATTGCAAGAGGTTCTTGGGCAGTCCTATTTCTCGTACTTGCAATCTCTGCCCGACCTCTGTATTTTTATGGACGAGAGCCACCACTACCATGCAGACAGAGGATTTGAAACCATAAATGAACTCCAACCAATACTCGGAGTGGAACTCACCGCAACCCCACAGATTCAAAAAGGCGCAAGGAAAATTGACTTTAAAAACGTGGTATACGAATACTCCCTTGCTCACGCTTTAAATGATGGGCTGTTCGTAAAAGTTCCCGCTGTTTTCACGCGCCGTGACTTCCGACCTGAAGAATACACTCCACAGCAGCTTGACCGCGAAAAACTCAATGATGGCATTCGTCTACACGAGGAAACAAAGAGCAGGCTGGATGTCTATGCCCGTTCCCACGGGAAATCTTTAGTAAAGCCGTTTGTGCTTGTTGTCGCAAAAGATACCAACCACTCGCGGGAAATCCGTGATTACCTTATTTCAGATGCTTTTTTTAATGGCTACTACAATGATAAGGTTCTTGAGATCAATTCATCCCAACGTGGAACAGAAAAGGATGAGAATATCGAGTTGCTCCTGTCTTTAGAGTTGACTACGAATATGATAGAAATCGTTATCCACGTCAATATGCTTAAAGAAGGCTGGGATGTGACGAATCTATATACAATTATCCCGCTCCGCGCCTCAGCGTCCGAAACGCTAACCGAGCAAACCATCGGACGCGGGCTTCGTCTGCCTTATGGTCAACGAGCAGGTGTGGATGAAGTGGACAGGCTCTCCATCGTCAGCCATGACCGCTACCAAGCTATCGTTGACCTTGCCAAAGACCCGAACTCACTTGTCCGAAAGGTTTATTATATCGAAGAGCAGGATATCCCTGAAAACGATAATGAGCGTGAAACTGTGCCACTGCCGACCGTCTATGACACACTGACTTCCGGCGACAGCTTTACCCAGCAATTAGAACTAACCCTGCGTGAAACTGCACCTGAGTATGTTGCGCAGAAAACACCTGGCCAAACAATGCAGATTGCAAGCATTGTACAGAGCATAACCGCCAAAACCGTGGTCGAGGTCAATAGGCAGGTGCGAAATATTAATGCCATAAACGATGAAAATATCCGCAAAACGGTTCACAACAGCATTGTTTCACAAATTATGCAGCAGCTGCCGGAACTTGGATTAAAGAAGGAAGACCTCGCAGCGGTTGTTGAAGTTGCCATAGAAACATGCGCCCAAGCCCTAACGGAAAATGTAATCCCGATCCCGCAATCCGTTGTTCAACCCCATACAGAAGTAAAACGAGGTTTTCATGATTTCAAGCTGGACACGAGCAATATGCGTTGGCATCCCTCTGACGACACCATGCTTGGAACAGAGCTGCAAGAAGGCGGCGAAACTTTCACTATGGAGATAGGATCAGTAGCCTTTTCCAAGGTTGACACGGTAGAGAATGAGATAGTTCGCCATATTATCATTCATGATAATGTAGATTATGCAAGCTGTGCTGACCTCATATATTCACTTATCGCCGATGCAAAGGGGCATTTTTTGTCGTACTTGAAAGAGGATGAAACCGATAAAGTAATGAGAGATAGGCAACGCACTATTGCCGAAATAATCTATGTTCAGATGAATGAACATTTTTATAAAGAAGAGGTCAGCTACAAAGCTGCAAATATGCGTCCGTTTACTCGCATTGAGCCAAGTTTTGGCGGTAAATTCAAAACAGATGAAGTATACGATTTACGAGCATCTCTTGCGCCTTCGGAGGTTAAATCGAAAATTTTCAGTGGCTTCAGGAAAGCCGGGCATACATTGTATAAGTTTGATAGCGATACAGAGCGCACCTTTGCTATTGTGCTTGAGAATGATGATGTTGTTTTAAGATGGCTTCGTCCTGCACCGCGACAATTCAATATTTACTGGGGTCAAAGCGGTGCAAGTCGGTATGAACCTGACTTTGTTGTTGAAACTGCTGACTTAATTTACATGTGTGAGCCGAAAGCCAGTAAAAACATGAACGATGCAGACGTTCTCGAGAAAAAAGAAGCGGCTGAAGAGTATTGCCGTGCAGCTACTGAATTCAATTCTGAAAACGGCGGTAAACCATGGAAGTATCTCTTGATTTCACATGATGAAATACGCCCACAGTCAAGTTTTTCTTACTTGGCTAAAAACGCAACCCATGAGCAAATAACAATGGGTTAACTATCTGGGAAAGGAGCATATGTATGAAATTTTTCCATTTATCCGACCTACACCTCGGCAAGCGTGTCAACGAATTTTCCATGTTAGAAGAGCAGTGGGATATCCTGCAAAAAATCGTTACGCTTGCTAAAAATAATAAACCTGATGCTGTTTTTATAGCGGGTGATGTCTATGATAAATCCATGCCTATCGTGGAAGCAGTGCAACTGCTGGATAGATTTCTTGTATGGCTTAATGAACTGGAGATAGCTGTTTTCATTGTTTCAGGTAACCATGATAGTGCCGAGCGGGTGGCTTTTGGTGCGGACCTTTTAAGAAATAGTAATGTGCATATTGTGCAGTCTTACAGCGGCAGAATGAACCCTATACCGATAAAAGATGACTTTGGCAATATTTATGTGTGGATGCTTCCTTATCTCAAGCCTTCCATCGTTCGTAGGCATTTTTCTGATAAAGACATAAACTCATACTCAGATGCCGTAGCCGCTGCATTAAGCAATGCCTCAATTGACGTAAACGAGAGGAATGTCCTCATAGCACATCAATTTGTAACAGGCGCAATCACAAGTGAATCTGAAGAAATAATGGTAGGCGGCTCTGAGAACGTCAATGGTGCGTTATTCGACTCTTTTGATTATGTTGCGCTTGGACACATTCATCGCCCTCAAAAT
>Ga0209347_1003622_pt1 | contig 17549 bp, 11 predicted proteins | sample AutmiccommuBRH23_FD_187382 | JGI IMG/M metagenome (GOLD analysis project Ga0209347, IMG submission 187382) | Deep subsurface microbial communities from Mt. Terri, Switzerland - Autotrophic microbial communities BRH/23 (SPAdes) (version 2) | ecosystem: Environmental > Aquatic > Deep subsurface >...
TCCGCCTTCTTCGGGATCACCCGTGTCTGCCCCGTTGAAGTGGTGATCGCGGTGCCCTCGTCGCCCCCTTGCTCGCCATAGGCGAACAGCGGCAGGTTCTGGCCCATCGCGAAGCCGCCATCGACATAGGCGCCAAAGCCGATGAAGCTGTCCTCGCCGTCGCGGAAATACTCCGACACGACATGGTCGCCGACAGCATCGTCGGGCAGGCGCGCGCCGGTGAAGCGGTCGATCTTGATGAAATGCCCACCCGGCGGCACCTTGAACTTGCCGCCCCCGTATTCCTTGATCGCCTCTTGCATGAAGCTCTGGAACACCGGGCCGCACATGCCGCCGCCCGAGGCACTGCCAAGGCTGCGCGGCTGGTCATAGCCGATGTAGCAACCCGCCACGAGGTTCGACGAAAACCCTATGAACCACACGTCCTTGGCATCGTTGGTGGTGCCGGTCTTGCCGGCAATCGGCACCGGCAGGTTGATGCCGCGCGCGGTGCCGCGCTGCACGACGCCTTCCAGCATCGAGGTCAGTTGATAGGCGGTGATGGCGTTCATCACCCGCTCGCGGTTGGACGCGATCTGCGGCGCCTTGCCCGGCGGCAGGCTGTCTGCGCCGCAATCCTCGCAGATGCGCTGGTCGTGGCGGTAGACGGTGCGGCCCCAGCGGTCCTGCACCCGGTCGACCAACGTCGGCTCCACCCGCTCGCCGCCATTGGCGAACATCGCATAGGCGGCAACCATCTGGAACAGCGTGGTTTCCTGCGCGCCAAGGGCGTTCGCCAAGAAGGGCGACATCGGGTTGTAGACGCCGAAGCGTTCCGCATAGCCCGCCACCGTGTCCATGCCGATTTCCTGCGCGATCCTCACGGTCATCAGGTTCCGCGACTGCTCCACCCCGGTGCGCAGCGGCGTCGGGCCGTAGAAGCGGTTCGACGCGTTCTTGGGCCGCCACATGCCTTGCGGGGTGTTCACCTCGATGGGCGCATCGACGACGATGGTGGCGGGGGAAAAGCCACTGTCGAGCGCGGCCGCATAGACGAAGGGCTTGAACGAGGATCCGGGCTGGCGCTGCGCCTGCGTCGCGCGGTTGAAGACCGAGGACTGGTAGGAGAAGCCGCCCTGCATGGCGATAACGCGGCCGGTATTCACGTCCATTGCCATGAAGCCGCCCTGGATCTCGGGCACCTGGCGCAGGGTCCAGCGGATGAAGCTGCCATCGTCATCGCTGGTCATCTGCCGCACCAGAACAACATCGCCCACGGTCAGCAGGTCGCCCGCGACACGGGCTTGCGGCGCACGCTCGCGCCCCGGCATCAGCTTGCGCGCCCAGGTCACATCCTCGGCGGGGATCCAGTGGCCGTCTTCGTCATCTTCCACACCCTCGATGCCGATGCGGGCGTCGCGCTCGCCGATCTCCAGTACCACGGCCGGGAACCAGCCCGCGATGTCGCGCGGCACTTCGGCGGCGCCAAGCGCGGCGCGCCAGGTGTCTTCGCTGCCAAGGGTGGCCGGCTCCAGCGTCACGCCGGTCCCGCGCCAGACGCCGATGGAGCGGTCGTATTTCTCCAGCGCCCGGCGCAGGGCCATCGCCGCGACCGATTGCATGTCGGGATCGACGGTGGCGCGGATCGACAGGCCGCCGCCGAAGAACTCCTCCTGGCCGAAGCTGCGCGACAGCTGGCGGCGGATCTCGTCGGTGAAGTAGTCGCGCGGCGGCAGCGCCTCGCGGAAGGCCGGGAAGTCGCCGTTCTGGACAGAGCGCAGCGGTTTCGCCGCCTCGGCCTCTGCCGTCGCCTCGTCGATATAGCCATTCTGCCACATCTCGCGCAGCACATAGTCGCGCCGCTCCTTCACCCGCTCTTTCGCGGTCACGGGATGGTAGCGCCCCGGGGCCTGCGGCATCGCCGCCAGCGTCGCCGCCTCATGCGGTTCCAACTCGGCCAGGGTCTTGTTGAAATAGGTCTGCGCCGCCGCCGCCACGCCGAAGGAGTTCTGCCCCAGGAAGATCTCGTTCAGGTACAGCTCCAGGATCTTGTCCTTGGTCAGCGTCTCTTCCAGCCGCGTCGCCAGGATCAGCTCCTTGACCTTGCGCTCGGCGGACCGGTCGGACGACAGCAGGAAGTTCTTCATCACCTGCTGGGTGATGGTCGAGGCGCCGCGGACGTTTTCCCCGCGCGAGCGCACCGCCTCCACCCCCGCCGCGATGATGCCGCGCGCGTCAAAGCCGCCATGATGGTAGAAGTTCTTGTCCTCGGCCGAGATGAAGGCGCCCTTGACCAGATCGGGCACATCCTCGATCGGCACGAACAGGCGGCGTTCCTCGGCGAATTCGTCGATGATGCGGCCTTCGCCGGAATAGATGCGGCTGATGGTTTTCGGGGTGTATTGCGCCAGCTGCTCATGATTGGGCAGGTCGCGGCCATACATCCAGAAGATGGCGCCCACCGACAGCGCGACGAAGGCCGCGCCGATGGTGATCGCGGAAAAGATCGCGCCGACGATATTCAGGAGGAAACGGATCAAGGGGCAGCTCCGGGAGGTTCCGCGCCTCTATAGCCGGGGTGGCGGCGAGGGTCAAAACAACTCGGTGTCAGGCGTGAGATCGGGGATGGGTGCGCGAAAGCCCGCCGGGGGCGGTGGCCCGCGGGAACGGCGCGGGGCGGCGGGGGTTGGCTAGGGCCACGAATGCAAGGAGACCCGCAGATGAGCGTCCTGTCCGATACCACAAGCGGCGTGCTGTCCGCGCTGTTCGGCGGCGGCCCTGCGAAGCCGGATGCGCAGATGCAGGCGGTGCTGGACCGGCTGGCGGCGCTTGGCGCGAAGCCGGCGGGCACGGTAGATCTGGCGGCGTTCCGGGCGCAGCCCGGCCCGGCGGATGCGGTGGCGTCCCTGCTGGCCGAGGGTGTGGGCACGCCGCCTTCTGACAAGGGCTTGCACATCCGTGACTTTTCAGTGCCGGGTGCGGCCGGGGAGTTCGCGGCGCGGGCCTATCTGCCGCAGGGCGCCGGACCCTTGCCTGTGATCGTCTATTTCCACGGCGGCGGCTGGGTGCTTGGCGGGCTCGACGCCTATGACGCCACCGCCCGCGCGCTGGCGCTTGGCGCCGAGGCGCTGGTGCTGGCCTTCGACTACCGCTGCGCGCCCGAGCATCCCTTCCCCGCCGCGCATCTGGATGCTGTGGCGGCGTGGCAATGGGCCAGCGAGACTGCTGCCGAGTTCGGCGGCGATCCGCTGCGGATGGCGGTCGCGGGCGAGAGCGCCGGCGGCAACCTCGCCATCGGCGTGGCGCTGGCGGCGCGCGACCGGGGAATGACGCCGCCGCTGCACCAGCTGCTGGTCTATCCGGTGGCGGGGAATGATCTGGAGACGACCTCGTACCGCGCCCATGCCGAGGCTGTGCCGCTGGGGCGGCACGGGATGGAGTGGTTTCTGGCGCAGGCTTTCCCGATTGACGGGCAGACCGAAGACCCCCGGCTGAACGTGGTCGGACGTGACGACCTCGCGGGCCTCCCCCCGGCGACCATCATCAACGCCCGCATCGACCCGCTGCTCTCGGAGGGCGAGGCGCTGGCGGCGAGGTTGGCCGAGGCCGGGGTGGCGGTGACGCAGCGCAGCTTCGAGGGCGTGACGCATGAATTCTTCGGGATGGGCGCGGTGGTGGAGACGGCGCAGGAGGCGATGACGCTGGCGACGGACCGGCTGCGCCACGCCTTCCACAGCGGCGCACCCGGAGCCATGGCGACGCTGCTCTGATTACTGCCGGATCAACCGTGCCTCGGCTGCATCGGCCTCCGCCCAGGCCCGGATCGCCGCCAGCAGCGCCGCCTGCATCTGCGCGCGCCAAACCGGGTCCATCAACCGCTCGCGGTCGGCTCCGGAAGACAGAAACCCAACCTCAAGCAGCACCGAGGGGATATCAGGCGATTTCAGCACCGAGAAATCCGCCGCCTGCACCGGGCGGCGATGGGTTTTCAGCCCGGCAGCCTTGATGCCACCCGCCAGCGCCCTCGCCAGCCGGTCGGCGCGGGGTTGGGTTTCGGTGCGGGCAAGGTCCATCAGCACCCCCGCCACCTCATCGTCATGGCCATCGAGATCGATCCCGGCCAGCAGGTCGGCACGGTCATGCCGCTCGGCCAGCAGCCGCGAGGCGGTGTCGGAGGCGTCGTCCGACAGGGTGTAGATGGTCGCCCCCACCGCCTCGCCCTCGGCCAGAGCATCGGCGTGGAGCGAGAGGAGCAGGTCGGCCCCCGCCGCCCGCGCCAGCGAAATCCGGGTCTCCAGCGGCACGAAAACATCCTCGGTTCGCGTCAGCTCCACCTGCATCCCGCCGCGGCGCAGCACCTCTTGCAGCTCCCGCGCGAAGGCCAGCATCAGATGCGCCTCGGTCAGCCCCGCCGCCTCGGCCCCCGGATCGAGCCCGCCATGGCCGGGGTCGAGCACCACCACCAGCGGCGCCTCGCCGGTCTGGCGGCGCTTAGGTGCGGCGGTGACAACCGGGTCCGGCAGGTCCCAGATCGTGCCCTCCACCGCGCGGCCCGGATCGGCGGCGACGGCGGCGAGGCCGGCGGCATCGGTCGGCTCCAGCCTGATCCGCACCGAGGCGGGATCGGTCTCCTGCCAGGCGGAGGAGACCAGGAACGGCCCGTCCAGTTCCGCCACCAGCCGCGACCAGCCGGGGCGGAACACGCCCCAGCGAAGCTCGGTGACATGCGCGGATCGGTCGAGCGACAGCGGATCGGCGCCCTGGAACGACACTTCCCGGAAGTCCACCACCAGCCGGGGCGGGTCCTGCAGCAGGAACACCCGGAACGGCACCGGCTGCGACAGGCCAAGCGTGACAGAGATGCCCTCCGCCCGATCCTCGACCCCCGAGGCCCCGGCGTTCAGCCGCGCCAGCGCCGTCAACTCCTGCGCGGCGGCAGGCAGCGCCAGCAGCAAGGCCAGCATGACCGCCAGTCTGCGAAGAAGAAAACCGATCATGCCCCTGCCCTTTTCGCGCCACCATAGCGATGCGCGGCGCGAATCCCTAGCCCCGGATCACGCCTTGCGGGCGGCCATGAACTTGGTCAGCCGCGCGATCCCCTCGGCGATGTCGGCGGTGGACCCGGCATAGGAAAAGCGCAGCGTGGTGCCGCCGCGAACCGGATCGAAATCCAGCCCCGGCGTGACCGCCACGCCGGCGCCATCCAGGATCTCGGCGGCAAAGGCGCGGCTGTCCGTCGTCAGCCCGGACACATCGGCATAGATGTAGAAGGCCCCGTCCGGCGGCGCGATCCTGTCGAACCCCGCGCCCGGCAGCCCCTCCAGCATCAGCTGGCGGTTACGGGCATAGACGGCGCGGTTCGCCTCAAGCTCATCGATACAGTCCAGCGCGGCAAGGGCGGCGACCTGGCTGGCATGGGGCGGGCAGATGAACATGTTCTGCGCCAGCCGCTCGACGATGCGCACATGATCCTCGGGCACCACCATCCAGCCGATCCGCCAGCCGGTCATGCTGAAGTACTTCGAGAAGGAGTTGATGACATAGACGTCATCCGAAATCTCGAGTGCGGAAATCGCGCGCCCCTCGTAATGCAGCCCGTGATAGATCTCGTCCGAGACGAAGGCGAGGCCCCGTTCCGCCGCGACATGGATCAGCGCCGCCAGCGCATCGCGCCCCAGCATGGTGCCGGACGGATTGCCGGGCGAGGCGACGATCAGACCCGCAAGGTCCGGAGCCAGCGCCACATCCTCAGGGTTCGGCTGCAGCCGGTCCTCGGCCCGCGCCGGGATGCCCACCGGCTCCAGCGACAGCGCGCGCAGGATCTGCCGGTAGGACGGATAGCCCGGCTCGCCAAGCGCCACCCGGTCGCCGGCATCGAACAGGGCGGTGAAGGCCAGCAGGAAGGCGGCGGACGACCCGGCGGTGACGATCACGCGAGAGGGGTCGAGGTCGACGCCGTACCAGCGGGCATAGAGCGCGGCGATCCCGGCGCGTAGCTCCGGCAGGCCGAGCGCCACGGTATAGCCAAGGGCGTTTTGCTCCATCGCCCGGGCCAGCGCGGCGCGGGCGGCGGCGGGCGCGGGGGTGGAGGGCTGTCCCACCTCCATATGGATGATGTGGCGGCCCGCGGCTTCAGCAGCGCGCGCGGCCTCCATCACGTCCATCACGATGAAGGGATCGACAAGCCCGCGCCTTGATGTCCGCATCTGCCCTCTCCATGCTGCCCGCAGCCCAAAGGGCGTGCCATGCGTTCATTTCAGTCGCGGCGGGCAAGGTCAATGCCGCCCCCTGCGGCGCGAGGTCCGTTGCGGCGCGGCGGCATCCGTGCCAAGCCCCGTGGCAGAAGAAGAGCGGCGCTGCCGCCCTGCACATGATTGGCGGCGCTGCCGCCCGAACCCGGAGACGATACGATGACCCGCCCCGCCTTCGTTACCCGTGGCGCCTTCGCGCTTGCGCTTGCCCTGAGCCTTGGCGCGACTGCCGCCCCCGCCTTCGACATCACCTCGATGACCCAGCCCGAAAGCGAAGCCTTCGGCGAGGCCGTGCGCGGCTACCTGATGGAAAACCCCGAGGTGCTGATGGAGGTGATCGCCGAACTGGAGGCGCAGCAGGCCGCGGCGCAGGCCTCGGGCGACAGCGCCTTGGTTCTGTCCAATGCCGCCGACATCTATGAGGACGGCTTCTCCTGGGTTGGCGGCAACCCCGAGGGCAGCCTGACCGTGGTGGAGTTCATCGACTACCGCTGCGGCTATTGCCGCAAGGCGCATTCCGAGGTGCTGGAACTGGTGGAGAGCGATGGCGATATCCGCTACATCGTCAAGGAATTCCCGATCCTTGGCGAGGAGTCGGTGATCGCCTCGCAGTTTGCCGTCGCCGCGCTGCAGGTGGCCGGGCCCGAGGCCTATGAGAAGATCAACCACGGTCTCTATACCGAGTTTCGCGGCGCCATGACGGCCGAGCGTCTGGCGACCTTCGCCACCGATCTGGGGCTGGACGGCAAGGCCATCGCGGCGGGCATGGACTCGCCCGACGTGGCGAAGGTGCTGAACGAGAACCAGGCCTTGGCACAGCGCCTGCAGATCCAGGGCACCCCGACCTTCGTGATGGGCGACCAGCTGCTGCGCGGCTATGTGCCGCTGGAGGGAATGCGCGCGATGGTGGAAGAGGTGCGGGGGTAAAGAGGCGCAATTCGCCCTTTCCGCCACATGATCAGAGGGCTGCGCCTGTCCGCCGGGTGGGCGAGCAACGCCAGTTCTAGGCGCTTTATGGTTCAACATTCCCCACCGAAGTTCTAGCGGCTGGCGTTGCAAAGCGCCCGCCCGAGGGGGCGGACGGGCGCTGCCCGGCGGCGCTGAAGCGCCTTGATTCCGGGCAAGAAAGAGGGGCGTTACTTGATCAGTCCGCCTGAACCAGCGCCGAGCCCGTCAGTGCCGCCTCGGCCTCCGCCTCCGCCGCCTGGATCTCTGCCGCCTTCGCCTCGACCAGCTCCACGATATGGTCGATCATCCGCTCGTTGCCGAGCTTGTGGACCTGCTTGCCGGCCAGATAGACCATGCCGGACCCTGCCCCGCCGCCGGTGAAGCCGATGTCCGTCATCAGAGCCTCGCCCGGGCCGTTGACCACGCAGCCGATGATGCTGAGGCTCATCGAGGTGGTGACATGGGCCAGCCGGTCTTCCAGCGCCGAGACGGTCTTGATCACGTCGAAGCCCTGCCGCGCGCAGCTGGGGCAGGAGATGATGGTGACGCCGCGGTGGCGCAGGCCGAGGGATTTCAAGATCTCATACCCCACCTTCACCTCCTCGACCGGATCGGCCGAGAGCGAGACGCGGATGGTGTCGCCGATGCCCATCCACAGCAGGTTCCCCAGCCCGATGGCGGATTTCACCGTGCCCGACACCAGCCCCCCCGCCTCGGTGATGCCAAGGTGGATCGGCGCGTCGGTCGCCTCGGCCAGCGCCTGATAGGCGGCGGCGGCAAGGAACACGTCCGACGCCTTCACGCTGATCTTGAACTCGTGGAAATCGTTGTCCTGGAGCAGCTTGATATGGTCCATGCCGGATTCGACCATCGCATCCGGGCAAGGCTCGCCGTATTTCTCCAGCAGATGCCGCTCCAGCGAACCGGCATTCACGCCGATGCGGATCGAGCAGCCGTGGTCCTTGGCGGCCCGCACCACCTCGGCCACGCGGCGGGCGTCGCCGATATTGCCGGGGTTGATGCGCAGGCAGGCGGCGCCGGCCTCGGCGGCCTCGATGGCGCGTTTGTAGTGGAAATGGATGTCGGCGACGATCGGCACCGGGCTTTCACGGCAGATCTCGCGCAGGGCCTGCGTGCTGGATTCGTCGGGGGTGGAGATGCGGACAATGTCTGCCCCCACATCGGCGGCGGCGATCACCTGCGCCAGCGTGGCCCGCACATCGGACGTATCGGTATTGGTCATCGTCTGCACCGAAATCGGCGCATCGCCCCCCACGGCCACCTTGCCGACCATGATCTGGCGCGACTTGCGACGATAGATGTTGCGCCAGGGGCGGACGGGGTTGAGCGACATCGAGGAGCCTCGTTGATCTGCGGTCACCGCCTAGATAGGCGCAGCGATGGCCCGGGGCAACCGCAAGCCGTTACTCGGCGGGTTCGGCGCCTGGGATCTGGGCCTGGGCTACCGCGACGATCTTGGCAAGGTCGGGGTCCTGGGTCAGATCGGCCACTGCATAGCTGCCGGTCAGGTCCTCGGGCGACAGCTTGAGGTTCTTCACCACCTGCGCCCCCGGCGCGGCGGGGCCATAGGTCTGGCCGTTTACCGCGAAATAGACCGAACCCGAGTTGCCCGCGCGCAGAACCGGCGGCTGTTCCATCGCCGGCACCGCATAACGCTCGCCCGCATCCAGGATCTTCTCGAACAGCACCGAGCCATCGGCCGCCGACACCCGCACCCAGGACGGGCGCACCGCGACGACTTCCACCGCCGGCGCGCCTTCTGCCACGGTGCGAACGGCGGGCTCTGCATCAGTATTGGCCTCGGCCACCGCCGCCTCGATCCCGGCATTCACGCCCGCAAGGCTGCCTGCGATGCTGGCCGCCGGCGAGAGGCCCGCCAGCGCGCCCACGGTCTGCGGATCGATGGAGGCAATCGGGCCATCGCGCGCCACGAGCACCGGCACGTCCAGCGCCTCGGGGCGGTAGAGCCGGTCCAGCGCGTCGGTCTGCGGCAGGGACACGTCCGCCTCGGCCGTCATCGCGTTGCCCTGCGAGAGGTTGTCGAGCGGGTCGAGCTCCGCCACCACGCCGGGGGCCTGATCGACCGGCGAGAGGCGCACCTTCTGCACCTCTTGCAGCACCGACCAGCCGCCGTAGCCAATTGCCACCACCAGCGCCAGCAGCACCAGAACCGAGCCAACGGCGCCGGGTTCGACATGGCTGAACATCGCCTTGCCGCGCGGCACGAACAGGGCATTGGGGTTTGCAAGCGGGTCGCCGTATTCGGCGGCGCGCTTCTGCGCGGCGACCGGCTTGGGGCCCGAGGCGCCCGGCGCAAGCCCATGCGCCGGCACGAAATTCGATTCCGCGCAGAAGCGGGCAAAGGCCCAGTCCGGCTCCAGCCCCAGATAGCGGGCGTAGGAGCGGACATAGCCAGAAATGAAGCCGGGGGTTTCGAAGGCCGCAAGGTCGGCATTCTCGATGGCCGCGATGTAGCTGGCCTTGATCTTGAGCTCGCGCTGCACGTCAAGCAGGGATTTCGAGAGCGTGGCGCGTTCCCCGCGCATCACATCCCCCAACCGCAGTTCGAAACCGTCAAAGCCCTTGGGCTTGTCGGTTTCCTGCGTCGAAGGAGAAGTCCTCCGCCCGATCATGCGCCTGCCCCGTTCTGTCCCCAACGATCGACGATTCGTCGTCGCCTGATTTCGCCCGACCTATTGAGCTTTCCTTAGCACAGGGCAAGACTTCATGCACTTGCAGAAGGGGTCAGGCGGACATCTCGGCGCGATTTAGCGCACAACGCGACCAGAGCGCGTCCATTGCCCGCACGAGGTGGTCAATCTGCTTCGGATCGTGCACCGGTGAGGGCGTGAAGCGCAGCCGCTCGGTCCCGCGCGGCACGGTCGGGAAGTTGATCGGCTGCACATAGACGCCGAAGTCCTCCAGCAGCATGTCGGACAGCATCTTGCAATGCACCGGGTCGCCGACATGCACCGGCACGATATGGCTGCCATGGTCGATGATGGGCATCCCCAGCGATTTCAGCCGCATCTTCAGGATGCGGGCGTGGAGTTGCTGGGCGTCGCGCAGCTTCTGTCCTTCGGCGGTCTTCAGGAAGGCGATGGAGGCGGCGGCCCCGGCGGCGACGGCCGGCGGCAGCGAGGTGGTGAAGATGAAGCCCGGCGCGTAAGACCTTATCGCATCGACCATTCTTGCCGAGGCGGCGATATAGCCGCCGAAGACGCCGAAGGCCTTGCCGAGCGTGCCGTTGATGATGTCGATGCGGCCCGCCAGCCCGTCGCGTTCCGCAATGCCGCCGCCGCGCGGGCCATACATGCCCACGGCGTGAACCTCATCGAGATAGGTCAGCGCCCCGAATTCCTCGGCCAGGTCGCAGAGCCCTTCGATCAGCCCGAAATCGCCATCCATCGAATAGATCGATTCAAAGGCGATCAACTTGGGCGCCGCCGGATCGTCGGCCTCCAGCAGGGCGCGCAGATGCGCCAGGTCGTTGTGCCGGAAGATGCGCTTGGCGCCGCCATTGCGGCGGATGCCCTCGATCATGCTGGCGTGGTTCAGCGAGTCGGAATAGATGATCAGCCCCGGGAACAGCACCGGCAGCGTCGAAAGCGTCGCGTCATTGGCGATATAGGCGCTGGAGAAGACCAGCGCGGCCTCGGTCCCATGCAGGTCGGCCAGTTCCGCCTCAAGCCGCTTGTGATAGACCGTGGTGCCGGAGATGTTGCGCGTGCCGCCCGAACCGGCGCCGGTCGCGTCCAGCGCCTCATGCATCGCGGCAAGCACGGCCGGGTGCTGGCCCATGCCCAGATAATCGTTGCCGCACCAAACGGTTATGGGGCGTTCTTCACCCGACGGGTGACGCCAGACCGCATTCGGAAAAGCGCCCTTGCGCCGCTCGATATCGATGAAGGTGCGGTAGCGCCCTTCGTCATGCAGCCGCTGGATCGCCGTGTCGAGCGCCTTGTCGTAGTCCATCGTTCGTCTCCTGGCCCGTTCGCTGGGGGATGGTCTAGGCTCTCCATCCGCGTTCTGCCTTGATACCGATCAATATGGGGGAGGTCATGGTACAAATTGCCGCAAAGGGTGAAAAAGACTGTGACCGGCGGGCGGGGCGGTTGGATTTTACGAAGATTTCTTGGCGTCGGGCGCCGCCCCATCCGGTGCCGAAGATCACCGCCCTAGGGCAGCGCCCGTCCGCCGGGTGGGCGAGCAACGGCTGTTCTAGGCGCTTTATGGTTCAACCAACCCCCACCGAATTTCTAGGCGGAACCGTTGCAAAGCGCCCGCCCGAGGGGGCGGACGGGCGCTGCCCGGCGGCGCTGAAGCGCCTTGTTCCGGGCAAGAAGAAGGGGGCGCCATGACCCCCACCTCGGCGCATCGCGGGTCCCCTCTCCCACCCCCTCTGGCGGGTCCCCTCTCCCACCCCCTCTGGACAGTGCCCTCCCGCCTGCTAGGCTCCGCGCCAACCCCGACATCAAGGAGACGGCGATGACCCTCGACAGCGTATTGGCCCGCATCGACGAAACCCTGCCCGAGGCGGTGGACCGGCTGCTGGAGTTGCTGCGCATCCCCTCCGTCTCCACCGATCCGGCCTTTGCCGAGGCCTGCGGCCAGGCGGCGGAGTGGCTGGTGGAGGATCTCAAGGCGCTTGGCTTCGACGCCTCCATCCGCCCCACCCCCGGCCATCCGATGGTGGTGGCGCGCGCGAAGGGCCCCGGCAAGCACATCCTCTTCTATGGCCATTACGACGTGCAACCCGTCGATCCGCTGAACCTGTGGGACCGCGATCCCTTCGACCCCGAGCTGCAGGACACCCCCAAGGGCCGCGTCATCCGCGGCCGCGGTGCCAGCGATGACAAGGGCCAGCTGATGACGTTTCTGGAGGCCTGCCGCGCCTGGAAGGCGGTGCATGGCAGCCTGCCCGGCAACCTGACGATCTTCCTCGAGGGCGAGGAGGAATCCGGCTCCCCCAGCCTCGTGCCCTTCATGGAGGAGAATGCCGAGGAGTTGCGCGCCGACCTCGCGCTGATCTGTGATACCGGGCTCTTCGCGGGCAAACCCGCCATTGTCACCATGCTGCGCGGCCTCGCGGGGGATGAAGTCACCATCACCGGCCCGTCGAAAGACCTGCATTCGGGCATGTATGGCGGCCTCGCCATGAACCCGCTGCGGCTGCTGACGAAGATCCTTGGCGGCATGTTCGACGACCGCGGCCGCATCACCATCCCCGGCTTCTACGACGATGTGCGCGAACTGCCGGACGAGATCCGCGCCCAGTGGCAGGGGCTCGGCTTCGACCATGCCGGTTTCCTCGGCGAGGTCGGCCTCTCGCTCCCGGCGGGCGAGCAGGACCGCACCCCGCTGGAAATGCTCTGGTCGCGGCCCACGGCCGAGATCAACGGCATGTGGGGCGGCTATCAGGGCGCAGGGTCCAAGACCGTCATCCCCTCGCAGGCCTTTGCCAAGCTGACCTTCCGGCTGGTGCCGGGGATGGACCCGGACAAGGTGCAGACCCTGTTCCGCGATTGGGTCCGCGCGCAGGTGCCGGCCGATTGCACCGTCAGCTTCAGCCCCAAGGCCGGGGCCCCAGCCTCGGAAATGGCTGTGGGCGACCCGGCCTTCGAGGCGGCGCGGCAGGCGCTGTCCGAGGAATGGGGCCAGCCCGCGGCCTTCGTCGGCTGCGGCGGGTCGATCCCGATCGCCGGGCATTTCAAGACCGTGCTGGGGATGGACGCGATGCTGATCGGCTTTGGCCGCGACGATGACCAGATCCACTCGCCGAACGAGAAATACGACCTTGAGTGCTTCCACAAGGGCATCCGCTCCTGGGCGCGGGTGCTGGACCGGATCGCAGGGTGATGGTGATCGTTCGGGAAGCCGTCGCGGCCGACGAAGCGGGTTGGCGCACCCTGTGGGACGCCTACCTGCACTTTTACCACATGGACCTCGCGCCCGAGGTGACCGCCGCCACCTGGGCGCGGATCCTCGACCCGGCGGGCGGCATCGGGGTGCGCGTGGCGGAGGAGGAGGGCACCCTCCTCGGCTTCGCCACCTGGGTCACCCATCCCTCGACCTGGACCCTTACCCAAGATTGCTACCTCGAGGATCTGTTCGTGGACGAAGCCGCCCGCGGCAAGGGCGTCGGCCGCGCGCTGATCGAGGATCTGGCGGCGCTTGGCCGCACACTGGGCTGGTCGCGGCTCTACTGGCACACCGATGAGGGCAATGCGCAGGCAAGGCGGCTCTACGACAGCTTCACCCCGGCAGACGGGCATGTGCGGTATCGGGTGAAGCTGTAGGGGATCGGCCGCGAGGGCTGCCCTCGGGCGCCCGCCCTGCCCCGGCCGATACGGCAACGGGGCAGGGCATTTATGGGGCAAGAAAGAAGTGGCGCGGTTGACGGGGCTCGAACCCGCGACCCCCGGCGTGACAGGCCGGTACTCTAACCAACTGAGCTACAACCGCGCAATGGGGGGCTACCTAGCCGCTGAGGCTGGGGGCGTCAAGCAGGAATGCGCAGGGGATTGCGGGAGGGCAGCGGGCGCGTCAGGGTGGGGCGAATGGTGGGGAGCGGGTGATGGCGGAGACGGCGGCAGAGGCGGCGTATCGGGCGGCGCTTGACGAGATCGAGCGGGTGAAGCGGGCGGGGGGAACGGAGCTTCGGCTTACCGCCGAGGTTTACCATGCGCTCGACCGAATCCCACCAGAAGTGAGCGATATAGCGGGTCTGCGACGACTAGTTATTGGCTTGAGCGTCGTATCTGACCTCAGTCCCATTGCAGGTATTTTCACGCTGCAGGAACTTGGCCTCAATCAAACTGCAGTTACCAATCTTGCACCAATCGCTGATCTTATTGGGCTGCAAGGGCTTTGGCTCGCCCGAACTGCAGTTTCTGACCTCGCCCCAATAACGGGCCTCACCGCGATGCGGTGGCTCGACCTTAACCAGACCGCCGTTGCCGAGCTTGATCCCGTCACAGACCTAACCGCGTTGCAAGTACTCAGCTTCAACCAGACCACTGTTCACAATCTTACCCCCCTTGCGCGCCTTAAAGTACTTCAGCGCCTTTATCTTAACCAGACCACCGTTTGTGAGCTTTCCCCTATCGTGGGCCTTGCTGCGCTTTCCCATCTGACACTGCAGGGTAGTGCTGTAGCAGACCTACGCCCAATCCGCAGTTTGAAGAGACTTGGGACAATCGGCGACCACGGCCTCAGTTACGCTGACATTCCCGCTACGCGAAGCGACGCAGAACTAGCGCGACTATCAAAGCTGGGCGACAAAAAAGACCGCACTCGCCAGACCCTCGCCTACCTCAACACCCTTCCCCCCTGGCCTGAACCCTATACCCCCAAGGCCCGCCCCGATGGCCTTCCCCCGGTGCCGATTGGCGCGCTGCCGGTGCCGCCGGAGCAGGACGCCGCGCTGCCGCTGATCTGGGGCGAGAAGGGGTTCTCCTTCCTCTCCGCGCAGGTCGGGGCCGATCCGGTGACCGAGGCGGTGTTGGAAGACCTGCTGCCGCTCATCGAGGACCTGCGCCGCAAGGGCAACCGGCATGACGACCTCTACCGCCTTGCGGGCGAGTTGCGGGAGCGGGCGACGGGGGAGATTTCCGCGCTCAACATGGTCAAGCTGCACCTGAGCTATCAGAAGCTGCGCCGGGTCTATGTGGGCCGCGAGGCGCGGGCCGAGCGGTTCGACGACGAGGCGGTGACCGCCATCGCGGGTGTGCTGGAGATCGTGCCAGGGGTGACGCTGGCCGATGCCGGTGTGCAGGTTCTGATCGAGCGGCAGGAGCAGGAGCGGGCTCGTCAGGTCACGCCGGAGGTGGCTTTGGCCGAGGAGCAGGTGCTGGCTTCGATTCAGGCCAACGACGCGCCCTTCGACCCCGCGGTGCAGGATGCGGCACGGGTGATCCTGCTGCCCGGCATGGATGACAGGCTGTCGGCCAGCCGGGGGATCTTGTCGCGGAACACTGTGATCGTGGTACTCAAACATGTTGGGGGCGCTGCCGCAGCCGGCGCAGTCGGCGGTCCGGTCGGCAACTACGTCTATGACCACAGCCCGCAGCTTCTGGCGCTTGCCCAGACGATGGGCGACGACGCCTATTTCTGGGCGCAGATGATCCTGGCCAAGTTCAAGGGGCAGTATGAGCTGGCAATGGGGATCGCGCGGGAGGTCACTCAGTCGGGCCCCGTCCGTCTGCGCAGGGACAAAAGCGACAAACCCTGACCCCTCAAAGCCAAAAGCCCCCGCTTGCGCGAGGGCTTTTCGGTCTTGGGAAGGTGGCGCGGTTGACGGGGCTCGAACCCGCGACCCCCGGCGTGACAGGCCGGTACTCTAACCAACTGAGCTACAACCGCAAACTTCCCGTCCGGGTGCCGAAGCGTGGCGCCGAACGTGGAGCGTGTAATAGTCATGGCCGGGGGGGACGTCAAGCGGCCCCGTGCGGAAATCGGAGCGGGGGAATGGGCGGGTGAATCGGGCGGCAGGGGCCTGTTCGGCAAGGGTGAAACGCCGTGTTCAGGGGGTGCCGATCCCGCAGCGGCCGGGAGCGGCGGCAGAAAAATCTGTCCCGTGGCGCCTCTGAGCCGATGCAGAATCGTCGCCGCCCGCATCGGCCCCTGCAACCAGGCATTGGGTTAAAGGCGCGGGTGCAGAGGCGGCGCCCCGCACCCGCGCCAAGATCAGCCGCGCGCGGCCAGCACCGAGGCCTCGAGGATCTCCAGCGCCTCGTCGAACACCGCGTCGGGGATGGTCAGCGGCGCGAGGAAGCGGATGACGTTGCCATAGACGCCGCAGGTCAGCAGGATCAACCCGCGCGACAGCGCCTCCTCGCGCACCCGGCTGGCAAAGCCCGCGTCGGGGGCGCCGGTGCCCGGTATGGCGAACTCGACAGCGTTCATGAAGCCCGGGCCGCGAATGTCGGCGATCTGCGGCACCGCCTCCTGCATCCCCGCCAGCCGCTGTTTCAGGCGCTGGCCAAGCCGCGTCGCGCGGTCACAGAGCTGTTCCTCCTCGATCACGTCGAGCACGGCATTGGCAGCGGCGATGGCCAGCGGGTTGCCGGCATAGGTGCCCCCCAGCCCGCCGGGATTGGGGCTGTCCATGATCTCGGCGCGCCCGGTGACCGCGGAAATCGGCAAGCCGCCGCCAAGGCCCTTGGCCATGGTGGTGATGTCGGCGGCGATCCCGTGATGCTCCATCGCGAACAGCTTGCCGGTGCGGGCAAAGCCGGTCTGCACCTCATCGGCGATCAGCACGATGCCATGGGTGTCGCAGATCGCGCGCAGGCTGGCCATGAAGCCGGCGGGAACCTCATAGAAGCCGCCCTCGCCCTGCACCGGCTCGATCAGGATCGCGGCGACGCGGGCGGGTTCCAGATCGGCTTTGAACAGCCGGTCGAGCGCGGCGAGCGAGTCCTCGGGCGTCACCCCTTGCAGCGCAATCGGGAAGGGAAGATGCCAGACATCACCCATCATCGGGCCGAAGCCGGCCTTGTAGGGCTGCACCTTGCCGGTCAGCGCCATGCCCATGAAGGTGCGGCCGTGAAAGCCCCCCGCAAAGGCGACGACGGCGGCGCGCCCCGTGTAATGGCGGGCGATCTTCACCGCATTCTCCACCGCCTCGGCGCCGGTGGTGGCGAAGAGGGTCTTCTTGGGGAAATCCCCCGGAACCTTGTCGTTCAGCCGCTCGGCGAGGGTCACGTAGTTCTCGTAGGGCACGACCTGGTGGCAGGTATGGGTGAAGCGGTCGAGCTGCGCCTTGACCGCGGCGATCACCTTGGGGTGGCGGTGCCCGGTGTTGACCACCGCGATGCCGGCGGCGAAGTCGATGAAGCGGGCGCCGGTCTTGTCCCAGATTTCCGAATTCTCGGCACGGTCGGCATAGACCTGCGTGGTCACGCCGACGCCGCGGGCGATGGCGGCGGTGCGGCGGTCCGAAAGGGCGGCGTCGGTGATGCTGTGGGTCATGGCGGGATGTCCTGAAGGGGTGCTACAATTCCTTGCAGTTTTCCTGCAAGAAGTGTCGGTGACACTATACAAAACCCGCAACCGTGCAATATCCCCTGTGAGGCAATCGCAAGGAGATCCGATGCCCGAGGACATGACCCCAGACCCGCCGCGCTACCGGGTGGCAGAGGCGGCGCGGGCGGCTGGCGTCGCGCCCTCCACCCTGCGGCTGTGGGAGACGCAGGGCCTGATCGCGCCGGCCCGGCTCGCCTCGGGGCAGCGGGTCTATTCCGAGGCGGATGTCGAACGGCTCTGCCGCATCGCCTTCCTGCGCCGCGAGGACGGGCTGAACCCCGCCGCGATCCGCGCCGCGCTGGCGGGCGAGGCCCCTGCCCC
>Ga0209347_1003626_pt1 | contig 17544 bp, 16 predicted proteins | sample AutmiccommuBRH23_FD_187382 | JGI IMG/M metagenome (GOLD analysis project Ga0209347, IMG submission 187382) | Deep subsurface microbial communities from Mt. Terri, Switzerland - Autotrophic microbial communities BRH/23 (SPAdes) (version 2) | ecosystem: Environmental > Aquatic > Deep subsurface >...
CTCGACACCCCGCTCAGCCCGCCGCGTCTCCACGACAAACCGGGGCCTGCTACCCGGCGTTCCGGTACCTACCGGGACGGGACTTTCACCCGCTAGTCCAATCCAACTTCCAGGACGCAACACGGGCTCAGCTTATTGGCGGCAGGCGCTTCGCCCCCGCGAGCACGACGAGCAGGCACCCGACGGCGGCGAGCCCACCCACCGAGAACATGACGGGTAGGTCAGCCACGTCCACCTCTGCGACAGGAACGCACACGCGGCGGGCACCGCGAAGCCGAGGTAGCTGACGCCGTAGAAGATCGCAGTGAGGCCGGCGAGGTCGTCGGGACCGGCGATGCTCTGGATCTCCTGCAGGCCCGCCAGCAGGGCCATGCCGTACCCGGCGCCGAGCACCGCGGCCGCGGCCAGCGCCGCCCAGACCGTCAGCACCGACGCCGCCCAGGCGGCGATCCCCATGCCGAGCACCAGCAGCACCAACGCGATCGGCACGCCGCGTAGGCCGTCGCCGCCCAGGCGCCGTCCGAGGTGCTGCACGGCGAAGCCGACCCCGAGCGTGACGACGCACAGCAGGGCCGAGAACGCGATCGGGGCGGCCGCAGCGCGCTGGGTCATCAGCGCGGGCAGCACCGCGTAGGCCGAGGCCGCCGCTCCGAACACCCACGGGGCGACGGGAACGACGACGAGCCAGAACCGCCGCTTCGGTGCCGAAATGGCGTTCCAGCAGCGAAAACTCGACCAAGCCCCTGCCGGAATGCCGTTTCGGCGGGGCGCGCGGGTTTCCGGGGCGCCGACGAGCAGTACGGCGGCCACCAGCGCCATCGCGACGCGACGGGCGCCGGCGTCGCGGTCATCCCACGGCGGGCTGGACAGTTCCTTGATCCAACTGCCGCCGACGGCCATCGCAAGCCCGAGGGCGAGGCCGCTGAAAACCCGGCCGACGGCCAGGGTCACCTCGGAGTCCGCCCCGGCGGCGAGGATCGTCGACCCGAGCGCGGCGAGCGCCGGGGCGGGCAGCATGAGCCGACGACGGCCGAACCGGTCCGACAGGGGGCCGCCGATGAGCAGCGCGGGCACGATGCCGAGCACGTAGGCGAACAGCAGCAGATCGACCGCCAGCGGGGTGAAGTCGCCACGCGTACGGTACATGACCAGTAGCGGTGTGAACTCGTTGCCGCCCCACGCGATCGCGAAGGTCGCCGTCGCGACCGCGAGCCAGCCCCGCGACCGCGGGCCCGCCGCCGTCCTGGCTGCCTGAACCGCGACGGAGGCCGTCACCACGGCGCGAACCTATTCCTGAACACTGTGTCCACTATAGATGGGTATCCAGGTGGGACGAGAGTGGCGTTCGCAACACTTGCCGCAGGTAAACGGCAATTGCATTGCGCGGGCCACCACAAAAACTGTAACGTGTTCTAATTCGAGACACTTTGTTGGGAGGCCACAGGTGAGCACCGATTCAGCTGCGGGAACCGCGAACATTCGCGAGATCGACACCGGCAATCTGCCCGACCGGTTTGCACGGGGCTGGCACTGCCTGGGCCCGGTGACGGACTACCTGGACGGCAAGCCTCACGGCGTCGAGATCTTCGGCACCATGCTGGTCGTGTTCGCCGACTCGCAGGGTGAGATCAAAATCCTGGACGGCTACTGCCGCCACATGGGCGGAAACCTGTCGCAGGGCACCATCAAGGGCGACGAGGTCGCCTGCCCGTTCCACGACTGGCGCTGGGGCGGCGACGGCAAGTGCAAGCTGGTGCCCTACGCCAAGCGGACCCCGCGCCTCGCGCGCACTCGCGCCTGGCACACCGACGTGCGCGGCGGCCTGCTGTTCGTCTGGCACGACCACGAGGGCAACCCGCCGCAACCCGAGGTCCGCATCCCCGAGATCCCCGAGTTCGCCAGCGAGGACTGGGCCGACTGGCGCTGGAACACGATGCTCATCGAGGGCTCCAACTGCCGCGAGATCATCGACAACGTCACCGACATGGCGCACTTCTTCTACATCCACTTCGGGTTGCCGACGTACTTCAAGAACGTCTTCGAGGGCCATATCGCCAGCCAGTACCTGCACAACGTGGGCAGGCCCGACGTCGGCGACATGGGCACCGCCTACGGCGAGGCGCACCTGGACTCGGAGGCCAGCTACTTCGGCCCGTCGTTCATGATCAACTGGCTGCACAACAACTACAGCGGCTTCAAGGCCGAGTCGATCCTGATCAACTGCCACTACCCGGTGAGCCAGGACTCGTTCGTCCTGCAGTGGGGCGTCATGGTCGAGAAGCCCAAGGGCATGGACGACGCGACCACCGAGAAGCTGTCCTCCGCCTTCACCGACGGCGTCAGCAAGGGCTTCCTGCAGGACGTGGAGATCTGGAAGCACAAGACCCGCATCGACAATCCGCTGCTTGTCGAGGAGGACGGCGCGGTCTACCAGATGCGGCGGTGGTACCAGCAGTTCTACGTCGACGTCGCCGATGTCACGGCCGAGATGACCGACCGCTTCGAGATGGAGGTCGACACCACGGCGGCCAACGAGAAGTGGACCGTGGAAGTTCAGGAGAACCTGAAGGCCCGCGACACCGAGAAGACCGAAGCCGCAGAGCAGCCCACCGAGGTCTCCTAGGTATGAGCTCGAGTCAGCAGCCGCCCGACGTCGACCGTCTTGCCCGGTCGATGCTGCTGCTGCACGGCCACGACGACGACGAACACACTCACGGTCACGGCGGCGACGGTGAGACCAAAGAGAGCGGCGGATCGTGGCGCAAGGCACCGGATTTCGCCTCCGATCCAGACCGTGCGGCGGCGGTGCGGGAGAGCGCCCAGCGTGATCGCGAGCGCTACCTCACCTCCGGGCTGGTGTCGATCGACTGCCGCTTCTGCCATGTCGCCGTTTCGGTGAAGAAGCTGGGCCCCGCGCACACGGCGGTGCAGTGGAACTCCGAGGCGACCCGGCGATGCGCACATTTCGCGGAGATCCGCGCCTCCGGCGGCGACCCGGCCCGCGAACGCTCCTGCCCGCGCCTTGCCGACAGCATCAAGCACGCCGTGGCGGAGGGCTGCCTGGAGGAAGCATCCACGGCACCGTCCCCCGGGGACGGCTGACCCGCGTTTGCGGCCGCGACGCGGCGGGCAATACCTTTACCCGAGGGTCGGAACGCTGCCCTGGGAGGTGCACCCATGACGATCAGGAAACTTGCCGCGATCGGCGCGACCGCCGCGGCGCTCTGCGCGTGGGCCCATCACCTCTAGGCCGGGCGTCATGATCGCCGGCCGGTACCGGGTGGGCGAAGCGCTCGGCTGTGGCGGGATGGCCGAAGTGCGCGACGGGTGGGACGCCCACCTCGATCGTCCGGTCGCCGTCAAACTGCTGCATCCGGTCCTGGGAAGCCAACCGGAGATGCGCACGCGCTTTCGCGACGAGGCCCGTGCCGCCGCCTCGTTGAACCACCCGAACATCGTCTCGGTCTACGACAGCGGTGAACACGACGGCGTCCCCTACATCGTGATGGAGCGGCTGCCGGGCACCTCGCTGGCGGACGAGATCGCCCGGGGACCGCTGCCGCAGGAGCGGGTCCGCAGCGTCCTCGACAACGTGCTCGGCGCGTTGCACGCCGCGCACAGTGCGGGCATCCTGCATCGCGACATCAAACCCGGCAACATCCTGCACGCCGTTTCCGGTGACACGGTCAAGCTCGCGGACTTCGGGATCGCCAAGGCACTCGACGCCGGGAACTTCACCAAGACCGGCGAGGTGCTCGGAACCATGGCCTACCTGAGCCCCGAGCGGATCGCCGGGGCGCCTGCGTCGATCGCCGACGACCTGTACGCGGTCGGCGTCGTCGGCCTCGAATCACTGACCGGGCGTCCGCGGTTCAGCCACGGCAATGCCGCCGCGCTGGCGCACGCGATCATGACCGACCGGCCGCCGCCGGTATCCGCCGTGCGGCCCGATGTGGAACCGTCGCTGGCCGCCGTGATCGAACGCGCCATGGCGCCCGTCGCAACCGAGCGGTTCACCTCGGCGGCGGACATGCGCGCGGCGCTGCACGGACGTCCGATCGCCACGCCCGCGGCGGCGGTGGCGCAGGGCGCGCCGGTGCGGACGCCGACGAAGGTGATGGAGGTGCCGCCGCACCTGCAGCCCGTCTCGCTGGCCTATGTGCCGCCGGCGCCTAACAGGGCCTCGCGCCGGACCAAGGTGCTGGCGGCCGCCGGTGTCGGTGTCCTCGCGGCGGTCGCGGCGACGATCATCGTCGCGGCGTCCCAGTCGCCTCCGACACCCGCCGTGTCGGTTCCCGAGCCGACGACGAGCAGCCCGGCGCCGACGACGCCACCGGTCGTCAGCACGCCCCCACCCGTGATGGAACCGGCTCCGCCGGTGAAGCCGAACCCCGGGAACGGGAGAGGGAACGGGAACGGCAAGAAGGACAAGAAGGGCGACGACTAGGCCGGAGGCCAGCGGTGACTAGGCCGGAGGCCAGCGACGCTCCAGGCCGCCGAACCTCTCCCGGACCTGTTCGCCGGTCAGCCCGTAATCGGCCAGCGAATAGGTGTGCTTCGGCGCGCGCGGGCCCTGCTTGCTCTGCGCGTGGGTGGCCGTCAAGGCGTCCCTGGCGGCGTCGGTCCACTCGATGCCGAAATGGCGGTAGACCCCCTCCACGGCGGCGATCGGGTCTTTGATCAACGCGAAGTAGTCCAGATCGTAGAACTGTGCCGGATCATGCTTGGCGCGTTCGGCATTGAACAACTCGAGGCCCCGCGACCATGTCTCCATCGAGTCGGCGCCGATGACGTCCCCGACGAACGTGTTCGACCAGCCCGCGGTGGTGTGCTGGGCCAGCGAGCACATCGACGCCATGATCGTCTCGGCGGGCCGGTGGCACTGCACCACCAGCGCATCCGGGTAGGTGGCCATCAGCGCGTCCAGCGCGAACAGATGGCTGGGGTTCTTCAGCACCCAGCGCTTTTCGGCATCGTTGAGGCCGATCAGTTGCAGGTTCTTGCGGTGGCGCCGATAGGGCTTGGTCCAATCCTGTCGGGCCAGCCACTGCGAGTACGTCGGCAGATGCGCGAGCGTCTCGTAGGAGACCGAGTGCAGCGACTGACGCAGCAGCTGCCAGCACTCCTCCACCTCGTCGGCGGTCATGTAGTGCAGTCCGGTGTAGTCCGGGTTCTCCTCGTGCGCCTTGGTGAACTGTGCGTCGACCTGTGCGAAAACCGGGTTCTGCGCCCAGGTCTCGCGGGGTGGACGCGGTTGGGGGAATTCCGCGAGCCACAGCTCCAGGCCCTGATGCCGCGGATCGGCGGCGAGCAGGCGGTGGATGGCCGTCGTACCCGTGCGGGGCAGGCCGGTGACGAAGATCGGCCGCTCGATGGTGACCTCGGCGTGCTGGGGGTACTGCTTGAACGCCGCCTCGGACACAAGCCTCGCCACCAGGGCGTTCCGCACGAAGAACCGCTGCATCTTGCTGCCGATCTCGGTGAGGTCGGCATCCCGCGCAAAAGAATCCAGCAACACCGCGAGCGCTTCGCGGTAGTTGTCGTCGTCGGTTCCGAAGTCGTCGAGGCCGCACGCCTTCACGGCCGAGGCGTGCAGGTCCTCGACGGTTCCCACATTGGTCCTCGCGGTGTGTGCACTCATGTCAGGCCTTGAACTCCCCGCAGTTGACGTCGAGCGCCTGGCCGGTGATACCGCTGGACAGGTCGCTGGCCATGAACAGGATCGCCGAGGCGACTTCGTCCTCGGTGGGCAGGCGCTTCAGATCGCTGTTGACCGCGGCCGCCTTGTAGATCTCCTCGACGGTGGTGCCGTACTTGCCCGCCCGGTGCTGGAAGTAACCCTGCAGCGTGCCGCCCCAGATGTAACCGGGCAGAACGGAGTTCACCCGGATACCTTGGGGGCCGAGTTCACTGGCCAGTGACTGCGACATGGCCAGCAGCGCCGACTTGGCCATCTTGTACGCACCCTGCTTGGGGTCGGAATGCCGAACCACCATCGAATTGACGTTCACCACAGCGCCTTTCGACTCGGCCAGGGCCGGGGTGAATCCCTGGATGAGGCGCAGCGCACCGAGAACGGTGAGTTCGATGGTCTCGCGGATGTGCTCGAACGACGTGTTGGCGAAGGGTTTCATGGAGGGCACCCGAAACGCGTTGTTGATCAGGACATCGACCTTGCCGTACGCGTTGAGCGACTCCTCGATCAGGTTGTTCACCTGCCCCTCGTCGGTGATGTCCGTGCCGACGGACAGCGCACGCCTTCCGAGACCGGTGATCTGCTCGGCGACGTCGTCGAGCCGCTCCACGGTACGGGCGGCCAGCACCAGATCGGCGCCGGCCTCGGCGCAGCGCCGTGCGAGCGTGGTGCCCAGCGCGGGTCCGACACCGCTGATCACCACAACCTTGTCCTTCAACAGCCCGCTGGAGCCCTCGGAACCGGCCATGCCCTAACCCACCATTCTCTCGCCTATTTGCTTCTGACGTAACGCGATCCGCGCTCGCCAGTCCTCTTCGGAGATCTTGTTCGACTCGTAGTGCGGCAACGCGCCTGCCACGTCGTCGATGCCGACGAGCTCCACCGTCGGACCATCGGCGGCGGTGAGCTCGCGGGAGACCCGCTGCCAGCGGAACTGCAGGAAGCCCCTGCGGTGCCCCAGCGTCTCGACCCAGTTGGTGACGCCCGGGTTCCTGTCGGACACCACGATGCGAATCTTGCCGTCCGGATCCGCCTGCGCCTGAGTGCCGTTCAGCGAGGTCTGGTGATTGATGTAGTCCAGCGAGATGTACCACAGGCTGCCCAGCTGGAAGCCGAGATACGGCGCGTCGGTGACCGGCAGCGTGATGATGAGCGCCTGGTCGTCGGCCAGGTCGAACTGGCCGGCCGACGAGTACTGAGTGGCCAGCCCACCGGGTGTGAGGCGCGGCGGCACCATCGTGTTGGCCGGGCTGTCGGTGTAGAACCACTGCGGGAACTGCAGCCATGTCTTGACGCGCTGCACCAACTGCTTCCCGGCCACGGCGTACCGCTTCTCGATGAGTTCTTTGGTCAGCGGTGGCGGCGCGGTGCCCGCGGTGTCGGTCCGCGCGATCGCGAAGGTGCCGCGTTGTGCGGACCAGTCGTTGTACACCTCGCGGATCACCAGCTGCGACGGACTGGGTGGCGTGAAACGCCATTCGAAGGTGCCGTCGGGGGCGATGTCGAGCTTGCGGTCGTCGAACGCCGTCTCGCTGTCGGGCACGTTGTCGTCGGTGTACTCACCGCCCAGCAATTGGAAGCTCACGTCGGTGGTGGTGCCCCGTTTGCCGGTGACGACGTATTCGTGACCGGGTTGCACGCGGGTGCCGAAGTACATCGTGTCGGGGTTGTCCAACCCCATCTTGGTGAACGGACCGGTGCCGCTGTGCAGAAACGGGTGGTCACGGTCGTAGTCGAAGGCGACGTGCGTGCACGCTGCGATACAACCGGCGAGGTACTGCAGACCCTCGAGCAGGTCGGCCTCGGACTCGATGAAGGGTGCTTCGGCGACGAGGCGCTCGGCCTCGGCGATGGCGTCGGCCAGCGGCTGGGAGTACATCCGGGTAATCGCCTCTCACTGTCCGGTGCGGTCCAATATTGGACCGCACTGGTAGACTTTCCGCCCTGACAGTAGAACGCGTTCTATTTCGAGTCAACGGGCGGGGGCATGGGGCAACCGGACAGCGCAGGCAGGACGTCGCCGCCCACCGAGCGCGTCGTGGCCGTCCTCGATTTCCTGGCCGAGCACCCGCACGACGGGTTCGGCCTCTCGGAACTGGCCCGTCGCCTGGGGATGAGCAAGCCGACGTGCCTCGGCATCGTCACCACCCTCACCGAAGCGCGCTACCTGGTCCGCGACGCCCGCGACAAGACGTATCGGGTTGGGCCGCGACTGATCTCGCTCGGCCACACCGCCCAGGAGTCCATGCGGGTCAACCCTGCGGCGCGCACGGAACTGCGCCGGCTGTCGGCGATGTACGGCACCACGGCGGCACTGTCGGCGGTGATCGACGACCGCATCACCCTGCTCGAACTCGTCGGACCACCCGGCGCGGACGTCGGCGTCGAGGTGGGCCAGAGCTATCCCTTCGCTCCGCCGGTGGGACTGATGTTCGTGCTGTGGGACGACGACGCGTTGCGCAACTGGCTGGCCAAGGAGCCCACCATCCCGCTGCGCACCGACACCGAACGTCTCGACCGTGTGATCGCCGCCTGCCGGGCCGACGGCCATCTTGTCGAACGGCTGACCCCCGGTGGTCGTCGGCTGTACTCGCTGATGGCGGGGATGTCGAGCACGCTGCCGGACGAATTACGGGCGCTGCTGGGCGAATTGGTGTCCGACATCGGTGAGCGGGTGTACTTGCGCACCGAGTCCGAAGGACGCCGGCGCAGTGCCCGTTCGGACATCAGCGTGATCTCCGCGCCCGTCTACGACCACCATCAACGGCAGGTCATGGTCGCGTCCATGCACGTCGGCGAATCGTTGACCGACCGCGAGATCGCCGAACGCGCGCGCTCCCTGATGGCGACGGCCGACGCGGTGACCGCCCAACTCGGCGGCGCGAAACCGCAACGTTAGTCAGCTGGTGCCGGCCAGCGCGAAGGGAAGCACCGCGGGCGCCCCGGCGGCGCGCACCACCCGCGAGGCCATCGTCAGTGTCCAGCCGGTGTCGGTCATGTCGTCGACCAGGAGCACCGGCCCGCCCGCCGCGCGGATCGGACCCTCCTCCGGTGCCGACCACGACCCGTGCAATGCGGCGACCCGGTAGGCCGAGTTCACGGCGGTCACCGGCCGACGCTCGGGGGCGTACCGCAGCGTGCCGAGGTCGGTGAGCCGGCCCAACTCGGCCAGCTTCCGGGACAGCGAGGAGATCAGCAGCGGATGGGCGTGGGAGTCCAGCGCCATGACCGCGGTCGGCCTTTCTGCCCAGTCCCACGATGCCAGCACCTTCACCGCCGCCGCGACGACGTCGTCGGACACCTCGGCGTCGGGTTCGTCGAGCAGTCGGCGCAGCCAGGCGCCCCAACCCAGGTCGGTCAACCGGCCGATGACGCGCCCCGGCTCCGGGCCGTCGGTGATCCGCCCGCTGAGTTCGACGCCGAGCTTGCCCATGCCCGCCGGCCACTGCTTGCGCGCCGCGATCTCCACACCCGGTCGCATGAGCCGCTGCCGTGCGTCCTCCGCAGCGCCGGCATCGACGTCGCCGCCGAAGCGGGTGCCGGTGCAGTTGTCGCACCGCCCGCACCGCTCGTCCTCGGCGAGGTCGGGATCGTCGAGCTGGCGGCGAAGGAACGCCATCCGGCACCCGTCGGTGGCCTGGTAGTCGAGCATGGCCTGCTGCTCCCGCCTGCGGGCCTCGTTGAGGGTGCGGTAGCGCGGCTCGTCGTACTCCCACGGTGCACCGGTGCCGACCCAGCCGCCCTTGACCCGGCGCACCGCCCCGTCGACGTCGAGCACCTTCAGCACCATTTCCAGACGGGAGCGCCCGAGATCGACCAACGGCTCCAGCGCGGGCGTCGACTGCGGCCGTTGCAGCTCGAGGGCACCGATCACGTTGCGCACCATGGCTTCCGAGGGGAACGCCACCGAGGAGAAGTAGCGCCACACGTCCTGGTCCTCACGTCCGGGCAGCAGGATCACCTCGGCGCTCGCCGTCGACCTGCCTGCGCGGCCGACCTGCTGGTAGTAGGCGATCGGAGAGGACGGCGCGCCCAGGTGGACGACGAAGCCGAGGTCGGGTTTGTCGAAGCCCATGCCCAACGCCGACGTGGCGATGAGCGCCTTGACCCGATTGGCCAACAGATCCGCCTCGAGCTGCTCGCGTTCCGCTGCCTCGGTGGCGCCGGTGTAGGCCGCGACCCGGTGGCCGTGCTCACGCAGCAGCGCGGCGATGTCATGGGCCTGCGCGACGGTCAACGTGTACACGATTCCGGATCCGGGGAGTGAATCGATATGTGTCGCAAGCCAAGCCGCGCGCTGTGCCGGGTTGCCGGCCGTCACCACCGACAGCCGCAGCGACTCCCGGTCGAGCCCACCCCGGAGCACCAGCGTGCCGTCCCCGGCCTCGGAGCCGCCGACTCCAAGCTGGGCGGCGATGTCGGCGACGACGCGGTCGTTGGCGGTGGCCGTCGTGGCGAGCACGGGCACGTCGGTGCCGAGTTCGGCGATGAGTGTGCGGATGCGCCGGTAGTCGGGACGGAAGTCGTGGCCCCAGTCCGACACACAGTGCGCCTCGTCCACCACGACGAGCCCGGCGTCGCGGGCGAGTGCGGGAAGCACCTCGTCACGAAAGTCCGGATTGTTCAACCGTTCCGGGCTGACCAGCAGCACGTCGAGCTCGCCGCCGCGCACCCGTTCGTGGATGTCGGACCACTCCGCGACGTTGCTCGAGTTGATGGTGGCGGCGTGCACGCCCGCGCGGTCCGCGGCGGCCACCTGGTTGCGCATCAGCGCCAGCAGCGGCGAGACGATGACCGTGGCCCCGCGTCCCTGTTCGCGCAGCAGCTTGGCCGCGATGAAGTAGACGGCGGACTTCCCCCATCCGGTGCGCTGGACGACGAGTGCCCGGCGACGGTGCACGACCAAAGCCTCGATGGCCGTCCACTGGTCGTCGCGGAGTCGGGCGTCGGGTCCTGCCAGTTGCTCGAGGATCGCCTGTGCGTCCGCTCGTGTCGCCATGTCCCCCATCGTGCCCGAAGACACTTGCCGTGCCTGCGCCGAAGCGCGGGCACGGCAAGCGGTGTTGCTACGTGATCACCGACGTCAGGTGGCCGGGATCTCTTCCATCGCAGGACCCTCAGGAACCTCAGCCGTATCGGGGGTCACCGGAACCGGTGCGGGCTCGGTGCCGCTCCAGACGGCCTGGGCCACCGGTGTCGGGACCAGCTTCAGATTGCACTCGGTCTGCAGCGCGCTGACCGGCTGGTGAATCGCCTTCAGCTGCTCCTCGACCTGCGGGTTCTGCGCGAAGAACGCACGGTAGGCGCCCTCCTGCGGCTGCGACGAGATGGCCGACAGCGCCTCGTTGGTCTGCGGGTTCGCCGTCAGGTAGGCGCCCTCCGACGCGGTGGCGGCGCTCACGGTCCCTGCCACGGCACTGGCCGAGCAGTTGGGGCCAGGGGCCGGAGCAGGAGCCGGTTGAGCATTGGCGACCGGCGCGATGATCGCCGCCGACCCGAAGGCGAGTAGGCCCCCGGCAAACATGCCGAACAGGCCGCGGCGCACTGTGGTAGCGGACGAGCTCATGAAAAATCACTCCTCTGGACGTGATGTGTTTTCACGATCAGTTGATCGCACCCGAGGCCTAGCCGGTCCGCGCGGAACCCAAACACCCGACGGGCTCGACCGGTGGTCGGCCGCACCGCATCCCCGCAGGCCAGACCGGCCGTCGGGTGACATCAGAAAAATCTAGGCGGAGGCGTCCATTTCGCGTTTGATCTCCAGCGCGATGTCGATCAGCTGGTCCTCCTGGCCGCCGATCAGCTTGCGTTGCCCGGCGCGGTGCAGCAGCTTGTGCGCGGGCACCCCGTAGCGCTCGGACTGCCGGATGGCGTGCTTCAGGAAGCTCGAATACACCCCGGAGTAGCCCATGATCAGCGCATTGCGGTCCAGCAGGCACTCGGCGGGCATGGCTGGGGCCACCACCTCTTCGGCGGCGTCGGCGATGTCGAAGAAGTCGATGCCGGTCTTGACGCCGATCTTGTCGAACACCCCGATCAGCGCCTCGACCGGCGCGTTGCCGGCACCCGCACCGAACCGGCGGCACGAGCCGTCGATCTGCTTGGCCCCGGCACGCACGGCCTCGATCGAGTTGGCCACGCCGAGCCCGAGGTTCTCATGCCCGTGAAAGCCCACCTGGGCGTCGTCGCCCAGTTCGGCGACCAGTGCGGCCACCCGGTCACGGACCCCCTCGAGCACCAGCGCACCGGCGGAGTCGACGACGTAGACGCACTGGCAGCCGGCGTCGGCCATGATGCGGGCCTGGGCGGCCAGCTTCTCCGGCGGGATGGTGTGGCTCATCATCAGGAAGCCGACGGTCTCCAACCCGAGTTCGCGGGCCAGCCCGAAGTGCTGGATCGAGACGTCGGCCTCGGTGCAGTGGGTGGCGATCCGGCAGATCGAACCGCCGTTGTTCTGCGCCTGCTTGATGTCCTCCTTGGTGCCGACACCCGGCAGCATCAGGAAGGCGATCTTGGATTCCTTGGCGGTCTCCGCGGCGAGCTTGATCAGTTCCTGCTCGGGAGTCGTGGAGAACCCGTAGTTGAAGCTGGACCCGCCGAGCCCGTCACCGTGGGTGACCTCGATGACCGGCACACCGGCGGCGTCCAGCGCCGCGACGATGGCGCCGACCTCGTCCTTGGTGAACTGGTGACGTTTGTGATGACTGCCGTCGCGCAGCGACGTGTCGGTCATCCGGACGTCCCACATCGGATTGAAGTAGATCTCGTCGGTCATCGGGTACCTCCCGCAGTTGTCTGCTCCTCGCGCAAGCGCTCGTCGGTTGTCTGCTCCTCGCGCAAGCGCTCGTCGGTTGTCTGCTCCTCGCGCAAGCGCTCGTCGGCGGCAATCTCCTCGCCCACCTTGGTGGCCGCGGCGGTCATGATGTCCAGGTTTCCAGCGTACGGCGGAAGGTAGTCCCCGGCACCCTCCACTTCGATGAATGTGGTGACGAGCGCCTGCCCGCCCGAGTTCATCGACGGGTCGTCGAACTGCGGCTCGTTGAGCAGCCGGTAACCCGGCACATACGTCTGCACCTCGGCGACGACGTCGCGGATCGACTGCGCGATCGCGTCGCGGTCGGCGTCCTCGGGGATCGCGCAGAAAATGGTGTCCCGCATGATCATCGGAGGGTCGGCGGGGTTGAGGATGATGATCGCCTTGCCGCGCCGGGCCCCGCCGATGTTCTGCACGCCGGCGGCGGTGGTCTTGGTGAACTCGTCTATGTTGGCGCGCGTACCGGGTCCGGCCGACGCCGACGACACCGATGCCACGATCTCCCCGTACGGAACATCGACGACGCGGCTCACCGCGTAGACGATCGGGATGGTGGCCTGCCCACCGCAGGTCACCATGTTGACGTTCGGCGCGTCGAGGTGCTCGCGCAGATTCGCCGGAGGTATCACTCCCGGCCCGACGGCCGCAGGTGTCAGGTCGATGGCGCGGATGCCGGCCTCGGCATAACGGGGTGCCGCGTCGCGGTGCACATAGGCGCTGGTGGCCTCGAACACCATGTCGGGTTTCTCATCGAGGCCGAGCAGCCAGTCCACACCCTCGTGCGACGTCTCCAACCCGAGCTTGCGGGCGCGGGCCAGGCCCTCGCTGTCCGGATCGATACCGATCATCCAGCGCGGCTCGAGCCATTCCGAGCGCAGCAGCTTGTACAGAAGATCGGTGCTGATGTTGCCCGATCCAACGATCGCGACGGATGCCTTGTCAGGCATTTGCTTCTCCCTGTTGTTCGAGATATCACTCGAAATCGAGTCGTACTGAACCTAACCCGGTGAAGTCGGCAACGAAATGGCTGCCGGGAGGTGCATCTATCGCACGGGTGCACGACCCCGGAAGCACGATGTCGCCGGCCTTGAGCCGGACTCCGAACGCCTCCACCTTGCGCGCCAACCACGCGACCGCCGTGACGGGATTGCCCAGCACCGCATCGCTGCGCCCCTCCGCGACCACCTCACCGTTGTTGGTCAGCACGGCGTCGATGGCTCGTATATCTATGTCCTTGGGCGACACCCGCGCCTCGCCGAGCACCCAACCGGCGGACGAGGCGTTGTCGGCGATCGTGTCGCAGAGTTTGATCTGCCAGTTCGTGATGCGGGTGTCGATCAACTCGATGGCGGGCGCGAACGCCGCCGTCGCGGCGAGCACGTCGTCCTCGGTGCACCCGGCCCCGGGCAGGTCGTCGGCGAGCACGAACCCGACCTCGACCTCCACCCGCGGATACAGGTAACGGTTGGAGCGAACCGGAACGTCTTCGAAGACCTGCATCTCGTCGAGCAGGTGCCCGTAGTCGGGCTCGTCGACGTTCATCATCTTCTGCATGGCCTCCGACGAGAGGCCGACCTTGTGCCCGATGATGCGGGCGCCCTCGGCGACGCGCTGCCGGATGTTGATCAGTTGGATCTCGTAGGCGTCGACCACATCGATGTCGGGGTTGGCGTCGGTCAGCGGGGAGATCGGAACCCGGCTGCGCTCGGCCTGGGCCAGGTCAGCGGCAAGCTGCTCACGCACCTCGGAACTGAGCATTTACGTGAAGTCCCCTCGTTTCGTCGACCGGCACAGTTGTTAGTCGGCCGGGCAATTCTATAACGTGTTCTACATGACTGAGCAGGAGTGTCGGGAGTTTGACGTAGTCGTGGTGGGCAGCGGCGCCGCCGGCATGGTCGCCGCTCTGACCGCTGCCAACCAGGGCCTCTCGACAGTAGTCGTCGAGAAGGCCCCGCACTACGGTGGTTCCACTGCGCGGTCAGGTGGTGGCGTGTGGATCCCGAACAACGAGGTCCTCGCGCGCGACGGGGTCAAGGACACACCCGAGGCAGCGCGGACCTACCTGCACTCGATCATCGGCGAGGTGGTTCCGGCCGAGAAGATCGACACCTATCTGGACCGCGGGCCGGAGATGCTGTCGTTCGTGCTCGAGCACTCGCCGTTGAAGCTGTGCTGGGTGCCGAACTACTCCGACTACTACCCCGAGACCCCGGGCGGCAAGGCGTCGGGCCGGTCGGTGGAACCCAAGCCGTTCAACGCCAACAAGCTGGGCGCCGACCTGCCCGGCCTCGAGCCGCCGTACGGCAAGGTCCCGATGAATATGGTCGTCCTGCAGCAGGATTACGTCCGCCTCAACCAGCTCAAGCGTCATCCGCGCGGGCTGCTGCGCAGCCTGAAGGTCGGCGTGCGGGCGACGTGGGGCAAGGTCACCGGCAAGAACCTCGTCGGCATGGGCCGTGCGCTGATCGCCCCGCTGCGCATCGGCCTGCAGAAGGCCGGCGTGCCGGTGCTGCTCAACACCGCGATGACCGACCTCTACGTGGAGGGCGGCGTCGTCCGTGGGATCTATGTGCGGCCCGCCGACGCACCGGAAAGCGCCGAGCCGCAACTGATCCGGGCACGCCGCGGCGTGATCCTCGGCTGCGGGGGGTTCGAGCACAACGAACAGATGCGGGTGAAGTATCAGCGCGCCCCGATCACCACCGAGTGGACGGTCGGCGCCAAGGCCAACACCGGCGACGGAATCCTGGCCGCCGAGAAGCTGGGCGCCGCACTCGACGTCATGGAGGACGCGTGGTGGGGCCCGACGGTGCCACTGGTCGACGCGCCCTGGTTCGCACTGTCGGAGCGCAACTCCCCCGGATCGATCATCGTCAACATGTCGGGCAAGCGGTTCATGAACGAGTCCATGCCCTACGTGGAGGCGTGCCACCACATGTACGGCGGCCAGTACGGACAGGGTCCGGGGCCGGGTGAGAACATCCCCGCCTGGCTGGTGTTCGACCAGCAGTACCGCGATCGGTACATCTTCGCGGGACTGCAACCCGGACAGCGGATTCCGAAGAAGTGGATGGAGTCGGGCGTGATCGTCTCGGCCCAGACCCTCGGTGAGCTGGCCGCCAAGACCTGCGTGCCCGCCGACGCGTTGAAGTCCACCGTCGAGCGGTTCAACGGCTTCGCGCGCTCCGGCGTCGACGAGGACTTCAAGCGAGGCGAAAGCGCCTACGACCGCTACTACGGGGACCCCACCAACAAGCCGAACCCCAACCTCGGTGAGATCAGCCACGCGCCGTTCTACGCGGCCAAGATGGTCCCGGGCGACCTGGGTACCAAGGGCGGCGTCGTCACCGACGTGCACGGCCGCGCCCTGCGCGACGACGGCACGATCATCGAGGGTCTCTATGCCGCCGGTAACGTCAGCGCACCGGTGATGGGCCACACCTATCCGGGCCCCGGGGGCACCATCGGCCCCGCGATGACCTTCGGGTATCTTGCGGCACTGCACCTCGCAGGGGGGGACTAGCCGTGCCCATCAACCTCGACGAAGCCATCGGCGCCGAACTCGATCCGGTCGAATTCTCTTGGACCAGTAGCGATGTCCAGCTCTACCACCTCGGCCTCGGCGCGGGCGGCAACCCGATGGACAAGCGCGAGCTGCGCTATCTGACCGACGACACCCCGCAGGTGCTGGCGACGTTCGGCAACGTCGCGCAGAGCTTCCACATGACCGAGCCTCCCGCGGTGAAGTTCCCCGGTATCGACATCGAGCTGAGCAAGGTGCTGCACGCGAGCGAGGCCGTCACCGTCCCCGGACCGATCCCGCCGTCGGGAACCGGCACCGCGGTCACCCGGTTCACCGAGATCTGGGACAAGGGCAAGGCCGCGGTGATCTGGTCGGAGACCACGGTGACGAACCCCGAAGGCGCGCTGCTGTGGACGCAGAAGCGGTCGATCTTCGCCCGCGGTGAAGGCGGGTTCGGCGGCGACCGTGGCCCCTCCGGGTCGTCGGCCGCACCCGACAGAGCGCCCGACCTGGAGCTCTCCATCCCGACGTCGCCCCAGCAGGCGCTGCTGTACCGGATGTGCGGGGACCGCAACCCGCTGCACTCCGATCCGGATTTCGCTGCCGCAGCGGGCTTTCCGCGCCCGATCCTGCACGGCTTGTGCACGTACGGCATGACCTGCAAGGCGCTGGTCGACAACCTGCTCGACGGCGATGTCGCCGGGCTGAAGTCCTACGGCGCACGGATGGCGGGCGTGGTCTTCCCCGGCGAGACGCTGCGCATGAGCGTCTGGAAGAACTTCGCTGACCCGCAGGGCGGCTTCAGCGCCGTGGTGACCGCCCCGGACCGCGACGACGCCGTCGCGCTCGCCGGGGTCGAGTTCGTCCCGGCCTGACCCGGCCTACTTGCAGAGCTCCCCGACGCGGGTGGCGCTGGCCTGCGCGTCGTTGAGGCGGCTCGTCTGCGCGGGGTCATCGCCCGCCAGGCCCGCGAGCTGTCCCATCCCGAGGTACTCGAGGTTGTTCGCGAACGCACGCACCGCGTCGGCCAGCTCGGATGGCACCGCGGCGTCCAGGCGGGACAGCAGGAACTGCCCGCCGCCGAGGGTGGCCAACCGGGCGTTGGCGGCCACCGCCTGCGTGGCCACCCGGTCCTTGCCCAAATCGGCGTTGGTCTGAAGCGACACCGCGTTGCGCACCATGTCGAACGCCCCGCAGACCTCCGCCTTGGCCTCTGCGGTCTGCTCGGCGCCGGCCGCCGGAGCGGCATCCGACGACGAACGCACCAGTCCCCAGACCGCAAGAGCCACGGCGATGACGGCTGTTACGAGCGCGGCGGGGGCAATCCAGCCCGGCGTGGTGTCTGACATGGGGCGATCATAGCCCCGACCCCCGTCCGCGCCGCCGGAGGGATGTTTGCCAGGAGCCGTATTTCGCCTGTGGGACAGTCGATTTTCGGTTGCCGATCGCAGGACGCTCGGCGGGTTGCCGCTGGCTGCGCCCGGCATCACAGCCGATTTGCTAGTTTCCTCC
>Ga0209347_1003627_pt1 | contig 17541 bp, 8 predicted proteins | sample AutmiccommuBRH23_FD_187382 | JGI IMG/M metagenome (GOLD analysis project Ga0209347, IMG submission 187382) | Deep subsurface microbial communities from Mt. Terri, Switzerland - Autotrophic microbial communities BRH/23 (SPAdes) (version 2) | ecosystem: Environmental > Aquatic > Deep subsurface >...
CATGGCGTTGGGGGTGCCGTCTGTCCGGCAGCTCCACCGGAAGTACCCTTTCATGGGGCCATCCCGGTGCTGCATATAGTGTTTCGACCAGCACCAGAGACGGTCGAAGATCTCCTTCCTGTCCAGCTGTACCGCAATCATCATGCCGTAGGACATCCCTTCGGAGCGGGCATCCTTATTTTTGATGTCTGAGATATAAGCCATAGAATCACCCACCTCGAAATAGATCTTCTGCGGCCCTTCGAACAGATTGCTGAAGACCTCTTCCAGCTTCTCCTCTATCTCGCTCTCTTTGTATCCCATCTCGGCAAACAGGTTCCGATAGCTACCGGTTTCAAATGCCCCCTTTTCCCATGGTTTCAGGGTGGCTGATGTACAGTTGGTCAGTTGCATACAACTAAACAATAGGATCATGTGGATCAGTTTATGCTTCATATTTATTAGTTTTCTCCGTATGGTGTATGTTCCTTGCATACTTGCTCTATCCGCGTTCAATATCAGGTTGTTTGATTTGATTAATTATTGGAGATAGATTATTTTGCAGTGATCCGGTCTTCGATCCGGTAATAATCAAAATCGGTAAATCCCCCCGTCTCTTTGGTGGCATAATGGATCAGCCCGAAACGGTAGCCCATGAAGTGGGGCAGGGTATAGGCCATCTGTAGGGTGTTGCCGATGGGGGTCCAACTCACCCCATCGAGGCTGTAATAGCAGTAGGCTTTATCGGTGCGGTCAGTGAAGTCACATTCGATCTTCAGATGAACACCGTTCTGTTCCAGGGGAATCGATTCCAGCTCTACCGGCTCCTCTCCCTCACCGTTGATCATTACAATCAGATAACGGTTGTTCTCTTTTTTCACCCCTATGAAAGCATATTTTTTTTGCAGCGCAATCATACCGGCGTAATCCCCGTCATTCATGTGGGTGACTTCCACAAAGGTGGAAGCGGCACTTTGAGGGCCGAAGGTGCGTTGTGTTAATGTATTCCTGACCTGCAATGGAGAGCTGTCCACTCTGCCTGCTTTGAGCCTGAGTGACCCTGGACTTTCATCGAGCGACCAGTACCGGTTGTCGGGATTGTGGTTCCACTGCCAGCAGAGTGGCAACGAATCATCGTCGGGCATGCGGTTGAATTCATCGGATGTCACGATGCCCCATACTCCCTGTTGCTCTGCAGTAAGGATATCGAGCGTGTCCGGAACAGCTCCGTCAACACCCAGCAGTGGCCAGTCGTTCTCCCATTTCATGGGCATCAGATACGGAATTCGTCCTACAGCACCGTAATCACGGAACATATAGGCATACCAGTCTCCTTCCGGAGTATCAATGATGCTTCCCTGGGCTATGCCACGGTCTCTGAGCATGAGTTTGCCCTCATAGGGGCCTGTGATCTCTTTCGCACGATGTACAATCACCGTACGCATATCGTTGGGGGGCCAGGTGATGTTGAAGAGATAATAATAACCATTGTGTTTCACCATCTGCGATCCCTCGGCAGGAAGACCCACTCTATCTGAAGCCACTTTGCTGGCATTGGGAATGATCACCTCGTGTATTCCGTTTTCTTTGAGTCCCGATACCTCGGGTGTAAGCTCAACAATTCGGATATCACCTGCACCGTAAATCATGTAAACCCTGCCGTCATCATCAAAGAAAAGGGTATGATCATGCAGCACCGGTTCAAAGGTGGTCTCCTTCCACGTTCCTTTTTCGATGTTGTCGGTGGTGAAGACATGGGTTTTTCCTGAAGTGGCCGAAAAGGTGGATACATAGAACAATCCGTTGTGATAACGGATGCTGCTGGCCCAGGAGCCGGCACCATAGGCATTCTTCCCATTCTCCAGCCGCAGCTTTTCATTATCGGCAAGTGTATTGTAGGCATAGCTTACCAACCTCCAGTTCACGAGGTCCTTCGATTTCATGATGGGCAGGCCGGGACTCATGTGCATGGTTGTACTGCTCATGTAGTAGGTATCTCCCACGCGTACCATGGCTACGTCGGGCACGTCTGCCCAGATAATCGGGTTGGTTGCTTTTGCTCCCTGATCTCCCTGTGCAGAGATGCTTTTCGCTGCAATGAGAAGGAGGATTAAAAGAGAGAATGTAAAATGTTGTTTCATCGTTCTTTCGTTTTAATTAGGTGAATCGGAGAGATAGACTTGCCGGATGATGATCGGCTTATTGCCTGTCGACCAGAATCCGATGATGAAGAGATGGGAAGGGTCAAGTCTGACTTGTTGTTCGCCAACTTTCTTGTACATGTTTTGTAGATCGACCACGACGCGTCGTTTGTCGCTAAAATCATAGATTGCGGCCTGAGACCAATAATTGTTTTCGTCGAAGAGGCGGAAGGAGACACCGGAATCGTTGTCGTTACCCAGTTCCGCGATCAGGTATTTCTCGCCTGAGAGATCAATGCCCTTGTTGTACCACCATCCACCAAAACCATACTGACCGGTAATCAAAGTCTGTGTGTCTTCCTGAAATGAACCATCCCCAAAGATAGAGGGATTGAACATGGCTGCGGTCAGCGGAAAACTGGTCGCATGCACAGTGACAGTCACAGATTTGGTCACATTGCCCGGAGATGTATAGGATGCAGTGACCACCGTTGTTCCATCTCTAAACGCTCTCATGACCCCATTCTCATCTATCTCAACGATAGAGGCATCGGAGATCTGAAAACGGGTTTCACCGGTCACAGGTCGGGAAGAGCCATCAGCAAAGATAGCCATTGTGATCAGATAACGTTCTCCGCCAGTCAATATTTGCAGACTTTCATCGATGTCGACGAATGTTAAGCCCTGTAGTTCAGCGGTTTCACCACTTGTTCCCGCAGCATATGCAGCAAACCAGTGATAGATGGGCCAGGGACAGGCTTCGGGATCGTTCAGGAACGTGTACTGTCCCGGAGTACCCGGTGTGTTCTTGAAAGCGGCCAACCGGTTGCATTCCGTAAAAAGAAGCCAGCTCACATTTCCAGTCATGTCAGCAATATATTTAAAGTTGGCACCGAATCCGGCTCCACCAACCGTGCCGGTAAAGCTCTTGCCCCAGGAGGCTTCATATTTGACCGGTGCCCAGTCCATTTCGGTGACCATTACCGGTGCGATGTCGGCGATCGGTTTTACCTGTGCATTCCAGCCACGCTGGAAACTTTCATATCCGCCTCCCATGGTGCCTCCCAGCTCCACACTGGCCTCTTCGGTATCACTGCCATACCAGCCGGGATAGGCGTGTACCGCGTAGCCGATATTGGTTCCCTCTACCGGATTGTTTGCAAATCCGCTGAAAGAGGATTGATAACCCAGTCCGGGCACCCATACGATGTTGGTGGCATTGGCACGGATCTTATTGACAATGCGTTGACAGAAGGTTTTCATTTGGTCAAAATGTCCCTGTCCACTGCCGGCATAGGTACCATCGGGACCCAGTATGTCGACGGGTTCATTGGCCAGTTCAAACATAATACCCGTGTTATTCTTTATTTTTGGATGGGCCGACACAATGCTCCATACTTCCTCAAGAAACATGTTGTAGTCGTCGCCCACTGCAATCTTATGGGGAGAAACCCCCGGGGGACGAAAAACCACATAGAGTCCCTTTTCATTGGCGTATGCTGCCATCGGGATAAATACCTCATCCAGGTATTTTTTAAATCGTGTCGATGAGAAACGTTCATGTCCCTCGTAGCGTACCGAAGGTTTGCTCGTATCGTCACTCCAGTAGGGATCCATATGCATGCGGACGAAGTTCATCTTCCATCCGGCAGCCATGATCCCGTCGATCAACATTTTGTTATACCGCAGACATCCTGCGACATCGTAATTATTCCATGCGTCTTGATTAAAGAAAGGGCTATAGGTTTGTGCAAACCCATGTAGATTGATTGTTTTCCCCTGTTCGTTCTTCAGGTATCTACCCTCAATATGAAGTTTTGGCAATACCGGTTCAGGCTCAGCCGTCTCAGGTGGATCCGTCACTGTCTCCTCCTTATCCTCCTCCAAAGGAGGTTCAGGCGGTAGTTCTTCGGTACAGGAGGCAAGCAGCATGCCGCAAAAGGCGATAAGGATGAATAGGTATCTCATTGATTATATTTTCTCAGTTAACCAATTGAAAAAAAGAGGACAAGGCACTCAAAACCTTGCCCTCTAAAAGAAATAACTAAATCAGAGAATAAATGTTATTTCTGTGATAAACCATCCGCAAAACCGGCATAGGTGTGTTTGCGGTAGAAACCTCCTTCCGTCCACAGACCTACAGGCTCACCACCTCTCCAGGAAGATGTTTCAGGGCTGTCTGTCGGACACCAGTGTGCAATACCATAACGCTGACTGACCGGAATAATCTCAAAATATTTACGGATGATGAACTTGTAGAACTCAGCCATTGCCTTATGCTGCTCTTCTGTCATGTCTTTCGTTTTCACCGAAGTGCCGTCTTCACCCACAAAGCCCATATCGAGTTCGGTAATTCTCACCAGCTTGCCTGTTGCAGCCATCAGCTCATACATTTTTACAATATGCTCTTCCTTGCTGGCCTGGGTTGTCGGGTTGGCATGGTAAGAAACGTGCATTTGGGTACCAATACCGTCAATGACGGTCACACCGTCTGCCTCCCATTTTTCAATCCACTGGATCAAACTCTTCAGCTTCTGGTTGTCGTCCCAGTCCGATTCCAGGTTGTAGTCGTTGATAAAGAGTTTCATGTCAGCCGGTCCATGAGTGCGTGCCTGTTGCACAGCCGTGCGCACATAGTTGTCACCCAGGTAATCCTGCCAGTAGAAGTTGTTCTTGGCATCAGCTTCCGATACGTTTGTTACCGATTGAAGGTCGTAGAGACCATCGCCGTTACCATCTGCACCCGAGAGCGGTTCATTCACCACGTCCCATGCCAGTACATACCCTTCGGTTGCTTCCATCATACCGGCAATCCACCGGTCCATCGCCCATGTGAGGGTATCAGCCTTCTCTTCGGGGGTCTGCGGGATCTTGTTTCCAGACTCTTCAATTTCCCATTTGATATCATCGAAATAATACGTATTGGCTTCCTTGAACACAGAAAGGTTGAATGCGATGGTGTTCGCACCGGCCTGATTGGCAGCGATCACACCATTGTACACATGTTCCTTCCATTCGGTAGTGAAACTGGGGCTTCCTACAAATGCCCAGTGCATGTACCCACCGGGTTCATTGTGAGCCTGTGATTCTGAATTGGCTGGTTTGTCCGCCTTGTATTTCATGCTGAATCGAATTTTCTCACCCTCCTCGAATTTCCTTGGAGCTTTCACGAAGAACTGTGTGTCCCAGGCATTGGCAGGGGCATCACCTGACTGTACCACGATGGCATGTCCCACACCGTCGGCACCGGTACCGGCAGCACCAATTGTAGCGGCTTTTGGTCCAACCGTTTTTTCGGTAGCGAAGAAACTGGAGAGGTCATTACCCTCCACGTCGCTGTTGGTCAACAGATTGGTCCACCAGGTTGCAGGGCCGGCAGCAGCCGGTGCTACCAGGAAGGTATAGCCATGCCAACCCGGTTTGGTCCATCCTGTCAATACTTCCTCGTCAAACGCGCCGTTCTCAATCAGATTTTCGGCAGATCCGGCGGCAGTGAGTACCATGTCATCAAAGAAGAGTTCACCCCCCAAGGTGCCGAAACAGAATTGGAGTGTAGTGGCATTGATTGACGGGGTAAAAGTAATGGACACATCCCCCCAGGTTTCACCCACACTGAAATCTGGCCCATAGTTGGTACTTGCACCGTCATAGCGCCAGAAAGCCACGGTATAGGGTTTGGATGCCTTTGCACGCATTTTGATGGTATATGTTACTCCCTGAGTTAAGGGTGTGGGTAACACATAATTCAACTGCCAGTCCCAGATATTGGCATTGGCATTTGGTGTGGTTACCTGCAAACAGTTGTTGGCATCATCCGGGTCAATCTCTATCTCCTTGTCTGCGATAATACTGTTCAGGTACTTGTTATTCTGTTGAGCGTGCCATACAAGGGTATGACCATAAATGGAGGTATTTGCAGCCTTGGCTGCTCCCACAAATGCAATTACCTGTGAGAAATCCATTGACCCGTCGTCTTTGACCACCGATGCATATTTCATTGCGTTGCCCGCGGTGATTTCATCGAAGTTGGTGTTGATGAGACGGTACATCATTCCCTGTTGGCTGTATTCACTGGCAGTGACTCCGGCCCCAAGCTTGAAGATTGGATTGGCGCTTCTGTCCACATAGCTTTTCAGGGCTTCATATTCGTTGAGGTATTCCATCCCTGCGATCGATTCCGGCTTTTCTACATCGAATAGCAGTCTGGTATCATCCACACAGGAAACGGCTAATATCAACCACAAGCATATCACTCCTAAAACATTGATTGTATGTTTCATATCTGTAATTTATTACTTATAAAGCAGTTTCTTCCTTTAACACGGGGGTAAACCATTCCGCCTTCACACCTCTGTCGCGAACGACCAAAGTGTCCTTGGTGGCCACCTGGATATCACCGTAATTAACCGTGTAATTGAGATAGAGCACATTTCTGTCTACATTTCCCCAGCTGTTCTTGTCACCTTTCAATACAAATTTGCCGGTTCCCGTGGCTGTTACACCCTCCGTTTCGGATGAGACCGTACAATCTCCCTGTTCATTAAAAGTAAGCAACATCACACTGTTGCGGTTGATGTTGTTCAAATCTCTAGTCTGATGCTGCCAGACAATCGTAGTGAGTGAACGGGTGGTGATGTCATCAATCACCTCGTCGTTCTCTACATAGACTGCATGCCGGTTGAGGGTGCCATTCTGACCTCCTGAAATCACATCCACACCCCTGCGCAGGTAGTTGGCATCATAGGGATTGATGTATTTCACCGCGTAGAGCACATAATCCTTGGGCTGCACGTCCCAGTCACCCGATACTCCCCGTCGGGGATTGTCTACCATGGGGGTGCCTGAAAGGATGGTGTCGGCATTGACCACGCCCGTCATCACCACCGGAATCACATAGGTGTTCACCAGTGAATTGGGATCGCTGAAGAAAGCATCGGTCAACTGAACCGTCACGCCTCCAAGTATACTTCCTTTCTCAATGGTGATCTTATCGGAGGATAGAGAATAGTAGTTGGAAGGCATGGGCAGGATATGCTGCTCGGTGCCGTCAAAAATCAGATCGTCACAGATTGAATTATCCACACGGAACCCGATTTCCACGTTCTTGTCATTAGCGTAGACTCCACCCATTGTTGCCATGATCTGGCATTGGTAGGCATTATCGAGGCTGGTGTCAAACACATCTTCCCCGAGGACAATGGTGCGTACGGGACTTTGATAGGCAAAATATACGGCAGAATATTCGTAATCGGGAAACTCCCACTCCCCGTTCTCACAGGAGGTAAACAACCCGGTCACCAATGCCGTCAAAAGCGTGAGATATACTATTTTTTTCATGTTAATCTTATTAATAATTCAAATCTGTGTTACCATCCTTTATTTTGAAGTAATTCGCTGAATTTGATCACCTCGCCGTAAGGAATGGGTCCATAATACATATATTCCTGATAGGCACGGTTCTCCACCTGTGGTAGGATCGTGTATATACCACCACTGATGCTCATCCCTTTGGCCGGTTCGGTGATATCCTTCTTCCAGCGACGGAGATCCCAGAAGCGGAATCCTTCAAAACTTAACTCGATGCGCCTTTCATTGTGGATCAGTTCCCGCATCTTATCCTTGTCATTTTTGACCGATTCCAGGTAGGTGTCGGTGGTGTTTACTCCGATGCCGGCCCTCTGGCGGATTGCCTTGATCACATCGTATGCTGAGTAGCCGTTCGTGCCGGTGCCTGTAGGGCCCCAAGCTTCGTTGGCAGCTTCCGCATATCCCAGGAAGATTTCCGTGTAACGGATAAAAGGTTTGTAATGATAAGCCGTGGTCTCAGAACTCGGATTGGCATTCACTGACTGGTTCAACAGTTTTTTCATGTAATAACCTGTTCTGGTGGAGGTTTCGGTTCTGTTCAGTGCATTGTTATCGTTCCCATCAGCAGCAGTAGTGATGACGGTGTTTTGCGGACCTGCTTGCGTACCATTATAAATGATATAGAGTGCCAGACGACTGTCTCTGTTGGCATACGGATTGTTGGGATCATATCCGCTGTTGGGGTCGGTAATGGGTAACCCATTCGCCATGGGGAACGCATCCACCAGGTTCTGGGTCGGATTCACACGACCGCTGCCAAACAGTGTCGGAGGATAGTTGTCTCTCTCCAGCGAGAGGTTGTTCTCCTTGTTGCCACGCCAGAGCATCTCTTTGGGATTCTGACCGGCCGGAAGATTCTGAATGTCAGCGCTGCTCACATACCATTTGTTGCCATTAGGATCAATCTCCGCAATTGGATTGCTGCCCAGACTACTCAACACGAGGGCCATCTCATTGGCTGCCTTATCCCATGTCACATCAGTACCGGTGCTGTAGGCCGGACTGGCTGCTAGAAGGGCGACCTGAGCACGAACAGCTTTGGCGATACGTGCGCTCATACGGTTTTTGGCGTTGTCGCCGAACACACGGGTATACTGACCGGCAGTGACGCCCTTCGCCCTGTATTTCGCGGGTACCTGGCTGTCGTCTTCAATAACCCCATAATCTTCCGGCAGAAGCATCAAAGCAGAATCTACATCGGCATAAAGACGGTCGATGCACTCCTGGAAGGTGTTGCGTGGCAGGTTGAATTCCGAGTTGAGATCCTCCGGCTCCGTAAGGATTGGAATACCAAGAAGTTGTCCATCGTCTGTCCATCCTCCGTGATTCATTAATAGATGATACATGTAGAGTGCGCGCATGCCAAAGGCATCTCCTTTCATACGATCCCGGAACATGTCAGCTACCAGGGGATCTGCCGCCCAGTTCACCTCATCGGCAATGTCAATAAATTGGTTCAGGTATTGCCACGAAGCACGCAGGTACTGCCATCTGTCCATGGGATTGTTGTTTGCTCTCCATGATCCGGTAGCCATCTGGCGATGACCATTGTTCGGATTGTTGGAGACAGCATCGTCGGTAGCCACTTCGCTAAATGACCATGCACCCAGTGGATTACTGATGTATGCATGTGCAAGTAATCCGGTAGCCCACGCAGGCATATTGTACAAGTCACTGTTGTCTTTGTGGTTCTCTATTGCAGGCTCAAACATGTCCTGGCAACTTGTCTGCACAAAAAGAAGCAACACAAACAGTGCAATGATGGATATTTTGTTTCTATTCTTCATAATTGAATTTTTTTATCTGATGATGAGATTAAAATGTGCCTCTCACACCGATGTTGTATAAACGGGTCTGGGGCGCACTTCCTACATTCATTTCAAAATGTTTGCGTTCCTTTGAGATTGTCAGCAGATTGTATCCGCTCACATAAAGGCTGATCCCTTTGACAAATGATCCCTGTAATGCTGATTCGGGGATGTCATAGGTGAACTGTACCTGTGAAAGGTTCAAACGATCGGAATCATACATCCAGAAGTCGGAACTCCGGAAGTTGTTATCCCCACTTGTAGTGGTCAAGCGTGGGTAGGTTGCGCTCCCTTTTGTTTCTTCCGTCCAGCGGTTGCGTACAATATCGGAGTATTTGTTGTCACTGCGCACCCAATAATAGGAGTTATTCTTCATGCCCTGTCCACCGTAAAATCCATCAGCCATGGCAAAGAAGGTGAAATTGCGCCATTTGGCTGTGAAGTTGAGTCCCAGACGGAAGGGAGTATCCCAGCGTCCAAGAAATACTTCATCATTGGAGTCAATGATGCCATCACCGTTCTGGTCCTTGTACTTGATGTCACCCGGTCTTGTTTCTCCAAACTGTTGTGTCGGAGAGCCTTCGATATCGGCCTGGTCATTGAAGAAACCGAGATTCTGCAATCCCCAGAGTGCATTCAACGGTTGTCCGATTCTGGATTGATAATCAAATTCAAAACTTTCATCTCTTTTGGCTGCTTCCGTGTCGTAATACATTCCGTTGACTCCCAACGTGAGATCCACTTCGCTCAGCTTCTTATTCAGATAGAGGCTGAAGTCGAAACCTGAGCGGTTGTCGATATTGTAGTTTACATAAGGAATGATCGATGAACTAGGATAACCAACCTGGTTGAAGTAGATGGGATAGAGTGAGTTGACACGTGCAAGATCGCCATCCATTTTGCCAGTGAAATAGTTGAGATCAAAGGAGAGCAACTGATCCCAGAGTGATCCGCGGACACCGAGATTCAATTCTTTCCGTTTGATAAAGGTCATATTGGGATTTTCACCACGCTGGAACTCTGTGGCTGCTTCACCACCCAGGTCGGCCCAGGAGAACCATCCGCCACGTTGAAGGATCGATTTATAGAGATAATAACCCATCTCATTGTCGTCGGTAGCCAGATCCATGTCCTGGTTGATGATACCACCCGAAACAGTCAGCATCAGGTCATCAAAGGCACTGTCACCGAAGAAATCCTCTTTTACCGGACGCCAGCCGAATGTAACCGTCGGTGAAAAGCCGAGTCTGTTTCCTTCGGGCAGTTTGGCAGAATAGGGAAGTGCAGAACTGAAGTCCACATAATACTTTTGTTGAAAGTTGTAGGAAGCCTGCAAACCCAGGTTCACATTGGTGAGACGGTGATATTGTCCGCTCTGTTGGCGTTGCCATGCATTGGCTACCAGCATGGCAAACACATTATGGTCACTGTTGAACGTACGTGTATAATCAAATTGTGCTGCCATGTTGTAGGTATAGCGGTAGGCAGAGTTGCTGATTGATTCTGATCCCGACTTCATATCGTTTCCATACTGAGTTATACTGGCAATCATATCACTACCCGCATAATTGGTCCATACCGGTTCATAGGTAGCATACTCATTGGAATAGCCCTGGTTGTAGGTAGAAGCATAGTCAATACCATATTTCGCACGCATGTGCAATCCCTCAAGTAAAGATTTCAGATTGAGGTCGAAACGGGTATTGAACTGGAACTGTCTGCTCACAAACTTACTGTCACCTGCAGCATAGGCTGCAGCAATAGGGTTGGTGGGATTCAACTGGGTACCTCCAAGAAAATATTGGCCATCAATCAGATAGTTGCTGGTATTGATTGTATTCCAACTGGGGATGTCATTCTCTTCGAGATAGGTGAGTGGAATCAACGGTGCCACACGGTTGGGACGCAGTGAGGCCGCATTCGACCACCAGTCGCCCCGGGCACTGTATGAGTCGTAGAAGGTGACATTGGCATCGGCCTGTACTTTGAGGAAGTCACGCACATTTACGTCGAGGTTACCCCGTACAAACATGCGACTCACATAATTATCGGCATTGTTCCCTACATCCAGTAGTGATTTTTCGCGGGAATAACCGGTAGTGGTATAATACTTCACCCGCTGGTTACCGCCGGTGATCTCGGCAATCGCTTCAGAGCGGTTGTAGCTATCACGCAAGTACTCCGGGTCATACAAGTCCAAATCGGGATAGCGGTATGGATTCTCTCCCGATGCATACCGGTAGATGTTATCTACGGTGTAGCTGGGATCCAGCCCGTCATTCACCCGTGCTTCGTTGTAAAGGGTCATATACTCAGCTGAACCCAGGTACTTTGGAAACGCCTTGGGCGTGTGCATCCCCGTGTTGGCGCGCACTCGAATGCGCGAATCACCAATTTTACCACGCTTGGTGGTGATCTGAATCACTCCCTTGGCAGCGCGGCTGCCATAAAGGACCACTGCGGCCGTTCCTTTCAACACGGTAATGTGTTCAATTTCGGTAGGGAGCACGTTGTTGGCATCACGGACCATTCCGTCGATGACTACCAGATACTCGTCCATCCCCCAAATGTTTCCGTTCACACCACCGATCATGTTTTCCACAAAATTCAGGCTATAGGTGGTATAGGCTTTTTCAGTCAGATCCTCCACATCGATGACTGAGATACCCCCCAGAATATCATTTTTATCGATGCTTCGAAATGCGACCTCTACTTTTTTGTGCAGTGTATCGTTTTCCAATACCAGTTCTTCTGCGTATCCCAACTGGGCTTTCAACTGAACGGAATTGAAAATAAAGACGATACAAATAGCGAGACCAATATATATATGTTTCATTTTAGTCTTTTTTTAATTTTCAATTTGTTACCACCCAGGGTTCTGATAAAACTCCGGATACATGCTGACATCATCGGTATTGAAGGGGAGCCAGTAATGCTTGCTGGTAAGGGTGCGTGATTGAATGACTGCTTCTTTCCAGTTGGTGACCGCATTTTCTTTGGTGTCTGCTTTCGGGTCAAGCGGTGCTGCACGATCAAATTCCTGTTTGGTCTTGATGTTATAAGGATATTCGGTCAACAGTAACCAGCGACGCAGGTCATTGAAACGATGCCCTTCAAAAGAGAGTTCTACCGCACGTTCCCGAATCAATTCTCCCATAAACCCTTCCAGACTGGCACTATATTTGTCGGCCAAAGGCTCCACTCCGGCTCTTTCACGGATGCGGTTCAGCGCTTCTGTGGCGCTTAGTGAGAAGTTGGATGATTTCGCTGCAGGAGATCCATAACCCTGGGCAGCTGCTTCGGCATACATCAGATATACATCAGCGAGTCGCACCCAGGAGAGGTGGAAGTGGGTGGAATAACTATAACCATAGGTGTTGTCCCACTTGTTGGCACCAATCGGGATAAACTTATAGTTCAGATATCCTGTACGACTTACCGTACGGGGGTCACTCACGTAGTTGCCTCCTGAATAGAGGTTGGCATAGCGCCATACTTCGTCTTTTGGATCTGTAATGGTACCGGCAACCACTTTCACCCCATCGTAGATGAAGTTGTTGTAGAAACGCGGGTCCCTGTTCTTCCAGGGGTGTGTCTTGTCAAAACCCGATTCGGGATCATTGAGTGGCAAACCGTTGGCCATACCGAAATAGTTGACATAATTAGCCGCAGGTGCCAGCACGATACCGTCACCGGAAGCCATTGCTGAAGGCTGATAAGAGTTCATCTGTCGCCAGTATGAATCGGCACCATATGTCGGGCTCCTTACAATCGCTTCGGTACCACCCGGCATCAGCCAGTTCTGTTGCATGGTGTAGAAGAGTGAAGAGTAATCTTCAAATTCGACAAGTGAATACTGTGTCTGACCACTTTCCACCATATTCAGCAACTGACCAAAAGCATCGGCAGCTTTCTTGCACATCTCTGCATCGTAGGTGCGCGGACCGTTGATGCCATTGGCCATCAGCGGGCTGCCGGCGTAGAGATAAGTTTTTCCCAGCATGGACAATGCCCATATTTTGTTGGCACGCAGTGCATTGTTCCCTGATGTACGACGGCCTATCTCGGTGTCGTCCCAGTTTATTGGCAACAGATCGGCTGCTTTCTGAAAGTCGGCAGCCATCTTCTCTGCATTTTCCCGGTAAGACTCACGCGGAAGTGTGAGCGGTTCATCACTGGGAAGCACGGTGTCGATGTAGGGAAGGCCACCCCAGTATTGCGTTAGCTGGAAATAGAACCAGGCACGCATGAAATAGAGTTGACCGGTAATGATGTCTCTTTCATCCTGGCTGGCGTCGGTCATTTTTCCATCGGCAATTGCCTGCAGTCCCATGTTGGCTACACGGATGCCATACCAGGAACCACCCCAGACCGATTTTGCAAAACGATCGCCACCGGCACTCCAGTTACGATCCAGGAAAGAGGTGCCATTGCCGATGTAATCGCGGTAGTTGCCTCTGTCGATACTGAATCCCATCAGGTACTCACCGTTACCGATTGTCAACACTTCATCCTCACCCCAGTTAAATGAGCTGACCCAGTAATGTTTGGCCAGATCGGGTGTAAGGTGGTACATCCTTTCCACAAAACCCTGGAAATTTCTAAAATTCTTATAGGCATCATCCGGTGCAATCACCGAGTCTGGTGCCCTGTCCAGATAGTCTGTACATGAAGCAACTCCCAGCAAAAGAGTAGCTGCCAATGCGTATAGGTAATATTTTATTTTTGTCTTCATCATAGTGATAGTTATAACGAGATTCTCAATCCTAAATTAAAACGCTTCTGTGTCGGATATGCTGAGTTACCTCCTGTATTTGATTCCCGGTCATCGGGCATCTTGGTCCAGAGGAAGAGGTTGTTTCCGTTGGCGAACACTTTCAGGCTGTTCAATCCCACTTTTTTCAACCACTCTTCCTGGCTGAATGTGTAAGATACTTCCGCATATTTCAATCGGATGTAGGATCCATCGTGCAGGAAACGGGTACCATTGGTGTAACCACTGGCTATTGTTCCCCATCTCGGGAGCGGCACATCAGCATTGTTGTTATCCTTCGACCAGTATGTGCCTTCATTGAAGGCAGTGTTTTTGATACCCCCGAGGCTCTGGAGACCCACATAACGGGTTACATTGTTTACGCCGTAGAACTGAACAAAAGCACTCCATCCCTTATAATCGGCACCAATCTGCGTGTTGACGGTATTTTGCGGTACTCCGGTATATCCATATGGGATGTTGTCGAAAGTGGAGATAATCCCGTCTGCGTCATAGTCGAGCAGGATATAGTTGCCGGGGATGCGGGCATCGTCCGATTCGTCGTGACCGGTAGAGCCATAGAGCTCATCCCAGTTGTTGTAATAGCCGTAGCCTACATGGGCATAGGTCTGACCGATGGCCTTGTTGGCTGATTTCTGGTATTCCGGTTTCAACAGTGGATCGTCGGCTTCTATCACTTTGTTGGTTGCTTTGGTATAAAACACGTTCCCCCAGAGGCGCCATTCGCGATTGAGCTGTTTGTTCCAGCGCATTTCCAGTTCGTATCCACTGGTCTCTACTTCACCCAGGTTGGCTGTCGGTGCGGTTGTACCATAATAGGATGGAACCGATCGTCTGCCTCCATCGAGCAGGATGTTGGATCTGTTTTCCTTGAAGAAGTCGAAAGATCCCGATATCACACCGCCAAACAGGGCGTAGTCGGCTGCGATATCGAGCTTTGTAGCCACTTCCCAGTGTACATTGGGATTACCAACTTGCGACTCATAGTACCACTGATAAGGACTGTTAGAGGGATCCACACCGGTAAGGGCATGATTGAATGCACCACCATAACCCCAGGAGTCCATATAGAGCCAACGTCCGTTGATATTGTCATCCCCTAATTGACCGTAGGATGCCCTGAATTTAAGCATATCGAGCCATTTCAGGTCGAGACTCTTGATCAATGGTTCTTCCGAAAACATCCATCCGACAGCACCCGACTGAAAGTAGGCAAACCGGTAATCAGATGAGAATTTCTCTGAACCGTTGTAGGCTCCGTTGTATTCCAGCATATAGCGTCTGTCATAGTCGTAGGTGGTACGGAATACCCAGTTCTCACGATAGAAGGGCAACTGGCTACCGGTTGCGTATTGTTCCCGGCTGACGTTACCCATGGCACCCACGTTGTGGTCGCCAAAGCTATTGATGTAGTTGAGCTGTCCTGAATAATTGAGCCTGCGGTAGGTGGCACCGTTGTTTACGGAACCTGCACCGGTCATCCAGGCGATATTGTTCTGGTAGTCAAACTTGTTGTTCCCGTCTACAGTCACATCGGTGAATACCTCCCCTGTTTCGGGATGGATCCACTTGTGGGGGTTGTCTTCCCAGTCGTTGGTGTCATCGATACCGCGGCTGGTTTCCTGGAAGCTGTTGTCGAAGGCCAGTCTTCCCTGGAGGGAGAGGCCCTTGAGCAGAAATCCCAGATCCTGTTCCAGCGTAAAGTCGGTATAAAGACGGTCGCTGGTGGTATAACCCACACCGTTCACACTGAGGTCTTCCATTGAATTGGTCGTAGCCTGTGAAGGGTTGGGGTGGTAGTATCCAAAGGATCCGTCACTGTATTTGGGGCGGAACATATCGGGGGCAATCCCATAAAAAGCGGCCCATACCAGGTTCTCGTATGCGAAATAGTTGGTTCCCTTCGATACGGCATGTGATCCCGAGAGGTTCATCCGCAGGGTGGTTGATTTAGTCAACGAGAAGTCCATGTTGCTTCGCACGTTGATCCGGTCGTAACCAAATCCGGTATCATAACCGCGGTTGTTGTCCACACTCTTGTAAATATCCCCTTCGTGTGCATAGTCCAAGCTGGCAAAATATTTCACGAATCTCGTACCACCCGATACATTGACGTTGGCATTGTAAGAGGTTGCCACTTCCTTTAGCAGTTCGTCCACCCAGTCGACGTTGGGGTAACGCTCAAACTCTTCTAAGTTAGCAGGGTGACGGTATTTGTTGATGATATCCTGGGGCCGGTAGTTCACCCACTGACTGGGTGCATACCCTAGCTCATTCTCGATCACCTTGTTGCGCAGCATCAGGGCATCGTAAGAATCCATCAACTCAGGCAGCTTGGAGTAGGTTTTCATGGTGGTGCTCACATTGATATCCACATTGGCTTTCCCCTCTTCCCCACGTTTGGTAGTGATCAGGATAACGCCGTTGGCACCCCGAACACCAAAGATGGCCGTAGCAGAAGCATCCTTCAATACAGAGATGGTAGCTACAGAATTGATATCAATACCGGTCATGGGTCGTTCCACTCCGTCCACCAGGATAAGAGGAGCACTGCCGTTCCATGAGCTGACCCCACGGATGGTGATCTCAGGATCCTCTTCACCGGGTTTACCGGAAGTGGTCATGGTGACCACGCCGGGAAGGTTGCCGGTCAGGGCTTGTCCCAAACTGCTCACACCACCGGTACGTTCCAGTACCTTGCTGTTGGTCTGGGCAATGGCACCCACCACACTCTCTTTTTTCTGTTGACCGAAACCGACCACTATCACTTCTTCGAGCATCTCGGTATCCTCCGTCATGGTAATCGTCAAAGTTGTTCTCCCATTCAGTGGAATGGACTGTGGCTGCATGCCCACATAGGTGACCAGTAATGTCGCCGATGAGGGTACATTGAGTAAGACAAACCGGCCATCCAGATCGGTGACCGTTCCGGTAGTTTCACCCTCTACCTGGAGTGTCACTCCAATCAGGGGTTCTCCAGCTGCATCAGATACAATACCCCTGACGGTAATGTTCTGCGCAAACATGGATAAGGAAAATGTATACAATACGATGAAACATATTCCTTTCATTAGATTCGAAATTCTTCTTTTCATTCTTTGATTTAATTTGATTAAACAAATACTTTTTTTAATGTGTCGCCGATACAGACTGTTAAAACATTTCAATCATTTTAAGTTATTATTATAAGATTATTCATTTTATCCGGTAAAATTAACATTGATTATTCTATTCATACTGCCTAAATTAGATACTTTATTACATTATTTAGATATTTAATATTTCCTTATCTGGCTTTTTACTATTGATTTATGTATCCGGTTATCTCCCGTGGCACTATTTATCCGGTAGGTATGCAGGTCATCGATCAGGGTATCAATCTCATCCGTGTACGTACACAGAAAGCGGAATGCTTTTTTCAGCTCAAATGTCGGGATGAAAAGTTTATGAATGGATACTTGTCATTTTTCAG
>Ga0209347_1003629_pt1 | contig 17535 bp, 16 predicted proteins | sample AutmiccommuBRH23_FD_187382 | JGI IMG/M metagenome (GOLD analysis project Ga0209347, IMG submission 187382) | Deep subsurface microbial communities from Mt. Terri, Switzerland - Autotrophic microbial communities BRH/23 (SPAdes) (version 2) | ecosystem: Environmental > Aquatic > Deep subsurface >...
GATCCTCCGGCCGATTTTGAGACGCAGGAGCCGTACCTCACCGTCCAACTCGACGAGCAGTGCCGCAAACAGCAGCTTGGCGAAGGCTGGTTTGCCTCCCTGGACGAAGTCCCCTCGCGGGCGATCTCCATGAGCATCAACCAGATCCTCAAGAGCAAACAGCTTGTGGTCACCGTGCCGGACCTGCGGAAGGCGCGGGCCGTGAAGGAGGCCCTGGAAGGGCCGGTGACGCCTCAGTGCCCCGCCTCGATCCTCCAGCAGCACGCGAACTGCTCGATCTTCCTCGACGAGCCCGCCGCCTCGCTGCTGGCTAACGATCTGTAAGCGGGCGGCTCCCAGTTCATCAGGACAATTGCGAATCGCTGCCGGGGCGGCTAAGATGGCGGGCCGATGGAACTGGTGACGCCACTTTGGATAAGGAGAACCGATGAATCTCGACCTCAATTTCTATATGCCGACGCGGATTCTGTTTGGGTGCGGGAAGCTGGTGGAGTTGGGGACAACGCCGTTTCTGCCGGGCAGGAAGGCCCTGATCGTCATCGGCGCCTCGGGCGCGATGAAGAAACACGGCTATCTCGATACCGTCAGGAAGCTCCTCCGCAAGAACGGGGCCGAATCGGTCGTCTTCGACAAGATCCAGCCGAACCCGGTTTGCGAGCACGTGGAGGAGGGAGCCAAGATCGCCCGGCGGGAGAAATGCGATTTCGTGCTGGGCCTGGGCGGCGGGAGCACCATCGACTCGGCCAAGAGCATCGCCGTGATGGCGAAAAACCCCGGCCGATACTGGGACTACATCTCCGCCGGCAGCGGCAAAGGCAAGACGCCCGCCAAGGGGGCCCTGCCCATCGTCGCGATCCCGACGACCGCCGGCACCGGGACCGAGGCCGATCCGTGGACCGTCATCACCAAGAGCGATACGAATGAGAAAATCGGCTATGGCAACGCCTTCACCTTCCCCACGCTGTCCATCGTCGATCCCGAGTTGACGGTGAGCGTGCCGCCGGAGCAGACCGCCTACACGGGCATGGACGCGTTTTTCCACTCCGTCGAGTCGTACCTGGCCACGTGCAACCAGCCGACGAGCGACCACATGGCCCTCGAGGCGGTGAGCCTGATCACGAAGTACCTGCCGATCGCGGTCAAGGACGGCCGGAACATCGAGGCCCGCACGAAACTCGCCTGGGCCAATACCGAGGCGGGCATCTGCGAGTCGCTCTCGTGCTGCATCTCGCACCATTCGATGGAGCACGCGGTCAGCGCGTACTTTCCGAACGTGCCGCACGGCGCCGGCCTGACGATGCTCTCGGTGGCGTACTTCGGCTACCTGGCCGAGCGGAACCCGAACCGTTTCCCGGACCTGGCCCGCGCCATGGGCGAGAAGCTCGACGGCCTGTCCCGGAAGGAACAGGCGATGGCGTTCATCACCGGACTCAAGAAGCTCATTCGCAAGGTCGGCCTCAAGGAGCACAAGCTCAGCGATTTCGGCGTCCGGCACAGCGACCTGCGAAAGCTCGCCGAGAACTCCTTCCACACGATGGGCAAACTGTTCGAACTGACGCCGGTGAAGCTGACCGTCGACGACGCCACCGCAATCTACGAGCGGGCGTTCCGATAGGATATTGGGCGTCTATTTGGCAGGACCTGGAACAGGGGTTTCGACATGGTTGGACAGGCAGTATTGGCTATCTGCGTTTTCTGTGCTGGTTCCATCGAGGCACACGAGGATACGAGATCAATGGAATTCCCTGCGCCACCGGTCTGGCGGATCGCCCCGGAGGTGTCTCGCTACCGGTACAAGGAGCCCGGCGTGATGACGAACGAGGGGACGCTCTACGGCGTCGTCGGCTCGTACACCTTCGGCCGCCGCGAAGGCAACGCGCCGGACTGGCTGGACCTCGGCCCCAATGACATGGTCCAACTGGAAGGCCGGCTCAGCGCGGGCGAGGTCGATTACGACGGCTCCTTCATGGACGGCACGCCTCTTTCCACCAGCGGCACCGACGATCTCCTGATCGACGTGCGACTGCTGTGGGGCCGCGAGTGGCAGCCGGTGCGGTTCGTTGACGCCGCCTACTTCGGTCTGGGCTACCGATATCTGAACGACGACTCCTCCTCCCAGATCGGCGGCTACGAACGGCAGTCGAACTACCTCTATGTCCCTATCGGCTCTCGGAAAGACTTCAAGGTGGCGACCCGCTGGGACCTGTCGCTGACGGGCGAATTCGACGTGCTGCTCATCGGACGCCAGATCTCGCATCTGAGCGATGCAGATCCGGACCTGCCCACCGTCCGGAATTGGCAGTGGCCCGGATTCGGAGCAGGCGTGTCTGTGGACGTCCGGCATAGGGGCCAACGCTTCGATTTCGGCTTCGGGCCGTTCGTGCGATACTGGTGGATCGCCGAATCGGGCACCTCGGAAGGCTATTACGAGCCGGAGAACAACACCTTCGAGTACGGCCTGAGCTTCGTCGTGCGATTCTGATCTGGATTCAACCGTCGTCGGGTTTCTCACTTGCCGCGTTGCCGCCGGGGACTGGTTCGGCTCAGCACATCCAGAACGTGATCGTCCATCTCCTTCTGGTCGGCCGCAAAGCTGTTGAATCCGGCCAGGTTCATGAGGCTGTCCAGCCCGATGGAGCCGTCGGCCAACTGGTCCGCCCAGTTGCTGAGCTTGGGGATTTTGCCTTCCTCGGCACTGGTGGCAATCTCCGGATTGCTCCACCGCACGAGGAAATCGCTGCACCCGTGGGCCTCGAAGAAATCCACGAGAGTATCGGCGTCGAACGAATCGAGGTCCTCGCGATCCAGGGCATCGACGCAGGCGACCAGCTTGCCCTCGATGCGCCAGAGCGTGTCGAGTCCGATCTGGGCGGGATCGACGCCCGGATCGATGTCGGGGACGTAGTCCTGGCCGATCTGGCTCTCGATGAGGGGCAGTTCATTTCGCCTGTCGAGCAGCTCCTTCGCCACATTGGGAGGCGACGTGATGACGTCGATGCCCGCCAGGTTCAGGTACTGCTCGTAGGTGCGGAAGCTGGCCCCGATCTGGCGGGTCTCGAATCCGCGGCCGTCCCGGAGTGAGCGGATCGCCTGCTGGGAGGCAAGCGTGGCCTTCTCGCCGACGTAATCGCCGCTGCCGAGCCCGTTCTTGGCGATGAAGCTGTTGAGCCGGCCGAGAAAAACATTTACGAACGTGGGAAAGGCCAGGCGGGTGATGACGTAGTTCTGACGCGCGGAGAAGCCGAGCGTGTGATTGATCGGGATGCCCTCCTGCCGGGCCCGGCGCGTGGCCAGCAGGCCGGCGGGCGTGAACGGGATCTTCACGTAGAACCGCTCGGGACAGATCGCGAAGTACCGCCGGGCGTACTCGACCGATTCCTCCAGATCGTGCGCCAGGTCGGTGTGCTCCTCGACCGAGACGTGGGCGTCGAACCGCTCGACGAGACGAAGCGCGTGCGTCGCATTCAGGATGAACGCCATCTCCAAGCGGAACTCGCGCTCGGTCAGGTCCGGGAACTCGCTGAGCAACTGGGCCGCCTCGGAGATCAGCTCATCGTACGTCCCCGTCCCGACCTCCTGATTCAGCAGGGTATTGTTGGTCGTCACGGCCGAGTATTCGCGGGTCCAGATCCCCTCGACGGCCTCGAAGTTGCCGGAGTCCAGCCACAGCTCCGTGCCCAATTCGAGAAACCGCAGCCACAGCGGATCGGACCCGAATTCCTTTTCCAACTCCCCAAAACGGGGAGCAAAGTCGCGCGTCACGAAATCGTGTACTCGCTGGCTCAGCTTCGAGCCGGCGCTGATCGTCGTCGTTGTCATGGCATCACTTCCAGTATTTCGGACGGCCATAGTAGTCGTACATCTGCGTCTCGTACTCGCGGTTCACGGGATCGCTCTCGTTATACGACGGGCTCTCCTCGATCGCCTGTTTGGTGACATCCACCCAGACCTCCCGCTCGTCCCAGCCGATGTCGCGGACCCAATCGGGCGAGATCAGGACGCTCCGGCCGGGGAGCCAATTCCGCGTGTCCACCACGAGGTAGCGGATGACCCACCCGTCGTCGCTGACGATGAAGTCCTCGACGTGGCCGATCTCGCCGTCGGTGGCGTGGATGCGGTAGCCCCGAATCTCCTTCGTGCTGCGCAGGTGCGTATCGCCCTGCACATTCTCCACCGCCACGGCCCCACGATCGGCCTCCACGTAGTGCCCGGGCGGCAGGCCGAGCCCATACCCCACCCCCCAGTACGGGGCCCAATCGTAATACTTGCGAAGTTCCGTCTCCCGCTGCCGAGAGACGGGCCTGTCGGTGTCGATATCGGGCGAATTGCGGACCTGGTCCTTCGTGAGGTCCACCGGAAAGACGCGGGCCTGCCAGTCCGGCCGGCCCAGCGCCGCCGGGGCGATCAGTACTTTGCGCCCGGGCAGCCATTTACCGGTATCGACGACGAGGTAACGAATGGTCCAGTTGTCATCGTCAAAGAGAAACGAGTGAACCTTGCCGACTTCCCCATCTTGGGCATTGATTGAAGCCCCCGAGAGATTCTTGATGCTCCGCAGCATTGTATCTCCTTTCGTATCTCCACATCCGTACAGTACACAAGGTCGCGGACGGAGAGGCTGAGCGTTTTCCTGATTCCGATCCTGCATTTGCCGGGGCGCTACTCGCTCGCATGCATGAAGTCGCTCAGGCCGTGCGAGGGTTTCAGGCGGTAGATGGTCTCAAACGACGCGAACAGGTCCAGGTACTGCTCGAGCAGCCGGCTCATGAGGAAGCGGCTCTTGACGACCTCCCTGCCCCGAGCCCCCATCTGCCGGCGGAGCGGCTCGTCCTTGACCAGTTGCACGATCCTGTCCGCCGCCTGCTCGATGGAGGAAACGAGAAAGCCGTTGACGCCGTCCTCGATCTGGTAACGGATGCCTCCGACGTTTCCGCCGATAACCGGCGTGCCCTTCCACATCGCCTCGGCCACCGTCAGGCCAAAGCCTTCCCGAAGGGATTTTTGCAGCACCACGGCCGCGCGACGCTGAAGAGCATTGACCAAGGCGGTGTCTTCCACGCTCAGGATGATGATCCGCTCCTCGCGCGAACTGAGCAGCGATTCATAGACTTCGACCCCCTCCGGATCGTCCGTGGCCACGTTGCCCAGCAGGACGAGGGTCGCATCCACCTCTTTGCGGGCGATCTTGAACGCCTGGACCACGCCCTGCGGGTCTTTCCAGCGGTCGAATCGCGACACCTGCACGACGAGGGGCAGATCGGTGGGAATCTGGTAGTGGTTGAGCCGTTCCTCGATCTCCGCCTCGCTCAGGTCCTTGTTCAGGATCGAGAACGGATCGATCGCGGGCATGAAGAACAGTTGCGGGACCTTGAGGTCCTGGGAGTACTCCCGAATGCTGAAGATCGTCGCGTCATAGCACTCCACGAACTGCTTGAGATAGGCCCACAACTCCGGATTCGGGTTGGATAGATCGATGTGGCACCGCCATACCCAGGGGCCCTTCTTATCGTAGTGGCAGACCATCGGCAGCGGCTGCGGATCGTGGATGACGACCATATTGTGGGTCAAATGGTTCCGCACGACATTCTCATAGACGATTTCCTCGTACAGTTCCATCTTGCGGTCCGTGAGGTTGATGTCGCCGCCTTGCAGGCCGTTGTGGATCTTCTTGGTGATTCCGAAGAAATCGGGCGACCCCTGAATCACCCGCCAGCCCGTCTTGAGACCCACGCTGTTCATCAGCAGCGTCAGCGGCGAGAGCATCGTCGCGACCCCTCCGCCGTAGTAGGTGGAGTTCACGTGTACGACGTGAAAGCCGTGCAGCCTCTCGGCCTTCTTCAGCACCCGTTCCACGTTGGCCGAACCGATGTACTGCTCGTAGTCCTGGACGTGAGTCACATGGTGATCTGTTCTTGCCTCATCCATCTCTGCCTGCCTCTCAATGGCGATGTCCGACACGCGTGTCACTTCGTTGTCTGTTCTGCTACGGTGACGGAGGCACAATCCGTACCGGGATTTTGCTGCCCTGATCGCAGGAAAAGTCCCAATCGCCCCAGGCTCACACGCAAAGCTCCCATCAGACCCGGCACAGCCCGGATGAACCGCCGGCTAAGGGGCTGCGTACAGGCTTCGGACTTCAGGGATTAGGCAAATTCCTACTATCGCCCACGGGGTCCGGCGGATACTTAGAGGCTTGGCTTGCAGGGCTTCAGTGTTCTGTCACATGGGAGAAGATCGCCAGGGAGGTAAGTTGTGAAGGTGCGGGAGATTATGAACAATCGCATCCAGCAGATCAGTTCCAGCGCTATGCTCAGTGAGGCGACCGACCGGATGAAAGCCCTCGACGCGGACATCCTTCCCGTCGTGGAGAATCGCCGGATTGTCGGCACCGTCGCAGAGGAGGACATCGCCCCCGGCGCCCTGCCGAACGATATGGACCCGCGAACCACCCCGGTCAGAAGTGCAACGAGACCCGGCGCGGTGTGCTGCTCGCAGGATGACGACGTCGAGGAAGCGATTCAAATCATGGAAACCACGAACGCTCACCGGTTGATCGTGCTCGACTCGCACGGTGCGGCCGTCGGGATGCTATCCATGGAAGACCTGGCCTCGAAGGCAGGTGAGCATTCGACTACAAGAACCCTGATGGAAGGAGAAAACCATGAAAGCCCGCGTTACTGAGGACTGTATTGCCTGCGGCCGCTGCGTCGAAATCTGCCCGGAGGTCTTCGAGATGGGCGAGGACCTCGCCCAAGTCAAGGTGGAGACGGTCCCCGAGGAATTCGAGGACGCCACCCGGGAGGCGGCGGACGAGTGCCCCACTTCGGCGATCGTCATAGAGAAGTGACACCACCTCGAATTGGGGAGCAAAGGCATGAACGTGCTGGTGGTCTACTACTCTTTGTATGGACACAATTTGAAGATGGCCCGCGCCGCGAGGGACGGCGCGCAATCCGTTCCCGGCATCGAAGTTACGTTCCGGCGTGTGGCGGAATTCCCCGAGGCCGAGGAATGGATCCAGACGAACAAGTACGCCAAGATCGTCTGGGAGCAGCAAAAGGACACGCCCGTCTGCACGCTCGACGACCTGCGCAACGCCGATGGTATGCTCCTGGCCTCGCCCACGCGATATGGGAACATGATCGCCCAGATCAAGAAGCTCATCGACGCCACCGGCCAATTGTGGCTGGAGGGGATCATGGAAGGCAAACCGGTCGGCGTGTTGACCTCCACGGGCACCACCCACGGCGGACAGGAAACCACGCTGCTGACCATGATGGTCCCGCTGCTGCACCTGGGGATGATCGTCGTCGGCGTTCCCTATTCGACGCCTGGGATGGTTCACACGGAAGGCCGCGGCGGGACGCCGTACGGGGCCTCGACGGTAGCCGGCTCGAAAAATGAGATTGAGCCCCCGCCTGCCGACCTGGATATCGCCAGGGCCTTAGGCAAACGGGTGGCGGAGTGTACCGTGAAGCTTCGCGGATGCTGGCCACAGCATTCAATGGCGGACATGGCGCCGATGGGCGACCCGACGTGATATCGCTTTGCTTGCGTTGGAGATGCGTGTGGACCTTACAGCCAGGCAATTGATATCCATGCTGGCCGCCATCGCGCTGGGAGCGCTGATCGGCCTCGAGCGGGAGGCGAGCCACAAGCCGATCGGACTGCGAACCAACATCCTGATCTGTCTGGGGGCCTGCATCTTCACCATCGTCTCGATCCAGATTGGACTGATGTACGAAGGCTCTCCGGACCGGATCGCCGCCCAGATCGTCGGCGGAATCGGCTTCCTCGGCGCCGGGGCCATCATCCGGGATCGAGGGACCGTGCAGGGAGCGACGACCGCCGCGACGATCTGGCTCGTGGCCAGTCTCGGCGTCGCCTGCGGCGCAGGGTTCTTCGTGCTGGCCACCGTGGGGACCGTGCTGGCCCTGTTCGTGCTTTTCGGCCTGCATCCGGTCGAACGAAGACTGGCTCGACACCGCGCGACCGGGAGTAAACCGCGAACCGATAAGGACGCCGAAACATAGATGTACACATCGATCGACGAATCAACCGATTCATAACACAAACGGAGGTAGAACATGGCACAGCGAAACGCGAAAGCCGCGTGGCGAGGGAATCTGAAGAACGGCGAAGGCACCGTGGACCTGGGCAGCGGGAGCTTCCATGGCAAGTACTCCTTTTCATCGCGCTTCGAATCCGGGACCGGCACCAACCCCGAGGAGCTGATCGGAGGCGCCCACGCCGCATGTTTCTCGATGGCCCTGGCGCACGGCCTCGAACAGGCCGGCTACTCGCCCGAGAGTATCGAAACCTCCGCCCAGGTTTCCATCGAGCCGGTGGACGGCGGTTTCGCCATCACCCGGATTCACCTCGACACGCAGGGGACGGTGCCCGACATCGATGAGGACGAGTTCCTCCGCCAGGCCGAGATCGCCAAGGACAATTGCCCGGTCTCGAAAGCCCTGGCCGCAACGGAGATCGATATGAACGCCACTCTGGTCTCCGCCGGGGCCTCTGCTACACGGTGAGTTCGGCAAGCAGCGGTCGATGGTCTGAGGCGACGCGGGAGAGATAATCGTTACCCACATCGACGCCGACGACGCGGATGTGGGAGTTCACAAAGATGTGATCGATCCGCACCAACGGGTAATGACTGAACCACGTGCAGCGTGGACAGTGGTTCGACAGTTCCACCTGGACGTCGCGGTACTTCTGCGTACACAGCTTCCAGACGTACGAGCGAGGCGAAGCATTGAAGTCGCCGCACAGGACAATCGGCTCGGCATGGTCCAGTCGCCCGAGCCATTGATCCCCGAGCAGTGTCTGGATCTGCAACAGCCTCTCCCGGCCGTTGAGTCCGAGATGCGTGTTGACAAGGTGGATCCTGCGGCCGTCCATCTCGACTTCCACCCATAACGCCCCCCTGGGTTCACGCGAGTTGCCATCCTGCAGCGACGGGAGTCTGTCCGATTTCACGAGGCGCATTGGCAGGCGGCTGAGGATGCAGTCGCCGTACGCCTCCTCCTCGATCTGAATGGTCGGATTGAAGTGGTACTCCATTTCGAGGTACTCGGCGATCATTCGGGCCTGGTCCGCCTGCCGCGTTCTCATCCGGCCGATGTCCACTTCCTGGAGGGCGACCACGTCGGGGCAGAACCGGGAGATCACCCTCGCCACGCGCCGAGGCGAGAGTTTGCCGTCGATGCCCACGCAACTGTGGGCGTTATAGGTCATCACGCGGAGCGCCTCGTCGCGGGCCGTCACAGGGAGGATCGACGTCCATCGGTTTGTGGTACGTCCCAGATGCCTCATTGCGGCGTCGCGCAGGTCCAGCGGCCGCATATAGCCCTTCCGGTCATTGCCAAGCGGTGCATCGGCAGGCAGCAAGGCGAACGCATGCGTCTCCTCCAGTCCCGGGCCCGCGTGAGCGCCGTTCTCCAGCGGAAACGTGATGGGCGGCTCATCCCGGCTCCACCCCCAGAGCACGAAGTCCCCCGCATTCTGATGCCGGCACAGGGCGACGAAGTCCTCGGCCATTTCTTCCAGGAACGGATGATCGGAGGTGAAAACCAGCGAGGCATCCTCCGGCAGCACGAACTGCCCCCGCTTCGTCCATACGAGGGCCCGCTCGAACCCGTCGGCGACAGCGACCATGGGAACCTGCGCCCGTTCGACCAGCAATTGGGCCAGCCGCCTGCGGTGCGAGTCGTCCAGGGGCCGGTCCATGTAGAGGTGCCCCACCGGCCCCATCGCCGCAATCACCGGCTTGCTCCAGCCAACGGGCGCTTTTGACTCCTGTCCGGCCGTGGTGCGGGGCTCGGGCGAAGACCGGTGCAGCATGTAGGAACGCATTCGCTTGAACTGAATCCCCGTGACGTCATGCTCTCCAACGAGCGACTCTCCCAGTCCCTGGAAGAGTTCCCCAATCGCCTCTTCCAGAGTCCTGCCATACTTCACGGGGTATGGAGTCGCCCCCTCGCTACCGTGATCCGAGAAGATCCAGATGTCATAATCGCGCTGCGAGGATCGCCGGGCGGTCCTCCAGATGCGCCCGATGGCGTCGTCAATACCTTTGAGCGACCAGTGAGCGAACCGCGAGGTCGGTCCGCGACGATGGCTCTGCTCGTCGTATCCGACGAAATCCAGATAGATGATGGGCAGTCCGCGCGTGGCGTCGATCGTCGCGCCGATCGTGGCCAACTCCCGCATGAGGATGGAGACGCCGACGCGCGACGGGATGAACTTGATCTCCTTCCACAGGTCCTGCCCGGCGATCAGACCCCGAACGACGTCCAGCAAGGCAAGGAAGAACTCGACAGCCAGCAGCACCCCCACGCGAAGCAGACTGTAGAAGCTCAGCAGCAGGATGATGAAGAGCCGCAGCGGATAACGGACACGGAACAGGTCGTCAAGCCCCATGGTCGAGGCGCAGAAATGCGTCTCGGCGGCGCCGCCCGTATAGATGCTGGCATAGGCGCTGCCGCCGGCCAGCAGCGGCGGGCCCTGTCCCTGCAGTCGCTCATCCGTGTCCTTCGCGACGCTGGGCTCGAACATGCGAATGATCGACTCCCGCGAGCGGTCGTAGAAACTGAAGGCGGGCACGGCGCATTTGACGCCGTAGAGGAGTTCGGCCGTCATCGCCGGCGTGCTCGAGGGCAGGCCGCTGTACAGCGAGTGCAGCTTGTATCGGTGCCTGCGCAACAACTGGGCCAGGAAAGGGAGCTTGCCCCGGTCCATCGCCCGCTCCATCTGGCGGCGGGAAAGCCCGTCGATCTGGATCAGGACCAGCCCCGGCTCGCAAGCCGCGCCCTGCGTCTTCGTAAGGTGCAGGAGCCGGATCAACCATTCGCTTCGGCTGATCCAGCGCCGCCACTTCCGAAACAACATGATGGTTCGATTCAGCATCCTTCTCTATCGGGGGAGACCCAAAGGGCTCCTCTCTCTGAATTGTCGCTGCTATTCCTATTTCGTGATCGCGTGTCCGACCGCTTCTGCCATATTCCGGAGAAGCTCCCACTCGCCCTTGACTTCTTCCATGGTTTGACGCCATGCGCCTTCGTCCTTCGGCTCAAACGGCTGATGGCTCACAAGACGCTCGTACAGGCCCATGAGCTTGCGTGCGCATCGATCCATGGAGAACTCCTCCGCGGTTTCATGGGCCGCCCGGCGAAGTTGCTCACGCTCCCGCGAAGACGCACACACGATCTCTCCCACGGCGGCGGCAAACTCCTCCGGGCTCTCCGAATCGAGCAAGCGGCCGTTGAACCCATCGCGAACCACCTCCCGAACTCCGGACGCATCGAGGGCGACCACCGGCCTGCCCGCGGCCATCGCCTCCGTCAGCACCATGCCCTGGGTTTCGCTGTGCGACGCGAACACGAAGACGTCCATCGCATGATAGGCATCGACGAGGTCCTGTCCCTCCAGGGAGCCCGCCAGGTGCAGCCGCTCTCTCAGGCCCGCTTCCTGGAACACCTTCCTGATCTCCTGCGAAGAAGGCCCGGACCCGACGACCAGGAAATGGCCGTGGCGGGTCTGGGAGGCGAACGCCCGCATGGCCTCGGCCAGGAACGGCAGATTCTTCTCGGGCGCCAGCCGGCCCACGTATCCGGCGACGAAGGCCCTTTTCGGAATCCGGTGGGCACGGCGAAATGCCTCGCCGTTGCCCCTCTCATATTGATGCACGTCCACGCCCGTGGGGATGATCTCGATAGGGGTTTCCACACCCCGGTCGCGGAGGGTCTGTGCAACGCTCTCACTTGGAGCGATCACGCAATCGCAAAGGTTGCAGTACCCGGTAACGAGTGCGATCACAAAGTCCCGCATCCGGGCGGCCTCGGCGGGCACATAGTGCAGGTACTGCTCGTACATCGTGTGATGGGTGAACACCAGCGGCCGGTTGAACCGGCTGGCGATGCGCACCGCCGTATTGCCCAGCAGATGCGGATGGTGCGAGTGTACGACGTCCGGACGGCACTCATCGAAGTAGGCGGTCAGGTATCCGGGCACGGGCAGAGCCACCGAGAAATCGCTGCCGTTGAAGTTCTGAATCGCCGGGATGCGGACCACATCCTCTTCGGATTGCGGCGCCCCATCATAGACCGGCGCCACCACGAGCACCCGATGCCCGGCCGTTCGGCACTCCCGGGTGAACGCCATCACAGATCTGGCTACGCCTCCCACGAATGGCGTATACGTATTCGTCATCATCCAGATATTCATGTTGCCGATACCCCCTGACTCCACGGCGCATCACGACCAGATTCCGCCGCTGCCTGCAATACTCAGCGTTGTCTCTCCATGTTCGCACGCGCACCTCCAGAGGCACGGGCAACGGGCATCCACGGACGACGACATGAAGAAATCAGGTCCCGGAAATGAAGAAAGATGCGTGGGGTTAACCACGCATCCTTCTGTTAAGAAGTGCCGCGCCAGTTTTCTGGTCCTGCTCAGCGAAAAGCAGGACGTCATCACCCTGTGCATTGACGATGCAGCACGTATCCTCAATGCACACATGACTCTACAGGCTCCATGCCAACGTGCCTATAGGGAGTTCCCTCAATACGTGTACGGCCATCCCTTACTTCGATGGATCACACCCTCTGCCGAACACAAGCTGAGGATAATCCTGATTGAGGCCCGATGGGATGGAACGTAGCCTCTTGCGGAAAAGGAAAGGGTCCGGGATGAATGTCTCAGGCGAATACATCCGCAAAATCCAGGTGTGCCAACGACAGACAACGACGGGCCGCCGCGCACTTCACTTCCACCAGCACGAAATCCACGCCCTTTTCGACGAGCTGATTCACCGGCCGTGGGGGCGGGCGCAATGGAATCCGCCCGTGGATATTCGCGAGGACGAGAAGGCCTTCATCATCGAGGTCGATCTGCCCGGGGTCAGCGACAAGGACGTCCAAATCCGCGTGGACGGACGGGCCCTTGCGATCGAGGGCCGGCGTCAGTTGCGGCCGTGCGACGACGACCGCGCCACCCACCTGTGCGAGCGGCCGGACGGCGGATTTGCCCGCTTGTTCGAGTTCCGTGACGAGATCGAGAACGAACGAATCCAGAGCCGCTGGGAGAACGGAGTCCTGACGGTGACCGTTCTCAAACCGACGAGTGAATAGGACGAGGATTATGAACCATACGCAAGACAACGGAACACCGGGTGTGGCGACAATCGAGCAGATGCACCGACAGCTTCAGGCGGCGGCGCCTGTCGACGAGCTGGCGGCTGAGGATACGAATTCCAGTGTCGATATGGACGCTCTGACTTTCGCGACCACGGCCGACATCGAACCGCTGGACGAAATCGTCGGCCAGAGCCGGGCCATGAGGGCCCTGGAGGTGGGCTTGGGCATCCGCCAGCAGGGCTACAATATCTTCGCCGCCGGCCTGACCGGCACCGGCAAGATGGAGACGATCCGACGCAGTCTGCAGAAACATCTGGACGGGTCCGTCGCGCCCAACGACTGGATCTACGTACACAACTTCGATGAAGCCGACCAGCCCTGGGCCATCTCGCTCAAGCCCGGCCAAGGCCGACGGCTCGAGAAAGAGATGGACCACCTGCTCGCCCAGTTGAAGGAGGCGCTCCCCAAGGCGTTCCGCCAGCAGGAGTTTCGCGAGGAGAAGGAGCAGCTCAGCAGAAAATACGAGAGCAAGCTCGACGACCTCACGAACCGCCTCAGCGATATGGCCAAGGAACGCGGGTTCGAAGTGGCCTTCCTCCCAACGGGTCAGATCTCCTTCCTGCCGCATATCGACGGCAAGCCCGCCGAGAACCCCCAGCAGCTCGAGACGCTGCCGCCGGAAGAGAGGGATCGAATCGCCGAAGGGGAAAGAGAACTCGCCCGGGAAGTGGCCCGGCTGATGCAGGATCAACGTCTGATGGTCCAGAGCCTCACGGACGAGGTGCGGGACGTCGAGCGGCAGTTCGCCGGCTATGTCGTCACGCCGCTGATCGAGGCGATCAAGCAATCCTACACGGACAACGACCGCGTGCTCCAGTACCTCGACCGCGTCCGCACCCACATCCTCGAAAACCTTACCGATTTCCGCGAGCGAAGCCCGGCACAGGCCGTGCCGCCTCAATTGCAGGACATGATCGGCCCGGACGGCGACCGCCAGTTCCTGGAGTACAAGATCAACGTGATCGTGGACAACAGCCAGACCAAGGCCGCCCCCATCCTCGTCGAAGACGCCCCCAACTATCGCAATCTCTTCGGGAGCATCGACCGCGTCGTCGACCGGCGGGGCCGGCTCGTGACGGATTTCACGCAGATCAAGGCCGGCAGTCTGCTGCGGGCCAATGGCGGCTATCTCATTTTCAACATCGAGGACGCTCTGACCGAGCCCTTCGTGTACAAGAACCTCAAGAGGACCCTCAAGAGCGGCTGCCACCAACTGGAGAACTTCAATCCCTGGCTGCCCTTCAGCACGGGCGAGCTGCGTCCCGAGCCGATCCCCATCAACACGAAAGTCGTGGTCGTCGGCAACCCGATGCTCTACTACATGCTGCGGTTCTACGACGATGAATTCGCCTACATTTTCAAGATCAAGGCCGATTTCGGCACGGAGATGCCCCGGGGGAAGAAAGAGCAGATGCAGTACGCCCGATTTGTCGCCACGATCGTCAAGAACGAGCATCTCCGGCCGTTCGACCGCGGCGCCGTGGGCGAGATTATCCACTTCGGGTCCCGCAGGGCCGGCGACCGGGCCAAGTTGCAGACACGCTTCTCGGAGGCCGCCGACCTCATCCGCGAGGCCGACTACTTCGCACAGATCCGCGGCTCCGACGTCGTCGAAGCCTCTCACGTCCAGGAAGCCCTGGAAAACCGCATCTTCCGATCGGATCGAATCGCCGAGAAGATCCGCGAATTGATCGAGGAAGGCACGCTGCTCGTGGACACGCACGGCAGCAGGGTCGGTCAGATCAACGGTCTGGCCGTCATCGATCTGGGCGATCACGCCTTCGGCCGGCCCATCCGAGTCACGGCGTCGATCGGATTGGGCTCGGACGGCCTGATCAATATCGAGCGGGAGGCGAGACTCTCCGGCAGAACGCACGACAAGGCCGTACTCATCATCACCGGCTTTTTGCGGAACAAGTACGGGCAGAGAAGGCCGCTCACGTTGTCGGCCAGTCTCGCATTCGAGCAGACGTACAACGGCATCGAGGGCGACAGCGCCAGTGCCGCGGAGATCTACGCGCTGATCTCCGCTCTGGCCGAGGTGCCCATCCGCCAGGACATCGCCATCACCGGCTCGGTCAACCAATGGGGACAGATCCAGGCCATCGGCGGCGTCAACGAGAAGGTCGAGGGGTTCTTCGACGTCTGCCGGACCGTGGGCCTGACCGGGCAACAGGGCGTGTGCATCCCCGAGAGCAACGTCCGGAACCTGATCCTCCGCCGGGACGTGCGGCAGGCCATCGCCGACGGCGAGTTCCACATCTATCCCATCCGCACGGTCGATGAGGGCCTCGAACTGCTCACAGGTTTCAAGGCGGGCTCTCCCGACGAGGAAGACACCATCCACTGGATGGTGGATCAGCGTCTCAGCGGAATGATGGAGACCTTGAAGGACTTCGGAGGATTCCGGGAAGCCCGGGTGCTCCCTTCCGGCCAGCCCGCAAAGGAGCCCCCCTCGCCTCCCAGACTGCCCGATGATCAGCCGTAGCAGCCGGTGGTTCCGAAATTCACTGAGGCGCAAAGAGCGACCGCCTCCGCCGTCTCCGTGGCGAACTGGACGTTGTGGGCCGAACGAAAGCCCCCATCGCCCGTTTTCATGATCCGCGCATCCGGGTCCGCCTCCAATTCCTGCCAGCGATTCCACCCGTTGCGCACCGCCTCTGGCATCTCGGGACCTGGTACGCTACAATAGGGCCCGTCGTCACGTGCGCCCGAATGAACCGCAGTAGGACACTATCGCCATGGACAAAAGCATCTCGCGTCGTGAACTGTTCAAGAGAGGCAGCGTGTTGGGCGCGGCCCTCGGCATCCCCTGTTTTGTCCCCGGGCGCGTTCTGGGAGCGGCGGGCGCCGTGCCGCCCAGCGAGAAGATCGTCATGGGCTGCATCGGCATCGGCAGCATGGGCGGCGGGCACCATCGCAGTCTCACGAGGCAGGACGATGTCCGCATGGCGGCCGTCTGCGACCTGCGGCGCACGTTCCGCGAGCGGGCCAAACAGATCGTCGATCAGCGGTACGAGAACACCGATTGCGCGATGTATCAGGACTATCGCGAGCTGCTGGCCCGGCCCGAGATCGACGCCGTGCTCATCGCCACGCCGGACCACTGGCACGCCCTGGTCGCCATCGAGGCCGCCCGCAACCGCAAGGACATGTACCTCGAAAAGCCCATCGATGTCCACGTCGCGGCGGGCAAAGCCCTGCGCGACGCCGTGAACCGCTACGGCGTCGTCTTCCAGTTCGGCACGCAGCAGCGCAGCGATCGCGGTTTCCGATTCGGCTGCGAATTGGTCCGCAACGGCCGGATCGGCAAGCTGAACACCGTCGTCGTCGGCTCCCTGCCGGGCATGGAGTTTGCGAATCAGCCGCTGGAGCCGGAGCCGGATCCGAAGGACTTCGATTACAACATGTGGCTCGGGCCCGCCCCGTGGTCGCCGTACACCTTCCAGCGGTCGGCGTCGCGGGCCGAGGGCAGCCCCGGCTACTGGATGCACATCCACGATTACGGCCTGGGCTGTCTCAGCGGCGCCTGGGGCATCCACCACATCGACATCGCCCAATGGGGCAGCAACACCGACGACACGGGCCCGCTCGAAATCGAGGGCTCCGGCTTCGTCCCTGCCGACGGTCTGTGCGACACGCCCATCACCTGGCGGGTCGAGCACACCTACGCCAACGGCGTCAGGATGATCCACATGGACTCGCGACACACGGAACAGGAGTTCCCGCAGTTCGTGACGCCGACCCTGGAGAACCGCGGCTGCGGCATCCTGTTCATCGGCTCCGACGGCTGGGTCATCGTCTCGCGAGGCGGCGTCGACGCCCAGCCCAAATCGCTCCTCCAGACCACCTTCGACTCCAGCGAGCCACGACTGCCGGTGAGCAACGACCACAAGCGCAACTTCCTCGACTGCGTCAAGAGCCGCCGGCAGCCGATCTGCCCGATCGGTCCGGCCGTACGGTCCGACACGATCTGCCATCTCGATGACCTCGCGATCCGCCTGGGCCGGAAGCTCCGCTGGGACCCGCAGGCCGAGCTGTTCGTCGGGGACGACGAGGCCAACCGTCTTCTCACGCGTCCCCTGCGCAGCCCCTGGCGACTGTAGGCAACGGCGAGCACCCAAAACGGATCAGACGCAGATTTTTCCGGGATTCTCCTTACTCCCGGCCCACACAGGACTTACAACAAGCCCAATCAACTCTTTTTTACTTTACACACGGCACCTACATGTTTATAATAAAACGAACGACAACCGGGCCGCGAATGCCCGTTTGTCGTGACGCCGTAAGGCGTTATTCGTGTCGAGGGCCAGAGGTCCTCGCCACGCGCGGG